>Ga0315912_10000662_pt1 | contig 55635 bp, 37 predicted proteins | sample VfabasoilMG_FD_204469 | JGI IMG/M metagenome (GOLD analysis project Ga0315912, IMG submission 204469) | Garden soil microbial communities collected in Santa Monica, California, United States - V. faba soil | ecosystem: Environmental > Terrestrial > Soil > Garden | place: USA: California...
GAAGTGCCGGATCGGCGGCAGTTCGAATCAGGAGGGATGCGCGCATTTCGGTGTCACTCGATTGTGTGTAAGGGACGTAGAAGGCGCGGAGCGGCTCTTCCCGGAGATGGTAGTACTTTGCGTCCTACACGACGCCGATGATTTGCAGATTCCGGTCGTCCCAAGTGATGTGGCGGCCGAGGGGACTTTCCATGCCGAAGTAATATGCGGCGAATCGTTCATTTACGATTGCGACTTTGGGAGAGTTTTCCGTGTCCCCCGTCGAAAATTCACGGCCGGCCAGGAGCGGAATATTGACAGTTGCGAAGAAGTCAGGACCAATGACGAGTCGATCCGGGGCAAGCAGTGGGTTTGTTCGTTCGTCCCCCTTCGCCTCATAGCCTTCAACCTGCGTAGCGCGGCGGGCAATTCCAAACGAAACCCCAAGAAGACCGAAGCGGTCTAGTGATGCGAACTGTACGCCGGGGAGTGCACTAAGCTGGCGAATAGACTCCTGGTAGAAAGCGCGGGCCGCCGCGGGCCTGGCGTTGCTTAGCCTGGGATTGACCTTTAACATCAACAGCCCGGACTGCTGAAATCCGGTTTGCAAGGTGCGGAGATTCGCCTGCGTGCGAAGCAGCAGGGCGGCCCCAGTGAGTAAGGAAAGCGACAGCGCGATCTGGAGGACAACGAGGACTCGTCCCGAGCGAAACCTGCCGCCACCGGCGGAATCGGCGACTTTGAGAGTCGGAGCGATATCGGGCTTGGTGGATTGAAGGGCCGGGAGCGTTCCGATGAAAATGGCCGCGAATAGGACGAGCGCGGCCAGGAAGCTGAAAGCTCGCCAGTCCGGTGCGGAAGGGATAAGTATTTGCCAGGTGCTAGCAGGTAGAAGGGCGATGAAGGCTTTGATCATCCAGAAGCAGACCGGCAGGCTGAGGCTGCCTCCCAGGAAGGTAACTAGCAAGTTTTCTGTGAACAATTGGCGGATGATGCGGCCGCGGCCCGCGCCGAGAGAAAGGCGCAAGGCAATCTCCCGTTGGCGCCCGACGGCGCTGGCGAGTAGAAGCGCGGCTAAATTTACGCAGGTAATTAGAAGCACTAAGCCCGCGGCAATCAGGAGGAGAGGGAGAGAGGTCTTGTAGTCGGAGCCGAGACCGAAGAGTCCCCGTGCGGCGGACTGGATTTCGATGGTTTGCGAGAGCAGGCGGCGCGTGGTCTCTTCGGTCATGTTCGGCAGTAGGACGGCCAGTTCGCGGACCGATTTCGCATACAGTACTGCAAGGTTTGCCTTGGCACTGGCAGGCGAGACAGCCGGTTTAAGACGGCCGACCATATGAAGGAGCATGTCGGTTTTTCGCCTGCGTTCGTTCCAGCCGGGTTGGGCGCTTAGCGATTGCTTAAGCGGGACGCGAATCTCAGGGGAATAGCCCGGGTCCAGTCCGGTAAACTCTTCGGCGCTAACACCGACGACGGTATAGTCGCCAATATTTAGACGAATGGTGCGGCCAAGGATCGAGGGATCGGCCGCATATTTGCGGGTCCAGAAATCGTGGCTGAGGACCGCGGCGCGATGAGTGGTCTGCGGTTGATCGTCGTCGGGCGAGAGGACCCGGCCAATTCGAGGAACGGCGCCGAGCATGTTGAAATAATTCCCGGTTACCTGCTCGATAATGATTTGTTCCGAACTGTCGGGACCAATCAATCCAGCCTGGGTGACGCGCCTGGCGAGAATGTCCGAAAAGACTTCGTTATTGGCTCGAAACGACTCGTATGCGGAGAGTGTGAATCCGTTTTGATTTTTGAATCGGTCAGTATTCCAAGTCCATGTGTAGAGTTCGCCAGGATTGCGAGCGGGGATCGGCTTGATGAGGAGCGCGTCGGCAATGGTGAATATGGCGGTGTTCGCGCCAATGCCGAGAGCGAGGGAAAGAATCGCAACCACGGCAAATGCTGGATTTCGCCGCAGATTTCGGGCGGCGTAAACGAAGTCTTTCCATACCGATTCGAGACCGGGGAAAGTTGCTTGCTCACGCCACGACTCTTTCAGCGCTTGAATTCCGCCAAGGTTGATGATGGCCCGGCGGCGGGCTTCGTCTTCGGAGAGACCAATCCGGAGACCGTCGTCGGTGTGGAGTTGGATATGACTTTCAATCTCTTCGTCGAGTTGACGGTCCAGCCGGCGCTTCGCGATAAGACCTCGGGAGCGGGCGAGAATGCGTCGTAAAATTCTCATTTGGCGTCACCGCCTCCCGGGGCAAGAAAGCGGGCCATGATTCCGGCGATTTGTTCCCATTGCCGGGTTTCTTTCAGGAGTTGACGGCGGCCGGCGCGCGTGAGCGAGTAGAACTTCGCTTTCCGATTGTTGTCAGACTGGCCCCACTCCGCTGAAATGAGGCCGTCCTGCTCGAGCTTCAGGAGTATCGGATAGATCGTGCCGTAGTTGATGGAAAACTGATCTCCGCTGATTTGTTCGATACGACGGGCGATGCCATAGCCGTGCAGGGAACCCATCGTCTCGAGCGTGCGGAGGGTCATAAGGGCGAGGGTGCCCTGTAATACTTCGGCCTTTTTTATATCGTCACTCATATGGGAATCGCATATAAGTAAACCATACGTTATATGGGAAAGCAATAGGAGACTGCCGGGAAAGGCGCTGCCTGCTTGTGTTTGTACGATCTTCTGCGGAACAACTAACAGGCGAGGGCCCCCGCTGCCTCTCCACAGGATCAGCAATGAACATCGAATGAGGCCAGGAATGAATTAACGCCACACCAACGGACACGGCCAGCAACATTGACATCCGAAAGTACGATCGCCTCCCCCCTCGAGCCAATCGAGCGAACTCCCTCCACTCTCCCGCGCTGTAGAATTATCTAACATCCAATGCCCCTCCCTTTAGGCGCCAGACTCGGCCCGTATGAGATCCTTGCCCCGCTCGGCGCCGGCGGCATGGGCGAAGTCTACCGCGCCCGCGATTCAAAACTGAATCGTGACGTCGCCATCAAAATCCTCCCATCCGCCCTCGCCGGCGATACAGATTACCTGACCCGCTTTCAGCGCGAAGCGCAGGTGCTGGCATCGTTGAACCACCCCAACATCGCCGCGATTTACGGCCTCGAAGGCCAGGCGATCGTCATGGAACTGGTGGAAGGAGAAACCCTGAAAGGGCCCCTCCCACTACCCGAAGCCCTAAACATTGCGCGCCAAATCGCCGAAGCACTCGAAGCGGCGCACGACAAGGGAATCATCCACCGCGACCTCAAGCCCGGCAACATCAAGCTAACTCCTGACGGAGTGGTCAAAGTCCTCGACTTCGGCCTTGCAAAAGCCGTCGAACACAATTCCCGCTCTGGCGCCGACTCCCCCACCCTCACCATGCGCGCCACCGAAGCCGGCCCGATCCTGGGAACCGCCGGCTACATGTCCCCCGAGCAGGCCGCCGGCAAACCCGTCGACCGCCGCGCTGACATCTGGTCCTTCGGCGTCGTACTCTACGAACTCCTCACCGGCACCCGGCTCTTCGAAGGCGAGACCGTCTCTCACACCCTCGCCGACGTCCTCCGCGCCGACATCGATCTCACCAAAGTCCCCGAAGGTCCCATTCGCGAACTGATCCGCCGCTGCCTGGACCGGAACATAAAAAACCGCCTCTCCCACATCGGCGAAGCTCGCTACATCATCGACCACCATCAGGCACAACCGGCGAAGGCAACCAGGCATCAACCTTCCCGCTGGCCCTGGGCCATCTCGGCGCTCTTGGCGGCGGGCCTCATCGGTCTCGCCGCTCTCCATTTCTCCAGCAGTCCTGCCGAGCAGCCAGTCGTCAGATTCCAGTTTTCTATGCCCGAAAAAGCTTCTTTCGGAGCGAGTCAAGGCATGGCATTTTCGCCCGACGGAAAACGCATCGTCTTCGGCGCCCTCAGTGAAAACGGAAGGTCCCAATTGTGGTTGCGCGCACTCGATTCGCTATCTGCCCAGCCCCTTCCGGAGACGGATGGAGCCCTCAGCCCCTTCTGGTCCCCGGACAGCAGGCACATTGGTTTCTTTGTCACCGGCAGTTTGAAGCGGATCGATGTATCCGGCGGAACTCCGCAGACGGTCTGTAGCCTGGATGCCGTTGGAACCGGAGGCTCGTGGAGTAAGGATGGCGTTATCGCGTTCGCCACCAATATTAATGCCCTCTTCCGCGTGCCGCAGGCGGGCGGTGTGGCCACGCCGCTAACCAGGTTGAACGGAGCGCGGAGCGAGTTCCGTCACGCTCGTCCCTGGTTCCTGCCGGATGGCAAACGATTCCTTTATCTGGCTGTCAGTCGGGACGTGGACTCCACAGGTATCTATCTCGGATCGCTGGACGGCGGGGAGGGCAAGCGATTGCTCAAGTCTAACCAGGGGGCCGCCTATGTCCCGCCCGCCCCCGGTGCGCAGAACGGCCACCTTCTATTCTTGAGCGGCCGCAATTTAGTGGCGCAACCCGTGAATCCCGGTGATCTGAGCCTTTCCGGTGACGCCACCCCGGTCGCCGAAGGGGTCAGTGCTTCCATCAGCCTTCCCCATTTCTCGGTCTCCGCGAATGGCGTCCTGCTCTTCCGCCGGGGCGAGGACACTACCCGCAAAATTGCTTGGTTTGACCGGAAGGGCGCACCCATCGAAGACCTAGGTCCGGTCACGGCAGACTACAATACACTCTCCCTATCCCGCGACGACACTCGAGTGGCGGTAACCAGGACTGACTTCGTCGGCGGCAGCACGCTCTGGTTAATGGACATCCCTCGTGGCGTACCGATACGTTTCACCTTTGATCGAGCGCAAGAGAGCTTTCCGGTTTGGTCTCCATCGGGCGATCGAATCGTATATTCATCCCGCAAGAATGCGGCTGCCCAGGACCTATACATCAAGGATTCCTCGGGCGGAAGCGGCGACCGTCTGCTTCTTCAGAGTTCCTCAAATAAAGATGCCTCTGACTGGTCGCTGGATGGCCGCTTCTTGCTTTACTCGGACGACGCGAAGGGCAATTCCGATCTGTGGCTGCTCGCTGACCCTGGCGCACGAGCCGGAGACCGCACTCCCCGCCCCTTTCTCACGACTCCATTCAACGAGCGTCAAGGCCAATTTTTCCCGTCCATGGGTGACGCACCGAACTGGGTTGCCTATACCTCCGACGAGTCCGGAAGACTCGAGGTCTTCGTCCAGGGCATGACCGCATCCGGGGCCGCCGGTGGAGGGAAATATCAGATCTCAACGGCGGGAGGAAGTCAGCCAACTTGGAAACGTGACGGTAAGGAGTTGTACTACCTCGACCCTAACAATGTCCTAATGTCCGTGGATGTGAAGACCACGCCCCGTTTTGAGCACGGCACTGCCAAGCCGCTGTTCCAGATGAAGGCCAGGCCCGTAGGACTAAACAACCGAAACTATTCGCCATCTGCCGATGGCCAACGATTCCTGATGGTGGTCGATAGGGAAGAGACCGGAACCTATCCCATTACCGTCGTGTTCAACTGGCCGGCTGGGCTTAAACGGTAAGGCGAATACCGAAGCGGCACGCGAGTGGGATTCGATGGAAGAAAAATGCGGACGCCGCCCTTTTTGTTTCTTCGACTGTCCGAGGTCATACCGGGCCTTCCGAAGTGATTCGCTTTCGTCTATACCCAATCCTGGAACGGCTGCGCCGCCCCGCCCCCCGGCCTTCGCCGGTTACGGAACGCCTCTTCATTCAACTCCACGCCCAGCCCCGGTCCCTCGGGTTTCGCCGCCAATCCACCCTTGATCACCGGCGGATTCTTCGCCAGCGCCAGCACGCCGCCCCCCGGCCCGCCCAGGGCCCCTTCGCTCGTCAGGAAGTCCATGATCGACAACCCCACATGCAGGCTGGCCATCGTCAAATGAATCCCGCCCACGTTATGCGTCGCAATCGGTATGCGGAAATTGGCAGCCATCGCCGCAATCTTCATGAACGCCGTGATCCCTCCGCAAAACGCCAGATCCGGATAGATGTAATCCACCGCCTGCTCCTTCAGGAACGGATAGAAACCCTGCGGCATCTCGCACTTCTCGCCGGTCAATAGAGGCACTCGACAATCCCGCTTCAGCGCCACCCAGGCGTCGGAGAAATGCGGCGGCAGCGGATCCTCGTACCACTTCGGCTGGATATCCTCCACCGCCCTCCCAATCGCCTTGGAAGTCGCCAGGTCGTACTCGTTGTGCGCATGGACCATGATGTCGTAATCCAGCCCCAACTCCTTCCGGACATTGGCGAACGCCACCCGTAGTTTATTGATCTCCTGCGCATTCGGCGCCGTCGTATACTTCCCCATCGGAATGCCGAAAACGGTATGCGTATTGATCTTGCAGGCCTTAAAACCCAGCGGATTCGCACGGAAATCGTCCGCCCATGCCTTCACCGCCCCCGTATCGAGCATGTTCCGCGGCTCCGTATTAATAAAGAACGGAACATTCTCCCGGAACGGCCCGCCCAGCAGCTTATAAACCGGAACATTCAACAGCCGCCCCGACAGATCCCACAGCGCCATATCGATTCCGCTCATCGCTGGTATCCGCGACATGTACGTATGCATCAGCGTCGTCAGGCGATGGAAGTGATAGCCGATCGCCAGCGGGTCCTGCCCCACCAGCAGCGGCTTATAAATGTCCATCCACGCCTTCATCATCGGGAACGTCACCCCGGACTCCCCCATCCCCGAAATGCCCGCATCCGTATCGATCCGCACCTGCGTATGAGAGGCCGACGGACGGATCTTCACATCGGTGATCTTCACCTTATTAGCGTCGGCCGCCGCGAGTTTTTCGAGCGGCGCAAAGATACCGGCTATCGGAGCGGCGATAGCGGCTCGCATGAGATTCCGGCGGCTCGGACGGGCGGTGGCAGACGTAGGGTGCATAATTAGCAGCCAGCATATACCACTCGAACCAGGGTCCGGCGCCGGCTTCGCTGAGCTAAAACGAAAGCCGCAAGCCAAGCTGAATCTGCCGCGGCGGACCGTTCCCGAATTTGTTGGCCGACCGGACCGTCGCGAAGCCGGCGGAATCGAAGAGTATCTCCGGCATGTCGAACTGCGGATGATTGAACAGATTGAAAAACTCCGCCCGGAATTCGAGAACGGTCCGCTCCTTAACGCGGAACCGCCGATTGACGGATAAATCCACATTCGCGATTCCGGGACCGATCACCACATTCCGTCCCGCGGTGCCGAAACGCCGGGTTGCGGGAGCGGCGAACGCGCACGGGTTGAACCAGCTCTCCGGGTCGCGAACGCGGTCTGCCGCTCGCCCTCCATTTGATTTCGTAATTTGGCACATGGGATCGGGGTTGGCGGCGACCGCTCCCGAACGCATGGGATCGGCGATCAGGTCGGGACGGTCGGAGAGATCGCCGAATGGATGTGGCGTTGTGCCGCTTTGATCCACGCTGCGAAACACGCTAAACGGATGCCCGGACTGCACTGTCGCAATCGCTCCAAGCCGCCAGCCGCCTAGCCATCGCTTCGCAAACGGACTCGGGACATCCCAAACGGAAGCTAGCACAAATCGATGCGCCGCATGGAATATGGACAGTCCGCGTTCAGTCGAAACATCGAGTGAATTCTGCGGGACATAGCTCTCGCCATCCGCTAGACCAAAGAACGAGGAAGCCGTGTCAATCGCCCGGCTCCACGTATAGGAGGCAAGATATGTCAGCCCTCCGCTCATCCGCCGTTCCGCTCTCGCCTGGAATGCGTTGTAACTGCTGTTGGACCGCGAATCCATCTCCAGAATGGCCCCGTGTTGCGGATACGGCCGCGACGCCATTCCGCCCGGTGCAGCCTGGTTGAGATCTCTCGCGCCGATCAACTTTGTTCCCTTCGCGCCGACGTAAGCCATCTCAAACAGGGTGTTCCTCGGACCGGGATACTGAATGTTAAAGTTCCACTGCTGCGTGTACCCATCGCGAAATCCGGGATTGATTCGTTGCGACAGCGCGGGCGATCCTGACGCATTCTGGTTGACAATACTCTGAATCGTTTCGGAGCCCGAGTTCGGATAAAACAGAAGCTCGAATTGCGGCGGGTTGTAGTAGTACGTATTGATCGGCCCGAAGGAAGTCGTGCCAAAGAATATCCCATAGGCTCCCCTCAAGACCAGCCCTCGTCCGCTGAAGGGACGGAAAGCGAATCCGGCGCGCGGAGCGAAGTTATTGCGATCGGGCGAAAATGTGGATTCCGGAATTCCATGGGTCCCCGCGGGCAGATACTGGCACCCCGGCCTGGGAGTGCACGTCGCGGAGGCCGCACTCAAATCGGGCACGTAAAATGGCGCCAGCCGGTTCGCCGGCGGACCGTTGTACTCGTATCGCAATCCAAGGTTGATGGTCAGTTGCGGAGCGATCCGCCAATCATCCTGAATGAACCCATGAATCAGGTTTTTATGCAGCTCATTTCTCGCTTCGCCTCGGCCTGCCAGCGCGAAACTCGGTATGCCCTGCAGGAGCTGCCTCAACGAATCGGGATTTGAAAAGGTCCAACTCCCCCGGGCCACGCTAGAGGCCCGTTGATTGGATGTAATGAAGCGCGCGTCGGCGCCGAATCGCACGCTATGCTCCGCTCCGCCCGGAGTCCACGCCAGCATATACGACGCATGAAAGGTCTCCGCTACGACATCCATGGGAGTCGGAGCCGCTTCGCCCATTGAATCGTATCCGGCCACATTCACGGTTGGATAACCCCAAGTGTAAGGATCCGCTGAGATGACGGGAAAGCCAAGCTGCTGATTTCCATTCATGCCGGAATTCTGCTGCAGTGTGGCGAAGCTCGCCCGGTTGAAGCCGAACCGGGCCTCCTGCAGCAAATACGGATTAAACCCGCGGGTCCATGCAATTCCCGTGTTGTCCCCGCGCCTGGGAACGTTCGTGCCGAACCCCGGCAGGTTGGAAACCGCCGCCGCCGGGTCGAACGGATTGAACCGGGCATCGTCCGATACCGCGTAATGCCCGGTTAAACTATCCTTGTCCGACGCGCGGAAGTCGATTTTCAGGTCTCCTTGATGCAGCGTCTCGCGGACATTAGGAGATGAAACGAACGTGCGCGAAGTTAGCGGATCGGAGCCGGAATTAGCCAGCGGGTACCGGTCGAATATTGACACCCCGGAAGGATTTCGTTGGGATGGCGGCACCGCGGAAAGCGCAGCCTGGCGATCCAATTGGGACGGAACCGTGGCGCGCCGCGTCGACCCCTGGCGAAGCCGAAGACTTTCATACGCCGCAAAGAAAAAGAGTTTGTCCTTCCGAATCGGTCCGCCCAGGGAACCACCGAACTGACTCCGGTCGTAGCGGGGACGATCGGAGCAGGAGCCAGCCACCGCGCCCGGTGTGCAGTTCGGTTGATCGAAGAAGTTCTTGGCGTCCAAATGCCGGTTCCGCACCAGTTCAAACAGGCTGCCGTGAAACGCGTTCCCGCCGCTCTTCAAGATCAAATTGATCTGCGCGCCGCCGGGATATCCGAATGCCGCCGAGGAGTTCGCGGACTGCAATTGAAACTCCTCAACGGCTTCCAATGACGGCAGCGCGGAATACGCAAAAAGGCGTGGATCGTTATTGTCAATCCCGTCCAATAAGAAGTTGTTCGCTTGCTCGCGGAATCCATTGACGTTAACCGCCCCGCCCTGGCTGTCGTTAAATGAACCATAGGCCGGCGTACTAGCGCCCGGAGCAAGCAGCGTAAACGAAAGGAAGGTCCGCTGATTCAGTGGAAGTCCGCGAATCTCCGTTTGATCGACAATGTGATCCAGTGTCGATGACGCCTCCTGCACGCGGACCGGCGAGCTTCCAACGTTCAGGCGCGACTTGGCGGCGCCTAATTCCAGTTGCGCGTCGATGCGTACGTGCCGATCCACATCCAGCCGGATGTTTCTTTCGACGAACGGCGCGAAGCCTGTCTTTTCAATCAAAACCTCGTAATCGCCCGGTGGCAGAAGCGGTGCGGACCACAGACCCTGGCCGGTCGATGTGACGATCCGTTTCGCGCCCGTAGCCGGACTGTGGATTGTCACCATCGCGTCCGGAACGACATTTCCGGAGGGGTCGGTGATCAGACCGGAGAGTTGTCCAAGCGGGCTCGATAAAAGTACGAATAGCGTACTCACCATGCCGGTCGGAATACCGGACAGCGTCACAATTTCCTCCCTAAAAGCCGTCTCGCGGAAACGGCTATTCGCCACATCTAGGGCTACAACTGAAAAGGATCAAGTAGGTTCTACGCGGTGCGTTAATATTACCTGTTTTTCGGGCAACTGCACAACAGGACAGATGATCCCTCTTGCCGTTCAACCTATCTTTAATGCATGCCCAAAGAACCCCGCCTCGGTATTTGGCGGTCATGGCTGCCCTATTCACAGGCATGGGTGATGGCATCCACTCTCGTCATCGCCTGGTTCACAATCGGATATCTTGGCCGCGGCCCGGACGCCTGGCACGGCACAACTGGAATGGTTTGGATTCCCGGCGGCGCCATCATGATGGGCCTTGAGAATCCTGGGATGGGTGATTCCCGGCCAGTGCAAAAAGTGATCGTCGACGGCTTCTGGATGGATCGGACGGAGGTGACCAATGCCCAGTTCGGAGAGTTTGTGAAGGCGACCGGTTATCTCACGGCTGCTGAAAGAGTCCCCAATCCGGAGGAGTTCCCCGGTGCTCCGCTCGAAACCCTCGTCGCCGCTTCGGTTGTCTTTTCCCAGCCAAATGAGGCCGTTCCGCGCATCTCACTCTTGCGCTGCTGGAGCTACGTAAAAGGTGCGAACTGGCGGCACCCGGAGGGGCCGGGCTCTCATATCAAACAGAGGGGCGATCATCCGGTAGTCCACATCGCATGGCCCGACGCCGTTTCCTACGCCAGGTGGGCCGGCAAACGCCTTCCCACCGAGGCCGAGTGGGAGTTCGCGGCGCGTAGCGGACTGGAAGGAAAGCCATTTGTTAGGGGTGACGAGCTCACTTCCAACGGCAAGCTCCAAGCCAACACCTTTCAGGGCCGGTTTCCGAATCGAAATTCACGGAAGGACGGGTATTTCACCACGGCCCCCGTCATGTCGTTTGCACCGAACAAGTATGGCCTCTACGATATGGTTTGGAACGTATCGGAGTGGGTTTCCGATGGGTACCGTCCGGATGCATATCCTCTCCGCGCCGCCCAGCGAGTCGTGAAGAATCCACAAGGCCCCGAAATCGATCCCGATACCGGTACCAGCCACCTTGGCTTTCGTTGCGTGCGATCGGAGAAATAACCCCGGAGTGCCCCAATGCCCGCTTCATGGTATGAACTTGCAGATCCTATTCCCTCGGACCCGTTCGAAATATTCAGCGCCGTAACCGCCGGCGGCTGGTTCAAAAAACGGCTCCCGATAGAGACCGTCGCCGGAAACGCTGCCAAGGCATTCGTGCCCCTGGCGAAGGCTTCGTTTGACGATATCCTTGCCGCCGGCGCCGGTGGAGAGATCGTTGAATCGATTCAACTCAATCAGGAGAAAGCCAACTCGCTGCGAGCGATGCTGTCGATCGGCATCGATCGGCCCGGCTCATTTGCGGCCGCGCCGCCGCCGGTCGTTGCCAGTGGAGGATCCCTGAATAGAATCCTCTCGGCTCACCAAATTGGCGGCCGGCAGGAAAGGATCGTACACTCCATCGAGTGCCGTGGCGCAAATGGCGCTGAGGGCCGCTCGTACATCCTCTGCTCATTCATTTATCCCGTCAAGCTGCTGTTTAAATGCCTTCGCACCCAGGCGGAATTCAACAACAAAGTATTGACTCCAGCCGCGGGAAGGAAATGGAAAATGCTCGATCTCGAGTCGAACACTCCCGACGTGGGTCTCATGGAATCGCATCGCGACGATGACTACATCTACTTCATCGAAGACGCCACATCGCCGAACGCCTACCGCATCAGCTACAGAGGCGGCCCTTGGCAGAGATTGACCGCCGGGGGCCGGTGGGCCACGGTGTATCCCAAAATGCTGGCCTTCTGAAGAAGGGGCGGGAGCCTTTCAACGAGCGAAATACTCTTCGGGTGTAGGCACAGCCGGAGGGCGATGACGCAGCCCGGATTCCACCGCCGCCAGGTTACGCCGCCAATCCTTGAACAACCTCCGCACCAGATCCTGAAATCGCGGATCCTTGCGGAGCGCGGCCATGCTGTCCTCGGTCACCACCCAACGATAATTGCGATAAAAGGTGCTAGTTTCAAGAAGGTCGATCGCCGCGTCTCGTTCCCCCGAAAGTGCCGCCGTTCGAATGATCCAATCATGGGCCCGCGGCCCCTGAAACCGGTATTGCGCCACAATCCGCCGTGCGAAGGGAAAATCGCCTTTCATCGCCGCCACGAGACCCAGCGCGGTATCGCGGGGAGATTCCGGTGATGGAGGCGCTAGTCCGGTCGATTGCGAGGCGAGCAGCGCCGCGGCAGCGTCCGGCTTAGATTGCCGCAGTAGAATGTCGACCTCGAGAAACGTTGCGATAAACGCCGATCCACCGTTCTTTCGGAACTCGCGCGAAGCCGCCATTGCCTCTTCCAATCGGCCGAGTTTGGCTGCGTTCCAAATCGAGTTGGTGTTCGAAGAGAAAGATATGGGATCGAGCTGTAAGCCCCGCCTCGCCTGTTCGAGTGCCTCCTCGTAGAATCCGCCTGCGCAGTACACGGCCGCAAGCTGCGCCTGGGCTTCCGCATCGAAGATTCCACGCGCTGCCGCAACGCGGCCGTATTCGATCCCCTTAACAACGTCGCCTTCCTGGGCATAGAGATTGCCGAGTAAGGCGTTCGCTCTTACATTGCCGGGCTCAATCGACAGCGCTCGCTCCAGAATGCTCACGGACTTCATCACCCAGGGAACCCGCGGGCCGCGCGGAGGATATAACTGGCGCTCGTAAAGCCGGCCGAGTTCCGTCATCGCGTCGACATAACCGCGATCCAATTCCAACGCTCGCAGCAGCAATCTCTCGCAGGACTCAAGAAAAGAGACGTCCAAATTGTTCAGGTAGTTCGCCTGCGCCTCCAGCCCCTTCAGGTATGCCTCCAATGCCTGTGGATTCCGCGTCCCTCCCCGATCCACGAGAGCTCTTTCGTCGGGTGTGGACGAAGGCAAAACGCGAGATAGAACCCTACTGGAGATTTCTTCCTGTATGGCCAGCAGGTTGACCTTAGAAGTATCGAACTCGTCGGTCCATACATGAGTGTCATCCACCGTTCGAATCAGTTGCACCGTCACGCGATATCCGGTTTCGTCAACGATTGCGCTTCCTTCCAGGACATAATCCACCCCCATGCGCGCCCGGATCTCCCGAACGGAAAGCGCTTGACGCTTGATCGAATCGGCCGATGTCTTGGAGAGGACCTGAAGGTTCGGCGCTCGCGCAAGTCGCCCGGTCAGGGACGCCGCAATGCCACGCGCGATCCCTGACCCGTCCGGTCCTCCCCCGGCGCTGTCGAATGGCAGAACTACCAGCCGCGGCGTCGACGCGGTTATCGGACGCGTTTGAAAATAGTAGTAACCCATTAGACGAACGGCTGCCGCAAGAACTAACGCTATTACCACCCATCTCCGCTTGGATGGTCCGGTATTCCGGCGCACAGGATCGAGAAGTTCCAGCACCGCTTCGAAACTTTCCGGCCGCTGCGAATTTTCATCGCTGAGGCACGCGTCGGCCACTCGACGGAGTGACGGTGGAGCGCCGCTCGCATCAACCGCGGAAATTATAGACCTCACAACGATTCCGAAGGACTTTAGCTCCTTCTGTAGGTCCCCGGGCAAGTGAGAAGTTCTGCCAAGGCCGGTAATCTTCGCGTGAAGGCTTCCGTCCGGCTGATCGCTGACGGCAACCGTGTCAACCGTCAAATTGTGATGACGGACGCCTTTCGCGGTTGCTGCTGCCAGACCGCTGGCGATCTGCCTGGCTAGATCCAGGGCGGCCTCTCCCGAAATCTTCTCTCGGCTAAGCAGTTCGCGAAGCGTGCACCGTTCCGCCGGCGCGCTAACGATAAATGGAACACCGTCTTCTATACCCGTCTTATAGATTTCGCAAATGTTTGGATGGGAAATGGATGCCGCTCGCCGCGCTTCCTCCAGCAACTCCTCAGCCCCGCCGGAATCCCGGATCGTGTCGCTCGACGATACCGCTAGCACTACCGGACGGTCCAACTCGGTATCTTTCGCTTCGTATACCGTCCATTGATCGTCCATCGCAGTCCTGGATAGGATCTGATACGGTCCGAATCTCTGAACGTCTGATTTCCCGGACGCAGCCGTATCCCTGCGGACAAACTCGACGCGGTACGATCCGCGAGGAAGCGTAATTACCCATTCATCGTCAATTCCCGACGTCCGGTAGTATTCGTCCAACTTAGCCCTCAGCCGCCGCGCCTCCACCCGAACGATATTGTCGGATCGAGGATCGAACGATTTCGGCCGCCCATAGACATCAACTCCAACGCAATACTCGTTCAGGTTGTCACCGGCGCCCTGAAGCGTTTGGTTAACTACGTAACGGAGGAACCCGATCAGCCGCTTAGACGCCGCGAAACCCGCGGAAATACAGATCGCGTCAACAAACGCGAAAGCCTCCGCCTCGCCGATCTCAGGCCTCCCGGAACCCGTGTTTCTGTCAGAAAAATTGGCCTCTCTCATCGGAGAGCTCCGCTCATATAGTCTGGCAGATAATGCGCGATTCGCGGTTAAGATTTATTTTTTTATATCGAAAATTGATCGAGTTCAGATCCCTTCGAAACAGATGTTCTCTAATTCCGCGTCCATCGGCACCAGCCGCCTCCGAATCGCGTACTGTGTGAGCTCGGCTGTAGTCCGAAGCCCCAACTTTTCCATCAGGTTCGATTTGTGAAAAGCGACCGTACGAATCGCGACCTTAAGAATCGAGGACATCTCTTTTCGCGCCTTACCTTCGGCGATCAGTTGCAATACTTCCCTTTCCCGTACAGTCAAGGAATTGGATCGTTTCACTGGACGTTTGTGGGCCTGTTCGAACTCAAACGTCTCACCGCGTGAGATGACGGGGCTAACGTAGACTCTTCCGGACAAAGCGGTCTGCATGGCGGTCACAAGCTCGGTTGCAATGGTTGATTTCAAAACGTACGCCCTGCCGCCGGCCCTGAGCGCCTCCATCGCAAGTTCTTTATCCTCGTGCATCGAAAGCAGGATAATCGCGGGGGGTAGTCCGCTCTGGCACAATTGCCGCACCGCTTCGATCCCGTTCATTACCGGCATGGATATGTCTGTAACAACGATCTCAGGCTTGAGGCGCCTGGCAGTTTCAAGAAGTTCCTGGCCGTTGCTGGCTGTCCCCAGCAGAATGCAGTGATCTTGAAGCATTCTTTGCAGCCCCTCGAGAACCACCGGATGGTCGTCAGCAATTAACGCTGTCGGTCGTGACATAACGGGCACTCCTTCTATTAGGTAAAGTTGTTCGGATCGCTTCTTCTGGCGCGTCGCTTCCCGAAACGCGGCTCATGGGAACTCGGACGCAAATCGTTGTCCCTTCGCCAGGAGTCGATTCCACCAGGCAATCGCCCCCGGCCAGCCGGGCTCTCTCTTCCATACTCACAAGTCCGATTCCCGACCCGCGGCGCTTCTCCGGGGTAAAACCTCGTCCGTTATCCCGGATTCGCAGCAGGACGTCGTTCCCGGATTGCTCCAGGTGAACCTCCGTCAGGGTCGCACCCGAATGCTTGCGCACATTCTGCAATGCCTCCTGCGCAATCCGATAGAGCGCCAGCTCGAGATCTTTGTCTTCAATCTGAAACGAATCGGTAATGAACCTTGCGCCAATTCCTTCGTGTTGCTCAAAGCGCGAGCAGTAGACCCGCAGCGCGGTCGACAGTCCAAAATGCTCCAATAGAGCCGGGTGCATTCGATGACATAGCCCACGGAGATCCTCGGAGAGTTCCGCCGCCGATCGGCGAAGTGCGGTCAATTGCGCGTCGAGGTCTTCCGGCCAGTTCTCCCGGCTCTGTCGAAACAGCTCCAGGTCCACTTCAATCGACGCGAGTTTTTGGATAATCCCGTCGTGCAACTCTCTCCCGATTCTCCTTTTTTCGTCTTCCTGTGTCTGAAGCAGGCGGGCGGTTAGTACTCGCAGGCTGTCAGCGTATGTGTTTGAAAGAGGCGAAGCCCGTCGTTTTGGCGCGCCCGAAATAGTCTTGATTTCTAAAACCGCAATAGACATATTCAAACCTCAGATTGGGTGTCAGAGTATCACTCGCAAACCAATGGCAGGAGTAAGGAGCGGTGAGGTTCACCGCTCCTTACGTAATGAGGCGCCCCTAAATGGCTGAGCACACAGGCTTTTCTTCGAAAATAAGAAATGCAGCGGAAACTGCGGCCGGAAACGCAAGCCGGCAACAGCAATAATTGCTTTCAATTACTGCCTTTGCACGTCGTCGCCGGGAACCTGGGGTACAGGGAGTTCCGTTACTCACCCCCAACCAACGCTCAATCGCGTTTTGGCGCGGCGCCGCCGGTTGGCCGCGAACTTAACCGGATCACCGCGGCCGCGGCATTGAAACGAACAATGTCATTCTCGTCCTGCAGCAGCGGGGTAACCGCGCTGATCGTCGACGGATCGTTTCGCCGCGCCAGCGCCCCGGCCGCCGCCGCCCGCACAAGCCATTTCGGATCCGCGCAAATATCCATAAGCGCCTTGCCGGATTTCGGATCGGGATCACGGCTGAGCTTTGCGGCGGCGGCGGCTCGAACCGGCGAAACGGCGTCATCCGTCGCCATTTTGAAAACCTTGTAGCTCACGCCCCCGAACGGAATGAATCCAACACCGGCTTCAACACCGATATGCGTCAGCGCCTTCGGGTCCTTGAGAGTTTTCACTTGCGATTCCAGGAGCGGATCCCCAGTTTTCTTTTCCCCGGTAACAACGGCATAGTACACCCGGTACGCGTCCGGGTCGTTCAAAACAAACAGCGCGTTGGTTGCCGCAAAAACGACGCTAGCCTCCTTGTCGTTCACCGCCGCTTTCAACTTCGCCACCGATCCCTTCGCTCCCATCACGCCGAGCGCTTCAGCCGCCGCCGCACGCACCTCTTCGCGGTCGTCCTTAAGCGCCGCTTCCGCCATAGCCTGCGCCTTGGCGTCTTGGGGAAGCAGCGCCAAAGCGTGCATTACCTTGCCTCTCTTCTCGTAGCTCTTGTCCTGGGCCCCGTCTGACAGCAGCTTCCATGCTTTTTCGGACGGGCTCTGAGCCTGTAGAAAGGCCGCACAAGACAACAACAATAGCGTTCTCACAAGGTTTCTCCTCCGGAACGGATGCCGTCGTCACGCCCGCCGGCACCCGGCATTCTATGGTTTCGTTCCAGTCTGTGGAGGTTCGATATCCGTGAAAACTGTTGCTGTGTGCAGTTTCCGCACGAGAACTGCCATCGAAATCCGGCGGCACTCTGCCCAATGCTTCAGTATCGCTGTTTCCGTATTGGCCTTAGACTCAAGCTCACTCTGCTCGAAAGAGTGACTATGACGAAACTACCGGCTTTTTATCTTATCGGCCTGCTCACACCCGGGCTGCCTTGCCTGGCGCAATACATTGGATCGAATTTAAAAGGAGACTTCGGAATGAAGTCCGGTTCACAGGCGCCGGCCGGGTTGTATCTCGTTCCCTTCTACAGCCAGTTCGGCGCCGATAGAATCAATGGCCGGTTCGGAAACCCATTGCCGGTCCAGGGTCAATTCAACCTGTATGCCGGCGCCGTGGCGGTTGCGGGTGTGACTAAACAGAAGATCCTGGGAGCCAATTATGGATTCACCATCGTTCCGGCGATCGGCAGTCCGGCTTTGGAGCTACCCCGTTTTGGCGCGAATGCCAGCATGACGGGTTTCGCCGACATGTACATCCAACCGCTCAACCTCGGCTGGCACCGCAACCGCTTCGACGCCGTCGCCGGCTATGCCTTCTTTGCACCCACGGGGCGTTACACGCACGGAGCCAGCGACAACATTGGATTGGGAATGTGGAGCCACGAATTTTCGCTCGGCGGCACCGCGTTTCTCGATCCCGGGAAAAAATGGCATGTCGCCGGCACTGGCTATTACGAAACCCATACCAGGAAACAAGACGCGGATGTCCAGGTCGGCGATATTCTTACCATCGAGGGCGGCTTGGGCCGCGACTTCTTGAAGGGCGCCGCCAGCGTCGGCGCCGCCTACTACTGCCAGTGGAAAATGACGACGGATAGCGGCGGGGCGATGCTCAACGTACCCGGAATCGATCAAACCAAACACCGATTCTACGGGGTCGGACCGGAAGTGAACTTTCCAATCGTCGATAAGTCGAAGACGAAACTGATTGCGCTTCTCACGTTCCGGTATTACTGGGAATTCTCCAGCATTTCGGCCTTCCAAGGACAAAAGCTGTACTTCGGCGTCACGTTTCCCACTAAAATATTAACGAAGTAAGCTAATTTCACGGAGGATTCGCCGGTTAGCCCAAGCCCCTCGAGATGAGCATCCGAATCAAACTGCTCTGTGTGCTTCTAACCGTCGGCGTCAGCGCTGTCGTCGGCACCGGAATTTTGGCGTATAAAGCGGGCGAGAAGGCCCTGACACAAACGGCGATGAATCAGCTCACGGGCATTCGCCGGGGAAAAGCCTTTCAAATTGAGTCCTACTTCCGAACCATTCGGAGCCAATTGCGAATCCTCAGCCAGGATCCCGGAACGATTGAAGCTCTCCAGCGGCTTAGCGCCGAGTTTCAGAAGCTCGACGCTCCCGCGCCATCCAATGAACACCAAGAAGCGGTCCTGCAATATTACCGGACCGATCACCTTCCCCAACTGCAAAGACTGGTCCCCCCGCGTGCTTCCTTTGACGACTATCTTCCGGCTGGCCGCGCCGCCTATGCCCTGCAGGATGCCTACATCGTGAAGAATCCAATGATCGCCGGCAAAAGGAACGCTTATGATCAAGCGCCAGGAACTCCGGCATACAGCGCGGCACATGTAAGGTATCACCCATCGTTCCGTAAAATCGTCGAAGAATTCGGATTCTACGACCTCTTTTTGGTGGATACGCGGACCGGGCAGATCGTCTATACGGTCCAGAAGGAAGTCGATTTCGCCACCAGCTTGTACTCCGGACCCTATCGCGGCACAGCGCTCGCAAAAGCCGTGAAGCAGGCGCGCGATGCCGCCGGCGGCAATGAAGTGATCGTGGCCGATTTCGAAATGTATGAGCCCTCGCTCGGCGCGCCCGCGGCATTTCTGGCAACCGTCGTCCGGGATGCAACGGGACCGCTCGGAGTCTTGGCCGTGCAACTGTCGCCCGACGACATCGATAGGGTAGTCACCAGCGAAAGAGGATGGGAGCGCGACGGGCTCGGCAAGTCGGGAGGTTCCGGGGTTGTAGGACCCGATTACCTGCTCCGCTCCAATGCCCGCAGCTTTCTGGAGCGGCCCAATCAGGCCCTCGATCAAATGCGGGCCCGGAAGGTTCCAGAGGATGTAATCCGCCGCATTCGCGCCTACAACTCTACGGTCCTCCAACAGGAGGTGCGGCTCCCGTCGGTGGTAGCGGCGCTGCGCGGCGAAGAAGGCACCGGGATTCAGACCGCATCGTCCGGCCGCGCTTCTCTCGTCTCTTATATGCCGCTAAGCATTCCTGGCTTGAAATGGACCATCGCCAGCCGCATCGACCTCGACGAAGCGCTCGAACCCGTTGAGCGCTTGCGCCGCATCCTGGTCTGGTGGGGGCTGCTTTCGGTTGCCGCAACCGCGGTGATCGCCCTCATTTTGACCCGCGTGATCTGCCGTCCTGTTGCGCGCTTGGTCACTGCGGCGCAACAAGTCGCGGCGAACGACTTCCGCGTTCACGTACCCGTGGAAAACCGCGATGAGTTGGGTGTCCTCTCCCAAACCTTTAACGACACAGTCGATAGTATCCGGGAAAAGACAGAGACCATTCAGCGGCAGACTCGCGAAAACGAAAGGTTGCTGCTCAATATTCTCCCGGAGGTGATTGCCGACCGGTTACGCGACGGCGAAACCACCATCGCCGACAGTTTCTCCGAAGCCACCGTACTGTTCGCGGATCTCGTCGGCTTCACGGAACTTTCCGGCACGCGTGGTCCCCAGGAGCTGGTGGCGATGCTCAATAATCTCTTTACGCGGTTTGATGAATCGGCCCAGCGAATCGGCGTCGAGAAGATCAAGACCATCGGGGACGCCTATATGGCGGTCGCCGGGCTCCCGAAGCCGTGTCCCGATCACGCCCGCCGGATCGTGCTACTCGCCCTGGAAATGCTTCAGAATCTGGAGGATTTCAGGGAGCAGACAGGCGCGCGGCTTTCGCTTCGAATCGGAATTAACTCGGGTCCGGTCGTCGCCGGCGTCATCGGTTCCACCAAGTTTATCTATGACCTCTGGGGCGACACCGTGAATGTCGCCAGCCGCATGGAATCGCATGGTGTCGCGGATCGGGTCCAAGTCACTCGCGCAGTTTATGAACAGATCAAGAACGAATTCCCGTTCGAACACAGAGGCGAAATCGAAGTAAAAGGGAAGGGCGCCATCGAGACCTGGCTGTTGAGCGCCCCGGCGGCCGCTGAAACTTTCTCCACACGCTAGCCGCCCGGGCACTGCCTCATTTGACAGGTCAGCAGTATTGGGAATGCGCCTACTCTTTGGAAACAAGGAGTACTATGCGCCGTTTGCCATTCCTGCCTATCGTGTCCGCGTTATTTCTGGTCCCCTGTGCGGGACAGCCGCTTTCGTCCTGGAATGACAATGCCGCTAAGAAATCAATCGTCGATTTCGTAGCCCGGGTGACGAAAGAGGGCGGTCCTGATTTTGTCGCCAAATCGGACCGGATTGCGGTCTTTGATAACGATGGCACGCTGTGGACCGAACAGCCCGTTTATGTCCAGCTTGCGTTTATACTCGACCGCATCAGGGAACAGGCGCCCTCTCACCCGGAATGGAAACAGAAGGATCCTATCAAGAGCGTTCTGGAAGGCAATCTTAAAGCGGCGCTGGCCGGCGGAGACAAAGCGATCCTGGAGCTGTTCGCCGCCACCAGCACCGGAATGACTACAGAGGAATACGGAGGAATCGTTAAGGCATGGCTCGCAACCGCCAGGCACCCGCGATTCAAAAAGCCGTACACCGAACTCGTCTACCAGCCCATGCTGGAACTCATCTCCTATTTGAAGGAGGCGGGCTTCAAAGTGTACATCGTTTCCGGCGGCGGCATCGAGTTCATGCGGCCGTGGACGGAGCGCGTTTACGGCATTCCTCCGGAACAGGTCGTTGGAAGCACCGTAAAGGTGAAGTATGACGTTTCCGGAGGTCATCCGGCGCTGCTGCGTCTGCCGGAAATCGATTTCATTGACGACAAGGCGGGCAAGCCGGTCGGCATTCACCGGTTCATCGGCCGCAAACCCATATTCGCAGCCGGCAACTCGGACGGAGACCGGGAGATGATCGAATGGACAACCGCCGGCAATGGAGCGCGCTTCGGGCTGATCGTCCGTCATACCGACGGCGATCGGGAATGGGCCTACGATAGGCAATCGGCGATTGGCCGCCTGGACAAGGCCCTCGATCAGGCCGCGCAAAAGAAGTGGCTGGTCGTCGACATGAAGCGGGACTGGAAAATCGTCTTCCCGTTCCAGAAGTAACCCGCGCCCTGTCTCCCCGCCGCGAGTTACTTCTGGATCTGCACCGTTCCCGCTCTAGCGCGGCGCGGCAACGACGACGTAGGTGGCCGTGGTTCCAGCAAACTGCGGCTGATACCATGTGCTCCCGCACTGCTGGTAGGTAAGGCCGTTAACGACGATCATGCTGCAAGCGGGCGGAAGGGTATGAACCACCGACCCGATTACCGCGGCCGTTACCATCGCCGTCGCGGTGACCGCCGCGGCCGTCGCCACCGGGTGATAACAGCACCCGCCGCCTCCGTAGTACCCGCCGCCGCCATGGACGTGTACATCGACATCCCGATTGACATTGACGTTCGTGTTCCTATTGATATTCGTGTTCCGGTTCACGTTCGTATTCCGGTTCACGTTCGAATTCTGGTTAACACTCGAACGCGCGCCTCCCCGCGAGGCTTGCCGGTTACGCTGGGCAAAGCCCGTTCCCATCGAAAGCACAAATGCCAGCGCCGGCGGCAGGATCAGTCGAATTAGCTTCCTCATTTTGATTCTCCTTTTACTTCTTCGCTTCTGCGATTGCGATCTTGGATGCGCCGGCCGGCGGTTGAAACTCAAACGCCGCTTCGTTGAAAGATGGCGCCAGGTTCCACGTATAAACGGACGCATGTTGAGGCCGTGCCTCGTCGGTGAGCGTGGTTAGGATCAGTTTTCGCGGCAACGGAAATTCCCCTTGCTGAATCCAGATCTGCCAGTCAAGTCCGGGTTGGCGGAAGGAGTAATGCTGGCAAGTGGTCCCCTCCACGACACCCGGGCCGATCACCATGGCCGATGTGATCTCCGATTCTGACGAACGGGGACCGCCCCAGCGGAACAGATCCACCAGCGGGATCTCGATGTCGTACTTGTCTTCCAGATTGTTGGCGAGTTCGGTAATCGTGGGTGCCGCGGGAACCGTCCCGTAATAATTCAACCGCCTCGCAAACATCGTGAACGTGCGCCCGTTGTATAGAAACAGCCGGTCTTTCCAGTCCCCGTTGGTCTCCGCGCGCAACCGGTCCGGCATCTTGGCGAGCAAATTGGTTGTGTTTCCGATAGTCACCTTCTGGCCATCGGTAAGCACCTCTTCGGTCGCTACTTTTGCCTCTACGGCAAAAGCCTTCAGCGACCGCAGGTATGAGCCCATTTTCTTGAGGGCCGCGATCGCCTCGGGTTCAATATCTGCACTTGCCGGTTGCGCTTGCAGGCTAAACGGAAATGAGCAAATGGCAATCGCGAGGGTGGGAATGAAGTCTCTGTTGCTTCTCATGAAGGGTTTCTCCTGTTGAGTCGAACTGTGGACTCGACGCCAGATGTTAACCCGGCGGCGGCCGGCGTTCACCTGTCATGGTGGGCAAGTCGCGCCCGCTCCAGCCATTAAACCAGCGCGCCCAATAGCGACTTAAGCAGCTCTTTGATCGGAATTTCGATCGCGAAGACTGGTACTAAGGGCAGGGCCGCGGCGAGGGCGATCGGCACTACAGAATGCTTGCTGATCGGCGCTGTGCGCATATTCGCCACCGCCTCGTAAATGGCGTTAATGTCGGCCGTTGGACCCAACTCGGGTGCTTCCAGGATCTCGACCGTCCCCAGCTCCGCGCTGTCGATCCACTTCCGGTGAACCAGCCGGCCATGCCGGCTCACCAGCGTGCTGTACTCCAACAATTTGCGCCGCCGGAACGAGACCAGAGTCCGGGACCAGAGCAGCAGCGGACCATTAAAGATGATGACCATGAGGGCAATGAACACCAGTGCCTGGATTCTGATCTGATCGACGTGAACGCCGTGATAAAGAACCGAGTGCCCCCACATACCGGCCAGGACTACTGACATGGCCAGCACAACCGGAGCAAATACCGCGGGGGCGCCCTCCATGAACCCAAGCCCTCCTGCGCGGTCAGGGTGGCTGGGGACCAGTTGTAGCTCCAGCTTCGATGTCTTCGCCACCAACACCCAGACCGTCAGCATCCTCCAGCACCAGATGGCCAGCAAACCGGCGAAGATCGGACGCGAAATGAAGATGTACCACCACCCCGGGAATCCGATGCCCCCCACCGAGTCCAGCGCCACCGCCCAGGAGACCTCGTCGTTATCCCGGGATCGTGTTGTCGACGAAAGGATAGTTGATCCCATCACCGCCAGGACGAATAGCGTTCCCCAGGCCGAATCCCGCAAACGTACGGCGGAGGCAAGCACGGCCTGGTACTGGGTAGCGGCGCCGCCTGCCACTAAACCGGATGTCACAAAATGGCGGACAAGTGTCGGAATTCTCTTTTCCACCACGGCTTCGGCGAATATGAGCAGCGGAACGGAAATCAATAGCCGCGCATGAACGGCAAAGTGCCTGAACAACGGATCTTCAACTCCGGAGCCAAACGCCTGGCCAGTCACCAATGCGCCGATTACAACCGGCAACCACGCGATGCTGACAAGCATCAAGGCCCTTCGAACCAATCTCAGTCCGCCGTCCGGAGCCAAGCCGATGACCGCTCGAAGCCGGGAAAAGGGTCCGCCCCTTACGGCGGAGAAGTAGTAGTCGTCCAGTCCATGAAGTCCGCTAAAGTTCGCATTCATCGCGGTCGCACCGTCGCCGCCGGCTATTGAACCCGCAGTCGTCCAGCTTCCCTGCCGTCTGACGGGTAGTACCAGTTTCATCGCGACGGACAGGACTGGGAACTGCTTCTTTGTGCAGGGCTGCCCGTCCGATTGGAAGCCGGTTAGTCGCGGACTCGTTCAGGGCCAATTCAGGCTAGATCCCGCCACAGTACCCGATGACAGTCCAGTGGTTCATCCCGCCCCTTGACCTTGATCTGCAAATCGGCGCACGGGAACTCCCCGCGCAGCTCCTGGAACGTGCTGCTGGCGATATAAATCTCACCCGGCGGCGCATTACTCTCAAGGCGTGAGGCCATGTTCACGGTATCTCCGATAGCCGTATAGTCGAATCGGCGTATCGAGCCGACGTATCCAACCGTTACAATCCCCGTATTGATCCCAATCCCAATCTCGAGATCCAGATCGATCCAGCCCTTCTGTCCCTTCTGGAACCGGCCCTTCAACGCCTGCATCCGCCGCTGCATTGCAACCGCCGTCCGCACCGCGTTCAACGCGTCGTCCGGCCCCGTATACGGGGCGCCAAACACCGCCATCAAGCCGTCGCCGATGTACTTGTCCAGCGTCCCTCCATGCTCAAAAAGGATCTCGGTCATCTCTCCGAAATAATCGTTGAGCATGCCGACAACGTCCTCCGGTTCCATCGACGCCGACAGGCGCGTGAATCCCCGCATATCCGCAAACAGCAGCGTCGCAACCTGATTGGTCCCCCCCAGCCGCAGTTTCTCGGGGTTTTTCAAAAGGTCTTCGACAACGTGAGCCGGCAGAAACCGGGAGTACGCCGCCCTCGCCTCTGCCTCGCGCGCCTGGCGCGTCAAAGCGTGAACATTCTCAAGCGCAATCGCGGCCTGCGCCGCTACGGCGTTCACCACGTCCAGATCGTCTGTGCTGAAGGCCGCCACCTTCCCCTGATCGAGGTAGATCAACCCTTGCACCTTATCTCTCACCACAAGCGGCGCGCAGAGAATCGACTGGAGCTGCTGCTGCACGATACTCTGCCCCTCGGCGAGCGACGGATCGTTCGAAGCGTTTGTGCTCAACAGCGTCACGCGCTCCTCCATCACCTTGCGTGTCACGGTACGGCTCACGGACCGGCGAATGCCAATCCCGCTGCCTCTGTCCTCGTAGGCCATCTTCAGTCTGCCGTCGTCGTCGATCTCCAGGATCTGGACCTGATCCGCCCCGCAAACTTCCAGCAACAGGATGCAAACCTGCCGGTAGACCTCCTCCACCGAGATGGTTCCTTTCAGGTTCTTTCCCATCTCGAACATCAGCGTAAGAATTCTTGCCTTCCGCCGCAGTCCCTCCAGTTCCTTTTCTACAGCCTGCGCACCCGCGTTGCCTCGGGCAGCGATCGCCGGTGACGTAACGTCCTCGAGTCGCCGCACCAGAATCGCCAACGGATCGGCATCCTGCTCGGCAAACGTCACCTCTGAGGACTCCCCGCTTTCATCGAATACCAGCTTCGAATGTCCTATCTGGATGACATCCCCGTGGGCGAGAGCTTTTTCACTGACGCGCTCGCCATTCACGAAAAGCCCGTTGCCGCTATTCAGATCTCGTATCGCGAATCTGGTTTGCGACCGTGTGATGCAGGCGTGTCGCCGCGACGCCCGCACATCGTCCAGCACCACTCCCGCATCCTGGCTGCGGCCCACAACCAACTCGTTCCCGTCGAGTTCAATTATCTTCGGCCGCCCTTGCGCGTCTTCAATCAGGAGCCTGGGCATTCCATCCTCGTAATTCGTTGTCTGCGGCGAGCCACTCCTTGCAAGCATAATATCGATGCGGAAAAGCACCAAAGTCGGCGCGCTCGATAAAATGCGGTGGGCTCGGTCAAATTCGCCTTCAATGGGCACGGAGGAGCGGCATCGAACCCGCGCAAGGTGGTCGAATTTACAGTATGGGAGAGGCTCCCAGGGCTCGGGCCGGAACTAATGTTGTTGGCGAAGCGAAGCGCCCTCAGAGAGTAACGTGGCCGCAGGCCGGAAGATCCGGAAGCGCTTCGAGCACGTCCAACAGCGTACTGGAACCAGGAAAGCCAAAGAAACTACATCACTCAAACGTAGTTTTGATCGCCGAAGCGCCGACGATTTACATCTGGGACAGACGGGACGTTGTAAAAAATTCTTGAATCCCATGCCGCGATACTTGGTCTTGCACGCTGCATGCCAATAAACACAGGATGCCTTATGTCCGGTAATGTGAAAGGCGGAGGAGGTTCCACGCATGGCAGCGCTTGATTGGTCACAATGCCAAGCCGTCGAAAGCATCCCCGGCAAAGTCAGCGGGGCTTGGGTGTTTCGCGATACCCGGTTACCCGTGGCAACGGTCATCGAGAATCTCGAGGATTTGAGCATCGAAGAAATAATGGAAGAGTTCGACGTAACCCGTGAACAAATTACGGCGGTTCTCGAATTCATCGCGGAGAGCCTGACAGTACCGCCCCTATCCCCTAAGTCGTCCGCGACTGCTGATGCTCATTCTGTTTGACCACGGAACGGCAAAGGGCCTTGCACGAGCGCTTGTTGGACATACGGTCATAACTGCATACGGGAAAGGCTGGGACAGGCTGGCCAATAGTGATTTGCTGAAAGCCGCTGAAGAAGTAGCTGTAGATCTCCTGCTCACCACAGACCGCCGCCTCCAATATCAGCAAAATCTTAGAGGCCGAAAAATCGGGATTATCGTTCTGACTGGCTCGACGAAATGGTCGCGGGCGCGCCTGCATACCGAGCGGATCGCCGCCGCCGTGGAAGGCTTCACGCCAGGCAGCTATATAGAAGTCAATATTCCCTTCGATAGGTTGAGCGTGTAACACTCACGGCGATCTCGAGCAAAACAGGTTCCGTGCTCAAGGGCAGTGAAGGCAGAATTTGATTCGGTTTCCCCGGTGCGCAAAGAGCTTCGCCTCGCCCGGACAGAATTTCAACTTCTACATCTCCGGGCGGCCGGACAATCGGCTTCGGTGTGAGCTTCAGCTTCGAGAGCATGACGACCTCTTGAAATGGATTCGCGGACACATCATCTGAGTGGTAGATTTCCGGGACGAAAAACAATAGCAAGTGAATAATAAGTGTCGGTGATGCTTGCAGCCACGCAATTGCTCCTTCGCCCGGCGTAACGCCTGTTCAACCGCATCCATCGGCGAATACACGGTTCAGGATTTGACAATTCTTGAACCCTTCGCCGGAAGCGGAACAACGCTAGCCGCGGCGCGTAACCTCGGGCGTTCTGCGATAGGAATCGAGATCGAAGAGCGATATAGCGGCACGGCAGCCTTGAAGCTCTCAGTCCGCTATAGTTTCGCTTGCCACTTGCCGGCGTTCGGCATCGGCCGTCCGCGCGGGTAAGATTTGTCCGCCACTCGAAGAGCGCGAAAAGGAATCGACAATCCTGAAACGAAGTGTGGAAAATCGACACTATTAGGCAAGACTGCCTCCTGACAAAACAACGCTACTTAGGCGAATCCGATGGCGGGATGGCAGGGAAGAAGGTGGCACCATGGCAACTGTCTTTAGAATCCACCCGGCCATTGGAATCGCGCGTGTCGGCAACAGCCCGGACGAGTTCTTCATTGGACCGGAACGAATCGGCGAGCAGCCAAATCCGCAAGGGGGCTTCAAGGATGCGCAATGCCGGGTGAAGCGCCAGGCTGCTCGATTTCGAATCTACGCACACCATGACGACGGCACGGTCGAGGAGATTACCGATGCCGAAGCCGAGATTACCTGGACCGTCCACCTGGTGAACAAGAAGGCGGCCAACCCCGGCCGGAACAACACGGAGTCCGCCGGCGATCTGACGATAGATCCGGGGACGCGGACAACGACAGGTCCGGACCAGATCAAGAAATTCGATTCCGGACAGATCAAGTTTTCGGGAGCACCTGTTACGACCGTGCCACTCGGGGAGATCCGAAGCGATGACGAGAATCACCTGCTGGTGCTTGGAGGCTACGGGAAATCGGCCTCTCCAGCCGGAACGGCACTCGACGGATATTTCTGGGCGAGCGATGACTGGTACGACGATGTGTCCGACGGGCCCGTGACGGCGACCGTCAAGCTTCGAGCCGACAACTCCATGCCGGCCGTTGCGGGCGCGTGGGTTATCGTCGCTCCGCCGAAGTTTGCTCCCCATCAGGAAAGCGTCATTACGCTATATGATCGGCTGTTCCAGGCTATGGTCGACGGTGGTCTTTTGCCGGCGCCCGCGACCACTTCCTATACGAATGACGTATACCCTGTTTTGCAGCGTGCGCGGGACACAGCTTGGGTGGATCGGACGTTTGGCGCCCATACATGGCCCGATCCCGTAATGAGCAACGCTTTACGGAATGCGATTTTCAATAAGCTGAAAGCGCCCGGCGGCGGCGGTGGAAACATGCCGGCTATCAACGATTCCGGCACATCGGACGACCGCCTCACTGCAACGCAGTATGCGCACATGCAACGCTGGAAAGACGCCAATGCCGCTAATTTTGCGAACGACTGGGCCGGCGTTCCCCAACCGCAAGCCACCGTTACTCCGGATGGCATGGACCGAGCGGCCTTGGAAGCTTGTGTCGGTGGTGCGTTCCTTCCCGGTATTGAAGCCGGCGGACTTGATGGGGCACGTCAAATACTCGTCGCAGCGAACTATTCCGAGCCGTTCCGGCTGAATCACGGCGTCGTGTCGCCAGGTGATCTCACGTACGTCATGGCGTTGCCCTGGCAGAATGACTTCTATCAGTGTGCCGACAACTGGTGGCCCGTGCCGCGTCCCAATTACGTCATCCGAGCTGGAACACCGAATCAGCCATTCATCGGAGGAGTGGTGAGCGGCGGTCAAGGCATGGTGGACAACTGGCATAAGCTAGGCTTCATTCTGAGGCAAGGCGCCCAGCACGTTGAATTCGATCGTTGCGATCTTGCTTCGATCCATTTGCTGACGCCATTGCTCGATTTCCTGCACGTTCCGCAGGGTCCTATGGGGATGGTGCGTGAAACAGCCCTCGCAATCACGTTTGAAGTATCTTCGCCGTCAAGCGCGGTGACGCTTCAGTATGCTCCGGGCGGAGCGCCATCGCACCCGCAGCTTGTCGCGTTTAATACTACCGTCACTGTTGGCCCAACATCTCCCAATGGCGTGGCAACGGCCCGGCTGTGGGTAATATATCGAACAAGCAATGCCGGCGACTCACTTCCGCCGCAGACTCTCACGGTTCAGGATTCAGGCGGCACGCAAAGCTGGAATGTGACAATTACCGGCGACACAGTGGGCCGCAAGACGGCGGCAACGGCCATGGTACTGGACCGGTCTGGAAGTATGTCGGAAGACCGCGGCGACGGACAGAGCAAGCATACGTCCCTGCAGCAAGCTGGCAGCATCTTTGTTGACGTGATGTTGGAAGGTGACGGAGTTGGCATCGTCCGGTTCAATGAAGACGCGCAGGTATTGCAATCCGTTTTGCAATTAGGAAATGGCGGGCTGTCCGATATCAACCGAAACAACACAAGGGACATTATTAACGGAACAGGACTCAATCCGAGCGGCCAGACCTCAATTGGCGATGGAATCTTCGAAGGCCGCGGAATTCTTAATTCCACCGTGTCACCGTTCGACGTTAAGGCATTGGTGGTTCTCACCGACGGCGTCGAAAACAGGACGCGGCTGATTTCCGATGTTTCAAGCCAAATCAACGAATTCACATACGCGGTAGGGCTTGGAAAGCCGCAGAACATCAGCGTGTCCGCCTTGCAGACCATCTCCGGAAACAACGGCGGATACTTGTTGATCACTGGTGCGATTGGAACGAACAACCGTTTCATGTTGCAAAAGTACTTCCTGCAGATTCTTGCGGGAATCAGCAATGCCGAAGTGGTGCTTGATCCCGATGGGCAATTGATTCCAGGCCGCGTGGAGCGGGTGCCGTTCCGGCTTACGGCAGGCGATGCCGGAGTCGATGTCATTCTGCTCACGCCGAACACTAGAATCGTAGATTTTCGTGTGCAAACGCCAAGCGGCCAAGTTATCGAACCATGGCGCGCCCTGTCTCAGCCCGGCATGCGTTATGTACTGTCGAATGGAGTTAGCTATTACCGGCTCGCGTTGCCGATGGATTCCCTGCCGGACCGATTCGACGGCGGCGGCTTGTGGCACGCGCTGCTCACTATTGGGAAGCCTCGCCTGGAACGGAGTGATAGCCGCGACGGCAGTGACCCAAGTATCCGGCATGCGATCGTTCCGCAACCGCGTCTGTCAGGCCAGCGGGCACTGCGCGCCAGTGTGCTGGCGGCGGAACAAGTTAATCAAGCCGTGGCGGTTGGCGTCAGTGCGCAACGCACGGTTCCCTATAGCCTGGTGGTGCACGCGTATTCGAATTTGTCGTTGGCGGCGCACGCGGAGCAAAATAGCTTCGAACCTGGGGCTCGCGTCACTCTCTCTGCCTCTCTGGCACAGTCAGGGATTCCGCTTAGTCTTAATGCCGGCGTGTGGGCGGAGATAACGCAGCCGGACGACATTTCGATGACGCTGCCCCTGCAGGAAGCGGACGGCACATATACGGCGCAGTTTGTGGCGGCAAAGCCGGGTGTTTATCGCATTCGGACGCGCGCTGCCGGAACTACGATGTCAGGAGAACCGTTCACACGGGAAATCACATTGACAGCGGCCGTCTGGCGAGGCGGCGATCGCACCAATGATCCCGCCGGCCCTGGCCAGGTGATCGTCGATTATCTTCGAGATCGCGACGCCAGGCTCTGCGAAATGTTGACTTGCCTGGCGTCTCAACCAGGCATTGACATGGAGCACCTCAGAAAGTGCCTGAATCTGCTGTGCAAGGAGCGGAGTTGTTGTGACGGACAGTGACATGGACGTCGCCGTCATCGGCGCAGGTCCGGCCGGATCTTCGGCGGCGCGGCGGCTTGCTTTGCAGGGCTGCCGCGTCGTGCTGGTTGAACGCTCGCGATTTGATGCGCCAAGAGTGGGTGAGTCGTTGGCGCCATCGGTGCAACCACTTCTTCGCGAGCTTGGCGTCTGGCGCGAATTCCTCGCACTGAACCCGACGGCCTCCTATGGCACGCGGAGTTTTTGGGGCGATGCACACTTGCAGGTTCACTCCCATCTTGTCAGCCGCTGGGGCTGCGGATGGCATGTCAACCGCCGCCTCTTTGATTCCATGTTGGCGGAATCAGCCCGTTCCGCCGGAGCTAAGCTCCTTTGCGGAACGAATGTTGTCGGGTGTGAGCGTTCCGCGGGCGGGTGGACATTGACACTTCGCGAGCGCACCGGGGAGGCACCTCGAGAGTGCCCGCGCCCGCTGCGCGCGACGGTTTTGATTGATGCTACCGGGCGATCCTCCGCCCTTGCGCATTGGATGGGCGCGCAGCGGATTGTTCTGGATAGCCTGGTTGGTGTCGCCACTGAATTCACTGGCGTGCCGACGGAAACCGAAGGGTACGTGATGATCGAGGCCACGCCGGACGGCTGGTGGTACACGGCGCCGGTGCCGGATGGCCGCCTTATGGCGATGCTAATGACGGACGGCGATGTGTGCGGACGTTCGAGTCTCAGTTCTCGGCACGCTTGGCATCGGAGATTGGAGACCACAGTGGAGACTCGACGTCGCGTCGCGGAAGGGGCTCCTTCATGGGGTCCAAGAGTGTTCTCCGCGAGAAGCCAAAGGCTGTTCCGGCGCGACTTGCGAAGTGCATGGCTGGCGATAGGTGACGCGGCGCTCGCAGTGGACCCGATTTCAGGAAGTGGAGTCGTTCGCGCCTTGCGGACTGCTCGCGCGGGCGCCGAGGCTGCTCTCGCGGCACTCAATGGCCAAGTGGTTCACGCCATCGCATCGTATGAAACGGATCGTGACAAGGAGTGCATGGACTATTTGCAAGAGCGCGCGATGTACTACGGTATCGAGCAACGTTGGCCTGCATCTCCATTCTGGCAACGGCGCGCCTCGGAACACCCGGCGATGATGGAGCCGTCGATGTCGTCCGGACAGCAGGATACGACTGCGGTATTAGCAGGCAAACCGAGCTTTTGAGGTGGGTTGGCACCTTTTTCCTGCCGGGCTCGCTATAGGAATAAGAATGGCCCTGGCTATCCACGGACAAAGAATTTACTAACCCGTCAGGTGTTCCCGGCGGCGCTTTCGCCAGTAGGAGCGGCATATGAAGACTCGTTCGATCCGCGCTTCGCGCGTCCTGGTATTTCTCTTCGGCGCAATCGCCTCTCAAGCCGACGAGGCGCTTGCCAGAAAGAGCGGCTGCTTCGAGTGTCACGCCATCGACAAATCCGTCGTTGGCCCGTCGTATCGCGAAATCGCGTCGAAATATAAGAATGATGCCGGCGCTCGCGCCGCGCTCTTTGCGAAGGTGAAGCACGGCGGAAAAGGGAACTGGACCAATATCACCAAGGGCGTTCCCATGCCACCGCATCAAGGCAGTTTGAAAGATGCCGAAATCCAGCGTCTCGTCGACTGGGTACGCAGCCTTTAGCTACTAGACATCAACTGACAAGAGGAACCCCGATGAGGACCAATACGCTCTCCCTCTGTTTTGCGTTTTTTGCCGCCTGCGTTTCCGCCTCGGCCGCCAACCTTAAGGTTCTGAAACTCGGATTGGGCACGGGAACCGTCACGTTTAGTCCTTCAGGCACAACCTGCGGTACTGATTGCCAGTCCTACGCCAGCGCGATCACCGTCACGATCACGGTCACCCCCGCCGCCGGCTCCAACTTCTCCCTCTGGGGCGGTGATTGCTCGGGCACAGGATCATGCTCGGTCACCATGAGTGCCGATCGCTCCGTCCGCGTCCAGTTCGGAGTTACCACTTCAATCCCTACCCAGACTAACTTCACTCCGGCGGGCATCAGCGCCTACCTCGCTGCCAACCCCGGTGTCGACTCCCCTGCTCTTTTTCTGAAGTCGCTGCCCATTGACTTCAAGCAGAACTGGATACTGATGGTGCGATCCGAAAGCCTCCAAACCGGAACCTCCGAATCGCCTCGTATCTTACTCCCTAGCGCCGACGCGCGCGCAGTCTTCACCATCGGCATGACGCCCCATAGCTCGTATCCCGGTTCCAGTCCAAACGCGATCGAATTCATGCAATGGGACGCCGCCGAAAAGAACTTCCGGTTTCACGAGATCGTCCTTGCTCCCATACCAGCTATGGGAACCATCGGAGCCCGCACGCGCGGCGTCTCGGCCGACGACGCAAAGTGCTTCCAATGCCACTCCACTCGCAACGTGCTCAACCGGAGCACCTTCCCCGGCACCACCGGCGTCACTCCCGGTACGGTTAAGTTCAAGAACAAGCCGAACTGGGACACCTACGATAGCTGGGGCGGAATGCTGTCGTTTAACCGGGACCGTATTTATCAGGGTTCGGTGGAAGCTGCCGCCTTCCGCAAGATTTTCAACTTATGGAACTGGCAATCCAACGGCGCGATTCGGTCCATCATTGAGCAACTCGTTCTCCAGCCGCCCGGCGTACCCGCCGCCCATGTCATCAACGTCGTTACGGGCGGCGCGAACGACGGAGCCATTGGTTTCTCCTTCGACTCCGGCTCTCCGGTTACAAGCGAACCGGCGCCCTCCGGCCCGGCTTCGGCCACCGTGACGTATTCCTTTAACGGCGTCGCCGGAACCCCTCCCGGTAACACCATCGTCCGCGACGGTGCATTCATTACCCTGCATCATTCCGACATTCCGGCCAGCGACGAAGGTCGTGGCGTTCACTTGTTCGACCTCCTCGGAGGTCTCGGCGCTGGTGGCACGAACCTCAATTCCCAGCGCGTGGCTGACGAGTTGATCTCACATCGTTTTGCTACCGGCAGCGTGCCCATCGACATACGCCCAATCGCGCTCGCGATCAAGAAAGGATGCGTCACCATCGACACGCCCAATAATCGGGTCATTGGCAATCCATCTGCGCTCACCATAAACCTGGCCTTTTTCGATTCACGCAATGGCCTCGGAATCAACGATCTATTCACCGACACGACCACTCGCACGCGGAGCATTCCACGGCGCAAAGCCGACATCCAACGATTCAACCTGGACCGGAGCAGCGACGTGTATCTCGCTCCCTCTGGTCCGGCCAACGGCCTTGTTCAACAATTCGGAGCGGCCACATCGTTTGGACTGGACACGTCCTTCCCTCGCCTGCGCCAGGAAGTGTTCCGCCGCCCGATCGACCTTGGCAACCCGGACGCAACCGTCATGGGTGGCATCTATGTGGATCGCGAGTTGTACGGTTTCAATACCCCACGCGCAACGCTTTTTCGGTACTTTCTCGAACCGCTTGGTGTCTCAGTGGACAAGTGGTCAATGGGCGTTCGCGGCCGGTCGAGGACCTACAGCTTCGCTGATGTTTTCGGCACTTACATGGATCAGTTTCAGGCCGACCTCGAATCCAGCCTGACCACCAACCCCGTCTCCGGGCTTTCGCCGCCGTTCGCCTGCGCCGGCTTGATCCCCGCCGTTAACGCAACGCTCGGGACACTTCCCGGTGCCGCCGACGTACCCAAGTTCACCGACGTGCAGCGGATCTTCAACAAGAGCTGCATCGAATGTCACGGTGGCCTCGGCTACCCTCCCTATTCGTCCGAGACCTATGGAACCAGCTTCGATCTCTCGGAAAACGAATCGCCCGCCGCCGGCGAATTGCGTTTGGATCGCCCCTACGGCGTCGCCTCATCGTTCGCGTCCAGCCTGACCTCTCCCATCTACCGCCGCATCACCCGGACCAACGAAGACTGCCCAGGTGGAGTCATGCCCTGTGGCGGTCCTCCGCTCAGCAAAACTGACATCGAAACCATTCGCCGGTGGATTGTCGGCGGCAACCCCTACACCGTCGGCGACCCCCACATCCGGACCATGAACGGGATTAACTACGATTTTCAGAGCGCTGGTGAGTTCGTCCTGCTGCGCGGTGAAGGCCTCGAGATCCAGGCCAGGCACACCCCAGTCGCCACCGAATCCCCAATTGGACCTGACGCCCACACCGGCCTCACGTCGTGCGTCAGCATCAACAGCGCATTCGCCGTCAAACTCGGGAGGCATCGCATCTCTTACCAACCGGAGCGAAACGGTCTCCAGCTACGCATCGACGGCAAACCCACGGAAATCCCGAACCGCGAACTCATTCTTCCCTCGGGTGATCGCATCCTAAGGACCTCTGCGGCTGGCGGCCTTCAACTGGAATCCGCCGGCGGCACCGTAGTCGTCCTAACCCCCGGATTTTGGGATTACTATCAGGTCTGGTACATCAATCTCGATGTTCGCCAGTCGCGCGCAACCGACGGCGTTATGGGAACGATTTCCCCCGGTAACTGGCTGCCGGCGCTCGCCGACGGAACCTTGATGGGCCCAAGGCCGGCCGGGATGCATCAGCGATACGTGGACCTCCACGGAAAGTTCGCCGACTCTTGGCGCGTCCGAGACACCTCCTCGCTGTTCGATTACGCCCCCGGCGCTTCCACCAAGTCGTTTACCCTCTTGAACTGGCCGCCCGAAGAGAGTGGATCATGCATCCCGCCGCGAGGAATTGAAGGCGCTCCCGCTGCCAAGCCCCCTGCGAAGGCTCTTCCGCTCGAAGTGGCACGTCAGCAGTGCGCGGCCCTCGTCGCCACCGACCGGCGCGCCAACTGCGAGAAGGATGTCATGGCGACCGGAGAAGCTGGCTTCGCTAAGACCTACCTCGTAGCCGAGCGCATCGAGCGCAATACTCCTCCCGCCGAGCCGGCGCTCATCTTTCCCAACGATCTTCAAAAAGATCTCGATCCGAAGCTGAACTTCAGTTGGGATTCATCGACCGACTCCGACGGCGATCCCGTCACCTACCGGCATTGTGTTTGGGATGCCGGCACGTTGTTCTCATTCTCGGCCTGTCAAGTGCTCGAAACTCCACCCGTCTGGCGCCGAAACGGCACATTCCACTCAATCTGCGCGGTGCTGATCGGTTTGCTTCTGTTGGCAATCATGTATTTCGTCGGTGTTTCCAGGACACCCTCGCGAGTCGGCCTTGTGATACTGGCTATCGTGATAGCAGCTTCTATCGCGTACTTCATGGGCCGCACGGCCAAGGAATCCAGAACGCTGTCGGTGGCACAATTGAACGCTTCCGGAAAGTCCTACTTCTGGAAAGTACTCGCCGAAGACAGCAATGGAGGAAAGTCAGAAAGCGAGACCTTCCGCTTCACCGTCAAGTGAGCATGAGTCGAATCGCCAGCCTCGCCCACAATTGAAATAATTGCGACGCGGGAAATTAGCGGCCAGCGCGCCAAGCATCTTTTCGGATCCCGGACGCGGTTTTCCCTTGCGTTCCCGGCACCGGCGGCATTCAAACCCCATAGCAGCGGCCTCGTCCTGCGTGTTAGCACCTGATCAGCCTTGCTCTACCGAAGTATGGGATCGCCAGCTTCGCCCATTCTAGCGGGAAAAGTCGCCGCATCGCGTTTGTTAAACTGAGCCTACCCTATGGAGGCGCAAGGGAGCATCGCTCATTACTGCATCACGGCGAAGCTCGGCCAGGGCGGGATGGGCGAAGTCTATCGCGCGACCGACACCAAGCTGAATCGCGAAGTTGCCATCAAAGTTCTTCCCGAGTCCTTCGCGCAGGATCCCGACCGGCTGGCGCGGTTCACGCGGGAGGCGCGGGCGCTGGCCGCGCTCAACCATCCCAACATCGCCGCGGTCTATGGAGTGGAAGAGCGGGCAATCGTAATGGAATTGGTGGAGGGTCCGACATTGGCCGACCGCGTTGCGAATGGGGCATTGCCGGTCGAAGAAGCGCTAAAAGTCGCCCGCCAGATTGCGGAAGCGTTGGAAGCCGCGCACGAAAAGGGAATCATTCACCGCGATTTGAAGCCGGCGAATATTAAGCTGACGCCAGATAGTGTTGTGAAGGTGCTTGATTTTGGGCTGGCGACGTCGGTGGAGAGCACAGCTTCGGCGCCAGGCGGCGAAACCGCAACCATGCGGGCTTCTCAATTGGGAGTAATTCTGGGGACGCCGCGGTATATGAGTCCGGAGCAGGCGTCGGGCATACCGGTTGATCGAAGGACGGATATCTGGGCGTATGGGGCGGTGCTCTGCGAGTTGCTGACAGGGCGCCCACTTTTTGATGGAGAGACGATTTCGCACACGTTGGCCGATGTGCTGCGCAAGGAGATAGATCTCGGCACTCTCCCGTCTGCAACGCCGCCGAGGATTCGTGAACTGATCGGGCGCTGCCTGGACCGGAACCTCAAGAATCGGCTGCGGGATATCGGCGAGGCGCGAATCGCGATTGATGCGGCCGTTCAAGACTCGAGCTCGCACGAATTGCGGCCTGGGCCTGCTATTCGAAGCCAGTGGAGGTGGAAAGCGGCGAGCGGGTTACTGGCAGCGGGGATGTTGGCGGTCTCGGCGGTTCATTTCATGGCGAAATCGCCGGAGCTTCCGCTTCGGATGTTTTCTTTCGCTCCGCAGGACATGGCTGGCTTCAATATCGCTCCGCAGCGGCGGGCGGCCATCTCGCCGGACGGCCGCCAGATTGTTTACGTCGCCCGAAACAAGCTGTGGGTGCGGCCGTTGGCTTCGGAACAGGTCCGGGCGCTGGAGGGTACGGAAGGGGCTGAGAATCCGTTCTGGGCGCCGGACAGTGCGGAGATTGGATTTGCCGCGGGAGGCGAGCTAAAAAAGGTGGCATTGGCAGGCGGCTCTCCGTTGGTCGTTGCCAGACTGGGCGCCCTTTTTGGCGGAGGTGCCTGGAGTCCCGACGGGCGAACCATTCTAGTCGCCAGGGCCCGGCAAGGGCTAGGAGAAGTGCCGGCCGGCGGTGGGGAAATCAAGACTTTGACCGAACAGCCCTACCTGGAGCCGTGTTACCTGCCGGAGAGCGGGAAGCGGTTTGTCATTGCACGTAGGGTGGCAGGTGGACTGGAACTGCTCGATCCGGACTCCGGCAAGAGTTCGGCGTTGCACGTAACGGGAAACAATCCCGTGGCGTTTGCCGGCGGGGTTCTGTATGAGACGGGACGGGGAGAGCGTGACATTTGGATTCTGCCGCTATCCAAAACGGGAAAGGTAGAAGGAGAACCGGTCCGCGTTCTGGGTGTCGGGTCGGAGTTCAGCGTGTCATCGGACGGGACGCTGGTCTGGGTAGAAAGCGCGACTCTCTCACGGCGGCGGCAGCTTACGTGGCGGGACCGGAATGGAAAGAAGCTGGAGGCGAGACTGCCTGTCGGAATCATCCAGGGGGGAGTTTCTATATCGCCTCAGGGTACGCAAGCTACCTACGTGCTCACCGAACAGGGCAATCAGCACATCTGGCTTACCGATCTTTCGCGGGAAGTATCGACTAGGCTTACCTTCGGTGAGGGGCGTAACCGGAACCCGATCTGGTCGCCCACGTCCGAAGAAATAATGTACGCCTCGGAACGAGGTGGGAATCGGGTTGTGTTATTGCAGAGCGCGCGCGGCGGAGCGCCGCGAGAAGTTGTGACAGCGCGTGGCGGAGATCCCGAGAGTTGGTCACCGGACGGGACGACTGTCCTGTTCCGGCGTGAGGATCCGAAAACGAAGTACGACATCTGGGCGATGAAGCGGCAATCGGACGGAAGTTTCGGTGCGGCCAAACCGTGGTTGCAGACGCTTGGCGACGAATCCCGTTCACAGTTTTCTCCGGACGGAAAGTTTGTCGCTTACGGCTCGTCGGAGACCCCACAATTGGAGGTGCTCGTTCGTCCGGCGGACGGTGGCGGGGGTCCATGGCAGGTGTCGGTAAACGGCGGCGGCGGTCCGCGATGGAGCAGAGACGGACGGGAAATGTTCTACAACCGAGGGGAATTGCTGCTGAGCGTGCCTGTGAAGATGGAAGGCGGCACGTTCAGCGCGGGGCAACCGGTGGAGATGTTCCGCGTGCGGGGAAACATTTCCGGGGTCAGACCATGGGACGTTCATCCCGACGGCAAGCGCCTTCTGGTTTCTGAGATCGTTGAGGGCGAAGATTACGCGGATACGATTCACGTGATTCAGAACTGGCGCGCGCTGCTTGGCCAGACACGTCCGCAGTAGAAAGCTGTCCCTTGAACGTCCTGCGTCAGAATAATTGAGATCGAAAGAACGCTAACCAAGTTGCCCATACGACCGTTGTGGTCTCCCTGCTTGAGAGACAAAACAGATCATTGTGCACCGCTGCCTGTTCTTGCTACCACTCCAGCCGCAGCCCGGCCTGGATTACCCGGGGCGAATTCCATTGCGTCGACAACACACCGAATTGTCCCGGAAGAGAAAGGTCGAGTGTCGGGTTGAAAAAAATCACTCGATTCAACACATTGAGAAACTCCATGCTGAACCCGGCCCGCATCCGATCACCAATGGGAGTCATCTTACCCACACTGAGATCCAGGTTCCAATTGATGTAATCGCGCAGCGCCCCGCGACCCGTGCGGCCGTCCACGCTGATTCGCGGATAGCGAAAATTTCTATACATCGCGGCAGGGCTGGCGTAGCGATTCAGGCTGGTCCCTGTCGCTGTGCCAATCCCATCGCCCCCGTTGTTGTGATGCACTTGATTATCAAATTCGGGTTTAGCAACGGGTATGGCGGCGGCGGGATACTGTAACTGTGTTCCGCCGCCGAAGGATTGGGCCCCTCCGGTGACATCCATAGGCTCGCCGGTGTTAGCGAAAAACAGGCCGCTCAGCCACCAACCTGTGGTCAAGTGCCGAAGGAGGCCGGAACGACTCGTACCACTCCTGCCGGACGGGAGGTCATAAAACCACAGCGAAGAAAATAGATGGCGGTGGTCGAAGACCGAAGGTCCGTAATTCACGTCGCGGTTGTAGCTGTCCGAAGCGATCGTAAAGTCATCCTGATAATTTCCGAACTGGTCCAGCGATTTTGAATACGAGTAATTCGCAGTGACATGGACCCCCGTAGAAAATCGTTTGTTCCAGGTAACCAGCGCCGCATGATAGTTCGAGCGGCCGTCGGATTTGTTGAATACCATATCCAAGACCTGCCCGTTCTGAATCGGCGCCCGGAGCAGCCCATTCATGTAGAACTGGGCAAGGTTGCTGACGTTCCCGGAAATGATATCCTCGGCCCGCTCCGATGCCACTCCGCGGGTACCGGCGGTTGGCAAGAGGTTCTCGAACCACGGCTGCAGGCTGACGGCGCCGGGTGCGACGCCGCGGCGCAATTCGGCCGCCACGGCGTCGAAGGCCTGCGCAAAGGATTGGCCGGATGTTTTATCACGGAACATATAGGGAAAGCTGTTCAGGTTAACGCCCTGGTAAAGATGGCGTCCCATCCGGCCGACATAAGAAATTTCAAATACGCTTCGCCACGGAAGCTCGCGTTGTAAGCTGAAATTGAGGGCGTGATTCCGCGGTGTGCGGAGTCCCGGATCGACGGCCATGCTTAGGCTTTCCGGAGCTTCAACGCCAGGCACGAGCGGAGTGGATAGCCGGGGCGCATCCGGCAAGGGAATTGTCCCATCCACGCCCACACGAAACGGCGCTCCGGATCCGTTCCGCGGCGAGCTGACGTAGCTTTGACCGAAGCCAAGGCCGAAGCTCGGGCCGCCAATCATCGTCGTTATAGTCGTGCGATCATACAGCAACCCGTATCCGCCGCGGATGACGGTCCGTTTTGGCCCCAACAATCCGCCGAACAGGCCAGTGCCCGCTGGGTTCCAAGCGAACGAGAGCCGGGGGGAGAAATTCCGCCAGTCGGCGTCGTAAATGGTGGTTCGTCCCAGGTTCTCAACCGGCTGAAACCCGAAATCCGGATTAAATGTTGTGCCGGCCTCGGCGGCGGCGCGCTTTTGGTCCAGGTAGGCTTGCGGAAGAATCGGCTTACCATTTGAGGCGTAGACCGCCATGATCTGCCGGCCGTCTTCTTCGACGGCAGGCGGGGACCAGCCATAAGCTACCCCAAGAGTGACGGTCAAAGACGGTGCTACCCGCCAGACGTCTTGCAGGAACATTTCCGTCTGGTAGAAGTGAGCCCGGTTGGAGAGGGGTGTTCCAGCCTCCAGCGGTTTTAGCTGTGCGTCACGTATACGGAGGACACTTACGCTATCAACAACGCCCAGGAGAGTCGAGTAAAGCACGTTATAGTTGCGAACATCGGAAACCCGGAGAAACGATGGGCGGGAAGCGGCGGGAACGGCGACCATGTTTGCCGCACCTATCGCAGCGACGGGCGCAGTCAGTGCGCCGGACAGCTTGTTATTGCGGCTGTCGATCTCCTCCACGCGGCGAAAGGAGACGCCGCCTTGCCATTGATGGCGCCCGCGCTGCCAGTGGAATTGGTCGGCGAAGCTGAGGGTATTGGCGCGCCCGCGTTGCCAGCGCGCCGCATTGCCAGCCGTAACCAGGTCCCCAAGAACCGTGCCTCCCAGATCGGCGCCGGTGTTGAGCGTTCCCAGAAGCGGGAGTGGTTGACCGCCATTTCCCCATCGATCGTGCAGCCAACTGATCTGCAACCGGTTCGTCAAAGACGGTTTGACCGATCCGGTCAGCGCAACTGTGGCGTAGCGGCCGTAGACTGCGGAGGAACGGAGCGGCCTTCGTTCTATCAGGTCCAATTGACCACCCAAGGCGAAATCGCTCTGCGAGAGGCGGCCTGACGCATTTAGGCGCCAATTGGCCGACAGCGTATGATCTAGCCGAAATAGCCCGACTCCGAAATAGGAAGGAACGGGAGCGGAAAACGTGTACCCGGTAGTATTGAGCCCGTCGCCCAGGCCGCTGGTATTGTTGCCCTGCGGATAGCGGTCCAAAATACTCAAAATGGCTGGATTGGCTCCAAGTGCCCGGGGGTCGAAGTCGCGAGGATTTATGTTTCTGATTTCACCACTCCCATCGCGAAAGCGCAGTATTCCCTGGCGTAGTGTTGCGGTGGGAACAACTGATGAGAAAGTCGAGCTGGATGTGCGGCGGCGTATTTCAAATGCGCTAAAGAAATAGGTTCGGTCCCGGCGCAGCGGGCCGCCGAGACTGGCGCCAACCCGATTGTCCCGGTATGCCGGCCGAGCGATGGAGAGCCGGTTGTTAATCCAAGAATTCGCATTGAGTGCATCGTTTTGCAGATACCAGTAACTGGAACCATGGAACGCGTTGGTGCCGCTCTTCGTCTCCACGCTGAACTGGGCGCCGGAGCCGCGAGTGAGCGAGGCGACCGGGTTCGACACGATAACCCGCACCTCTTCGACGGCTTCAACTGGCAGGGCTACGGAGGTGCTGAAGAAAGTGCCGTACGGAGTCGACGCATCGCCGCCATCCAGGATGATCGAGTTCTGGTCCGCCCGCGCGCCGTTGGTCTCGCCGTTCTGGTGAATACCCGGCTGATACCTAAAGATGAGGCTTGCATCCCTGGAGGAGTTGGGAAGGCGTTGCACGATTGTTCCTCCGATGACATTGCCGATACTGGAATCGGTGGTATCGATTGGAGCTCGCTCGGCCGTCACTTCGACGGCGGTGCGCACGCTTTCGAGAACCAGTTGAACATCCTGCATCCTCGATCGGGATATGTCGGCTTTCAGGCCGCCGACGGTCGTGTGGGCGAACCCTGGGGCAGACACCTGGAGGTCGTACACTCCCGGCGGGATTGCCGGGAAAGCATAATGTCCGAATGAGTTAGTCCGCGTTTCGAGTGGTGCTCCGGCGATGCGAATCAGGCTGACCAATGCGCCGGCGACCGCCGCTCCGTCGGGGCCGGAAACGCGGCCGACGATAGTGCTGAGCCCAGGCGATTGGCCCACGAGGAATGCGGGAAAGAGGACAGCCGCAATTAGCTTAATCACTTACCTTGCTCCGCCCTCCCGAAGAAAATTTTCCAGAATCCAGATCTCGGAGTCGTGTTGGCCGGAATGAAATGCCACCGTCTTTCCGTCCCGATTGAGGCGTAGCGCGGCTATAAGAGGCATTTTCAGCCCCGTCGGGGAGGGAGCACTTCGATCCACTGGAATCTTCCAGACTTCGTGGGAGCCTTCCGGACCGAATGAGGCCAGTAACATCCGGGAGTCCGGAGTCCAGGTGAACGCGCCGAAGGCGAACCGAGCCGGCTCCTTGATACTGAATAGCGGTTTCGCCTCGCCGCCTTCCATTGGCATGAGCATTAACGAACTGACGCCGGGCTCCGGCCCGACGGCATGAAAGGCGAGAAGCCGTCCATCAGGCGAGGGAGCCAGATTTTCCTTTCCGATGAGGACCCTGGGTGGGGGCACGTAAAGTACGGTCTTGTCTCCGCTGCGGGAGTCAATCCGATAAATTCCCTTTCTCCAGTCCGTGGGCCGGTTGAAATAATAACGCCCGTCGCTTGACCAAGCGCCCTCGTATTCAGAATCGGTTTGCTCCAAAGGAAATACGAGCGACGATTGTCCTGTTTCCGGTTGAATCCGGAAGTGTCCCCGGCGGCCGCGCGCATCGGTACCAAATGCGAAAATGGACACTCCGTCCGGGTCCCACTGCGGGCGCCAGTGCACATCGATGTCGGGGAAGGTCTCATGTCTGATATTGGTGCCCGGTTCGAATATTACCGGAGCAGCTTGCCGTGGATTTCGCCGCGAAAAGAAGAGCAGCTTGCTACCATCCGGCGACCAGCTTGGAAACGTATTGGCGCCGGCGGACGAATACGATGAAGGACTCGGCGTAACGGATACGGTCCCGGCGGCTAAGTTAAGTACGGCTGTGTAGACATCCATTATTCCCGTTGAAAGGAGATAAAACAGGGAACCATTCCTTGTTATTCCCAAGGGCCAGCGCATACCGGCGTTCTGCTTGACGAGTGCGGGGTCGCCTATCGGGCTTCCGTTCTGGACCTGTAGGGACCAGATGCTGACAGGACCCAGAAGATCGCTTCCGAACAGGAGGCGGCCTCCGGGCGTCCAACCGATCACAAAATCATCCGAGGGCTTGTCAGCCAGCGGGGTTTCCGCACCGCTTTCACCGATTCGAACAATATCGGCTGAAGATCTGTCCCCGTAAATCGTCGCGATGATTGCGCGGCCATCGCGGTCAAACACGGCAGGACCGAATCCCCGGTGATCCCGTTTTGAGGCACGCGTGGCGGCGCCTCCGCCCGAGGGTACCGTACCGAGCCATTCCTTGTGGTCCTTGGCGGAGGCGTGGAACAGAATCCGGCTGCCATCGGGGGACCAGGCGAGAGGCTCGCAGTCCCACAAATCCGGAGTTTGAACCAGGAGGCGGTCGCCGGACCCGTCTGCAGCGATAGATCGCAGCTCCGGAACCGAGTTCGCATTCAGCCACTGGTAGACAATGCGCCGCCCATCGGGTGAAAACTTTGCTCCATGGGCTTGGGCCTGCGACTGACTCCAGGGCTCCCGCTTGCTGGTTAAGGGCCGGGTCTCCCCGGTTAATAGGTTTCGCAGTGCCAGATTGCCCGTTGTCCAATCGGTATAGGCAAGCAGCCGTCCATCGGGCGAAGGGCCAGCATACTGATCCCCATCGCCCACGCGGCGCTGGATCACTTCTCCCGGCGGTGGGCCTCCCGGGTTCAATCGAAGCCGGGCTTGCCGAACGAGATCGCCTTGTTCAGGAAATTCTGCAATTACAGCCCGCCAGGCGTTCAATGCCTCCGGCCGCTTACCCATCCGCGCCAGCAGCACTGCCTGCTGGTAACGCGCGCGCGCGGCAAGGGCTCGCTGCCCCTTCCCTTTCTCCGCAACGTCACCGTAAAGCCGAACCGCCTCCGCCAGGTTGGTATTTTGCTCATCGAGCATGCGCGCCTTCTCAAACGCGCCGCGCAGGTCTTGCTGCGCGGGCGCGATGAATCCGGCGAAGAGGAAAGAAATCAGTATGTGAAGCACTGGAGCGCTTCAATGCGGATTTCGAAGGGCATCGAATATTGACCAGCCCGGCGGGGAGGATTTGTTGAGTAATCGTGCGCTGTCCCCACCTGGAGTTGCGGATTGACAGCGGCGTTGGGCGTATTGCCACGCACAATCCATGAAGGTTTGACTGTACCGCCAGTGTTGCAATTGTATGGTTGCGGGACGACGACACCGGGGGAGGCGGTATATGGGAAGTTCTCTTCCGGCAGCACAGTGGGATCGATATGAAGGTCCGGCGCATCGACGGCCAGTGGCATAAAACGAAGATAGAAAGTCTTATTGCCGATGAGGGAGGGCAATTGCGTGCCGATATGGGTCGTGAAGGTGTTGTGCGGATTAGCGCAGCCGGAGCACAGTAGATTGCGAACGTTGATGAATCCGCTCACGGAGTAAGACCCGGCCGGTATCGGCGAATCGACGTACGAGCCGGCGATGGGCGCGGGAAAGGTAACTGTTAATTTTCGCTTTGTGGACAGGGTCAGTGTAGCATCGTATGTCTCGCTGCAAATGTTGATCCGGGCGACCATTCCCCCGCCGTCCGTATACCAGTTTCCATCGCCCTTGATTGCCGAAGGCACCGTAGTTGTGCCGTCTTGCAATGTCGTGACAGGGTAAATGAAAAATCGAAGCGGCTGCTCCGTACAGCGTGCGGCGAAAAGCGAACTGCTCAGGCCGCCAACAAGGAATAGAGTGCGGATTGCGAATCTAATGGTGAGAGTCATGTAGGGATTATGTAGAGACTGCCGGCTTGGATTGTTAGGATTCAGTTAGGCTGCCGTTCAAGTTCGGCCAAGTTTGTACCCGATGCCCCGGACACTCACGATCAGCCGGGGATTTGCCGGGTCGGTCTCCACCTTCCTGCGCAGGCCGAAAACATGCGTGTCGATCACCCGGTCGGTGACGTTAATATCTCCCCAGACCCGATCACAAAACGCGTCTCGCGGCACCACTTCACCCGGCCGTTCCAGTAGTAGCGCAAGGATGTCAAACTCCTTGCGCGTCAGGCCCAATTCCATACCGCTTCGAGTGACCGTGCGCCTGCCAATGTCTATTTCCATGTCCTCTACCGCGTGAACCCGCCGCGATTCCGGGGCCTGCTTCCGTCGTAAGCCGACACGCACCCGCGCCATCAATTCCCGCAGCGAAAATGGCTTTGTGACGTAGTCATCCGCGCCCGACTCAAACCCGCGAACCCTTTCGCCTTCGTGCCCCCGCGCAGTCAGCAAGATAATCCAGAACGACATGGAATGCCCGCGCAGCTGGCGGCAGACTTCGAATCCATTCAATCCGGGCAGCATGACATCCAGCAATACAATGTCGGGCTTCCACGACAGGGCAGTAGCTACCACCAGCGCTCCATCGGCAACCGTCTTCACTTCCCAGCCTTCGAACCTCAACTCATCCTCCAGCGCCAGCACGATAGAGGGCTCGTCATCCACGACCAGAACCTTGCCCAACTTACTCATCCGCCCCGCCTTTCGCGGTCTGTTTTAAGGGAAGCTTGAGGCGGAATACGCTTCCGCCGCCATCCCCAGCAGACACTTCCGCCGATCCGCCGTGCGCGTGCGCCGCGGCCTTCACCAATGCCAATCCCAGCCCGGTTCCTCGCACGTTGTACTTATCCCCCCGGCGGCCGCGGAAGAAAGGGTCGAACAGGCGGGGCATGTCGTCCGGATCGATTCCGATCCCTTGATCTCGCACCTCCACGACGGCAATATCGACTTCCCGTCTTATTGCCACAAGCGTTTCCGATTCCGGACCGGAATAACGAATGGCGTTATCTATCAGGTTGTCGATTGCCTCGGCCAGCGCTATTGCATCGCCAGTGATTGTCACCTTTTCCGCTGATCGCAGCCGAAGCGTCACCCCCCGTGCTTCCGCCTGCGCGAGAAAGCGTTCTACTGACTTTGAGGCGAGGGACTCGAGCGCGCACGGACCCATTGAGTAAGTCATTTTGCCTGCTCGAAACTTTTGCGAATCGAGAACGCGGTTTACCAGGCGCTCCAGCCGCACGGTCTCGCCCTCGATGGCGGAATAGTATGCAGCGGCCGCCTCTGTTCCGGTGACGCGTTGGCCGGTTAGCCGTTCCAGCAAGAGCCGAATACTGGTGATTGGACTTTTTAGCTCATGTGTCACGGCAGCTACGAAATCGGCTTGGTGCTGCGACAGTTCCATCTCCCGCCGCACGACTTTACCTGTCATGATTACGCCCGAACCCAACATCATGAACAGCAGCCCGACAAACCCGTACCAGATCCACTGTTGGCGTCCAGCCGCTGTCACGCCTTCCGCTTCTGAAAACGCCACCTGCCAGCCCGCAACCGCGGACAACGGGTAGCTTGCAATCAGCGGACGGGCCACACCCGTCGCCGCCCAAATTACAGGCCCTTCCGGTCCATTGCGGAGCGCCGCCGCCGGGGTTGCCGCGCGCATGGCCGAATCCACCAGCCGCTGGAGATTCGCGGTGCCGAGCGCAGTCCCTGCCATTTGCTCGCCGCTCCGAGCGAGAAATAGAATCCCGCGCCCGCCCCGCACCAAAAAAACGCGGCGCTCGCCGGATTGGAGTCGCGGCAACGCCAGCCGTAGCAATTGTTCGGCCAGCGCCAATTCCGCCAGACGCTCATCCCCGCGTACGACCTCACCCGCCTCCCGCAGCAGTTTCGTTAATTCGTCATCGTGAAACGCTCGCTCTTCGTAGCTCATCCACCATTGCCCGGAACGGAGTCTATCCAGCGCAGCCCGAGCCACCCGAGTCTCTCCGGAAGTTTCAGCCGCAATCAGCGCCAGAGGAAGTCCGCTCGGTGTCAAGCCGTCCGAATTGCTCCAATCCCTGCTCGCCGCCTTTCGGGAACGCGCCCAACCCGTCCAATCCGCTAGTGCGCTCTCTGTCCGCGCTATGTTCTGGTAAAGGGACTCGCGCGCTGGTGCAGATTCCTCAGCGCGAACATGTTCCGCCATCTCCTGTGCCTGTATGGAAATTCGCAACGGAGCATTCGCGGGACGATTGCCGAATTCACCGAAGTACAATCGATCCCGCGGAAACACAGCCAGGTTTCCCGGCTCGATCGCGAACGGAGACGCTTCCGAATGCTCTCCGGCCTCATCGAGAACAGCGCTCACCAAGCCGTCCGCTACGCGCGCCGCCTGTTGGCGCTCGTCCGCCGCCTTTTGTTGCCCCTCCACCTGCAACAGCCGGACGGTGCGAAGTGCGAAGAGCCCCAAAATCGCCGCCGGTACCACCATCCACAACACAAAAACGTACCACCAGCGGCGTCCGGATGCCCCGGTTGCCGTTACTCGCTTCAGGATTTTTCGGATGGGCCCCACTTGGGCCTTATTTTAGCCTGACCGAAACCTTACTCGGTGAAACGATTGATTGCCAACCGCCGCACCGCTTCTACAGTCGCGAAGAGCACCAGTGCTTTAAGTCCAGCAGATCGAAAACGTCCATCGGCGGTGGCGAAGCGCCGTCGGGGACAACAACATCTTTAGCAGTACGGACATAGGCACTTTTCAGGTCCCCTCTCGCCATTGATACGTGCGATATGAGGTCGACGACGTTGCGGGGGAATGCCTTTCTTAGCCAGGACACGCGCGTGGCGGCTCGTAGTTCTACACTGGCCGCCATGCCTCCCGAACAATGGACTGAGCTTCGACCCGTATTCAGACGGTCATCGTCATCCTGTCTCTCGCTGCACTTATCTGGCATCTGCGACAACTAAATCGAAGTCTGCGACAGGATGCTTATACCCATGCCTTCGAAGACTACTCCCAGATGGGGTACTCCCGCTGGTGCCCATCATTGAGCTAGCGTCGGATTTCAGCCGTTCCCAATGGGCGAAGCTCATGTACGAACCCGATCCTGGAGTAGAACTCTGCGTACCGTGCCAAGCGTTTTTCGAGGCCGGGCATGCCGATCAGTACGACGCCTGTGCGGTATGGGATTCCGGCGGCCAACGCCACAGACTGCTACGATCGGCTTTGCTCAAGGTGCGGCCGAAGAATCCGAAAACGACCGAGTGCCGGGTTACGGGATTCTTCAGACAGCCCTGCCACTCGTCCCGCATACTCGAACAGTCTGCCAAATAGCGCAGATGATTCTATGCCGGACAATTCAGAAGGTGACAGTTTATCCCCTTATCGCGATGGTTTTTCCGGTGTACGATAGATGAAAAATATGCGTTGTTGCCATTGCCTGGGGCTCATCGCGATCGCTACCGCAGGTGCTCAACCGCCTCCAGGCGTGGGTGCGCAGAATCAAGTATTCACGGTTCCGCCCGGATGGACTCGCAGTAACCTCGGACCCAACGTGATATTGACTCCCGGCTCGGAGGGCAAAAACCTTGTCACTTTGTTCCTCGCAGGCAGGCCCCTCGCCGGCGCTAGCCTCCGTGCCGCGTTTGAGGAAGACTTCCAAGGACTAAGCCGCGGTCTGCGCATTGTCAGCACAAGCCCGATCCAAAGCCGCACCGCGAACAATGTCGAACTTCTAGCGGTAACCGCAGAGCTGCGAGACGCTGCCGGAATTCCTTCGTACCGGTATTACATGGCCGCCGGTCCACCGGGACGCATCGAAATCCTGGTGTACTCCGCCACGTCGTCACGGTATTTTCAACGCTACTGGCCAGACGTCATGACATTCATATCGGGCTGGTCATTTGCGAATCTGGCGACGAATACCGCAACGCCGGCCGGGTCGCCATCCGCGCCGGTAGCAGCGCCCCCGGCAACGCCGGCGCCTGTGGGCGCTCTTCGCGAGGGACGGTTTGACGCGATCTACTCAGGCCTCAAAGTCGCCTCCGCTTCGAGGTTCGGCTTCGCTGTCGATACCTACGCCTTTTTTGCCGATGGCACTGTCTGCCACTGTCTGCCGCCCGGCGGGTTGGCGGGATTCGACGTGGTTGCTGAAAAGCGGGCTAGTCCCGAATTCGTTGGCGATTATCAGATCGATGGAGATCGAATCACGGTGACGCTGGCGGGTGGAACGTATCGCCGCACCGGCGCATTCACAAAGGATCGAATCGTGATGGAGGGCCGGCCGTACGAGCTTCGCGGTGACATCGGGAAGCTGGGTCCGCACCCGTTGGATGGCGTGTTTATACGCGCCGAACCGGCGTCCGCGGACGCCGCGCGCCGTTTCATCCGATTCACCAGCGATGGCCAGTTTCAAGATCAGGGCATGATCGAGTCCGTCGCCACGGTTCAGATCGGCAACGGCACCCCACGGCCTGACCGGCCGAGCGGAGCCGGCAGGTACAGTATCTCCCGATACACACTGACTCTTAGCTACGCGGACGGCTATCAGCGCCAGATCCCTATAATGGCCGAACCAGCGGACGTGGATAAACGGAACCTGACTCGTGTCGTGGTTAATACGTCTGCACTCGTGACGCGGTAAAATTCCTGAAATCTTGGCGGCGTACACACCACGGAACTTGAACCACCCCCAAAACAAACCCTTAGGATAAGATCTTCGGAAGAGCGGTAACTGCCGATGGTAGGCCAGACAGTTTCACACTATCGTGTCGGTGAAAAGCTCGGCGAGGGCGGCATGGGTATTGTCCACAAAGCGGAAGACACCAAACTCCGCCGCACGGTCGCGTTGAAGTTTCTGCCGCCCGCTAACCGCGAGCGTTTCCTCCGCGAAGCGCAAGCCGCCGCCGCCCTCAACCATCCCAACATCTGCACCATCTTCGAAATCGACGAACAACACGGCTTTCTCGCCATGGAGTTCATTGATGGCCCCAGCCTCAAAGACAAAATTGCAGCCCGGCCGCTGCCTTTAGACGAGGCCCTCGACATCGCACAACAAGCCTGCGCCGGACTCGCCGCCGCCCACGAAAAAGGGATCGTCCACCGCGATATCAAGCCCGCCAACCTTATGCTCACCGCTCAAGGCCAGGTCAAGGTAATGGACTTCGGCCTCGCCCAACTCGGCGACCGCACTCGCATCACCAAAACCGGCTCTTTCCTCGGCACACCGGCCTACATGTCGCCTGAGCAGGCGAAAGGGCAAGAGGTGGATCGCCGAACCGACCTCTGGTCGCTCGGCGTCGTGCTGTACGAGTCAATCGCCGGCCGTCCGCCCTTCCGGGGCGATACCGATCAGGCAGTCTCCTACGGTATCGTTCATTCGCAACCCGAACCACTCACCGCACAACGCACCGGCCTCCCCCTCGAACTGGACCGCATCGCCTCGAAAGCCCTCGCCAAGGACCCCGCCGCTCGCTACCAACACGCCGACGATCTCCGCGTCGACCTTGCGCGTGCAGCAAGCCATCGCCCTGTCCACACTACATCGGCAAAACGGCACTGGCTCTACGCAACGGGAGGCGCGATCGCCGGTGCCGCGGCGATCTTCGCCCTCCTCACAATCCCCTTCGCACGCCAGCGCATCGCGCCTTCCGTCGGGTCTCTGGCCGCCGATGCAACCCTCACCCAGATCACAACTTACTCCGGAACCGAACGCGACGCCGCCATTTCCCCGGACGGCCGCTACTTTGCATTCGTCTCCGCCAAGGATGGTCGCCCCGACATCTGGGTTCGCCAGGTCTCCGGAGGCGAGACAGTTCGCCTCACCGACGATGACGCCGGCGAAGCCGAACTCTTGTACGCTCGCGACGGCGAGTCAATCTACTACACCTCCGCTGGTTCCATCTGGAGACTGAGCGCCCTCGGCGGCGTTCCCCGAAAAGTTGTCGAGGGCGGCAGCAATCCCTCGATCTCCGCGGACGGCTCAAAGCTAGCCTACTTGCGGGGTACCACTATCGAGATCGCCGGCCCTGACGGCCTCGCCGCGCGACCCGTCGGTACAGTTCCGTCCCAGTCATGGATGAGGATGTCCCCCGATGGGAGATTCGTTGCGTTCAACTCCACTGGACTCATGGTTGTCAATGAGCTCTTCGTCGCCAGCACCGAAGGAGGACCCGCGCGGCAAATTACCCGCTTCGCCCAAAGTGCAAGCGGCCAGTTCTTCGGCTTCGATTGGACTCCGGACAGCCGCGGTATCATCGTCTCTCGCACCAATGAAGGCAACGTGATTCCCCTTCAGTCCGATCTTTGGGTCGTTCCCATTGATGAGGGCCCCATCCGCCGTCTGACGCTGAACAAACTCGGCCGTTTCCAAAACCTGCGGCTGAGCGCGGATGGACGTAGGCTGATCGCGACGCTGCAATGGATCGACTACGAAGTTTGGAAAGCCCCCTTGGGTCCTGACCCCGCCACCAACGGAAAGCAGGCTGTGCGTTTGATCGACCGCTCCGGCAACCCGATGTGGATTCATCGCGCTTCCGCCCGCCCTTTGCTCTTGTTCAATGCCGTCTTCGCGGGCTCGCGAAACTTGTGGACTTTAGACCTCGAAAAGAATAACCCGCCGCGCCAGCTTACACAGTTTCGCAGCAGTGCCGTCACCCATGCCGCTCTATCACCCGACGCCTCCCGCGTAGCGTACGCTTCATTGGAAACGGGTAACTCCGAAATCTGGGTCATGAATTCCGATGGCTCCAACCCGGTTCAAATCACTCACGACCGCGCCGCCGCTGCTTATTGGCCTGCCTGGACCGCGGACGGGAAGTGGCTCGCGTTCGGCTCCGCTCGCTCCGGGTCCACCGGACAACTGTGGAAAATACCATCCACCGGCGGTTCCGCGGTGCCATTGACGCAGCCGCAGCCAGTCGGAATCGCAGGACAAGCGGCGAATCGCCCGGATTGGGCTCCGGACAACCGGATTGCTTATCTGAACAGCACCGGCATCGTCGTCGCCGACTTCGATGGTAAGATCCTTCGACAGATCGAGAATACCGGAGCAAGAGGCACTTCACATCCAAACTGGAGCCCCGACGGAACCAGGATCACCGCTCTCCGGCCCGATCGAGCTGCGGACTCCGTTTGGATCTTCGACCCCGCCACCGGCGAAGGTCGAAAAGCGATTCAGTTCCCGGACGGCTTTCGTTTCTCGTTTCGAGCCATTTGGACTCCTGACGGCAAAGCCATCATAGTGAATCGTTCCGAGACCACTACACACATCGTCCTGCTCGAGAATCTCCTCTGACCGCCAACCTTTCCCCGAAGATCGATGGGGGCCTTTTCGGACGCTCGGTCTGTGACAGCGGGAGAGAACCGGCGGCTGCCCTCCGCGATGCAGTGAGCTAGGCAAGCCGCATGTCGAAAATGCCCCTTGCGAGTTTTGGAGCCTCCGGCATTTCTGGTGCGGTTCCGCGATCGAAACCCCTTGCTCCAGCCGCCGCACCGCGGCCAGCTTGAACTCCTGAGTGAACATCCTGCGAGACTTTCCCACGACTCAATTCTCCGTTCAATGGATATTGAGTCTTAACTGGTTGTCTCAATTCTGAGGAACACTCCAGTTCTGTTTTAGTTCACGAATGCCCTGTCCATGAGCTGAAACGCCGACGAGTTGGCAAAATCAGCTCAGGAGTGACTCTCGGCCTTCCATGAGGTTCTAAAGCCGAGAGCGCGGTATGCCTCGAATGGATTGCAGCAGTTAACAGCGACGAGATCGCACACGTTGGGGACCTTCTTGTTCTGCCGTTGCTTTGAAGGTGCGCTTGTTTCCACCGTCACGACGCACCTATCGGCATGACCGAAGGCGCGCGCAATGAGAAACGGATCTTGGCCGATCTCTAGAATTTCGACATCCGTAAGATCCGGCGCGTACCCGACGTCGAGCACGATCTGGACGTCCGAAGGGTCAGCTGGCTCGTCGAAACACAGGTGGTCCCGATGTTCTTTGACCCAGTCAAGGAGCGGGTCGTCAGTATTCCCACCGGCGAGGACTTCTTCTAATATTTCGATCGGTAGTTTGATGAGGCCGAGCTTTGCTTGGTGGACTACCCATGACCAGAATTCCGGCACCTGGTCCAAGGGGTAATACGTTCTGCTGGCAGTGATCAGCACATTCGCGTCGAAGAGGTAGAGCACGGTCTAGCGAACTCCTCGTCCGACCGACAGTAACGGTTCCACACTGCGTGGCTTTACCCCGAGAACCCGACTCGCCTTGGTGTATGTCGTCGTACCTTCGTCAAGCGACCGACGAACGAGGCTTAGAAGTGCATGACCGATCCGGTGTCGCCGAATCACGTAAAAATTTGGTTTTCCTTCGGAACCCTTGCCCTTTTCCGTTTCATGCTCCTTCTGTTCGGCCCATTTCTTTGTGAAGTGATCCCGGATGGTTTTCCAGAAGTCATGATTAATCCGACCAGCGCGTAGGAGCCGGTATGCCACCATTGTTCTGCTGATTCGGCGGGCGTCAGCGAATGCCGAGATGGCATCGACTATCTGCGGAAGTTCGTTCGTTCTCCACTCCAGCTGATGCGATTCATCGAGTGGCAGGAGGATTTCTGCGGCGACTTCGTTGCAGTACTGTTCGAGCTTGTTCGTCGATTCCATGCCACTGATGCCTGTGGCTCCGAGTACGAGGTGTGCAAGTTCGTGGAGCGCGGTGAAAGCCCATGCGACATGAGCGTCCTGATCGTTGATGACGATTAGTGGCGCGGTAGGATCGGCGATAGCGAACCCGCGGAATACTTCAACGGGAATATTGGTGTGATAGCTTCCGAGATTTCCGAGGAGAATCACGAAGACGCCTATTCCTTCAATGCACTCCCGCAAGTAGGCGAACGCCGCCTCAACGTCTTTCGTCGCCCGGAAGACAGTAAGCGAAAAGCCGATTCTCTCCGTGATCTCTCGTGCAAGCATTTGCGCGGGAATTCCGGGCTTGGCCGATCCGACGAAGCTGACTGGGGGTGCACCTTCGTCTTCGAGCATCGAACGCATAAGTCCTTGCCGTGCCTTGATATCTCGCACGAGCGCATTAACGGTGGCATCGTAGGGTTCGAGACCGTGAATGGTTCGAAAATCCTTTCCTCGGTCATCTACTCGTGGCGGCTCGGCCAAGTAGAACGTGAGAAGGGGACGACGATATTCCCTAGCCATCCGGAGCAACACTGCTCGCGACGGCTGTTCTCGCCCATCCTCGATCGCCGCGAGTTGCTCAGTGCCCTTTTTAGCATTGAGGTCAAGCGCATGGGCAGCTGCGGCAAGCGACAACCCTGCCGTTTCACGTGCCCACTTCATTACCTTTGGCTCAAGCGCAGTCATACAAAACGGGGTACCAATCACCCCTTCTTCATCGTAAAGCGTAGTGCACGTTACAGATTACATCATTTAGTGAGATTTGAGCCGACGGAGAGGGGGGTTGGCGTTCCTTCGTTCGCGCCCCTTCCTCGTTTTACCTGGTTATTGAGGTAGTGGTTGTTGGGCGGAAAAGTTCTCAAGAACATTTTCCCGTCTGTCCGTTTTTAGTCATGGGTAATAGGTTGCTAGGATGATGTTGCACCGGCAGGCTGCCCCCCGAAGCCACGAACATACCCCTTCTGCGATCGCCGGTGAACTAAACCGCTACGCGGTAGACGGGTGCCAGCGGGCATCGCAGCCGGAGAAGAAAGAAGGAGGTGTGTGGGGGCGAGATCCGGCAGACTGATATCGGGTTGACAGACAACCGAGATCGATCTT
>Ga0315912_10000663_pt1 | contig 55617 bp, 39 predicted proteins | sample VfabasoilMG_FD_204469 | JGI IMG/M metagenome (GOLD analysis project Ga0315912, IMG submission 204469) | Garden soil microbial communities collected in Santa Monica, California, United States - V. faba soil | ecosystem: Environmental > Terrestrial > Soil > Garden | place: USA: California...
GTTTCGCAGCACAAAGGACCTGGAGGACGCCATTCATGGATACCTGGATAGCTACAACCAAAATCCCCGGCCGTTCGTCTGGACAAAGACAGCCGACCAAATCCTGAACTCGCCCAAGCGTTACTGCGAACAAATTACTGACTCGCCACATTAGCGGCGCAGATGGCAAAAGACCGGGACTTTGACGGTGGCTGACGGAATTCTGGATAGGATGGTGCACAACGCCCACCGGATTGAGATGCGTGGCGATTCGATGTGGAAGAAACGGGGAGGTGCCGAGCCGGCATGATAAAACTCTACCGAGGTCGCTATGCGCTGAACGGGGAACGAGGCTGCACCCCTTTCCCCGAACCCGTTTCCTGCCGCGGCATTTCTCCCTCCGCTGCGCTCCGGAGGCTGTTCCGGGCCCTCGAATTCTTGACGAAGTCGAACACTTATTCCACAATCAAAACGCCAGCATCGCTTCGCTCCGATTGCTGGTCGATTTCACACCGGAATCCCGTGCGCCTTGCCTCCGGAATGGTGTCCTGGACAGCCTTTTGAATACGAGATCGGCCATTACGCATTATTGACCGAGCTTTGCAATCAGCTCAATGAAACGCGGAGTTTTACGTAATGGATCAAACTCAGGATCAAATTTGAAGAAAGCGGCAAATGGAGTTCGCTCGATCAGGGAAAGGTTGACCGCTTCATTAGCAAGATCGAAATCTCCCAGGCTGATTAGGACCTGACCTCGCGCATGGGGGTCGATATATCCGGAGCCAGCCATTGCCGATAGCTTCGCGAGTATGGCCGAAGCTTCCTCCTTCCTGCCCAAATACCCGAAACAAGCGCCCAGCAAGCCCAAACTAAGCGGATCAGGAGGATCCGTTCGGCACAACCGAGCTTCCTCTAGCGCGGCGGCGAATTCGCATTCACGCAGGTAGACATGGGCGAGAAGGTAGCGTGTATGGTCCGACTGCGGGTCGAGGATTAAGGCGGCCTTTAACCACTTCGCGGCATCAGAGAAGCGGTGCTGCAAATACATGGACCATCCCAAGGTGCGGTGCGCGCGCAGCGAAAGGGGATCCAGGGTCAGCGTCCGCTCGAAGCATGCCTGCGCTCCATCCAGGTCTCCGCTCGCCAACAGGCACGAGCCGTAAACATGTTGACCGAAGACATACGACGGCTCCCTCTCTGCGGCCCTTCTGGCCAGGTTGGCCCCCTCCTCCCACCTCCATTCGTAAAAGGCTTTCGCGGCAGCCAGCGTCGAATAGGCATGCGGCAGGGAATCATCGAGCCGCAATGCCTGGCGGGCGGCCTGCTCCGCCTTGGGGAAGGCGTCCCGCGGACGGGTGCCTCCCCAAAGTGCGAGGTAGACGTGGGCGTCCGCAATTCCCGCATAGAGTGCCGCGTACGACGGAAACAACGAAATAGCCTCTTCGAACAGTTCAATCGCGCGGCGAAATCCGGCGATGGTCATGCGGTTCCACTCATAGCGTGCCCTGAGGTGGAGCAAGTAAGCGGTCATGTTGGGAGCGCCCGAAATCGACCTTCGCGAGAGGTCGGGAGCCAGAGTCATCTGAAAGGCTCGCGCGATGGAGTGAGCGACCTCCTCCTCGATCGCCAGTAGATCTTCTCCGGCCGCTCGGTCAAAGACACCAGCCCACCGCTGCTCTCCTGTTGGGGCGTTGACCATATCAACGACGATCCGCAACTGTCCTCCCGATTTCCGGACGCTTCCGGAGACAATTGTGCCCGCCCTCAGACGGATGCCGATGGCACGGGCGCTCTGCGAGGCGCCCTTAAGTGCAAACACACTCGTGCGCCCGATAACCATGAGACCCGGAATCCGGCTAAGCGAGTAAATGATCTCTTCTGTGAGTCCGTCGCAAAAATACTCTTGCTCGGGATCGGAGCTTTGATTGATTAGCGGGAGGACGGCAACGGTCCGGGGATCCAGAATGGGAGCAGCCTGCTCCTCATGTTTCCCGCGGACAGGCGATTGACCCTCCCTGATCGCATACGATATGCCCGGCACATAGCTGCCCGGATGGAAAGTGATGGAGACAGGGTCCTCCCGGCCGTCGTTTGCGTAGTAGTCTTTCAATTTTCGTCGCAGGCGTTGGGATTCCACGCGGACGATGGAATCCGTCCGCGGATCAAACCGGGATCCCCGGTCAAACACATCGCGGCCCAACACCGATTCCTTGAGGTGATCCGACGATCCGGAAAGCACGCCGCGCACGGTGAATTCCAGGAACCGGCAGAGACGATGAGAATTCCGGAACCCGGTGCTACCCAGGATCCGATTTAGCTGGGCATGGACCTCGGCCTCCGTTACAGGCGCGTGTTTATCGGCACTGAGGGGTTTTGGCATGAAAAGATTTGCGCTGCTCTGAAGATGAAACCGGTGAGGCCGGATCCTTCAATACATCTGTGATCAACGATAACTGATAGCTTGCGGTTACATGGAGTGGCGTCTGCCAGGCCTGTCCCTACTATGAGGACTTGGCCTGGCGAATTAGATCGCGAAGCAGACCGATGCAATCGTCAGAACAAGGATTGCGTATTTTTTGTAGAGGAACGGTTGAGTAGGGAAATACAGTACGCGTTCGACCATCCTCAGCCTTGTCGGCTAACCAGGCCGGAAAACGGGGGATCAACCGCTTCCTCCTTTGGGATGTTGTTGAAAATCGGGGAGCTTGCCGGGCTGCCGCGGAGGCCGCGTGCTCGGAATTCGCCGTGAAGAGTCAATTCCTAGCGGCGTACGGTAAGCACCACGCCAGAGGCGGAAGCGACACCGCCGACGGTGGCGAGGATGGGCCAGTCACCGTCCGCAATCGATGGTGGGACTTGCACCGCGATCTGATAGAGGCCGGCGAAGCCGGGGGCCAGGGCGGCGCCAAAAACGGTGATGGGGGCTCCGTTTAATGCGATGACCGGGGCGGTGGCGGCGGAGTAGGTGCGGTCCGACGGTACCTGGACGCCGGTGGGCGCGGCCGGTACCGTGGCGCCGAAACCGGTTCCCCACAGAATAATCACGTCGCCGGGACGGGCGGGCGTCGTGGCCGCACCGGAGAACGTGCCCGGCTTGGCGGCGAAGCTGAAATCCTGGCGGGTGGCGACTGGCTGGTTGCCCGGCCATTGGAAGAAAGCCGGGGCGAATTCGGAGATCGTCACGTTGATGACCGAACTGGCGCCGGCGGGGGTTGTCACCATCAGTTCCGCCGGACCAGGTGGTACGTCCGGCACAATGAGATTTAACTGCGTGGGGCTGATGAAGTAGAGATAGGCCGGTTTGCCTCCGATGGTGACGGTAACGCCATCCAGCGTAGAAGGAAGGCGCCCGTTGACGATGGAGTTGGTCCAGGTGTTTGTGCCAGGGGCGAGGGAGGAGCCGAGGATGGTGGCCCAGGAGTTGGCGGCGAGAGTCGCGGAGAAGCTAGCGCCATTGACTACACCGCCGGAGGTGATGGCGGGGGGAGCGGCCGAGGCCGGGAACGTGACCTTGCGGATGCGGCGGTTGAGGCCATCGGCAATGTAGAGATTGCCGGAAGCGTCGACCGCGACGCCGGTTGGGGAGTTGAGGCCGGCGGTGGTGGCCGGATTCCCGTCGCCAGAGAAGCCGGCGATTCCGTTGCCGGCGATGGTTGTGATGACACCTGCGGGATCTACTTTGCGGACGCGGTGGTTATTGAAATCGGGAATGTAGAGATTACCGGTGGAATCGACGGCGAGGCCAATATGGCTTCCGAAGAGATTCAGCGAGGCGCTGGTGGCGGGGCCGCCATCGCCGGAGAAGCCCTTCGTTCCATTGCCGGCTATCGTGGAGATGATGCCGGCGGGGTTCACCTTGCGAATGCGGCTGTCGCCGATGGTGGCGATGTAGAGATTGCCGGCGTCGTCGACGGCGATGCCACCGGGAGTAAAGAGTCCGGCAGCGGTGGCGGCGCCGCCGTCGCCAGAGAAGATGGGCAGGATGGCGCCGCCGGCGACGGTGGAGATGATTCCGGCGGGGCTTACCTTGCGGACGCGGGAGTTGAGGGAGTCGACAATATAGACATTACCGGCGCGATCGGTGGCTACGTCCGTGGGAGTGAAGAGCCGGGCCTGATTGGCGGGGCCGCCATCGCCAGTGAAGCCGGGCAGGGCGGTGCCGGCGAAGGTGGAGAGTGTGCCCGCCGGATCGACCTTGCGAATGCGGTTGTTATTGGAATCGGCGATGTAGATATTGCCGGCGGCGTCGGCGGCGATGCCGGAAGGGAAGAAGAGCGAGCCCGTGGGGCCGGGGCCGCCGTCGCCGGCGAAGGTGAAGGAACCATTGCCGGCCAGGAGGGTAAGGGCGCCGGCGGGATCGATTTTGTACGCGCGGTTGCTGATGTTGTCGGCGACGTAGACGTTGCCCCCTGCGTCCACGGCGACGCCCGAGACACCGATGCCGACACCGGTGGCTGGGCCGGGGACGGTGAAGGGGATAAGGCCGTTGCCGGCGATGGTGGAGATGATGCCGGTGGTGACGGAAGCGTTGACGGTGAAGCGAACCGGGATGTTTAGAGGCGAGTTACCGGAACCACTGGGAGTAAGAACGACGTTGGCGTTATACACGCCGGCGGAAAGACCGGCAGGATTTACGGAGATGGACAAGACGGTATTTACAGGTCCGGAGGTTGGGGAGACGGAGAGCCAGGAGGCGGTGGTGGTGGCGGTAAAGGTGAGCGTCGCGCCGGGGCTGATGATGGTGGTGGTTTGCGAAGGCGGATTGGGGGCGCCGGGAGTGAAGGCGAACGAGAACGAAGCAGGATTGGCGAGGATCGGGGAGCCGGAGGCGCCGGAAGAGACTTTGCGGATGCGTATGTTGTTGGTGTCGGCGATGTAGACATTGCCGGCAGGATCCACGGCCACGCCGGTGGGGCCGAAGAGACGGGCGGCGGTAGCGGGGCCACCATCACCCGCAAAACCGGGGAGGTTGCCGCCGGCGAAGGTGGAGATGATGCCGGAGGTGTTGATTTTTCGGATGCGGTTGCCGCCGGTGTCGGCGATATAGAGATTACCGTCGGTGTCGACGGTGACCCAGGTGGGTGTCATGCCAGCGCTAGTAGCGGGGCCGCCGTCACCGAGGGAAAGCGGGCTGCCGTTGCCGGCGACGGTGGTGATGACGCCGGCGGTATCGACCTTGCGAATGCGGCCCAGGGAGGCGAAGTAGACGTTTCCGCCGGCGTCGGTGGCGAGGCCTCGGGGAAGAGTGAGGGTCGCGTTGACGGCTGGGCCGCCATCTCCAGAGAAGCCTTGCGTGCCATTGCCGGCGAAGGTTGAGATGATGCCGGCTGTGTTGATCTTGCGGATGCGCTGGGAGAGTGTGTCGGAGATGTAGATGTTGCCGGCGGGGTCGACGGCGACGCTGGTGGCTAGAAAGCCGGCGGCCGTGGCGGGGCCGGCATCGCCGGAGAAGGAAGGGATGCCGTTGCCGGCGATGGTGGTGATGATACCCGCGGTGTTCACTTTACGGATGTTGGCGCCGGTGGCAATGAAGAGGTTGCCCGCGGAATCTATGGCGACGGCGCCAGGGAAGACCTGGGCACTCGTGGCGGGGCCGCCATCTCCGTTGGACCCCGGAGGGCCTCCGCCCGCGACGGTGGTGATGACGCCGGCGGCATTGACTTTGCGTATCCGGTTGTTGCCTCCATCGACGATGAAGAGATTGCCCTGGGAGTCGGTCGCGACGCCGAGGGTGGCGCCCCCGCCGCCGGCGATCTGAGCGGACGCGGCGGGGCCGCCATCGCCGGAGAACCCGCCGACGCCTGTGCCTGCGACGGTGGTGATGATTCCCTGCTGGGCGAGAGCGGGAAGTGCGAGGAGCGCGGCGAGGAACGTTGGTTTCATAAAGGGGCTATTGGATGGCGGCGTTGCGGCTGAAGGCGATGGTGCCGATGAAGGCGGCGTAATCGACCTGGCCGCCGGCGGTGAGCGGTGCGGTGAAGGGGGTGATGACGTTGGCCTGTACGGCGAGGGTGGATGAACCGGCGGCGGAGCCGCTGATGGGATCGAGAATGGCCAGGGCGGCGGCCGGGACGGAGTAACTTCCGGGTGCACCCGGGACTTGGCAGGTAATGTTGACCGTGTGGAGGATGTTGACGTTGGCGCTGTTGCGTCCGACGACGCGGCTGGAACTTACATTGATGGTCACCGTGGGAGGCGCGCCGGTCCAGGAGATGGGCAGGGGGCGGGAACGGTCGATGGAGTTAAGGGTGCTCCAGTTGTTGACGGTGAAGTTGGTGGGGATGGTGGTGACGGCGGTGAAGGGGGCCATATCGGCTCCGCCACGGCCGTTCAGCCTATATTCGGCTCCTTCGACGAGGGTTCCAGTCGCGGGGACGAGGCCGTAAACGGGGCCGGGGTTGGCGCTTTGGATGGTGAGGGCGGCATTGGCCGCGAAGCCAGGGCCGGAGATGGGGATGGTTGTGCCCGCGTCGAGGTAACCGCCGGGGCCGCCGGCGCCGGAATTGGGTCCGGTGATATCGGTGACGGTGCAGGCGTCGATGCGCGGGACGCTGTTCAAGGCGGCATACTGGGCGAGATTGTAGCGGCCGATGCCGCCGGCGACGGTTTCGGCGGTGAAGTTAGTTGAGGGGAGAACCGCGTTGGTGAAGCGGGCGGCGGTGATGCCACCGAGGGTGATGGCGCCGCCGGCGTCGAGGCGGGTGAGGGCGGATTCGGTTAGGCTGGGGTCCACGCAGGCGGATTGGCCGGGAGCGGCGATGGGTATGAGAACGGTGTTGCTGGCTTCGCCGCCCGCGGTGACCTGGGCGGCGTTGAAACAGCCAGTGGGGATGTCGGCGGGGAGGGTGAAATTGATCTGCCAGAGGCCGGGATAGCCGGACGAAGCACCGGCGTAGAGGGGGCGGATTTGGCGGCCGGCGACGGTGACGGTGAAATTACCGGCGGTGGTTTGATCGCCGGAGGTGCCACCGGTATCATTGGCGGGATCGGCGCCTCCTCCGGTGCCCCAGAAGACGAGGGTGTCACCGGGGCGGGCGGGTGAGAGGGTCCAATCGAGGCCGTTGAAGGAGACCGCGCCGGTGGTGAGGCGGACGAGGCTGATCCCGTTGTTGACGTTGCCGATGGTGGCCTGGGCGATGCCGGTGCCGGAGCTATTCGCGGTGGCGATGCCGAGGCTGCGGGCGACAATGGTGATCGATTGGGGAGCGCTGGTGAGGGAGTTGTTGGTAATGCGGACGGCGTAGGCGCCGGGGACGATGGAGGAGGGGAGAAGGCCGGCGATTTGGCCGGCGGAGGTGTAAACCATGCGGGCGCTGATGGGGGCGCCAGCGGTGGCCGGGCTGAAAGTGACGGCGGTGCCGCCGAGTTCTGTGGGGTAGGCCGGGCCGGTAGCGGCGGAGAGAGCGGCGGGACCGAGGCCGGAGCCGAAGATGACGAACATGGCGCCAGGGGCGAGTTTGGCCTGATAGCCGAGGGCGTTGAGAACGTTGGCGCTGGTGAAGGCGGGGGCGCCGGCGCCATTGACGGTGAGGGTAACGGCGAGGGTGACGGGGGCGCCGCCAGTGGGGGTTACCGTGATGGAGCCCTGATAGGAGCCGCCGGGGAGACCGGCGGGGTTGACAGAGACGGAGATGTTGGCGGGGGTTGTGCCACTTTGAGGGGAGACCGAGAGCCAGCCGCCGGTCGATGAGGCGGTGGCCGTAAAGGCGGTTGCGGTGGGATTGGCAATCGCGACGGCCTGGGCGGCGGGATTAGCGCCGCCGATGGTGTAGGTGAAACTGAGGCTGGCGGGGGAGACGGTGAGGCCGGGGGCGGAGACCGCTACCCTGCGAACGCGTTGGACACCGCCGAGGCTGGCGAGAATGTAGAGATTGCCGGCGGGGTCGAGACTGAGGGAGGAGAGCGCGCCCAAAGCGGCGTTGGTGGCGGGGCCGCCATCGCCAAGGGGACTGGTGGCAATGCTTTGCCCGTTGCCGGCGTAGGTGGTAATGATGCCGGCCGGGTCGACCTTGCGGATACGGGAATTGCCATTATCGGCGATGTAAACAGCGCCGGAAGCATCGACGGCGAGGCCGAAGGGGCCCTGCAGTTGGGCGCTGGTGGCGGGACCGCCGTCTCCGGAGAAGCCGCGGTTCCGCGGGGCCTGGCCGGCAAAGATGGAGATGACGCCGGCCGTGTTGACTTTGCGCACGCGGCCTTCGCCGGGTTCAGAGATGTAAAGGTTGCCGGCGGCATCGAAGGCGATGCCACCGGGCGAGTTAACGGAGGCGTTGATGGCGGGGCCGCCGTCGCCGGAGAAGGAGACATTGCCGTTACCGGCGTAGGTGGTGATGATGCCCGCGGCGTCGACCTTCCGAACGCGGCTGTTGGAGGAATCGGAGATGTAAAGATTGTTGGCGCTATCGACCGTCAAATAGGTGGGGAAGTTCAGTTGGGCACTGGTGGCGGGGCCGCCATCGCCGGAGTAGCCGGCGGAGCCAATGCCGGCGACAGTGGAGATGATGCCGGCGGGAGTCACTTTGCGAACGCGCTGATTGTTGCCGTCGGCGATGTAGACATTGCCGAGGGAATCGACGGCGAGACCGCTGTTACTGGGAAAGAGCTGGGCGCTGGTAGCGGGGCCGCCGTCGCCGCCGAAGCCGGGGGTGGAATCACCGGCGAAGGCGCGAATGATGCCGGAGGAGTCGACGCGCCGGACTTTGAAGCTGCCGGATTCGTTGACGTATAGGTTGGTGTTGGCGAAGGCAATTCCGGAGGCGCCGACGAGCCACGTCGAGGTGGCGGGCCGATCGTTGGCGGAGTTGCAGCAAGTGGGGAAGCCGAGGTAGGTGGTGATGACGCCCTGTGACCAGCACAGTGAAAGTCCGGACAGAATTACGATGGGGGAAAGCTGGCGAAGTGTCATGAATGGTCCTTTTCTGTGCGCGGCCATAGTGGCTATATACCGCTGGGAGGGCGGTCGGTATTAATCAGCCTATCGGTCAGCAGGGCTCTCTTAACGCTATACGCAAACGGAGTGAAAATACCGTCACGAGGGAAATGGAATTCTGGAGCGGCGGCTGGCGCGATATAGAATCGATTGATCCGGCGGAACCGCGGGATGTGCCGCGAGAGGAAAGGAAATGGAATGGCCAAGCTCGTGTTCGGAATGAATCAGTCCCTGGACGGATACGTCGACTATATGAAGTTTGCGCCAAGCCCCACGCTCTTCCGCCACTTTATCGAGGAGGCTCAGGGGCAAGCGGGCAGTGTCTATGGGCGCCAAATGTATGAAATCATGCGTTACTGGGACGAAGATCAACCGGAATGGGGTTCCGACGAACGCGACTTTGCAGCGGCGTGGCGGAAGCAGCCGAAATGGGTCGTCTCGCGCACGTTGCAGTCGGCTGGCCCTAACGCCACGATTATTGGGGAAGACCTTGAGGCCGCGATCCGCAAGTTGAAGGCCGAACGCGAAGGGGAGATCGAGGTCGCCGGCCCGGATTTGGCGCGGAGCCTGACCGAACTTGGGCTGATCGATGAGTATCGGATCTACCTGCACCCCGTGGTGCTTGGTCACGGAAAGCCATATTTCGCGGGACCCCGGCCGCCGCTCCGGCTTGTGAGTAATGACCGGATCGGTGAGGATGTGATCCGGTTGAGCTACGTTCCGGCTTGAACTTGGGAGCCGCCGGGTAGAAATGGAAGCTGATGTCTGGTTTTGGGTTGGACTTCGATTTAGACTCCGGGCTTCGAATTTCAGGAAGAACTAATTAGGGCAATAATATACTTGACAAAATAACACGCTAGCCGCATACTCGATTCATGGCCAGCACACCAAAGACGCTTCAGGACGCTATCGTATACTTCAGTGACCCGGCGAATTGCCGTGAATACTTGGTTGGACGCCGTTGGCCGAACGGCATCACATGCCCGCGTTGCGGCAGTCAGAACGTGCTGTTCCTTGAGAAGTACAATCGGTGGCATTGCCGCGATAAGCACCCAGCGCCACAGTTCACGCTGAAGACCGGAACAGTGATGGAAGATTCTCCAATCGGCTTGGACAAGTGGCTTATGGTCATGTGGCAGATAGTGAACTGCAAAAACGGGATCAGTTCCTATGAAGTCCACCGCGCTATCGGGATCACTCAAAAGTCGGCATGGTTCATGGACCACCGCATTCGTATGGCTCTCGGCTTAGGCGTAACCAATAAATTCTCTGGCCAGATCGAGGCCGACGAAACCTATATCGGCGGCAAATCTCGGAACATGCACAAAGACGTGCGGGAGCGAAAGATCACCGGCACTGGCGGAATGGATAAGACTGCCGTTATGGGGATTCTGGAGCGCGGCGGGAAGGTCCGCGCCAAGGTTGTCGGCAACACTAAAAAAAAGTCCCTACAGCCTGAGATCCGCCAGCATGTGCTGGCCGGCTCCGCGCTGTTCACCGATGCGAAGCGATCCTATTCCGGGTTGAACGAATTCCAGCATGAGATCGTTGATCACGCCGTCGAATACGTTCGGGGCGAAGTCCACACCAATGGAATGGAAAATTTCTGGAGTCTGCTGAAGCGCGGGCTCAACGGCACATACGTGAGCGTCGAGCCCTACCACCTGTTTCGCTACCTTGACGAACAGGTCTACCGTTTCAACCATCGAGAGTTCACAGATAGCGAGCGGTTCGACGTAGCCGTTAAGGGGATTGTCGGCAAGCGGTTAACCTACAAAGAGTTGATCGGTAAGGAGGAGGAAACGGGTTCCGCAGAAGGGTCGGTTGAAGCGCGGGCCTAAGCCTAAGGATTAGGTGGTTCGAGTTGCTGATTTTTTGGGTCGAGCTTGCCGTCGCCTAATCCAGCCCCAGGACCGTAGTTTATATAACGGACATTGAAGTCCTTAGGGAATAGGATCTCGCAGAGTCTACGGACGATACCAGTTCTATAGGCTTCGGTGTCCATATGGCGCTGCCGGAGGCAATAGGCGACTATATCCGCTGCTTGCAGGCCTGAAGAGATCTCGTCATCCGCGAACGATATTGACTGGATTGTATGCCTGTAGTGCTGAGATTCTCTTCTGATCCGATGAAATAACTTCAGCATCCCCTCCGAGTACTCTTCGGAGAGATCGTAGACTAGATGGAAGCTAATCCGGTCCTTCCCTTGTTCTCCCACGTCGCAAATATTCCTGCATAGATTTTCAAACGCAGCATAGAGGACGTTCTTTAAGCGTTCTCGTTGAACGTGTGGCAGTGTATTGAAATCTTTTATGTCTAACGGTGACCCGACAAGTTGTCCGCTTGCGTAGTAGGCTACCTTTGCAAGCGACTCCAGGAGATCATCGCGGTCTTTAACCTTGCTTTCCCAGCCCTTAAAAGGACCATTGAAAGACATTGCCTCCTTCATGGAGATATGGCTTACAGCGCCTCCGATAGTGCGAAGCCACTTATTTTCCAAACCGTCGACTTAGGCTGAGGGAACCATAATGCCCCCGAGCACCACATACTCGGCTCGCTTGTCTGACTGCTTCCCGCTCTCATCGGCGTACACTGTAAAAACGCTCATTGTCGGAGTATCGCCCCCGTCGCCAGTAAATGCACGCAAAAACTTGGCGAAGGACTTTGATCTGCTGGCCTCAGGCATAGCTTCACTTTCCGCCGATATGGTACACTTCGGCTAAGGCCACATCGGCTAGCGCGATGCTGAGAACATCACACTGTCGATAAGCTGGAAAGATTTAGGCTGTGCTCCGGTGAGAGCGCCTTGTGGCAATTCCAGTATAAAGGAAGTGCCGCATATGGTTGCACAAGAACGTGAACGGGAATCGATTCTCCACTCTATCCGTCATTTTGTACTGTCGGATCAAGAGACCGACAGTATTGTTACTTCGATTTTGACGGCACAGGCGGCTTTGGACGCGGTGCTGCCAAACTGCTTTCTTCTAACCCTTGAGCAAGGTACGCCAGACCACGAAACAGATGGTACATTGCCGGGTTAGACTTTTCGGGGTTTGCTCCAAGCGAATAGATAGCGTTGTTAAACGAACCGCGAGCAGCGGTGTAGAGTTCTTTTTGAGTAGCCATATCGCGCCATCCTATCACCACGCTCGAAATCCCTCTCCGGGTGTATACTACGGGCAGAATGAAGCCCACGCCAGCGCCTAACGTTCCCGGCAATACCGAGTTCGAGAGATTCGACAACGCCGTCAAGATGATGTTTTCCGTGCCTAAAGAATCGATCCTCAAGGCTGAAGCTGAGCGAAAAAAGGCCAAGGCGATCCCGAACGATGCAAGGCGCAAACAGCCTGCCAGCAAGCGTGGCCCGACGGCCTAAGGCGCATGGCTAGGTTTTCTTGGCGGACGGCAGCAATCATAGCTGGTTTCCTGGTGACCCTTGGGATCGGCAGTGCCATATACCTCGGCATAGCCATGCGGCAACCAAAACGAATATGGGCCGAGTACTCCGAAAAATATTTCGATGCTGGCGTACCAGTCGATCTCGCTGATGAGAATACACTAGCAGCCGAGCAGCAACTACAGTGGCTCTCCCAAAGCGACCCTTCTTGTGCGATGGTAACGCGAAACAAAGCGAACGCCGACGTATTTGTGGAAATTAAAGTCATTAGATACACAGGTATTGTCCCCAGCGCGAACCAGTTGTGGGGTAGCGCGACCTTGGCCATTACTAAACGCAACGGGGATGTGGTTTTAAGTAATACCTTTACGCAAGGGACTGGCGTTTACGCGGCAAGTGACGACATAGCCAGTCAGCCAATTAAGGAAGCGTGGAAGACCCTATGCAATTCAAACTGACCCACTACCGATTTCTGCCAGATGGCCTATCGTACCAGCGCTAGCCTATTTTGCGTAGTATATTATTGCCCTAATTAGGGGCACTGGCCGGAAATGCTTCCAGAGCCCTTTTCAACTCCGCCGGCAGGCCATTGCCGCGGAGTGCGCGTTGCGCGATTGCAGCGGCGGCGCGGCGGGCGGCGGGCGTGGCCGAGTCCCACGCCGGTGTTGCCGGGACACTTCCCTGGCGGCCGAAGAATCGGACCGGCCGAGGATCGAAGATCGACTCCAGCACTGCTATCCGCATTTCCGGCTCGAGACCGCTGCCAAGAGCTTTGCCGAGAGCGCGCAGCAACGGTTCACTCGTTCGCGACGGAATGATCGAGCGGTGTATCACGTCGACCCGGCTGGCCGACTCCACGCGCTGGTCGCTCAGCATCCGGACAAATACCGCCAGCGCCCGCTCGCTTCCATTGGCCGCGAGGAGCGGACCGTTCACCGGATAGAAACCATTTTCGTTGGTGCGGCTGAAGACGGCGGCGCCGCGCTCGGAGGTGGGGCGAACGGCGGCGAGCGCCGGCAACAGGAAGTTGAGACGCACCGGAACCGCGGTGAACTCCGGATTTGCGGCTAGCGACAGGCAGAGCTTTTCGGTGGCCGGCGACGGGTTGTTCCGCAGGTCCCGGAAGATCTTGTCCAACTGATGCAATTCCAGGCGTGCCAGATACTCTTTCGATGTCAAGTCCCGCTCCAACCGCTGTAGGGCCTCGGCTTCGGCTTGCTGGCCCCATCCGGATAGCGAAGCAGCCAGGGCGGACAGCGCGGATCGACGAAGGATCATTCAAAGCACCTCGGCGGCGCGAATCGCGGCGGCGAGGGCAGGGGGGAGATCGCCGCGGTTGCGCAACTCGCGGGCCCATTCGGCGGCGAATTGTCTCGCTTCGGGTGTTGCATTTTCCCAGGCGGGCGGCCGCGGCGGACGAAGCGCATTGCCATACCAGGGGCGCTCCTGATAGTCGAAGACACTCTCGATAACACCGAGGGCGACGGCCGGCGCGACGGGGCCGCGGGCGAGTTCCGCCGCCATTTCGATTACCGCGATATCGGTACGATAGGGTACAACCGCGTGATGCAGCAGGTACAACTTGTCGTCCACTTCGATCGTCTCGCTAAGAATCAGCTCCTTGAATACCTCCAATGCGAGCGGACTGCGGTTTTTGATCAGTAGCGGCGCATTGATGGAATAGAAGCCCTCTTCATTCGTGCGCCGGAAGACGGCCGCCGCAGACTCGTCCATCGGCCGCACCGCCGCCAGTGCGGGGAGGAGAAAATTCATCCGGCGCGGCAATGAGAGGAATTCGCTATCGTTTGCCAGAATCAGGCAGAGCTTGGCGGTCACCGGTGTGGGATTCTGTTCCAATGCCTCAAATACCCTCTTGAGATTACTGACGGATTGGGGCGGGACTTCGATAGCATCCAACCGGTGCAGAAATTCCGAGCGGCGCAGTTGACCGGCCAATGCTCCGAGTTCGGGGCCGGCGCCGCTGCCGGCGATATCCACGGCAGCCTGCGCCACCGTCTCCCGGCCGGTGGCATTCTGGAGATCGTTCAAGGCGCGCGCGATTTCTTCCGGTGTCATCTCGATATGCCTATGGGTTGCGGAACATCACTTCGCTAAAGCGGAGCGCCTTGACTTGGATAATATCCAGATTCTCGGCTTGCGGCGGCGGATTGTTGCCGTGCATCAGGTTTTCGTTCGGCGGTACCGCTAGACCATCGGGAACCGAGGCGGTGGCGGGCCCGCGATGCCCGAGGCCCCAGACGTGGCAAAGCTCATGAGCAATCGTATTGCCATAGGCGAGAATGATGCGGTCCGCGTCGATCGGCGGCGGTGTGCTGGGGCTGGTGTCGATATTTACGTTCGGGACGACGGCGCCCCATAGCAGGTTGGTGTCGCGAACGGCTTTAGTCTTGCCTTCCCAAACGACGCCGAGGACGCCGAGGACGGTCATATCCACTTTATCCACGGGCACACTGGGCGGGATACCCGTCTTGACCTTAAGCGAGGAAGAGGGTGTTCCTTTATCGGAAAACGTGGAACTCAGAGCTACGCCGTTCGTCGGCGGGTCGGCGCGGGGATGGGGGGCATGGTTCATCGGGCAGAGGAGCGCATTGGCGAGCGTGCCGGCAGGTCCGGATTCGATGTAGGCCAGGCTGACGACCTCGTTCCGGCAATTGATGCGGATGGCGCTGATCGAATTTGGATCGGTGGCGTTGAAGACAAGGGCCATGTCGTCCACTTCCACGTCGAAATGGCCGGCGGAATGCTGCTTGATTTCGATGATTTTGTTGTCGAGCGCGGCGACGCCGACCTTGTTGTTGATGACGGATACTTTGATCTCCGGCTCGGGTTGCATCTCAAGGATTGCTGCGCGAGCCGGGACCTCCGGCTGCGGGGCTACCGCACCGACCTGGGGTGTCGCTACCTGGTGATCCACCTTTGGCTGGGCGGGGACGTGGGGCAGCGCCGCGCGCGCCGCACGCGCGGGCGCGGCCACCTCCGCCGAATCGTCGGGAATCATCACAAGGCCGGCCTGGCGCAGGTAAATGTTGGCGACAGCCATGTGCTTCTTTGCGTCTTCGTGGCTGGAGGTGGGAGCGTGGGCGTCGCGTTTCAACTTGGCGGGTATTTCGGGACGGGGGTCCACTTTCGGCAGCGCGGGAACCGCAGGCTGTGGCGGGATCGCGCCGTTGCCCGGGAAGGGATCCTGCGGCAGTTGTTCCGGCGCGCCGGCGAAGGCGGGAACCTTTGCGGCGGCGGCCTGTGCGGTGGTGAAAACGCGGTTCACGCGGTACTTCATTTTGAAGAGAGGGATCACGTGGGTGCGCATCATTCCATACCCGTAACCGCCGGAGTACGGTTGGATGAGGACATCGCCCTGATCGGTGCCGAATGCCTGAATCTTCAAACCGCGCTTGGAGCTTTCGGCATTGTGGAAGTCCGCTTTGCCGGAATACTTCTCGGCGCCGGCGGCCTCGCCACCCACGATCCACCAGGCGATGCGGTCATCGTCGTCGGTCCAGGCGAGATTGGGATCGATCTTGGTGATCTCGAATTTCGGAACCTGCTTTGTGTCGGCGGCATCGCCGCCCGCCAGGATTACGCAGCCGCACGGGTTCACGATGACATTGATATCGTCGGAATGCTTGAGGTTGGTGCCGGTGGAAATCGGATTCATCGTGACGGTGACGACGGTGAGTTTGTGCCTTTTCTTGAGCTTTCCGATGTCGGTAGTAAGGAAGAGTTCCAGCAGGACGTCGTCGAGCGCCGCGCTGAGCTTTTCGCCGTGGCATTTCAGGACTTCCTTGGCCGCATCCTTCAGCTTTATCTTGTCCGAAGCTGTTTTCCATTCGAAGGTGCTGGGCTTGGCGATTTCGATGAACGGGCGCATTTCGACGTCAAAATCCTTGCCCATGATGAGGGGCGCGGGAACGAAGGTGGACTTGGTGACCCGGGCGGGTTTTTCGGGAACCTGGGCGGCGAGTTTCAGGTCGGCGGGTTTCTTGTTGCTGCAGACTTCGGTGTGGCAGACGGTGACTTTCACCTGGTCGGCAATGTCGGTGACGTCCTTCAATCCCAGGATGACGCCACTGTCGCGGGCGGCGGCGGCCGCTTTTGCTCCTTCGACGAAGAACTTCTGTCCGTCGGCCGGAATGCCGGCGATGTCGATTTCCAGGGGCAGTACTTGTGCGACCTCGCCCGCTTTGAATTCTTCGTCGGCGAAGAGAACCAGTTTGTCATCCTCCGTTTTGAGGATCAGTTTGCCGGCGACTCCAGTGGGTTTTACGGGCTGCACGATGAGCATGGCGCGCTCATCGATTTTCGGTGTTGTCTGGAGCGGGAGAGGACGGCCCAGAAAGAATTTATCTTTCGCCGTTCCGGCGGCTGGAGCCGCGGCATTGGGGGGCAGGGTCGGCAATATCACGGGTGCGGTGCCGGCATCGATGCGGGGCTCGCAGATGTCGAGCTTGATTTCCACGGCGGTGGCCTTTGTCGTGGAATTGGGCCCCGCGGCCACCGTTCCACCGCTTAGCGCAAGAGTCAGCGTAATCTCATCCACCGCGCCACTCGCCTTTACCGCAGCCGCTTCGAGGTCGACACCGCCGGGAGGCGCCAATTCGGCCCCGGTGAAGCTGTTGTCTTTGCCGTCGAACTTTAGAGCCGTGGCGGAGCCCTTCCGGAAGAAGTCGATGTTGGTATCGGAGCGGGTGAAGAGACCTGTGCCATCGAAGGGAATGTCGGTCGTGAGTTTTAAGGCAGCCTTCTTATAGACGATTCCTTCGCGCTTGACGACGACGGTGAGTTTCCCGGGGCCCAGAACGGGGTCGGGCGTTGTGTCGGCGGCGGGCGCGGCTTGGGCGCCGACAGCGGGGGCGGAAGCGGGAAGGGGCGCCACAGGAATGCTGGTGACGAAGATGAGCGGGTCGGCCTTGAGGCGGGGCAGGGGAACGCCCTCGCAGGGAGATGTTTCGGCGATGCGTTGATAGAACCGGCAGGCGAAAGTATCCTTAGTGGCTACGAATTCGCGGCGGTTGGCCTGAAAGGTCCTGCGGGCGGCGGCGTCCGACCAAAAACGTTTGATACACGCGCCTGTACCTTCGTTCGAACGGGGGCAGGGCCATTTTGCCGGTGGCACCACGGTTCCCGGCCGGAACAGCAGCGCGAGCACGCGGCGGTTCACCGCGTTCTGGCGGTTTCGTTCCTCTTTGTTTGCGGCCTGCGAAAGCTGGGCGTTTTCGGCGGCCGAGAACATCATTAGAGGGTTGAATTCGGAGCATCCCTGGTAATCGCCTTTGCCGCCGGCGTCGGCGCCGCGGGCCAGGAAATCGCCCTTGGTTAGAACTACGCTCGACAGGAAGGCGAAGTATTGCGGAATCAGGACGGCGCGTGTGTTCTTACCGGGATCGCCGTCGGGCGTCAGGCCGTTTTTCGTCTGGAAGTCTTTTACCGCCTGCTTCGATTGCGCGGTGGCGCTTCCGGATTCATTGCCGGGGTCGAAGCCAAGCGCCTTCAGCATGGATTGCGACTGGGCCAGGCCCCAGAGATCGCTGGTTCCGTCGGAGTTGGTGAAATTGTTTTCCCACATCGCGACATCGCGGATGAGGATGGCGTAGATGGCTCGCACGCGGCGGCCCGAGAGCGCCTTATTGTAGTTGTCGTCGCCGACCGGATCGGCATGACCGAAGAGGGAAAGCGGCGAGCCTGGAAAGACCGTTCGCAGGACGGCGAGTTCGGCGAACTCGGTCTTCGAAGTTGGGAGTACGAACGAGGAGTCAAAGGCGAAGCGGCAGTCGTCGAGCTTCCAGCAGGCGATGGAGATCAGTTCCTCGCGGAGGCGGTTGATCTCCTTTCCGGAGGTGGTAGGGGCGGCGTGGACGGGACGGGCCGCCGATTCAGGGTGTGCTGAAGCATGGCCGCCCTCTAATTTTTTTTCGCCATAGCCCATTACTAACTCCAGGCTGCATTCGGTCGAATTCAAAGCATATCTAATTGCGCTGCATTATTTGGAAATCCGGCGTTCCTTTTGTGATTTGATGATTGCCATGAGGCTACCAATATTGCTTTTATTCGCAGCGGCCGGTTTGAGCATTGGCGCGTTTGCCCAGACGGTGGTATTCGAGAACGTCAACGTGATTCCGATGGATCGTGAGCGGATTGTCGAGCGCCAGACGGTGATTGTTCGTGATGGACGGATTGCTCGGGTGGGTGCAGCGGCGCGGGTGAAGGCGCCGGATGGGGCGGTTCGCGTGGATGGGTCGGGGAAGTTTCTGATGCCCGGCCTGGCGGAGATGCATGGGCATTTGCCGACGCCGCTGGCTTCGCGGGAGCTGGTGGAGCATATTCTTTTTCTGTATCTGGCAAATGGTGTGACGACCGTTCGCGGCATGCAGGGGAACCCGTCGGCGCTGGAGCGGCGCGCGGCGGTGGCGTCGGGCAGTTTGCTGGGGCCGCGGTTGTTCGTTGCCGGACCCCAGTTCGGGGCGAATGCCAAGACGGTAGAGATTGCCGAGAACATGGTGCGAGAGCAGAAGGCGGCGGGTTACGACCTGTTGAAGATTCAGGAGGGATCCACTTCGGCGGTCTACGATGCGATTGTGGAGACGGCTAATGAAGTGAAGATCGACTTTGCGGGGCATGTCCCGAATGAGGTGGGCGTGCGGCGGGCGATTGCGGCGAAGCAGAAGAGTATCGATCATCTGGACAATTATTTAGAGGCGCTGGAGGCGGACGGCTCTCCGGTGCGCGGCGCCGATGCGCCGACGCGGGCGCGGGAACTGCCCTTTCACGTGGATGAGAAGAAGATCGCGGAACTGGCGCGGCTGACGCGGCAGGCGGGCGTTTGGAATGCGCCGACGATGGCGCTGTGGGAGGTTTTCTATAGCGGCCAGACGGGCGAGGCGATTCGCGATTCGATGCCGGAGGTGCGATACATGCCGCGGTCGACGGTGGACCAATGGGTGCATTCGAAGAACACGCTATTGCAGCCTTACTCGAATAACTTCATGGGTTTCGGAGTGGGTTCGAAGACGGGGCCGCGGGTGGTTGAGCTGCGGCGGAAGATATTGAAGGGTCTACGCGATGCGGGAGCGGGGATTATTTTGGGCACCGATTCTCCACAGACGTTCAGCGTGCCGGGATTTTCGATTCACCGCGAGATGCAGGCGATGGCGGCGGCGGGAATGACGCCGTTCGAGATTCTGCAGTCGGGGACGCGGAATGCGGCTTTGTATTTCAAAATCCTAGCTGAGGCGGGGACGGTGGAGCAGGGGAAGCGGGCGGATCTAATTCTGCTGAATGGGAATCCGCTGGAGGATCTTTCGAATGTTGCGCGGCGGGCCGGGGTGATGGCGGCGGGGCGGTGGATTCCGGAGAGCGAAATTCAGCAACGATTGGAGAAACTGGCGGCTGCGGCGCCGAATTTGTAGGGGTCATTCACCGGTATCCTGCGCCAGATTCCTCTTCCACTCGACCAAAAGTCAACATATACTTACCAAATGCCATGTCTTGCTTGCTTGCCCGGCCTGTCCCGGTTGCGGGCGATTGTTTTAACAATCCTCGCCATGCCCTTGCTTCTGTCGCAAACGTTCACCGGAACCATTTCCGGCGTTGTGACTGACCCGAACTCCGCTACTATACCCGGCGCCACCGTGCGCGCGCGGAACGAAGCCACCGGCGATTCGCGCCAGGTAACGACCGGGACCGATGGCCTCTTCGTTTTTTCCCAACTCCCGCCCGGCGCTTACGAAATCAGCGTGGAAATCAAGGGCTTCCGCAAGAGCGTCCAGACCGGTGCGGCGCTCCGTGTGAACCAGACGCTGGAAATGAATTTCGCTCTGCAACTGGGCGAAGTGAGCCAGACGGTGGAAGTCGCCGCGTCGGTGACGCTGCTCGATACGCAATCGGCGAATCGGGCGGTGACGCTTGACCAGCAGGCGATGCTCGATCTGCCAACCAACGCGCGTAATCCCTTCCAGCTTGTTCATGTGAATGCGGGAGTGATTGCGGTCCGCACCGGCATTTCCCAAGCCACGCAGGACCAGAACCACAACCGCTTTTCCATGAACGGCGGGCGCGGCCAGGCGGGGCTGACGCTGATTGACGGCGTGCCGGGGTCGGCGGTGGATTGGGGCGGGCTGATCGCTTCCCCCTCTGTAGACTCCGTTCAGGAAATGAACATCCAGCGCAACCAGTTCGATGCGCAGTTCGGCAAGTCGGACGGCTCGGCGGTGAATATGATCACCAAGGGCGGGTCGAACTCATTCCACGGTTCGGCGTATGACTTCCTGCGCAACAACAACCTGGACGCCAATAGTTGGACGAACAATCGCTCCGGAATCAAGCGCCCCAGCTTCCAGCGCAATCAGTTCGGCGGAACTTTTTCCGGGCCTATCTGGAAAGAGAAAAAGCTGTTCTTCTTTACAGCCTACGAAGGGCGGCGTGAAGGTAATCCAGGCACGAACGTTTCAAATGTTCCCACCTCGTTGCAGCGCGCCGGGGATTTCTCCGAAACGCGAAACGCGGCCGGAGTTCTCTCGCCGATCTTCGATCCGTTCTCCGGAACGCCTAACCCGAATGGCACGGGGCTGGTCCGAACGCCTTTTGCGGGCAACCGAATTCCATCTTCCCTGTTCGATCCGGTGGCGGTGAAGGTGATGCAACTTTTCCCGCAAGCCAACGCCACGCCCGATCCCTTCACGAACGCCCGCAATTTTGCCGCTGCCGGCAAGACCGTGACCAACAACGACCGCGTGGACGTGCGCATTGATTGGGCTCGTAACGAAAAGATGAGCATGTTCGGCCGATTGACAAAGGCCTGGCAGGAAAACGTCGCGCCGGTCTATTTCGGCAATGGCGCCGACACGAACTTCTCTGACGTCAATCCGCGGCATCAGGTTGTAATCGGCACCACGCTGACTCCGTCGCCCACCTGGGTTATCAACCTTTTGGTTGGCTCCGGCCGGTGGCGTGAAAACCAGGTGTCGCCGTCCCAGGGCCTGAACGGTACCGCTCTGGGCTTCTCCACCGCGACTGTTAGCCAGTGGCAGGCCCAGACCTACCCGGGTTTCTCGTTCCAAAACTATACATCGCTGAACAACCGGCGCTTCCTGAACGTGCCGCGTGAGACGCACAATCTGCAGGCGAACATAACCAAAGAGCAGGGCTCGCACAGCCTGAAGTTCGGGTGGATCACCGAATGGGCGCGGCTGAATAACACCGATTTCAACACGCCCGTCTTCAACTTTACGCGCGGGCTGACCTCGGGCCCGGTGGCTGCACTGACTTCGTCGACCTCCGGTGACGCGCTTGCCTCCTTCCTACTCGGCACCGGGGACAACGGGAGCGCGCCGATCGGCGCCGCGACAGCCGTGACCGCGATGTATCACGGCGCCTACTTCCAGGACTCCTGGCGTGTAAACCGGCGGCTGACCGTCCACCTGGGAGTGCGCTATGAGTTGCAACAGGCTCGTACGGAACGCTACAACCGGCAGAATAATTTTGACTTCACCGTCACCAATCCGCTCTCGCAGCAGACCGGGTTGCCGCTGAAGGGCGGGCTGGTTTTCAACGACGAAAACAACCGTGGCGCATGGCAGACCGACAAGCTGAACTTCGCGCCGCGCTTCGGGATGGCTTACAAGATCACCGACAAGCTCGTCTTCCGCGGCGGTTACGGCATTTTCTATCCGCAGACCGGCGGCGGTACGCGCGATGGTTTCGCGACCACCACGACCTGGGTCTCCACCGTTGCCGGCGATGGCATCACGCCCAACCGGTCGGCGCTGTTGAGCAACCCATTCCCGCAAGGGCTTTCCCAGCCGATTGGTGCTTCGCGCGGGCTGTTGACCCAGACTGGCGACGCCGTCAACGCATTCTCGGCCCATCATCCGCTGAGCTACGTCCAGAACTTCTCGGCTGACTTCCAGTATGAAATCAGCAGGGGCATGGTCTTTGAGTTCGGATACACCGGTTCGACGGGCCGCAAGCTGCTCTTTGGTACCGGCCAACAGGCCAACCAGTTGGATCCGAAGTACTTCAGCATGGGCGCCGCGCTCGACGCCCCCGTCACCAACCCCTTCTTCGGCGTCATCCCGACGGGCGTACTCTCCGGACGCACCGTGCCGCAACAGCGCCTGCTGCGGCCTCATCCGCAGTTCACCGCGGTGAACCTTTCGGTCGATACGCCGGGCGCCAGTTCGTCGTTCAACGCTCTCGTCATCCGCTACAACTGGCAGATCGGAGCCAGCTTGAACCTCTTGACCACCTATCAGTGGTCCAAAGCCATTGATAATGCCAGCGAGTGGCAGGGATGGGAGGTAGCTGACACCGTCCGCAACTACTACGACGTCAGCCTCGACCGATCCATCAGCGCGCATGATCTGCCGCATAGCTTTGTCAACGCGCTCGTTTACGAGATTCCGGTTGGCAAGGGACGGAAGTTTGGAGCCGATATGCACCCGGTCGCCAACGCCGTTATCGGCGGCTGGCAGCTTTCTTCCATCGTGCGCTTCGGCAGCGGCTTGCCGCTTGCTTTCACCGCCGTCAACACGCTGGCGAATTATGGCGTTCAGGTGCAGCGCCCGAATGTCGCCGACTTGAAAACCGCCGCCATCGAAAACCCCACGCCCGATCGCTGGTTCAACACCGCGGCCTTCACACAGCCGGGAACATATCAGATCGGGACAGCGCCCCGCTGGATTCCCAACATCCGCTTCGGCCCCACCAACCACGCGGACATAGCCATTCTGAAGAACTTCGTGTTCTTGGAACGCATGAGGGCCCAGTTCCGGGCCGAGATGTTTAATTTCACCAACACGCCCCAGTTCGGCCGTGCCAACACCAACATTAACGATCCGAACTTCGGCAGGGTAACCGGCACTACGAATATCGGGGCCAGAAACATACAACTGGGGCTTCGTATTCAGTTCTAAAGCAAACGGGTAGATCCGTGAGAGCGCAGGCCGCCTTAGCCGCAACACTCGCCTTGGCGGCCGGCTCTCCGTGGCTCGTCACCACGCTGCCTGTCCGGCTGCAAAACAGCGAAGCTGCGCGTAAACATCTGCCGGCAACCATGCCGGGCGGCATCGCCATTTTCGACTTCGACGGCGACGGACTGCAGGACCTCTTTGTGCCCAACGGCGGCGACCTGCCGTCAGGCCTGAAGACTCTGGCCGCTCACAGTGACAAGCTCTTCCGCAATCGCGGGAACATGCGGTTTGAAGACGTCACCGCCAAATCAGGGCTCGCCGGGAAACACTATGCATTCGCGGGCAGTGTCGCCGACTTCGACAGCGATGGACGGCCGGACCTGCTCGTTTCGCACTTGCACGGCGTGACGTTGTACCGCAATAAAGGCAGCGGATTCTTCGAAGACGTCACACAGCAGGCGGGCATCGACAACCACAACCGCTGGTCCGTAGGAGCCGCATGGTTCGACTACGACATCGACGGCGATCCCGATCTCTACATCACCAACTACGTTCGCTGGGATGCGAAGACCGAGCCCGAGTGCCGCACGGCCGGACGAATCGATTTCTGTCACCCGCGCTACTACCAGCCCCAGCCTGGAGCCCTTTTTCGCAATGACGGTAAAGGCACTTTCACCGACGTCAGCGATACGTCGGGAATTGCGAAACACGCAGGAAAAGGTATGGGCGCGATCGTTGCCGATTTCGATGGCGACAAGCGGCCCGACGTGTTTGTCACCAACGACAAGATGCCTGCCTTCCTGTTCCATAACCGCGGCGACGGGACGTTCGATGAAACCGGTTTCGATACGGGAATCGCCGTACCTGCCGATGGCAAAACGGTATCCGGCATGGGAGCCGACGCTCAGGACATCGACGGCGATGGCCGCCCCGACCTGATCTACACGGCGCTTCGCGACGAGACATTCCCCATCTACAGAGGCACGGCCCAAGGCTTCGAAGATGCCTCCGCCGCCACGCGCATGGGCCCCAACTCCCGGCCCTTTGCCGGATGGGGTGTCGTATTCGCAGACCTCGACAATGATGGACGCCTCGACATCGCAGCAGCAACCAGCGATGCTCTCTCCGGCAAGGTGGACCCTTCTCGCGCTGGACCGGTCGTCTGGTTCCGCAATGCGGGAGAAGGACGATTTGACCCGGCGCAGGTCCTGGCCGCGCCCGCCATGCACCGCGGCCTGGTTGCGGCCGATCTCGACAAGGATGGATGTCTCGATCTCGTGGTCACCGCGCTTGATGCCACACCGAAGATTCTGCGCAACCCGTGCCCGAACCCAAAGGGTCCCCGCGCGCCGCGTCAGTGGCTGGGAAGCACCGCCGTGGGATATGCTTCTTCAGTGTGGGAAGGACCGTCCTCATCATCTTCGCCTTCGCCGCGCTGATTGTCGCGCAGGACTTGTCCAGTCAGGGCGCGGAAGCCATGCGCGCCGGGCGCTTTGCGGAGGCCGAGCGCATCTACCGCCAGCTTATTCAACAGGACCCAAAGGATCCCGGATGGCATGGCAACCTTGGCCTTTCCCTCCATTCACAAAACCGCTTCCGGGAAGCAACCGAAGCGCTGGAGCGGAGCCTGAAGCTCAAGCCATCTCCCGGATTGGCGGTGGTCCTGGGCATCGATTACCTGAAGCTGAACGAGCCCTGCAAAGCCATTGCACCGCTTGAGCGGACCGATCGCCTGGCGGCGCTTGCCGACGCCTTTTACGGCTGCAAACGATACCCGGAGGCCGCGCGCCTGTATACAAAGCTCGGCAGCACGCGCGAGGCCGCCCGGTCATGGTGGCAGGCTCGAGACTACCAGCAGGCCCGGCCGCTGTACGAAAAGCTCGTCCCGAAGTATCAGGCCGACCCCGCCTTCGCGTGGGAGTTCGGCGACACCCTGCTACGAATGGAAGGCGCGCAAGCCGCGATTCCATGGCTGGAGCGCGCCGTGTCGCTCGTCGAGGGCCGCGCGGCGCTCGGCAAAGCCTACGCCGAAACCGGGCGGTTTGCGGAGGCCATCCCGCATCTCGAAGCCTCCATAAAGTTGGATCCCGACCTGCTGCTGCCCCTCAGCAGGGCCTATAAGGCAACAGGGCGCGCCGCCGAAGCGGATCGCGCTCTCCTGGAATATCGTAAGCGTCAGTCCGGTCAGAACTGAAATGTCGAATTCCTTGACAAATCGGACGATTGGCCTCGTTTCGTGCCTGCTCCTGGCGGGATACATCGCGCCGGCGCAGGAAGTTGGCAGCGCCGCCTGCGCGCCATGCCATCAGGCAATCGCCCGGCGTTATGCAGTTACGCCGATGGCCCAAAGCAGCGGTCCCGTCAACAGCATCCGCCTCTCCCCTCAAGCCGAGCCTTTCACAGACCCTTCCACTCGCGCTACCTATCGTTTACAGCCTACGGCGCAGTCCATCAAGTTGAACATCGAGCGCGAGTCGCCGCGCCTCACCGCAACCCGCGACCTCACATACTTCATCGGCTCGGGCCGCATCGGCCGGAGCTTTCTTTTCGGGCAGGACGATGGATTCCTCTATCAATCGCCGGTCTCCTTTTACGCCGAGGGTAACCGTTGGAACGCATCGCCGGGATTCCAGCGCAAAACCACAGTCGATCTCACCCGGCCAGTCGAACCGTCGTGTCTACTCTGCCACGCGAGCCGCCTGCAGCCGGTTTCCGGCACGCAGAATCGGTACGACACGAAACAACCGTTTCTCGAATCCGGCATTGGTTGCGAGCGATGCCACGGTCCAGGCCAGCGTCACGTTGCAGCGATGAAGACCGGGGCTCGCGAGGCGGCCCGGACCATCGTCAACCCTGCCAAACTACCAGCCGCGCAGCGCGACAGCATCTGCGCCCAGTGCCATTTGACGGGAGCCGCGCGGGTCGCTCGGGCCGCCAACTTGGGCCGAACCGCTTACAGCCCCGGCGACGATCTCTCCCGCACCGTCGCCGTATTTGTCTGGGCTGGGGCCAGGGACGCGGGCGTCACCGTCACCAGCCACTTCGAAAAACTCGCATGGAGCCGCTGCAAACAGACCGCCGGCGACAGACTCTGGTGCGGTACCTGCCACAGCCCTCACGGGACTTCCGTCAACGTGCGAGAGCGCTGCGCCACCTGCCACGCCACTAAGCCGTGCAAGCTCGACAAAGCCTCCAGGCTCGCCCGCAATGACGAGTGCCAGAGCTGTCACATGCCCAAGTCCGAAGTTCAGGACGCAGAGCATGCCGTCTACACCGACCACTCCATCCCGCGCCGACCGCAAATCTCCGTGGCCGCATCATCCCCGGCGAAGGAACTGGTCCCCTTTTGGGCACAGGCTCCGGCAGATACCCGGGATCTCGCACTTGCCTACGCAGTCACCGCCCTTACCGAACCGACGGTCCGCCGCCAGGCGTTCGACCTGCTCCGTTCCGCTGAAGCCAAATTCCCCACGGACCTCCCGATCGCCGCGCAACTCGCGCAGTTCTATGACCGCATGCGGCAACCCGCGAGCGCCCTACCACTGTTCGAACGTGTAGTAGCCGGTAATCCGGGAAACACGGCCGCGCTCATCAACCTCGGGACGCTTTACGCGCAGGCAGACCGTCTTCCCGAAGCAGTCGCATTATGGCAACGAGCCTTGGCTCAGAATCCGGCGCTCACGCAGGCGCGGATCAACGTGGCCGTGGCCCAGATCCGCCTGGGCGACCGCGAAGCCGGTGTCTCCTCGCTGCGCGCCGCGCTGGCCTATGACCCCGATAATGCCCAGGCAGCCGCGATGCTGGATCAACTGAAGTAGTCGATTTGTTTCCAGTGAGAATCGAGTTGCTCGTAATGCTGAGGATTTTCGGCACGATGGGCCAAGTCGAAATGGAGCGCCAGGGGACCGGTCTCAGCAACGGTTGGAGAAGCTGGCGGCGGCTGCGCCGAGCTTGTAGCAGGCCGGTTTGAAGGCGGGCACTCCGATAAGAGGGTAAAGCCGGTGGACTCGGAGCGAGCGATTACCAGATTGTAGTGATGGTTGATGATCGTATTCGGCTGTCACGGCTCAGCAGCGGGACGCCGAACAATCGGGCCGTGGCAGCTACCACGCGGTCTGGAAGATAGGGAATGTCCTCGCGAGAGATTTCCGGCATCTTCATTGCGACCGCTTCATCAAGTGGCAGGTGTTGCAGAACGGATTTCGGATCGCTGATCGCCGCGTGGAGATCAGCCAGTGCATTTGCTGGAATTCGCGATTTCTCCACCAGATACACCATTTCAGCCAGGCTGATAGCCGACACGCCGATATGGTCCCCATTGGCTATTGTTGCGTCGATGAAGGCGGAAGCGGTCCTACCTAACCGGGCATCGGAAAAGAGATACCAGATCGCAGCATGGGTATCCGCTACGGCAACGATCATCAGAAATCAGAGCGCGGAAAATTTGCGAACATCTCCGCCCTACTATGATCGATCTCTTCGGCTGAAGGAGCGGGACCGTATTTTGCAAGTAGTCCGCGCAAGGAGCGTGTTGGTTTTTCTGCCAAACTCGGTTGTTCGGCGGTTTCATCAAGAATCCCCTCAAGGGCTTCACGCACAAGCGCGGCAGCGGAAAGGCCACGAGCGTTTGCTGCCGCAATGAGCTTAGCTTCTTCCCGCGGGTCGAGCAGTAGAGTTATCGCCATCGCCGAGTGTCTTTCTAGCTCCACGATACCGGAAATCGAGGAAGATTGTCACGATAGGGAAGGATTACTAGCTAGCGCAACCTATAGTCATTTGTTTGGGGGAGGTCAACGGGTCTTCGTGGCAGAAGAGTCTGCGCGGAATCGCACACCGTTTGGACTCAGGCGCTCACGGGAACGTTCCGTCCCATACCGACTTATTTGCGCCCACCCAGGCCCTCGCGCCAGTGCGATCAGTCCTTCGCCAGGGAAAGACGCCGCGCGAAGATGGCGAGGCTGCTGGCGACCGACCTGCCGCGCGGGCCATCCGAAGGGACATTCAGGAACCGGCCCTTGCCCGACTCCGCGTCTTCTTCGACCAACGTCACGGATCCGCCGCCATCGAGATTCAATGCTTCGTAGACGCCGTAGTCGCGCTGCAGCAGGACGGCGGCTTCCGTCACGGTGAGGCCCCGGCTGCCGGCGGCGTTATCCACAGTAAAGAGAAAGAGCGTTCGCCGATCCGCGGACAACCCCGCAATCGTTCTTGCCGTGGGCACTTCGTACCAGGACCGGGCGTTCGAATACTTGCCGGGGCCGCCCGGCGTCAACAGACCATCCGGCTGGCCTTCCTCCGCGTAAATGGGAATCGTGGTCACGCCGCCGGTGATGATTTGCGCGGAGCCCGAGACGGCGTTGTGCAACGCGACAGACTCACGAACGCGTTTGCCTTCCGGATCGTCCGGATCGGCGTGCACGATCGCCGCCCGGTTCCCGGCGTCGATGTTCAGGGCCGGGGCGCGGGCTATCAGCGCGTACGATTGCTTTGGGTGTTCGAACGAGGAGTAGACTTCGCCGTTCGACGCCGCGAGCCCTACGAGATCCGCGTCCGGCTCCGCGGACGGAAACGGTAGAAAAAAGTGCGCGTTGATAGCCAATTGCGCGTGTTCCTGTTCAAGGAAATCGAGCGTTGTTTGCCGCACCGTCTCGCTGCCGCCGGGCTCACGGCGTGGCGAGGTGAGTTTGAACGACAAACCCGGAGCGGTGAGGTCGATCTTAAGAAGGTGCATGCTAACCGGCCGCGGCGCGGTTTCCGTGCGGTGGATGTGCGTGACGCCAACGAACGGGTGGCGGACCGACTCCTCGGCGGCGGCAAGCGCGGCCAATAATCCGGCGATAACTATGAAGCGCAGTAGCACGAGTTTCCTTCGAGAGCAGGATAACACCGGGGAATCGGCGCGCCGATGATACGCTAGCCGATGCATGCACCGGTTTTGCGGCATTTGGTTCGGGTTGGCGTTGGCGGCGTTGGGCGCCGATCCCTTCGTTGGCGCGGCGGCGTGCGGGAAGTGCCACCGCGCACAGTTTACGTCTCAGTCAAAGACCGCGCACGCGCTGGCCCTTTCGCGGGCCGCGGAACATCCATTGCGTTCGTCATGGCCGCTGGAATCGACGGAGGCGCGGCGGGCCGGCAAGTTCCGGTTACGGTTTGACGGGCTCTCGCTGCGGGTCGATGACGGCGCCGATGTACTGGCCGTGCCGATGGAATGGGCGTTTGGCGCCGGGTACCAGGAAGTCACATTCGTCAGCCGCGGCGATTCGCGTGCCTATATCGAACTCTATTTGAGCTACTTCTCCAAAATAAAGGCCTTCGCGCCCACTCCGGGACATGCCGACTTGCGCCCCGCGAATCTGGCCGAAGCCGCCGGCCTGTTCTACAAAATCGGCGACCCGGTGGCGGGAATTGACGGCTGTTTTGAATGCCACTCCACTGGCGGTTTGAAGGATCTGACGCCGGGCGAAAACGGCGTGCGCTGCGAAGCCTGCCACGGTCCCGGAGCGAAACATGCCGAGTCGGGCGGAAAATCGCCGGTGGTGAATCCGCGCCGCATGACGGCTTCTGCGCTCAACGATTACTGTGGACGATGCCACCGCCCGCCCGCCTCCGATCCGGCCAAAGTGGACTGGAACTATCCATGGAACGTGAGGCATCAACCGGTATATCTTAGCCAGTCGGCTTGCTTCGTCAAAAGCGCCGGTAGGCTATCGTGCCTCACGTGTCACGGCCCGCACGAGCCTCTGCAGACATCCGCTGCCTACTATGACCGACAATGCGCCGGCTGCCATAAAACGCGCTCCGCCGCATGCGGGCCGCGCGACTGCGCCGGATGCCACATGCCGCGCGTAAGCACGGTGCCGCCGCTGACATTCACCAATCACTGGATCGGAATCTATCGCGGCGGCTCCGGCCTCAAACCGGCCCGTTAAAACATCAATCGCAGCGCCAACTGCACTTCCCGCGGCTTGGGGTTAAACGCCTGCGCCGTGACCACCCCAAACGTGGCCGTATTGATCGCCCGCCCCGGTTCCCCAAACGTCGGCGTGTTCGTAAAATTAAACGCCTCTGCCCGGAACTGCAGCTTCACGTTTTCGCGAATCGCGAAGTTTTTGAAAAGCGATACATCGATGTTGTACAGCGAATCGGTGTGGATGTTCGGCAGGGTCCGGGAGACATTGCCGTAGGTATAGCCGGCCGGGTTGCTGAAAGCGTCGGTATTGAACCAGCGGTCGATCGTCGGGTTGTCCAGCTTTGCCTGGACGCCGGGGACGACATTGGGCCGGTTGCCGCCACCGGCGACGGTGGCGGCGAGCGCTATAGGCGTACCGCTCTCGATCGTCTGAATGGCGTTCAACTGCCATCCGCCGATGGTGTGCTTGACGAACGCGGAACCTGTCCTGCCGAAAGGCATTTCCCAAAGCGCGCTAAAGACCATCCGCTGGGGGATATCCTGAATGCTCTTGCTGCGTTCGGCGCGGAGGTTGCTCCAGTTCTGGACCGTGGTACTGATCGCGGCGCCTGGGCGGACCTGGCCGGAGTTGGCGCCGTCGTCAATCAGCTTTGCGCCGGTGTAGGCCAACAGGAAGGAGAGACCGTTGGACATACGCTTTTCCACCTTGATGGCCAGGGCATGGTAGATGGAGTTGTTAAGGAACGAATAACCGCCGGTCACGCCGGTGAACTGCGGAAACGGCAGCAGGCTCTGCTGGCGCGTGATCGTCGCGGCGCTCAACGGCCCGCTTGTGATTATGCCGCGGAAGGGATTGGGGACGGACTGTACGAGATTGGCGCCGTACGTGTTGAAGTTGGCTTCCGAAATCTGATTCAGATTGCGGCTATCGGCGAAGAGCCGCACACCGTGATTGCCGACCCAGGCGGCTTCGAACAGCCAGTTATTCCAGGGCTCATGCTGGACTGTGAAGTTCCACTGTTCGGTGTAGCCGCGCTGGGCATCTTTGAGCTGGCCTGAGATAGAGGTGCCGACGCCGGTGAGAAGGCCGTTCTTGCTGCCCGAGGGCGGCGTGGGGCCGGCGGGGAAGGGGTTGCTCATCCGGTCAGCCGGGGTGAGTCCGCCGTCGAGGCTGGTCACCATGGGCGTGTCATTCAAATAGCCCGTGCGGGCGAGGGAAACGGAAATCGGCACGTACATGATGCCGTAACCGCCGCGAATGACAGTCTTCTGCGCGGCCTGATAGGCAAACCCGAACCGGGGGCCGAAATCGTTCCAGTTCAGTTCGCGCTGATAGCGCGAAGCGCCCGCGACGCCGGGATAGGTGAGACCGCCACGGAGGTCGAGGCCCGGGACTTTGAGGGGCGAAGCAACATAGGGATCGAAGGTGGACAGGACGTTGTAACGATCCGTAGGAGGAGCTTCGAGTTCCCAGCGAAGCCCGATATTCAACGTCAGCCGGCGGGAAATTTTCCAGTCATCCTGCACGAAGGCGGCGTGATATTTCACACTGGCGGTACCGTCTGTTTGCAATCGCACCGACCCCGATGCCGGTGTCCCCAAAAGCAGCGAGGCGACGCCGAAACCCGCATTGGCGCCGGCCTGAACCGGATTGGGGCCCTGGGTGAACCCGCGATTAAAGGTGTAGGTCCCGACGGAGAACTCCCGGCCATAATCGTTGACCGCGTAGAAGCGGTGTTCATACCCGGTCTTGATGGTGTGCGTGCCGGAGATCTTGGTTATGGCCGCGCTGGAAAGGGTCGTGTGAGATGGACCTCCACGAGAGGCGATTCCCCCGGTATTGGCGGCGTCGCCAACGTTCAAAGTGGGAAAGCGGCCGGTATCAGCGCCTCTGCCGATGTAGGTCTGCTGTTTAAAAGCAGCGGGCATCCCAAGCGTGGTGATGTCGAAGCCTTCGCTGGGAGTGAAAAAGTTTTCGTTTTCGCGGTTAAATCCGGTGCGGGCTTCCAGCAGCAGGGTGGGCGTGAAGGTCTCGTTGTAGTTCACGGAAGCGCTGTTGCGGGGGATGAGAACATAACGGCCATCGGGTTCAGCAGGCGTATTCCAAACGCTGGCGAATTTCCATTTGAGATCATCCCAGGTATAGCGGCCGGAAATACGGCGGTTGGCGGAGATGTTCCAGTCTCCCTTCGCCGTGATGGCGTGACGGTCAATGGGGCCGGGACCTTGGAGAAAGGCGTTCTGTGCGCGCGTATTAGCGGCGCCCGGCAGATTGGCCGGCGGGAAATACGTTATCGCGTTGCGGCCGACCGTGTCGATGCGATTGGCCGGGATGATGTTGCCGGGGAAAGCGTCGCGGATGAAGCCACCGGCCGGATTGGCGCGGGTTGTGAAGGGATCGAAAATAGCGATCAAGGCACCGTTGGCGGTACGCGTATCGGAGAAGTCTCCAGTGCGCTGTTGGGCCGTGGGAGTCGTAATCAAGGACTGGGTTGTGCGGCGTTCGAAGAAGGCTTCGTAGTTGGAGAAGAAGAAGATCTTGTTCTTCTTCACCGGGCCGCCCAGCGTGCCGCCGAACTGGTTGTAGGCCAGCGGGGCCACGGCGCGCCCCGCGCGGTTGGCGAAGAAATCGTTGGCGTTCAGGTTGTCGTTGCGAAGGAACTCGAATAGGTTGCCATGAAATTCGTTAGTTCCGCTTTTGCTGACGAGGGAGACGATGCCGCCGGCCGTGCGTCCGAACTCGGCGGACATGGCGTTGGTAAGAACCTTGAATTCCTGCGTGGAATCGATAGAAAGAAATGTCTGTGTGCCCGCGACGGTAATTTTTTCGCTCGCGATGCCATCCACAAGGAATCCATTCCCCAGGGGCGGCCCGCCGCCGATGGAGATGGCCGCCAAGCGGTGACTCGAGAGCACCTGGCCTCCGAAAAAGCCGATGCCGCGTACGGTGGGAATAAGGTTCGCAAGGCCGAGCGGATTCCGGCCGTTGAGCGGGAGTTCTCCCACTTTGCGCGAGTCCATGACAGTGCCGAGGGCGGAGGTGTTTGGTTCCAGTAGGGGCGCTCCGGCAGTCACTTCAACAACCTCGGTAACGGCGCCGACTTCAAGGCGCAAAGGAACCGCCAGCGAACGATCCGCTTCGACAACAATTCCATCGCGCCGAACGGCTTTGAAGCCCGCCTGTGTGGCATCCAAAGAATAGATGCCGGGCTGGAGGAGGAGAAAGCGGAATCCGCCATCCTCTTCCGATTTCGCGCTTCGCGACAGTCCGGTTTGGGTATTTGAGATGCGGACTTCAACGCCGGCTATAGCGGCTCCTGAAGTGTCCGTGACAGTTCCCGTTACGGTTCCCGTGACTTGCTGGGAAAACGCCGAGAGCGCGCAGAGAAGAGCGGCAAAAATCAGTTTCATCTGATCCCCCTTTTGGATTCACCGATTATACCCAGCCGCGATGGCGAGAAATGGTGTCTTCCGAATCTTGGGGATTAGGAAGGAAAAAAGGCCGCGAGTGGTTGCAGCCGCGGTAAGTTTGGCTTCTCGGAATTGGTTGTCACGAAGTTGCGGGATTCTCGCTTTGGCGGGCTAAAAGGGCCGCAGTGCGAAGCGTTCTACTTCCTGTTCCACGGCCTTCGCATTTGGCCCAATGAGGACTGTCACATCGCGGCCGGGGCCGATTCGTTCGAGCAGGGATTGCTGTTCGCCTTCCAGGGCGAGCATGACGATGGGCAGTTCGGGGAAGCGGGTGAGCTGTTCCCAGCCGGTGGCGTGCATGATGGATGGGACCCGTTCGCGGAAGCGGCGGGAGGCTTCCAGGAGCATGCTGTTGCCGAAGACGAGTATGCGGCTGGCGAGGCGGAAGTGGGGATGGCGGACTCTTGCGCCGAGGGCGTGGCCGACGGCGGCCAGGTAGCTGGCGGTGAAGCCGTTGAACAGGCCGCAGGAGCCGGTAAGGCACTTTTCGACGATCGGATAAGAGGCCGTTCCGAGGGCCGATATCCATGGCTGGCTGTAGACGTTGCGGGCATTGGCGGACCAGCGGACGAACTCCGCGTCCGTACGGAGGCGGCGTTCGACCAGGATGCCGGCGGCTGTGGCGACGGCTTCGTTCAAGTAAGAATAGGCAGCCATTCGCCACTCGGGCTTGGCGGCGCGGAACTCGTCCATGAGCCCCAAATGGCGGGGGAGCGGGGCGCGGTCGTAGAAGTGATGCACGAGCTCGTGAACGATAACGGAGAGTTTGTCTTCGGGGCGCTCGGCATCGAGGAGCTCGACCGGAGCATGGCTTTGCATTTGGGTGGCCATAGTGTCGCGGCCGAAGCGGGTGGGATGGGCAATGAGATAAAACCAGACGGGATGTCGGCGGGGGAGTTCGGCTTCCGTGAAAACGACGAACTGTTCGGCCAGGGCGAGAACGCCGCGCTCGCGGGCGAGCTTTGCGAAGCCTTCGGCTTTAGGTGCGGTCAGCGCTTTCCCCTCGCGTTGCCAGAAGTCGTCGAAGCGTTCGTTGAAGTGCTTGATGACGGAGACGAGGACGTCGGCTTCCCGTTCATCGATAAGTTTGCGGAGGCGGTTGCCGTAATCCTTGACGGACCGGGCCTGAAATCCGGCGATGCGGACGTTTTGATCGAGGCCGAGCTCCTGGCCGTAGAAGCCGGCGTAGTTGGGGGGCCAGGAGACTCTCGGGGCGTTGCGCGCGCGGGGGCCGCTGGTGGCTTGGGCGAGGCGGATGTTTTTCCAGCGGTCGAGTTGGCGGTCGTCTTCGCGGTCCCAATGAAGTTCGCGGTTCCAGAGGGTCCGGTAGGCGACGGAATCGGCAGCGGAAAGGCCGGCCATGGCGTCGAGTTGGAACGTCAGATTGGCAAGAGGGGAAGCGACAAAGTGGAATTCGAGGCGGTCGCCCTTTACGGAAGTGTCGGTGCACCAGGCGGCGATGGCGGCGGCGATCGCGAGAAGGACTAGCCGCATCAGGCACCTTCGGCGACGCGCCGGTATAGGGATTCGTATTTGGGAATGATGAGTTCGGTGGTGAAACGTTCGAGGGCGGTACGGCGTGCGGCCTGGCCCATCTCCTGGCAGCGCGGAAGGTTGGAGAGGAGGGCGGCGGCTTTGGCGGCCATGTCGTCGATCGCGTCGACTTTGCAGAGGTAGCCATCGACGCCGTCGGTGATGAGCTCGGGAACACCGCCGACGTTTGTGCCGATGGGGACTACGCCGGAGCACATCCCCTCGAGCGCGGCTAGGCCGAAGCTTTCCATTTCGCTGGGCATGAGGAGAACATCGGCCTGGCGGAGGAGCGCGGGGACGTCATTACGTTTGCCCAGGAAGCGAACGGAGTTGACGAGGCCCAGGTCGTGGGTGAGCCGTTCGGCCGGGGCGCGATCGGGTCCGTCGCCGACCATCCAGAGTTCGGCATCGACGGACTTGCGTACCTCGGCGAGGATGCGGATGCAGTCGTTGACACGTTTGACGGGGCGGAAATTGGAGAGATGAATGAGGCGGGGCGGGCGTTGTTCGCGTTCGGGGGAGGGGCGGTAGAGATCGGTGTTGACGAAGTTGTAAATGACTTCGATGGGCTGGGCGACATCGAAGACTTCGATGGTGTGGCGGCGGAGGTCGCCGGAGATGGCGGTGATGCCGTCGGATTGTTCGATGGAGTATTTGGTAATGGGGTAGTAAGAGCGGTCCATGCCTACGAGGGTGATGTCGGTGCCGTGGAGCGTGGTTACAAAGGGGAGGCGCCGGCTGGAGGAGAGGATTCCGCGGGCGAGCATGGCGGAGACGGAGTGGGGGATGGCGTAGTGGACATGGAGGATGTCGAGCGAGTACTGCTCGGCGACTTCGGCCATGCGGGAGGCCAGGGCGAGACAATACGGGGGGTACTGGAAGAGAGGGTAATTGGAGACTTCGACTTCGTGATAGAGGATGTCGGGCCGTTCACCGAGGCGGATGGGATTGGCGTAGGTGATGAAATGGATCTGGTGGCCGCGGTTGGCGAGTTCGAGGCCGAGCTCGGTGGCGACGATGCCGCTGCCGCCGTAGGTGGGGTAACAGGTGATGCCAATCCGCACGAGGCTAGGGTATCAGTTCGATAATGGCTTCTATGCGAATTCTTGTCGCCGTCGCGCATGCCGATGACGAAACTCTAGGCTGTTTTTCGGTGCTGCGGGCGCATGGGCCGGACGTGCATATTTTGCATGCGACGGATTCGGCGCCGCGGGATTTGAAGTATGCGTGGCGATCGGGATTTGCGACGCGGGCGAGCTACCAGGCGGCGCGGCACGCGGAGTTGGAGGGGTTGCTCGCGAAAGCCGGGATTCCCGAAAACCGGTATCACTGCCTTGGGCTGGCCGACCAGGAAGCGCCGGTTTATTGGCCGCAGATCCGGAAGTATGTGCAGGAGTTCGGGGCGGACCGGGTTTATACGCACGCATATGAAGGCGGGCATCCGGATCACGACGCGGTGGCTCTGGCGCTGACGGGACTGCCGAATGTGTGGGAGTTCCCGCTGTATCACGCGTTTGGGGCGGAGTTTGTTCCGCATTCTTTTGTCGATGGCGAGGCGGAGACCGTGGTGGAGTTCAGTCCGGAAGAGCAGCGGGAGAAGCGGGAGTGGCTGGCGTGTTTTCCGTCTCAGAAGCGAGTGCTGGACCTGTTCCCAGTGGAGCGCGAGCTGTTCCGTCCCGCGCGGGCTTATGACTTCTCGAAGCCGCCGCATGAAGGGGAACTGTACTATGAGCGGCGTAAACTTGGCTGGACCTGGCCGGAATGGCGCAAGGCAACACTGGTAACATAGGAAAAACTGTGGCTACGAAGACACTGCGGAGTAATCCGTCCACCCCGCTTAGCACCAACAAACACCTTCTGACTTGGGTAGAGAAAATGGCCCGGCTGACGAAGCCGGCGAGGATCCACTGGGTGAGTGGATCGGAAGAAGAGAATCAGACGCTGCTCGGCCAGATGGTGGAGGCCGGGACGCTGATGAAGCTCAATGAGGAGCTTTGGCCGGGCTGTTACTACGCCCGTTCGGATGCGAGCGACGTCGCGCGGGTCGAAGACCGGACGTATATCTGCTCGCTGTCGAAGGACAACGCCGGGCCGACGAACAACTGGGAAGATCCGTTCAAGATGCGGCGGAAGCTGAAGGCGCTGTTCCAGGGGTCGATGCAGGGCCGGACGATGTATGTTCTGGCGTTCAGCATGGGCCCGGTGGATTCGCCGCTGGCACGGATCGGCGTGCAGTTGACGGATTCGCCGTACGTGGTTGTGAACATGCGGATCATGGCGCGGATCGGAGAGAAGGTATTCGCCGAAATCGATAAGGGCGAGAAGCGCGTGGTGCCTTGCATGCATTCGGTAGGCATGCCGCTGACGCGCGGGAAGAAGGATGTTGCGTGGCCGTGCAATGCGGAGAAGTACATTGTGCATTTCCCGGAGACGCGCGAGATCTGGTCGTATGGGTCCGGGTATGGCGGAAATGCGCTATTGGGGAAGAAGTGCTTCGCGCTGCGGATTGCATCGAATATTGCTCGTGACGAAGGCTGGATGGCCGAGCATATGTTGATCCTGGGCGTTGAGGATCCCAAGGGCGAGAAGACATATGTGGCGGCGGCGTTCCCGAGCGCTTGCGGGAAAACGAATTTCGCGATGTTGATACCGCCCAAGAGCTTCAAGGGCTGGAAAATCTGGACCGTGGGTGACGATATCGCCTGGATCAAGCCGGATGCCAACGGGGAGTTGCGGGCGATCAATCCGGAGGCAGGTTTCTTCGGTGTAGCGCCGGGAACGTCGATGAAGACGAATCCGAATGCGATGTTAACGCTTTCGAAGAATTCGATTTTTACGAACGTGGCGCTGACGCCGGATGGCGGCGTCTGGTGGGAAGGTATGACGGACGAGCCGCCGGCCGAGTGTATCGACTGGCAGGGCAAGAAGTGGACACCGGCCATTGCCAAGTCGACCGGGGCGAAGGCGGCGCATCCGAATGCGCGGTTTACGGCGCCGGCGTCGCAGTGCCCGACGATTGACCCGGCATGGGAGGATCCGAACGGCGTACCGATCAGCGCGATCATCTTCGGCGGCCGGCGGCCGACGACGCTACCGCTGGTATTCCAGGCGTTTAATTGGTCCACGGGCGTTTATGTTGGCGCGACGATGGGATCGGAGATGACTGCGGCGGCGGCGGGGACGATCGGAAAAGTGCGGCGGGACCCGATGGCGATGCTGCCATTCTGCGGGTATCACATGGGGGACTACTTCCGGCACTGGATCAAGATGCAACGGCATCTTTCGACGACTCCGCGGGTTTTCCATGTGAATTGGTTCCGGCGCGGGCCCGATGGGAGCTTCCTGTGGCCGGGCTATAGCGAGAATATGCGGGTGTTGAAGTGGATCGTCGACCGGGCGCATGGGCGCGCGGCGGGCCGGGAGACACCGATCGGCTGGATGCCCCGGTACGAGGATTTGGAGTGGAAGGGGCTGTCGTTTTCGCGGGAGCAGTTCGATGAACTGCAGGCGTTCGACCGAGCGCAGTGGCGCCAGGAGGTGATCGGGCAGGAGGAGTTGTTTATCGATCTGCATGATCACTTACCGCCGGAGATGGTTTATGAGCGCGAGTTGCTGATCTGCCGGTTGTAGGAGGCGGTGATGGCTGGGCAGATTCTCCAATTGAGCGTATCCAAGGGTGGAGTGCCGAAGTATCCCATTCTTGGCGGCGAGGTTGGCCCGGTTGGCATTATTGGCGATGTGCAGCGGAACCCGAAATATCACGGGGGACCGAGGCAGGCGTTATTGTGGATTACGGCCGAGGGACTGGAGGAGTTGAAGGCGGCGGGGTTTCCGGTCTATCCGGGGGCGTTGGGGGAGAATGTCACGACGACGGGGATCGACCGGCGGACGGTGCGTGTGGGACAGCAGTGGCGGATGGGTGAAGTGGTGGTGGAAGTGACGAAGTTGCGGCAGCCATGCGAGCAACTCAATCCGTATGGGCCGGGGATTCAGAGCGCCGTGTACGATGCCGCGGTAAAGGCGGGCGATTTTTCGTCGCCGCGGTGGGGGCTGGGCGGATTTTATCTATCGATTGTGCGGATGGGCATGTTCGCGCAGGGCGATCCGGTGGCGCTTTTGGAGGAAGCGGCGTAGACCGGTTATGGCTGCGTGGGTTGACGAAATCGCGTTTCAACTGCCGGCACGGGCGCGGGCCCAGGTACTGCAACTGGAATCGGGCGTACCGGCGGAAACGCTGACGCGAATTGGGTATTTGCTGGAAGGCGCGCCGGATCCGGACCGGGCGTTAGACTACCTGACCCGGCTGTGGGAGCGGTCGCCAGAGATGTTTGCGCGGTTGACGCGGACAGCGGCGGGGCTGCAGTCGATGGTGGCGGTATTCAGCCAGAGCACTTTCCTGTCAGAGGAGGTGCTGCAGCGCCGGGAGTGGCTAGAGGAGTTGTGTGCTTCCGGGGATTTGTACCGGTCGTTGTCAAGGGACGCGATGAAGGAGCGGTTGGAGCGGTATTTGACCGAAGGTGTGCCGGAGGCGGTGGATTTGGCTCGATTCCGCCGTCGGGAGTTATTGCGGATCCTGCTTCGCGATGTAAGGGGGCTGGCGCCGCTGCCAGAGGTTGCGGCGGAGATTTCGACACTGGCCGATGCGGTGTTGGAAGTTACGTATCTGCGGATTCGGGGGGCGCTGGAGGAGCAGTACGGTGTGCCGCGGGATGAGCATGGGCGGTCGTGCGGGTTTTCGGTAATTGCGGTTGGGAAGTTGGGCGGCGAGGAGTTGAATTACTCGTCGGATATTGATTTGATTTTCGTGTACTCGGGAGCGGGAGAAACGGCGGCGCCGGAACCGATTTCGAATCACGAGTTCTTCCGGAAACTGGCGAATCAATATACGGATCTGCTGTCAAGCTACACGCATGACGGGATGTGCTACCGGGTGGATCTGCGGTTGCGGCCGGACGGGCGGCTGGGCGAGGTGTGTATTTCACTTGCCGGGGCCAAACGATACTACCAGACGCGAGGGCGCGACTGGGAGTTGCAGATGATGATCAAGGCGCGCGTGGCGGCCGGGGAGCGGGGGCCCGGGGCGGAGCTGTTGGAGTTTGTGGAGCCGCTGATTTACGCGTCGTCGCTGGACTTTTCGTCGATTGAATCGGTGTCGGCGGTGCGGGTGCGGCAGCACGAGCGGTTGGCCAAGAGGCAGCGGCAGGGTCCGCAGGAGATCGACGTTAAGCTATGCGAGGGAGGAATTCGGGATGTGGAGTTCCTGGTGCAGTGTTTGCAACGGCTGCATGGGGGCCGGGAGCGCTGGGTGCGGCATGGGGGGACGCTGCTGGCGCTGGCGCGGTTACGGGATAAGGATTTGCTGTCGGCGGCGGAGTTTGCGGGATTGGCGTCGGCGTATCAGTTTCTGCGGACGCTGGAGCACCGTTTGCAGTTCGCCGATGACCGGCAGACCCATACGTTAGCGCTGGACCCGGCCGAACTGGAGAGCGTGGCGCGGCGGATGCCGGGGCAGTTGAGCGGCGAGGAGTTGTTGGGGGAGTTGGAAGATCATTTGCAGGATGTGGCGGCGATCTACGAGCGGGTAATTCATGCGCAGCAACCTTCGGGGGTGGGTATGGAGGAATCCGGCGGACAGCCGATGTCTAATCTGGTGCGTTTTCTTTCCCAGATTGCCCCCGGGTTAGGGGCGACGATCGCGCGGCGCGGACCGGGCCGGGGCGCTGCGCGGTTTGAGCATTTTCTGGAGAAAGTCCGGCAGATGCCGGAGTGGCTGAGGCTGATGGATCAGGACGCCGCACTGGCCGCGCAGGTGATCGATCTGTTCGATGCGAGTCCGCACCTGAGCGAGGAGCTATTGCGGACGCCGGAGCTGCTGGCGGAGTTTGCCTTGTTTGGGACCGGACCGGGAGAGCCGCCCGGCGATGCCGATGCGGGCGAGTTGCGGCGATGGTTCCGGCGGGAGATGTTCCGGACGCAGTGCGAGAGCGTCTGTTTGCGGCGGCCGGTGTTCGAGACGTTGGAGCAGACGTCGCAGTTGGGAGAGCGGGCGATGGCGGCGGCCTATGGAGTGGCTGTGCGAGCCGTTTGGGCGGCGCATCCGCCGGTATCGATCAACTACCGGCCAAGGAAGCAGATGATGGTTGTGGCGCTCGGGCGGCTGGGGATGCGGGAGTTCGATTTGGGCTCGGACGCCGACCTGTTCTTTGTGCTACCGAATCGGGATGCGCCGGAACTGGAGTTCTGGACCCGGGTAGCCGAGAAGATGATTGAAGTGATCTCCGCCTATACGGGGGAGGGCGTAATCTTTGCCGTCGATACGCGGCTGCGGCCCAATGGCAGGGAAGGGGCGCTGGTGCAGACAGAGCGGGCGTTCCGCGACTACTTTGATCGCACGGCGGAGGCGTGGGAGGGGATGGCGTATATGAAGTCGCACGCGGTGGCTGGGGATTTGGACGCGGCGACAGAGTTTTTGAACGATTTGCAGGAGATCGATTGGCGGCGGTACGGGCAGAGCGGGCGGTCGCGCGAGGATCTGCGGAAGATGCGGTTGCGGTTGCAGCGGGAGCTGGGCGAGTCCGCGATGTTGAAGGCGGGCGAGGGCGGTTATTACGATATCGACTTTGTGTTGATGTATCTGCGGCTAAGGAGTGCGGGAATATTTTTTAAGCAGTTGAATACGCCGCGGCGGATAGATGTTGTGGAGAAGATGGGGCATCTGGAGCGGGGGGATGCGAAGTTCCTGCGGGAGGCGGCGACGTTTTACCGGTCGGTGGATCATGGCTTGCGGTTGATTTATGGGCATGCGGCGGGGAGTATGCCGAAGTCGGCGCTGGAACTGGAGAATTTGACGGATTTGGTGGCGCGGTGGCGCAATTGTGAGGGTTCGCTGCCGGAGGAGTGGGATTCGATTCGACGGCGGACACGGGAGGTATTTGACCGGTTGTTTGGGGGGTAGGGGTGGCGGACCGAAACCTGCGCGACTTGTTCCTAGCGGCGTTTGATGGGGATGACGAGGCTGAGAGTGCTTTGCATCTCGATCCGTCAGAGGAAGTATTTTCGATGGCCGTCGAATACTGTGCATCGCCAATACCTGGAGAAAGAGCGGGAGCACTATCGGTGCTGGCTATTTGGGGATACAAAGAGAAACGGCATTTGTCCGAGCGCGTAGAATTGGCGCTACGAGGGTTGCAGGATCCGGAGATCATCGTTGTTCGAATGGCTGCCTACCTTTTGGCAAGCGTACGGGAGTATGGAGTTTTGGACGGCCCACGTTCGACCCTGGTCCAGTTGAGGTCCTTCCCCGACGCCGAAGTACGATGGGCCGTAGCGTATGGGATGGGAAGCTGCGACGAGCCGCGTGCGGTAGAGACCCTGCTGTTGTTGATGGCAGATGAAGACGACGAAGTCCGAAATTGGGCGACGTTTGGATTGGGCCGATTGAGTGAATTGAACAACGCTGAGATTAGGGATGCGCTACGGGCGCGATTATCCGATTCGTTTATCGATGTTCGGCATGAGGCGGTCTGGTCACTGGCACTACGGCGGGACCGGCAGGGTCTTTCCCTGCTTGCGGATCGACTGGCACAAGCGCATTGGGTGGCGGGAGATGAATATGCGGCCGAAGATATTCTGGGTGTAACCGGTATCCCGGCTTCGGAGTTGGCGAAAGCGCTGCTAGGAGTCAAACCGCTATCTTGACAAATTTCCGAATTTGATTGAAACAGAATTTGCTACGGACGGACGTCGCGATGGCTGGAATTGTTGAATCGCGTTCACGCTGGAGCTGGAGAACTTGACGGATTTGTTAGCTCGGTGGCGCAATAGTGAGGGTACGTTGCCGGAAGAGTGGGATTCGATTCGGCGGCGGACGCGGGAGGTTTTTGACCGGTTGTTTGGGGGGTAAGGGTGACGATCCGGGATTCATTTCAGGCAGTGTTTGGAGGGGACGAGGAGGCGTTGCGAGTGCTGCGTCTGAATCCGTCGGAAGAGGTTTATTCGATGGCGGCGGAGTATTGTGCGTCACCGATCGCGGCGGAGCGGGCGGGCGGGTTGTCAGTGTTATCGCAGTGGGGCCGTGATAACAGGCATTCGTCTGAGCGCGTGGCTTTGGCGATCGAGGCGCTGGAAGATTCCGATTTGAGCGTGGTGCGGGCGGCAGCGTGGGTATTGGCGCACTTGAGCGGGATGCAGGGTACGGAACCTGCAAACGTGGCGTTGATTGGGTTGGCCGGGCACACGGATTCGGAGGTGCGGTGGGCAGTGGTGTTTGGCTTGGGAGGGAGGGAGTATTCTGCGGCGCTGGAGACGTTGATGGTGTTAATGTTTGATGCCAATGACGAAGTGCGGGATTGGGCGACGTTTGGGTTGGGAACTCAGTGCAAGGCTGATTCGGCCTCCATTCGGGAAGCGTTGCGAGCGCGGTTGACGGACCCTGCTAAAGCCGTGCGGCACGAAGCTCTCTGGGGCTTGGCGGCGCGGCGGGATTCGGCTGGCTTGGAGGAATTGGCCAGCCGGTTTGAGAGGGATGAATGGGTCAGCGGGGATGAACTTGATGCGGAGGAGGCGCTTGGGGAGATGAACGTGCCGACAATGGATCTGCCGCGGCGGTTAGGGGAACTGAAGGCCCGAGACGGCGACGGTCAGAGACATTAGAAGCTATCGATACTGGTCTAGTCGCCCAGGCTGCTATTCTTTGCGTATGGAAGTAAGTCTCTACGAAGCAAAGGCGAAGTTGTCCCAGCTCGTAGAGCGTGCCGTGGCGGGCGAGGAAGTAGTCATCTCCAACGCGGGAAAGCCGATGGTCAAGCTTGTGCGGGTCGAACAGTCGGGTCAACGAATTCTGGGGTCAGCCGCCGGATCTATTAAGTACGCGGAAGGCTGGGATGCCCCGATAAGCGATGAAGAGTACGAAGAGTTTCTGGGAGATTAGCCGCGTGATTCCGCAAATGGATCCGGCGCAAGGCGCGTCGGATCCTACAGGTGCCGGTCAGAACGTCGGGGAGGATGCAAGTCCCCGGGCTTCCTGAATGCGACCGTTCTTTCGCGTCGCTACAACTCGAACCACATACTCTGGTGCGTTGTACATGGCCAGGTTCCAATCGAGAGCCCAAATTCCCTGATCGGTGGCAAACAATGCCCGGCCGAGGGGCTCCCACCGCGGCCGTCCGCCGCTTGCCATGTACTCCTTTTTAGGCGCCACTTCGACAACAACACCGACTATGCCTTCAGCCGAAGCGCGAAACTTCTTGTCGACGCCCAGCAAGCCGATTTCGATCCGCTTTGTGACGTTCCTCGAGCCGACAGGTGGAATCGGAAGAACGCCGATTCTGTTGTCGCCGTGGCAATCGGCTTGACTCTGTCCGGTGAAACTCTTGATCGCCGGGGCGTCTTCGCCGTCCTCCCATATTTCTGCAGCTGCGTACCCCAGACTGCACCACGCGGTGCAACTGATGATATTCCAGGAATTGCAGTCTTGATAGAGGCAGCACTGGTACGCGCACTCATTGGCGTCTCCGCTGCAGGGTGGACAGGGTCCCGCCTGGAGCGGTGATGGCCCGGAAAAGAAACTAAGCGCCGCAAGCCCTACCGCAGGTAGCGCTTGGCGGCCGCTCAGGGTGCGAACGAAGTTGGATATAAGCTGTCTAAAATACATTGGTATCTCCTATGGTTTGATCTATCTGCCGTTGTTGCTATGGCCGTTTGTCCGTTCTGCACGGCAGTAGCGGCCGGAATATTCAGTGCTTGAAGCAGCTCGCTATGCTAAGCAGCCGCTCAGTATTGAATGGGCAGAATGCAGGCGAAAGCGATCATTCCGGTGGAGAAACCGATCAACGCGAGCAGCCTGGACACACGGAAGAGCGATCATTGTCAGCTATCGATTTCTGGCAATGGCTCCGCTGGCAAAGCTTCGATTACCGGGGGTTCGCCGACCCACGAACCGCAAGCTTCTTCAAAATATCCCGCCGGGCAAGTGTCTTTGGCGGGATTGGTAGCGTCGGAATTAAGCGCGCTCCAAATACTCGCCAGTGACAGTGGAAACGCGAATGAGTTCGCCTTCGCTGATGAAAGCGGGGACCTGGACGACGAGGCCGGAGTCCATAGTCGCGGGCTTGCCGACGTTGGAAACGGTCGCGCCTTTGAGTCCGGGCTCGGTTTCGACGACCTTCAGCTCGACAGCGGCCGGGAGGTCGATACCGATGGGCTTTTCTTCGTGGAACTGGACCTTGAGCTTCAGATTCGGTGTTAGGTACTGCGCCGCTTCACCCAGCACATCGTCGCCGAACTCATACTGCTCATACGTTTCGGTGTTCATGAAGTGGTAGGTATCGGATTCCTTATAGAGAAATTCCACTTCCTGCTCGTCGAGGGTGATGCGGTCGACCCGATCTTCGGAGGCGAAGCGGTGTTCGAACATCGAATTCGTGCGCAGGTTTCGCATCTTCACCTGAACAAATGCGCGTAAATTTCCGGGGGTACGGTGGGTGAAAGCGAAGATACTGTGCAACTCGTTGTTGAACTTGATCACCATGCCCGCGCGCAGGGAAGTAGCGTTAATCATGAAATACTGAAACTCCTAATCGTTGACTCAAAGTTCCATTTTACCAGACGGCGCATGGAGCGCGGCTGTCGTAGAATGAGGATTACCGTGGCGCCTGCCGAGGCGCACAGGCGTCTTTTTCTCTATGCTCCCTGAAAAGCTGCTGGAAGGTCTGACCTTCGACGATGTACTCCTAGTTCCTGCCCGGAGTTCCGTGCTCCCGGCCAACGCCGACACAAGGACTTTGCTGACCAAGCGAATTGGGCTGAATATTCCGATCCTTTCAGCCGCCATGGATACCGTGACCGAATCGCATCTGGCGATCGCGCTGGCGCAGCAGGGCGGGATTGGCATTATTCACCGCAACATGTCGATTGAACGGCAGGTGGAAGAGGTGGATAAGGTGAAGCGCTCGGAATCGGGAATGATTGTGGATCCGGTGACGATCCGGCCGGATCAGCCGATTACCGATGCGCTGGACTTGATGAAGCGGTTCCGGATTTCGGGCGTTCCGGTGACGACGATTGATGGGCAACTCGTCGGGATTCTGACCAACCGCGACCTGCGATTCGAAACCAACTTCAACATGCCCGTTTCGACGCGGATGACGCAGAGGCGGGAGAACCTGATAACGGTTCCGGTAGGCACTACTTTGGAAGACGCGGAGCAGATTCTGCACAAGCATCGTGTGGAAAAGCTGCTGGTTGTCGATGACGGGTATTTCCTAAAGGGTCTCATCACGGTCAAGGACATTCAGAAGAAGTTGAAGTACCCGAATGCGGCGAAGGATGCGCAGGGGCGGCTGCGGTGCGGCGCGGCGGTAGGGTCGACGAAGGACTTCCTGGAGCGAGCGGCGGAACTGGTGAAGCGGAAGGTTGACGTGCTGGCGATCGATTCGGCGCATGGGCATCATGAGGGTGTACTGGATGCGGTGAAGGCGATCAAGTATGCGTTTCCGGATGTGGATCTGCTCGCTGGGAACGTCGCCACTTACGAGGGCGCGCGGGATCTGATCGAGTTGGGCGTCGATGGGATAAAGGTTGGGATTGGACCGGGGTCGATCTGCACGACGCGCGTAGTTTCGGGGGCGGGCGTTCCGCAGGTGACGGCGATTACGCAGGCGGCCAAGGCGTGCCGCGAGTTCGGGGTTCCGCTGATTTCCGATGGTGGGATTAAGTATTCGGGCGATGTGACGAAGGCGATTGCGGCGGGTGCGGATTCGGTGATGATCGGGAGTCTGCTGGCCGGGGTGGATGAGAGTCCGGGTGAGACGATTCTGTACCAGGGGCGGACGTTCAAGAGCTACCGTGGGATGGGTTCGCTGGGGGCGATGACCACGGCGTCGCAGGACCGCTACGGCGATCAGGGGGCTGGAAAGCTGGTGCCTGAGGGGATTGAAGGCCGCGTGCCGTATAAGGGGCCACTGGCGGAGTTGGTATTCCAGCTTGTAGGCGGATTAAAGGCTGGGATGGGGTATACCGGCTGCGGAACGATTGCGGACATGCAGGCGAACGCGAAGTTCCTGAAAATTTCGCCGGCCGGGCTTCGCGAGAGCCATGTGCACGATGTGATTATTACGAAGGAAGCTCCGAATTATCGCGTGGAGTAAGGTGCATTGGGCCGCACTTATCGATACTCTGGAGACGCGGCGCGGCGGGCAACCATCCGACTGGTGAAGCAGGCGATGGCGCCGATGTTGTTGGGGCTATTCCTGATGCTTGGTGCCCAATGGTATTTTGCAGTTGGAAAGCCGGTGTGGAGGCGCCTCCTCCACGGCGGCAATGCCGTTTTCATTTTTGCCGGGGTTACCGGAATAACCTTCGGAATGATGCGCAGCCTTTTCGGCTCGCTCACATATACGCTTCGTCCCGATGCTTTCGATGGAGTTAGTTCCCTGGCGACTGTTTCTATCCCGCGCGATCAGGTTAGCGAGATCCTTGTAGGCCCGAATGAGCTCACTGTATGCGGGCGTGATCGCACGCAGCGGATTCGCGTAGCCGCCGAGTTGGAGGGGTACCCGGAGTTGCTGGAGTCACTTCGGCTTTGGGCGCCCGAGACCGTGCGATGGGGGGCCGGCCGGCGAGTTTTGTGGCAATGGGCGGTGTTCTGCGTTCTTCTCGCAATTGGGGTGGGTTTCGTGATACTTATCCGATCAAGTCCGAAGTTGGCACTCCGGCTGATGGCGGCGGTGATACTCACCGGCCCCTTCTGGTTCTGGAGGGCCCGGTATCTGCCAATTGAGCTTCGCTGGGCAGCAGGCGCCGGAGCGGCCGTGACAGCGGGCAGTATTTTTGCTCTCACTTATTTGCTGAAGTAGATCCCAACTCCTTTCGTAAAGAAGTGCAAAGTTCCCGGTTCCCGCGCAACTGACGGCCGCCAACTGGCGTTCAATGTTACTAGACGATGAAAATCCCAGCGCTTTTACTTGCCACGATAGCCTGCTTAACCGCCCAAACCCCTCCGCCGCATCCGGCCTGGTCCGGGGATAAGGTTCACGAGATTCGACTTCGCTTTCAACAGGCCGACTATTGGGAGCAGTTGACTGCGAACTACCTTGGAACCGAAGAGGAGGCGAAGTATTTGGAAGGCTCCCTGGAATGGGGCGCTTATAAGTTTGATTCGGTCGGCGTGCGGTTTAAGGGCAATAGCTCCTACCGCGGGGCCTCTACGCGGAAGAAGCCGTTCCGCATCAAGCTCAATGAGTTTGTAAAGGGGCAGAAGATTGAGGGGATTGGCGCCTTCAACCTGAGCAATGGTTGGAACGATCCGAGCCTGGTACGGGAGCCGGTCTACTACGAACTGTCGAATGCGCTTGGGCTGAAGACGCCCCGGACGAATTATGCGGCGCTCTACATCAATGATCTGTACTGGGGCCTTTACGTCCTTGGGGAAGTGATTAACAGCGATTTTCTGAAGAATTATTTCGGAAAAGGCGAAGACACAGGGAACCTCTACAAGGCCAATATCGGCGCGACCTTTGGGTACCTGGGCGAGGACAAGGCGGCTTACAAAGCGGTTTGGGAAAAGCAGACGAACGAGGAAGCCGACGAATGGGCCGACTTGATTGAGCTCTGCAAGATCATCGATCAGACGCCGGCGGCGGAGTTGAAGGCGAAATTGGAGCCGCTGGTGGATATCGATAGTTTCCTGACGGCGATTGCGCTCGATAACGCCACCGTTAATCTGGATAGCTATGTGGGAATGGGCCAGAATTTCAACGTGTACCGGCGGCCCTCCGATAAGCGATGGGTCTGGCTGGTATGGGACCCGAGCCTGGCGTTTGGCGCGTTTGGGCAGGGTGGTGGCACGAGTGTGCAGTTGGCGACGGAATATGTGCAGACGGGTGGCGGAGTTGGTGGTGGCGGTGGTGGCGGTTTCCCCGGCGGGGGGATGCCTGGCGGAGGATTGCCACCGGGTGGTTTGCCCCCGGGTGGAGTGCCCCCGGGCGGTGGCGGCAATATGGGCAACACGGCGGGCCGGCCGCTGGCAACGAAGCTCTGGGAGATTCCCGAGTACAAGGAACGCTACCGGCAGATTTACAAAGACATCGTCAGCCGCGTGTTTCTGGCGGATAAGACGGTGGCGCGCATGAACTCGCTGCGCGCCATGATTCGACCCTATGTGGAGACCGATACGCAGAAGCTGTCGACGATGGCGCAGTTTGACGCGGCTATGACCGGTACCGCTGCTCCCGGCCAACCGGGACAGGGCGGGCAGGGCGCCGCGCCTGGACTTCAGCCGTTTGTTGAGGGCCGGCTGGCATGGCTGAAAGAGCAGTTCACTCCGCAATCCTTCCCTTCGGCACGGATCACGGCTTCCACCGCTGCGATGAACTTTACCATGGCGGCAGGCGGCAGCAATCCTGCGGCGCAGACGGTTTCGCTGCAGTTCAGCGGAGTGAACACACCGCCGACATTTTCGGTTTCGGCGATGACGGCGAATGGAGGAAGCTGGCTGACCCCCAACATCACCGGCGGTCCGATGCCTGGCAGTTTCCAGGTCTCCGTGAGTGGAAAGGATCTGCCGACAGGGATCTATTCCGGTTCACTGACGGCCTATTTGTCCGGTTCGCCGGAAGTGGTAATTCCGGTTACTTTGACGGTGGGCACGGTGCCGGCAGCTTCGATAACGGCGGTCGTTAACGCAGCCAGTTACTCTACCGGGGCGATCGCACCGGGACAGTTGGCGACGATTTTTGGCTCGAATTTGGGCACAGCCGGATTGAAGGTTACCTTCGATGGAGCGGAAGGCGTGCTGCTTTATACGACCGCAAATCAGGCAGGCGTGATCGTGCCGCTTTCGATCGCCGGGAAGACATCGACATCGATCCAGGCAGCGTACGGCTCGCAAGTTTCAGCGGCGTTGACCAAAACCGTGGCGCCAACAGCGCCGGGGCTGTTCACGGCCAATGCATCCGGCTCGGGTCCGGGCGCGATTATCAACCAAACGGGCACGGTTAACGGCGCCGCTGCGCCGGCGGCCAAAGGCAGCATCGTCGCAATCTACCTGACCGGCATGGGGACGGCCGCTGCCGCAACCGTCACGATCGGCGGACAAACGGCGACGGTCGCCTACGCCGGTGCGGCGCCGGGAAGCGTCCAGGGACTTTACCAAGTTAACGCGACCGTTCCGGAAGCAGCGGCTTCCGGTGCGCAACCGGTGGTTGTTACGGTTGGCGGCGTGGCGTCTCAGTCCGGCGTAACGGTTAACGTGCAGTAGCGGGGGGAGGCGCGGCCCGAAACTGCCGCGCCTTTTCCTGATCGCCTAACGCCTCGTACTCCTCGGCCAGATCCTTGCGGGCGTTGTTGAGCCAACTGACGGCCGGATTGGCTTGTTTGCTGAGGATTTCGAAGCCGGCGCGGCTTTCGGCTTCGGCTTCCTTGAAACGGTTCTGGCGCAGAATGGTGCGGCCGAGTTTGATGCGCCCAATGGCGACGTTGATGTGCGTCGGCGATAGCGTTTGGCCGTAGATTTTCATGGCTTCGCGGAGCAGGGGCTCGGCGCGAGGCCACTGTTTTTGGGCCATGTAGACGCTGGCGAGATTAGACAATGCGATGCTGATGAGGTAGTGCTTGCCAGCGTAGACTTCGCGGTAGATGGCGACGCACCTTTGAAAGCGGGCCTCGGCGGGAGCGTACTGATTGCCGGCCAGCGCCATGGTCCCGAGCTCATTCAACGTGGATGCCACTTGCGGGTGGACGGGGCCGAAGACCCGTTCGCGAATGGCGAGCGCTTGTGTGAGGAGGGGCTCGGCTTCGGCAGGCCGTTTTTGGAGGATCAGCGCCCGGCCGATCAGGGTAAGGCCGGCGGCGGTGCGGGGGTGGTCCTCGCCGAAAAACGGGCGGGTAATGGCGAGCGCCTGGCGATGAATCTTCTCGGCTTCCACGTAATTGCCGGTGTCCTGCTGAATGGCGCCCAGGTTGACGAGGACTTCCGCTACAGAGGGATGGGCGGGGCCGTATAACTGCCGGTGAAGGGCGAGCAGGCGTTGATTGAGGGCTTCCGACTGCTTGTAGTTTCCGGCGTAGAAATGGACATTGGCAAGGCCGGCTAGTGTGCCGGCGATATCGGCCGGCGCGGATCGCATCGTCAGGGCCTCTTCGAGTACGGTGATGGCCGGGGCATAGGAGCCACGTTCTTCCAGAACCTTTCCAAGAGTTTCGAGCGCGGTGGCGATGGCGGAGTGACCGGCCGGATGGGTCTGGCGAGTAAGCGCCAGGCCTTCGCGCGCGAGCTTTTCGGCCTCTTCGAATTGGGCCTGATCGGCGCGGAGGAGGGCGAGGTCGAGCAGGCTTTCGGCGTACTCGGCTGGACGGTCGCCGCGGCGCTGCCGGCGCTGTTCGAGCGCCTGGCGGAGCAGACTATCGGCCTTATCCAGATTGCCCAGCTTGCGCTCGACGCCACCGAGAGTGCGGTAGAGTTCCGACTGCGCTTCGGGATCGGCGCTGAGGGCGCGCGCTTCGCCGGCGCCGCGGTCGAGCAGGGTCACCACGCGCAGATCCTTGGCCGGTCCGGCGTATTGATCGCCGCCTTCGAAGAGATTGAGAACGAAGCGCATCATGCGCTGGGAGCGGGCGGCTTCGGCCACGGCTTCATTGCGCGCGGCGCGGAGGCGGATGGTGTAGAAGAGAATCAAACCGGCCGCGGTGGTGGCGGCGATGACAGTGGCTGCGACGGCTTTCCGATTGCGGCCGATGAATTTCGCCGTGCGATAGGACCAGGAGTCGGGGCGGGCATCGAGCGGCTCTCCCTGCAGGAAGTGGTCAATATCCCGCAGCAGCGCCTCGACGGAGGCGTAGCGGCGGGCCGGTTCGGCGTGAGTGGCCTTTTGGCAGAGGACGTCGAGATCGCGCCAGGCGGAAGCGCTGGCGGGAGGCTTTCCGGCGAGCAGCTCATTCAGGATGACGCCCAAGCCATACACGTCGGTATAGATGCCGGTGGCCTCGCCGCGAACTTGCTCGGGCGCGGCGTAGGCGGGGGTCATCAATAGGAGCCCGGTGCGCGTTGCGTCGCGCGCGGCGCCCAATTGCTTGGCGATGCCGAAGTCGAGGAGTTTGACTTCGCCTCCGGCAGTGACCAGGATGTTGGACGGCTTCAGGTCGCGATGGATGATGGCGTGGCGGTGGGCGTGCTGCACGGCTTCGCAGACGTTGCGGAACAGTTGAAGGCGTTGTTTGAGGCTATACTTCGCGGCCTCGCAGAATTCGGTAATCGGGCGGCCCTCGACGTATTCCATGGCAAACCAGGGCGTGCCGTCGGCGAGTGTGTCGGCGTCGAATAGCGAGGCGATGGAGGGATGCCGGAGTTCGGCCAGCGTCCGTTGTTCGGTCAGGAAACGTTCGCGCCGCGCGGGAGAGAGCCAGGCGTCGCGGAGAATCTTGATGGCGGCATAGCTGTTCAGGTCCTCCCGGTGGGCGAGGAAAACGAGACCCATGCCGCCTTCGCCCAGCAGGCGTTGGAGCCGGTAAGGGCCGAAGACCTGGCCCAGGAAGGCTTCGGGGATCTGGTCGATTGCCTCGCCGGCGATTGGCGCGACGCCTTGATCGAATAGCGGGTTGCCGTCGGCGTCAGCGGCGAGTAGTTCGATCAGTTCGGAGCGGAGATCGGGTTCGACTTTGGCGAGGAACTCCTCGCGCGCCGGGCCGGTGAGATCGGCGGCGGCGTGGAACAGTTCCTGGATGCGCTCAAATCGGGCTGCATCCACCGGCGGGCTCCTTGCGCAGTTCCCGGCTTAGCCAGGCCTTGGCCACGCGCCAGTCGCGGGCGACGGTGGCTTCGGAGACTCCCAGGACTTGTGCGGTTTCGGCGACTTCCAGTCCGCCGAAGAAACGGCTTTCGACAATGGACGCCTGGCGCGGGCTGAGTCGAGCCAATTCCTCCAACGCTGCATCGAGCCGAAGCACCTCTTCGACGCCGGAGCCTGCCGATGCTAAAGCCGGCAACTCCTCGCTGAAGGTTACCAGCAACATCGCCCCGTTCTGGCGTTTTTGCGCACCGCGGCGGCGGGCCGCGCCGATGAGCAGTTGGCGCATGGCGCGGGCGGCGATGCGCTTGAAGTGGAGCGGCGACTCCCACGCGATGCCGGAGCCGGCGAGTTTGAGCCATGCTTCATTGACCAGAGTGGTGGGACTGATAGTGGCGTTCGGGGAGGAGCGGCGGAGCGTCCGGGCGAGCCGGCGAAGCTCTTCGTAGGTGGCGCTGAAGATCCGGTTCAGTTCGTCGCGGTCAGTTATGCCGAGGTCCTCGGTGCCAGGCCAATCCGCAACTATCCCCGGACCTGGACCACGAACGCGCATACGTGCGAGTTTACCATCGGTGATTGCGTAGGGCTAATCGAGTCCTCCTATATGAATCGATACGGCTACCGGCCCGGTGACCATCCAGGTACGAACGCCGCAAGGGGTGAGCAATTCAGTGGTGGTGAACCGGGCGCGGCTTTCGCCGGCGCTGCAAACCGTGCCCCAGTTCCTGATTCGCGGGGAGCAGCACATTGCGGCGTTGACGCCGGATTTTTCGACGTTCAGTGGGCGGCCGGGGCTGCTGGCCGGAGTGAACTTCGCGCTGGCCAAGCCGGGGGATACCGTGGCGATTTACGCACTGGGGTGCGGGGCGACGAATCCGCCGACCCAGGCAGGGACGATTGCGGCCCAGGCATCGGCTGTATCAGTTCAACGTGGTCGTTCCGAATGTTGCGGCGGGGACCAGGCGATTGCTTTGGTGGTCGATGGGGTTGCGAACGCGCAGAATCGGTTTATTGCGATTGGGCAATAGGTCTATGACGCCGGAGTGGAATCACGACGTCTGGCATCCTCCGCTATTTGGTCTTGCAAGTTCAAGCGGCGAACGCACACCGCGGTGGAAATCAACAACAGAGGACTGACAGAATTCAGCATCAGGATGGTCCAGGTTAGCGGATAGGAAAACCACAACCACGTAACCAGGAACAGGATTGGCCGGGAGAGAGCCACCACGGTGCAGACCATTACTTCGCGCCCCCGGCTAAGTGCTGCGAGAATGAGACCCGCGACCAGGGAGCCGGCGACGCGCGTCAACAGCAGTTGTTTTAACGTTAAAGCCTGGGGGTCTACTGCGTGTGCGCTCCAGTTCGCGAACGCATTCCGGACGCCTTCGAGCGTGAGCTTTGGTGTCCAGTCGATGACGATGTTACCGGCCAACAGCAAAAGGAGGAGTTGAACGGGAGCGGTCCCGAGCTGTCGAAAACCGAGGGACACAGCCGTCCCGATCACCTGCCGCCAGAACCGGAAGCGGCGGCCCTGCGATTCCTCCGCTAGGTCGCCCGCAATCGAGGCGGCCCGGCCGGGGCTCGTAAAGAACGACAGGAACACTTCGGCAAACGAGTATTTAGGCAATGGCATCCCCCAATATGTTCAGACCTTCCATCAGATTCCGGACGGCGCGCTGCGCGGCGGCAATGGCGCGAAAGCCGTTCGTCGTGACCGAGTAGTATCGCTTGGCGCGACCTCCGCGCTCCGCTGTTGGATCTCCCAGCCGGGACTCGACCAACCCCTTATCCTCCAGCCGGTCCAGGGTCGTGTAAAGCGCCCCCGGTGCTACCTCGCGCCCGGCCCGCTCGGCAAGTTCGCGGCGGATTGTCACACCGTATGCGCCATCGTCTAAACGAAGGACTGCTAGCAGGACGAGATGCTCGAATTCGCCCAAAGGAAGCGGCTCAACCATTTAAACTTCAATGTAGTTGAAAGATCGGTGCTTGTCAACTTCCTTTCGCGCTTGATCGAACGGGTATTGCCTGTTACGATCTGTAGCGTGACAGATCGTAACAGTTCGGTGCGCCCGCTAACGGCGCTTCAGCAAGCGATACTCGATTTCGTGTGGACCAACGGGCCGTCGACGGGCGACACGATTCGCGTAGCGCTACTGCCGAAACATCCGCTGAAGGATTCGAGTGTCCGGACTCTGCTACGGCGGCTGGAGAGCCGGGGTTATCTGCGGCATGAGACCCACGGCAAGAGCTTCGTATACAGCGCGGCCATTCCCGCACAGAGGGTGGCCGCGAACGGCGTCCGGCAGATCATCAAGAGGTTTTGTGAGGGTTCCGTGGATGTTTTTCTTGCGGGCATGGTGGACGAGAAAGTTTTGACGGCGGAACAGTTGGAACGGCTGGCGAAGAAGGTGAGGGCCGGGAGATGACCATCATCGGTGGACTTCTGGAGGCAAGTATTCGCAGCGTGGTGTTGGCCGGGACTGTGTTTTTCCTGCTCTGGATTTTACGGGTGCGAGAAGCTTCCTGGCGGCATTCGGCATGGACCGCAGTCCTGGTTGCGATGACACTGATGCCGTTCCTGCCGGGATTGGTTCCCCCGGTGCCGCCCGCCGCGGCAGTCAAGGCCGCACCGGTGGAGCCGTTAGTCGCGCTGGTGGAGCCAGTTCGGCCAAGACAGCCGCGGCGGCGATGGA
>Ga0315912_10000664_pt1 | contig 55595 bp, 41 predicted proteins | sample VfabasoilMG_FD_204469 | JGI IMG/M metagenome (GOLD analysis project Ga0315912, IMG submission 204469) | Garden soil microbial communities collected in Santa Monica, California, United States - V. faba soil | ecosystem: Environmental > Terrestrial > Soil > Garden | place: USA: California...
TGTCACCTGCGAAGTAGATCGTCCTGCCGTCCTCCAGGCGGACGATGAAGCCGCACGGCTCGCCCATGTAGATCATCTGGCCGTTCTCGATGAACCCGCTGCTGTGACTCGCAGCGGTCATCGACACCGTCAAGCCGGCGATCGCCAGCGAGCCGCCCTTGTTCATCGGCACGGTGTTCTGTATGCCTTTTCGCTCGACCCAGTCGCACAACTCGTACACACCCACCACAGGGGCACCACTCGCACGTGCGCACGCGACCAGATCCTCGATGTGGTCACCGTGCCCATGCGACGCGAGAATCAGGTCAACCTGCGGCGGCTTCTTGAGGGCATCAGGGCAGGCCGGGTTGTTCGCCAGCCATGGATCGAAGAGGAGGCGCTTTCCTCCGGGCGTCTTGATGAGAAATGTGGAGTGCCCCAACCAGGTGATCTCGAGTTGTCCCATGGCGTGATGGTTACTGCCTCGCACAACGCTGTCAACGCGCAATCGACTTGTCTTCACCGCGGAGGCGCGGAGACGCGGAGGTTTCAACGCGGAGATCGCAGGGACCGCAGAGACAGATGCGCAACGGACTTGAGCAGTCGCCCCTGCGATCCCAGCGATCCCTGCGTTAAAGAGACTTCGTGATCAGCGCATTCTTCGTGATCTTCGTGGCCTTCGTGGTTACAAAGACCCGCAGGGTAAAATATGGGTAGATGTCCGTTGAAGCGCCCCTGCAGTTTGTCGGCCCGAAAGAACCCAAGCCCGCCTGGTTGAAGGTTCGTGCCCCCGGCTCGGAGAACTACATCCGGCTCAAGGGCATCATGAAGGACCTCCGGCTCAACACCGTCTGTGAGGACGCCCGCTGTCCCAACATCGGCGAGTGCTGGCACCACGGGACAGCCACGTTCATGATTCTCGGCGACGTCTGCACGCGCGCATGTGCGTATTGCGCGGTGGCGCACGGCAAGCCGAACGAGCTGGATACCGCCGAACCGGGACGCGTCGCCGAAGCCGTTGCACGCATGGGCCTGCAGTACGCGGTGATCACCTCTGTCGATCGCGACGACCTCGCCGACGGCGGCGCGTTCATCTTTGCGGAAACGATTCGACTGACACGCGAACGCGTACCTGGCTGCCGAATCGAAGTGTTAATCCCGGACTTTCAGGGGATTGAAGCATCACTGAACACGGTGCTCGACGCGTCGCCGGACGTGCTCAATCACAACATCGAGACGGTTCCACGTCTCTATCGCATGGCCCGATCAGGCGGCCGCTATCCGCGTTCGCTCGAGCTGCTCGATCGCTCTCGCACCTACCGCCCAGACATCGCGACCAAGACCGGCATCATGGTCGGCATGGGCGAAGAGCATCACGAGATCCTCACGGTGTTCGACGATCTGCGACAGGCCGGCGTCTCGATCCTGACGATTGGTCAGTACCTGCGTCCATCGCCGAAGCACGCGAAGATGGTTCGCTACTACCATCCGGACGAATTCGCCGCGCTCAAAGAAGCCGCACTCGACCGCGGATTCGTGCACGTCGAATCCGGTCCGCTCGTGCGCTCCTCGTATCACGCGCACGAACAGGCTGACGCGTTCGAAGCACACCGTGGTGCGGAAGCGTGAAGCACACACTGCACTGAAACGAGACTTTCTGGGCGAGCTGGACCTTTCGTCGGCCTGATTCTTCCTCTTCGCGCACGCCACGCGCGACGGCCTCCTGACAAGCCTCGGCACCACAGTCGTTTAGCCAGCCGCCATTCCGTGGCTGGTTTCTTGCTCAAATCTGTGACGACCAAATCACAGATATGAAATCCGCTTCGTCGAGCAATCAACATCCGCGTACCGTCTTCATCGGCTCCGAGTCGCTCCTCGCCGCGTGGAATGCCTGTGGCGGGCAGCAAAGCCAGGTGATTGCCGTGGCGCTCACGGACCTCAACTTCGCGATCGAAATGATCGGCGAAGCGCAGCCCGAGGTTGTCGTGATCGAACAGGCAGTCGCCGCGAGCAGTGATGGGACGACGTTGATGGACCGGCTGCACAGCGAGCGGTATCTCCGTGGCATCGAAGTCCGCCTGCTGCCACCCGACCGCGCCGCGGCCCTGACGGCCTCAGGCCCGGGCGATGCCCATCCACAGGCCTGGCTCAGCGAGCTTGCGCACGCGCTTCCGCCACGACCCGAGCGGCGGGCTCAGCGCATTCGTGCCGCAAACGATGAACAGGTAATCGTGGACGGACAGCCGGTGGAGCTGATCGACCTCTCGGCGGTGGGTGCGCAGGTTCGCTCGCCGATGGTCCTCAAACCACGGCAGCGTATCCGCGTGGTGCTGGCCCCGGAGCGGGGCTCGGTCAAGGCAGTGGCGGTGGTGGCGTGGTCGACCTTCGAAATCGGCCCCACGCCGACCTATCGCGCAGGTGTCGCCTTCACACGCGCCATTCCCGATATCGCCTAAGGGGGCCGTAGGCCCACTCAAGCACTCACGACTAGGCAGCTTTCGAATCGTAGTAGCTGCTCTCGCTCGCCCGGGACTTACGCCGCCGGCGAACCTTCAGCAGGGCAAAACCCGCCACAACGACCGTCGCTAAGAAAAGCCAGGACATGCTGTTCCTCCAGGTACGAATATCCAGGAGGGGCAAGCCACGTACCGGCGAAAAGCAGCACACAACGCCACAAAGCGTTACGCCGGTGCAAGGACAACGAGTTCAGATCTGTAACGAGACTACGAGGTTTGTACGAAGGGACGCGGCGTGTCAACTCCCAACCACCAACTCCCCAGAATCGAATCGGGAATTGGAAATTGGGAGTTGGAAGTTGACGTGCGTTTTTATTGGAAGATGCGCAGCAGCCTGGTGATCGGATCGAAGTAGCGGTCGACCACGCGCTCCTTGAGCGGAATGATGGCGTTGTCCGTGATGTGAATATGCTCCGGACACACCTTCGTGCAGCACTTGGTGATGTTGCAGTAGCCGATGCCGTGCTCGTCCTTGAGCGCCGGTATGCGGTCTTCAGTGTCGATCGGATTCATCTCGAGGTTCGCGGCGTAGACGAGAAACCGCGGCCCGATGAACTCGTCGTGCTTGTTGTGATCGCGCAGCACGTGACACACGTCCTGACACAGGAAGCACTCGATGCACTTCCTGAACTCCTGCACGCGATCGATGTCCTTCTGCGCCATCCGCCATGTGCCATCGGGCGCATCCGGCGTGCGCGGCTTGAACTTCGAAATGGCTTTCTTGACGCGGAAGTTCCACGAGACGTCGGTGACGAGATCCTTAATCGGCGGGAACGCGCGCATCGGCTCGACGGTGACCGGCTCGTGCAGGTTGACCTGGCTGAGACGCGTCATGCACATCAGCCGCGGCTGGCCGTTGATCTCGGCCGAGCACGACCCGCACTTGCCCGCCTTGCAGTTCCAACGGACCGCAAGATCCGGCGCCTGTTCCGCCTGAATCTTGTGCACCACGTCGAGGACGACCATGCCGTCGGTGACCTCGGTGTGGAAGGTCTGGAACGTGCCGTCCTTCTCCGGATGCGTGCGCCAAATCTTGAACGTCGCTGTGGTCGCCATGTGTCCTCTACGACTTCTGCTCTTCGATCACCTGCTTGAGGTGATCCGGGATCGGCGGGATCGGTATGCGGCCGATCTCCATGGTCTCGCCGGCTCCCTGCCTGACTGCGATGTTGATCGTGCTGAACTCGGCGACCTTGTCCGGATAGTCCTCACGGAAGTGTCCGCCGCGGCTTTCCTTGCGCTCGATCGCCGAGCGCGCGATGGCCTCGGAGACCGTCAACAGGTTGCGCAGGTCGAGCGCCGTGTGCCATCCCGCGTGATACTCGCGGTGGCCCGAGACACCCACGCGCGCTTCCCGCGCCTTGAAATCGGCGATGCGCATCAGCGATTCGCGCATCTCGTTCTCGGTTCGCACGATCCCCACCAGCGCCTGCATCGTCTCCTGGAGATCTGCCTGCACCTTGTACGGGTTCTCGCCACCGTCGCCGCGCTCGAAGGGCGCGAGCGACGCCTTCATCGCGGTATCGACGAGCGCATCACTAACTTTTGGTGCCGGATGCTCCTTCGCCCACGTGGCCGCGTACTCACCAGCACGCTTGCCGAAGACGATCAGGTCGGACAGAGAGTTGCCACCGAGACGATTCGCGCCGTTGATACCCGACGCGCACTCACCTGCGGCGAATAGACCGGGAATCGTCGACATCTGCGAGTCGGCGTCAACGCGAATCCCACCCATGATGTAGTGCGTCGTCGGCCCGACCTCCATCGCCTCTTTCGTGATGTCGAGGTCGGCCAGCTCCTTGAACTGGTGATACATGCTCGGGAGCTTGCGCTTGATGTGGGTCTCGGAGTCCTTGATCTTCTCCTTGATCCAAGCGATGTCGAGAAACACGCCGCCGTGCGGAGATCCGCGACCGGCCTTGACCTCGCGGTTGATGCAGCGCGCAACGTGGTCGCGCGTAAGCAGCTCCGGCGGACGACGGGCGCTCTTGTCGCCCTGCGTGTAGCGCCAGCCTTCTTCCGGATCTGAGGCGGTCTGCGGTTTGTAGTTGTCCGGGATGTCGTCAAACATGAACCGGCGCCCCTCGCTGTTCCTGAGGACGCCACCCTCGCCGCGCACGCCTTCGGTCACGAGAATTCCGCGCACGCTCGGCGGCCAGACCATCCCGGTGGGATGGAACTGGATGAACTCCATGTCGATCAATTCGGCGCCCGCTCGATAGGCCAGCGCGTGGCCATCGCCGGTGCCTTCCCAGCTGTTGCTCGTGATCTTGAACGCGCGGCCCACTCCGCCAGTGGCCAGCACGATGGCCTTGGCATTGAACACGTGAAAGCGGCCACGCTCGCGGTCGTAGGCAAGGACGCCGGCCGCACGCCCGTTGTCGAGAATCAAATCGATGACCGTGTGCTCCATGTGCACGGTCATCCCGGTGTAGACGGCGTGATCCTGCAGCGTGCGAATGAGCTCGAGGCCGGTGCGATCGCCGACGTGCGCGAGACGCGGATAGCGGTGACCACCGAAGTTGCGCTGGTTGATGCGACCGTCCGGCGTGCGATCGAAGACCGCCCCCCATCCCTCCAGCTCGCGGACGCGCTCGGGCGCTTCCTTCGCGTGCAGTTCGGCCATGCGCCAGTTGTTCACGTACTGGCCGCCGCGCATCGTGTCCGCAAAGTGGACCTTCCAGCTGTCGCGGTCGTCGTTGTTGGCCATGGCCGCAGCCATGCCGCCTTCCGCCATGACCGTGTGCGCCTTGCCGAGGAGCGACTTGCAGATCAGACCCACGGACACGCCGCTCGAGGCCGCTTCGATCGCCGCGCGCAACCCGGCGCCGCCGGCGCCGATGATCAGCACGTCGTAGCTGTAGCTTTGATACGCCGCCATCAGAACAGCCTCACATCAGTGATGACGCCCATCGAGCAGAGACGGACATACACGTCCGACAGCGCCACCGAGAAGAGGCTCATCCAGGCAAACATCATGTGACGGCCATTGAGCGCGCTCGAGCAGTTGTAGCAGGCGTGCCGCATCGCCGACTTCGAGACTTCGTCCTTCACGCCGCCCACGAGGTGACGAATCGAGTGACACCCGAGCGTGTAGCTGCTGAGGAGTACGACGTTCACCGCGAGAACGAGGGTTCCGACGCCGACGCCGAACTCCTCACCGCCGGCGGCAGTCGGGAACCACAGCGCCAGCCACACATCGTAGGAAAGGATCAGCAGGAAGATGACCGCGGCGTAAGCGAAGTAGCGGTGCACGTTCTGGAGAATCAGCGGGAACCATCGCTCGCCCCAGTACGTCTTCCGCGGCTCACCCACCGTGCACGACACAGGGTCCATCCAGAACGCCTTGTAGTACGCGCCACGGTAGTAGTAGCAGGTGAAGCGGAAGAGACCTGGAAACGGCAGGATCAGCAGCGCCGGCGAGAACGGCGCGAGCGCCGGCCACCAATCGGGCTTCGGCCCGAGCAAGGCGTGGTGTGAGCTTCCCCAGATCTCGGGTGAATAGAACGGAGAGAGATACGGACCAAAGGTGTAGTGCGCATTCTGGAACGCCGCCCAGGTTGCGTACGTCACAAAGCCGCCGAAGACCGTGAACACGATCATCGGTTCGACCCACCACCAGTCGCGCCGGCGGGTTTCTCCAAAATCCCGCGGCACGATCTTGACGGGGATTGCCTCCATCAACTGCCTCCGAATGGGACGAAATACGAGTGGCAAACCTTATAACCTTAGTAGAGCTGGACAACTCATGGCAAATTGGCGATCGCTGCCTGCGCGCATTCGTTGGCGACCGTCACATACCTCTGAACGGCATCCGCACCGATCACGTACGGATGCGGGCTTCGCGGCTTCCGCTGCGCCAGCGCGGGAATCTTGGTCTTCGTGCCGTCGAAGTCCGTGTGATTCGCGAACAACACGTCCGCACCCGCCTTGGTGACGATGTCACGGAAGCGAGCGGCGGACGCTGCGTAGGTCTGGAGACGCGCCTTGTCCGGCCCGAAGTTGAACGCGGTGCCACCCCACGCTGCTGCAATGTGTCTCTGCCCGTTGTCGAACACCGGCACAATCGACGAGACCGTCCCTGGCGTATGCCCAGGCGTGATGTACATCGTCAACGTCGTGTCGCCGAGCGTCAGCTTCTGGCCATCGGTGACGATCATGTCGCGCTTCGGCTTCCACGGCGGGTTCTGCTGATCGAGCAGGTCCCAATCCGCTGCCGACATCAGGATGCGAGCCTTGTACTTCTCCTGAAGGAACTTCGCTCCGCCTGCGTGATCCAGGTGCGCGTGGCTGATGAGGACGTACTTGATGTCGGCGGGATTGAGCCCGAGTTTCTTCAGGCCGCCATCCACTTCGTCTTCGACCGAGTAGTCGTAGATCGCATCGATCAGGATGATGCCTTGCGTCGTCGTGATCGCCCACGACGAGTACTCGGTCATCCCGACGTAATACATGTTGTCGAAGACCTTCGCGGGCTCGGCGTGCCAGGTGTCGCGCGCGGGAGGTGGTGGTGGGCCGCCTCCTCGACGCCCGCCCGCGGCCCCTGCCCCGCCGCCGCGAGGCCGTCCAACGGTTCGCGCTTCTGAGCAGATGCGATCGAAGAGTCCGGGGTGCTCTTTTCCAGCTGCAACCTTGGCGGCAGCGATGTGTTTTTCCATCTCCGCCGGCGACTGGGCCGCGGCCATACCGACACCGAGCACACCAGCCACAATGAACGTCGCGAGCAATCTGGTCACGATGTCCTCCTTACGCGGTTGGTGGTTAGTGGTTCCACCAACTACTTCCGCTTCGGCTTATACACGTGCGTGCTCTGACCGAAGAACACTTCCGCGCTCTCCATCACCGACTCAGACAACGTCGGATGCGGATGAATCACGAGCTTCATGTCTTCCGCCGTCGCGCCCATTTCGATCGCAAGCGCGCCTTCGGCAATCAACTCACCCGCGCCTGAGCCCGCGATGCCGACGCCAAGCACACGGCCAGTCTTCGGCTCGAGCACGAGCTTGGTCAGACCCTCAGGCCGATCGACCGTGATCGCGCGACTGAGAGCGCCCCAGGGGAACTTGGCTACTTCGACCTCGATGCCCTCGGCCTGCGCCTGCGACTCGGTGAGACCGCACCACGCGATCTCGGGATCGGTGAAGACCACGGCCGGAATCGCCTGCGGTTCGAACACCGCCTTGTGCCCGGCGATCGCCTCAACCGCTACGCGCGCTTCATGCGACGCCTTGTGCGCGAGCATAGGCTCACCCGCCACATCGCCGATGGCAAAGATTGAACGCTCCGCTGTGCGGCGCTGCGGGTCGGTTTCGATGAATCCCTTCCCATCCACTTTGACTGCGGTCGTTTCGAGCCCGGGAATCTTGGAGTTCGGGCGACGGCCGATCGCGACGAGGACGCGATCGAAGACCTGCTCCTTCTCCGCGACATCGCCTTCGAACGTCACGCGTATGCCCTTGCCCTCTGATGCAACCTTCACGACCTTCGTGTTGAGCATGATCGCGGCGAACAGCTTCTTCAGCTTCTTCTCGAGCACGCCGACGAGATCGCGATCGGCGCCGGGCAGGAGTCCGGGCGTCATCTCGACAACGGAGACTTTGCTTCCGAGCGTGGCGTAGACCGAACCGAGCTCGAGGCCGATGTAGCCACCGCCGATGACGAGCATCGACTTCGGCACGTCCGGCAACTCGAGGCCGGAGGTCGAGTCCATCATCCGATCGCTATCGAGCGCCAGCGACGGGATGCGTGTCGGGCTGGAGCCCGTCGCGAGAATGAGATGTTCGAACTGCAAGTCGGTCTCGCCGCTGGCGCCCGCGACCGTGAGCGAGTTCGGGCCCGTCAGCGTCGCGCGCCCCTGGATGAACTTCACCTTTCGCAGCTTCGCGACGCTACCGACGCCGGCGGTGAGCTTGTCAACGACGCCCTGCTTGTAGGAACGCAGCTTGTTGACGTCGATCGCCGGTTCGCCGAATGACACGCCCCAGTTGCCGGCATGCTTCGCCTCGTCGATCACCTTGGCGACGTGCAGAAGCGCCTTCGAGGGAATGCATCCGCGATAGAGGCAGACGCCTCCGGGATTCTTCTCTTCGTCGATGAGCGCGACCTGCATGCCGAGGTCAGCCGCATAGAAGGCCGCCGCATACCCGCCAGGGCCTGCGCCCAGTACTGCAACTTGAACCGATTCCGCCATTAACCTACCAATGAAAGAAGGAAGGGCTGCTCTATCGCCTCGACAACCCACTTGAGGAACCGCATCGCGTCAGCGCCATCGATCACGCGGTGATCGTAGGAGAGCGAGAGCGGCAGCATCTGACGCGGCTCCCACTTCCCGTCTTTCCAGACCGGCTCGGTTTTGCCGCGCGAGACGCCGAGGATGGCCACTTCGGGCCAGTTCACGATGGGCGTGAAGTACGTGCCGCCGATGCCGCCAAGGTTCGAGATCGTGATGCCGCCGCCGGTCATCTCCTCGAGCGACAGCTTCTTGTCGCGCGCCTTCTCCGCCATCTTCTGCAGCTCGACCGCGATCTCCATGATGTTCTTCGTGTCGGCCTCGCGAATGACCGGCACTAGAAGACCGCGATCGGTATCCACGGCGACACCGACGTTCACGTACTTCTTGTAGACGATCTCGCCGCGCTCGGGATCAATCGACGCGTTGAACTGCGGGAACTTCTTCACCGCGGTCGCGAGCACACGAACGAGCATCGCGGTCACCGTAAGGTTGCCGCCAGCCTTCGCGACCTTTTCCTTGAATTGCTTCCGCAATTCCTCGAGCTCGCCGACGTCGGCCTTGTCGAACTGCGTGACGTGCGGGATCGTCGTCCAGGCGTAACTGAGATGCTCGGCGGTCGCGCGCCGGATGTTGCTCCACGGCTGACGATCGACCTCGCCCCACTTCTGGAAATCAGGTAGCGGCCGCGACGCGCGAACGGCGACACCACCGGCCGCAAGACTTGCCGATCCGACACTGCTCAGGATCCGGCGCGCGTGTTCCTTCACGTCTTCCTGCGTGATGCGTCCGCCCGGCCCCGTTCCCTGGATTGCATTGATATCGACGCCAATCTCGCGCGCCAGACGTCGCACGGCCGGCGACGCAGGTGCCGCCGGTCCGCGCTCGCCTTCGAGCTTCGCCGGCGCAACGGGATGGGCAGGAGCTTCGGGGGCCGGCCTGACTGGCATCGGCACGACGCGCGTCGGCCCGGTGGCTGGTGCCGGCGCGGGCGTTTGTGCGGCAGCGGGAGGTGGCGGCGGCGGAGGCTCAGGTGCGGCGGCGGGCGCGGCAGCAACTGCCGCAGGTTTCGCAGCAGGCTTGGCACCATCGCCGGCCGGTGCGTCCACAGTCAGCACCACGGCGCCGACCTTTACCTTGTCGCCCTTCTTGACTTTGATCTCTTTGACGACGCCCTCGACTGACGAGGGGACTTCGATCGTGGCTTTGTCGGTTTCCAGCTCCACGATCGGCTGTTCGCGCGCGATGGTGTCGCCGACGTTGACGAGGACGCGGGTCACGTCGCCGCCGGCGACGTTCTCACCCAGTTCAGGGATTTTGAATTCAGTCATTCTGTCTACGACGGCTCTAGGCTCTTGGCTCTCGTCTTCGGGCCCCCAAGGCCGCACTCATCTCGCTTGAACCTGAGCACACCAGAGCCCAGAGTCCAAAGCCCAGAGTCTATGAGATCGCTGGATTCGGTTTCTCGGGATTGATCCCCAGATCCTTGATTGCCTTCTGTGCGACCGACCCTTCGATCTTTCCATCGCGCGCGAGATCGACAAGCGTCGCGAGCACGATGTGCTTGGCATCCACCTCGAAGAAGTCGCGCAACGCCGTGCGCCCCTCGCTGCGGCCGAAGCCGTCCGTCCCGAGCGAGGTCACACTTCGGCCGGTCCAGCGATCGATCGAGTCGGGCAGCGCCTTGACGTAGTCGCTGGCCGCCACGATGACGCCCTCGGTTCCGGCGAGGCACTGCGTCACATACGGCACACGCGCCTGCTTCGCACCGGGGTGCATCCGGTTCCATCGCTCTGCCGCGTGACCGTCGCGATAGAGTTCCTGATAACTGGTCACGCTCCACACATCGGCAGCGATGCCGTACGTTTCTTCGAGAATCTGCTGCGCCTTGAGCACTTCGTTGAGGATCGCGCCGCTGCCCAGCAACTGCGCGCGCGCCTTGATCTTGCCCTTCTTCTCAGACGCCCGGAGCTTGTAGAGGCCCTTCAGGATCCCATCACGCGATCCCTCCGGCATCGGCAGCATCTCGTACTGCTCGTTCATCACGGTGATGTAGTAGAAGATGCTCTCGCCGTCCTTGTACATCCGGCGGATGCCGTCTTCGATGATCACCGCGATTTCAAACGCGAACGCCGGGTCGTACGAGATCAGATTGGGCACCGCGAGCGACAAGAGATGGCTGTGGCCGTCCTGATGCTGCAGCCCCTCTCCCGACAGCGTCGTCCGACCGGCGGTGCCACCGAGCAGGAACCCGCGCGTGCGCGTGTCCGCGGCGGCCCACACCAGGTCGCCGACGCGCTGCATGCCGAACATCGAGTAGTAGATGAAGAACGGTATCGTGTTGATGCCGTGTGTCGCGTATGCGCTGCCCGCCGCGATGAACGACGAGATCGAGCCGGCTTCCGTGATGCCCTCTTCGAGGATTTGCCCTTCTTTGGCTTCCTTGTAGTAAAGCAGCGTATCCATGTCGACCGGCTCGTAGAGCTGACCGGCATGCGCATAGATGCCTACCTGCCTGAAGAGCGCCTCCATCCCGAAGGTGCGCGCCTCGTCGGGAACGATCGGCACGACGAGCTCGCCAATCTCCTTGTCGCGCAGCATCTTCGCCAGCATCCGCACGAACGCCATCGTCGTTGACGCCTTACGGCCTTCGCTGCCCGAATGGAATTCCTTGAATAGCTCGGGGAGGCTGTCTGTCTTGAGAGGCTCGAGCTGAACTTTGCGGGAAGGAACGAAGCCGCCGAGCTGCTTGCGCCGCTCGAGCATGTAACTGACTTCGGGGCTGTTGTCCGGTGGCCTGTAGAACGGCGCCTTGGCCACGTCGTCGTCACCGATCGGGATACCGAAGCGGGTTCGAAACGCCTTCAGCTCGTCCTCGTTCAGCTTCTTCTGCTGGTGGGTGATGTTTTTGCCCTCACCCGCCTCGCCGATCCCGTAACCCTTGATTGTTCTCGCCAGGATGACCGTCGGCTGACCCGTGGTTTCGACGGCTGCTTTGTACGCCGAGTAGACCTTGATGGGATCGTGTCCACCGAGCGTCAGCTTCTTCAGTTGCTCGTCCGACAGGTGCTTGACCATGTCGAGCAGCCGCGGATCGGCGCCCCAGAAGTGCTTTCGAACGTACTCGCCCGACTCAACGGCGTACTTCTGATACTCGCCGTCTACGACCTCGCCCATGCGTTTGACCAGCAGGCCGTCGTGATCCTTCTCGAGCAGCGCGTCCCACTCGCAACCCCAGATCACCTTGATGACGTTCCAGCCGGCGCCGCGGAAGGCGGCCTCGAGCTCCTGGATGATCTGCCCGTTGCCGCGGACTGGACCATCGAGCCGCTGCAGATTGCAGTTGATGACGAAGATCAGGTTGTCGAGTTTCTCGCGTGAGGCCAGCGTAATCGCGCCGAGCGACTCGGGCTCGTCGGTCTCGCCGTCGCCAAGGAATGCCCACACCTTCGAGTTCGACCGCTTCTTGAGGCCGCGGTCCTCGAGGTAGCGCATGAACCGCGCCTGGTAGATCGACTTGATCGGGCCAAGGCCCATCGACACCGTGGGGAACTCCCAGAAGTCGGGCATCAGCCACGGGTGCGGATACGACGAAAGACCGCCGCCCTCCTTCAACTCGCGTCGAAAGTTGGCCAGCTTGTCCGAAGAGAGTCGGCCCTCGAGAAACGCGCGCGCGTAGATGCCCGGCGCCGCATGTCCCTGGAAGTAGATGATGTCGCCGTCGTGATCGTCGCCCTTACCCTTGAAGAAGTGATTGAACCCCACTTCGTAGAGGGTGGCCGCCGACGCGTAGGTCGAAATATGACCGCCGATACCGTCTTCGAGCTTGTTGGCCTTGACCACCATCGCAAGGGCGTTCCAGCGGACCAGGCTCTTGATGCGACGTTCGATCTCGCGGCTGCCAGGAAAGGGTGGCTGATCCGCGGCAGGGATCGTGTTGACGTAGGGAGTGTTGGCCGTAAACGGCTGTGTGACACCGTTTTGTTTCGCGTGAACGCTCAGCGCGGCGAGCAGACGGCTGACTCGGGCTGGCCCACCCGACTGGAGCACGTAGTCGAGCGACTCGAGCCATTCGCGGGTTTCGAGCGCCTCGATCTCCGCTGCGTCTTTGGGTGCGGTATTGCGCATGAATCCTCTCGGGAACGGGCCTCAGGTGAGCAGCGATTCAACGCCACACGCCTGCCTCCGGGCTCGGTGCGGGACGGCCAGCCACATCATCCCTGATATTGTTGACGACAACTACCTATTCTAGCTCCCGCAGCACATCGGATGAAACCTGCCTCGACCGACCTGCGCGGCCGGCTTGCGACAATTCACGACACGATTGTCGGATGCGAGCGCTGCCCGCGCCTTCGTACTTATTGTCGGCAGATTGCGCGCGAGAAACGCAGGGCCTATCGCGATGACACCTACTGGGGCCGCCCAGTGCCAGGCTTCGGAGATTCGTCGGCTCGTTTGTTACTCATCGGTCTCGCGCCAGCTGCGCACGGTGCAAATCGCACGGGCCGTGTTTTCACTGGTGATGGCACCGGGGGCAGCGGCGACTTTCTGATGGCGGCGCTCAATCGCACCGGCTTCGCCAGCATCCCGACCTCGAGCCGCATCGACGATGGCCTCGCTCTATATGACGCGTACATCGCAATGGCGGTGAGGTGCGCGCCCCCGGAAAATGCGCCTGAGCCGGACGAGATCACGCGCTGTCTCGATCATCTCGACGCAGAGGTTGCCGAGTTACCGCGCGTCCAGGTGGTTGTCGCCCTCGGCAAGATTGCGTTCGATGTCTGGGTGCGACTGCTGAAGCGCAGGGGCGCAACCATCGGCTCACCGCGGCCGCAGTTCGGGCACGGCGTGATGGCGAAGGTCGAGGCGCCCAGTGGAGTCCCGGCGATTCTCCTCGGGTGTTACCACCCAAGTCGGCAGAACACGAATACCGGAAAGCTGACGCCCGAGATGATGGTGGAGGTATTCAGGAGAGCGAAGAAACTTCTTCGCTCCCAACCCCGAACCTGAAGGTTGGGAGTTGGGAGTTGGCTCAAGAATCAGATTGGGAGTTAGATCACGCCCGGCTTGATGGCGTACGTCTTGTCCTCGTTCTGGACGCGGTACTCCTTGTGGCATGCCGCGCAGGTTCCGCCGACTTCCTTCGCCGCCGCGAACGCCGCCTGCTGATCGACCGTGGCCGCTGACAGGATCGTCTCGAGCGCCGTGACCTTCGCGATCGCGTCCTTGCTCATCTTGATCGCGTCGTCTTTCTTAGCCACGACCCAGAGGTTCTCGGCGTCCATCAAGGCAGCCTTGACCTCGGCCACTGAGGCCTTGGCATCGGCGTAGGCTTCGGACTTGATGCCCTTCCCAACGCCCGCATTCGCCGCGGAGACGCGCTTCATAGCCGCTTGAAACTCTCCGGCGTTCGTAGCTTTCTGAGCAACCGCAACAGTGCCTGCCAGGGCGACGATTAGAGCAGTGGTATAGGTGAGAAGCCGACGCATGCACTTGCCTCCTTGAACTGTAGGAACAAACACGGGGACACCTATCCTCGCCGATTTTCGGCCGATCAGGCAAGGGAGTGGCGAAGTGTTCGCATGTCCGCGTTTCCGCCAGACATGACACACACGACGGTCGCGTCCTGAGGTGGCTTGAACTGTCTGGCCGCAGCCAGCGGCGCAGCGCCCGCTCCTTCGGCCAGGTTATGCGTGAACTGAATCGCGGCAGTGACCCCTTCGCGGAGCTCGGCTTCCGCGAGAGTGACGACCTCGTCCAGTGCGCTCTTCAGCATCGAGAACGTAAGGTCGAAGGTCGTTCGCGTCGCGATCCCTTCTGCGAATGTCGCTGCCCTCGCACTCGTCACGCGAGCTGGGCCGCGCCACGAGCGCGCAAACGCGTCCGCCGCCCGAGCCTGCACGCCGACGATTCGCGTCTTCGTTCCCAGGCCTTCGCGGACGACGGCGCAACCGGCGGCGCCACTCCCGCCTCCGATCGGAACGAAGACGAAGTCCACGCGCTCTAATTGCTCGAACACTTCCGCCGCATAGGTGGCGACCCCTGCGATCAAGTGCGGCTCGTTCGCGTTGTGGACGTACCGCCAGCCTTCGCGCGCGGCGAAATCCTCCACCCACTCGCGGGCCTCATCGAAGTCGCGGCCCTGCTCGAGCACCTCGGCACCGAACGCGCGTATCGCCGCCATCTTGTCCGCGTTCGCCCCCACGGGCACGACGATGCGACAGCGGACGGCGTTGAGCTGACATGCGAGGGCGAGCGATTGGCCGTGGTTGCCAGTGCTTGCGGCGATCACGCCGCGCTGGCGTTCATCAGTGTCGAGTTGTCCGACGAGGTTCAGCCCGCCACGAATCTTGAAGGAGCCTGTTGGGTTGTGGTTCTCATGCTTCACCAGCACGCGACAACCCACCCACTCGTCGAGCAGCGGGTGATGTAGCAGCGGCGACGGTCGCAAATGCGCGTAGACCCGCGGCCGGGCAGCGACGACGTCTGCGTAGGTCGGCGGCTCCATCCGCCGATTATCGCTGCGCCGCGCGGCGTGATTGCCTTACCGACATGAACTGATTGCGAACGCTGACGGCAAGATCGGGTCGATTGCTGATGAGGGCATCAGCACCCCACTCCAGTAGTCGCTCCATGTCAGCGGCTTCATCCACTGTCCAGACCTGCACCTCGAGGCCCGCTTCGTGTGCGTGCTTCACGAAGGTGGGGGACACGACGCGAATCGTGCCCGCGGTCTCCGGCACCTGGTACCCGCCGTACTCAGTTCGACGGACAGGCCAATGTGCCCACGAGCGATACAGCGCAAGGCGCACATCCCAGCGGCACGCGCTGCTGGCCATCGCCGGCAGCGCCGCCCGTGCGGCTCGAATGGCACGGCGTCCATCCGCTGCTGCACACACACGATCGACGGCCGATGCGGCCAGGACCTCAGCTGCCAGTGCCTGCCCCATCTCGGGATGATCGACCTTCATCTCGATGATGATGGGGACGTCCCGGAAGCGGCGGAGCACGTCGCGAAGCGCCGGAACACCGAGGCCGCACGCCCTGAAGGGATGATTGCCGCTCGCATCGGTCCAGCGAAATCCAGCATCCACTCGCGCGAGCTCTGCCGCGGTGCGGCGATCGAGGCGTCCAGTCGCATCGGTCGTGCGGTCTAGCGTGGAATCGTGGCAGACGACCACGACACCGTCTGACGACAGGTGCACGTCCAGTTCCAGCCCGTCGGCGCCGGCAGCCAGGCCACGCTCGAACGCGGTTATGGTGTTTTCTGGACCGAGCGCGCGCCCGCCCCGGTGCGCAAACACGCGGGGACGCAATGCCCGCTCGAAGAAGGCCACGCCTGAATATTACTCACTCGACGTAGGCAGTAGGCGGTAGGCAGCACCCGAAGCCGAGAGCCCAAAGCCAAGAGCCGGCAGCCCTGATAGGATCAGCCCATGTCCAGATCCGGTATATCCACGCTGGGCGCGCTTCGCGACGCCGTGAAGCGCGGCGACGTGCCGCGCCGTAGCGTCAGCGAAGAGGTCCGCGACAATCTCATTCGAAAGCTTCGCGCCGGGGAGACATTGTTTCCGGGCATCATCGGCTACGACGACAGCGTCGTGCCCCAGGTGGTCAACGCCCTGCTTTCACAGCACAACTTCATCCTGCTCGGCCTTCGCGGTCAGGCGAAGACGCGGTTGCTTCGTGCGCTCACGACTCTGCTCGACGAGGAGATCCCCGTCGTTCCAGGGTGCGAGATCAACGACGATCCGCTCGAGCCGCTCTGCGCCTCCTGCCGCGCTCGCATCGCGAGCGAAGGCGATCGCGTGCCGATCGCCTGGCTCTCACGCGATCTGCGCTACGTCGAGAAACTCGCCACGCCCGACGTGACGATTGCCGACATGGTCGGCGACATCGATCCGATCAAGGCGGCGCGCTCCGGCTTGCAACTCTCCAGCGAGTTGACGATGCACTACGGGTTGGTGCCGCGGGCCAATCGCGGAATCTTCGCGATCAATGAGCTGCCGGACCTTGCGGGCAAGATTCAGGTGGGACTCTTCAACATCCTTCAGGAGGGCGACGTCCAGATCAAGGGCTACCCGATCCGCCTGCCGCTCGACATCATGATGGCGTTCACTGCCAACCCAGAGGACTACACGGCGCGCGGGAAGATCATCACGCCACTCAAGGATCGAATCGGATCGGAAATTCGCACGCACTATCCCACCGGACGCGCCGACGCGATGGCGATCACCGCGCAGGAAGCGTGGCTCGCGCGCAACGGGGCGACGCCGACGACCGAGGTTCCTGCGTTCGTGTCCGAGATCGTCGAGGAGATCGCCTTTCAGGCTCGACAGGATCGACGGATCGACAAGCGCTCCGGTGTCAGTCAGCGTCTTCCCATCTCGGCGATGGAGAACGTCGTCTCCAATGCCGAGAAGCGAGCGCTCGCCGCGAACGAACAGGTGGCCGTGGCGCGCGTCACCGACGTCTATGCCGCGCTTCCCTCGATCACCGGCAAGTTCGAGATGGAGTACGAGGGCGAGTTGAAGGGAGCCGAAGCGGTGGCGCGCGACCTGATTCGCGCGTCGGTCGCGAACGTCGCGGACGGCTACCTCTCGCATCTCGATAGCCGGCAAATCATCGAGTGGTTCGACCTCGGTGGAAGCCTGCAGCTGAGCGACACCATGAGCGCCGCTGATGTGCTCGGGCACGCACGGCAGGTTCAGGGACTGCTTGAATTGGCACGCGCCGCCGGGCTGCCGCCCAACGCGTCAGACCCGATGCTGGCGTCGGGCGTGGACTTCCTCCTGGAAGGGCTCTACGCGACGAAGAAGATCGGACGGAGTGACGAGCGCGGATATCACGGCGCGGATCCGCCGGTGCGCAAACCGGCAAGAGAAGTGAACCTCGACGAAGAGACGCGCGGGCCGGGTGGCGGGCGGAAGAAATATTACAATTAGTTGGTGGTTAGTCGTTGGTGGTTGGTGGTGGATGTGAATCGTTCGAACCGAACCACGGAGGGCCGATGCACACTCCCCACGAACCACTAACCACCACCCACCAACCAGAGAGCGCAGCGTGAAATACCGCTACACAAAGTACACCGGGAACTTGCTCGACGACATCGACATCGATGACCTGGTGTCGAAGCTGTCCGACCTGTTGCTGTCGAGCGGGTTCAATAATCCCTGGGGTGGCCAGAGCGACGAAGAGGACCGCACGATGCAGGCGCTGCACGATGCGATCCTCGAGGCGCTGTTCAGCGGCGGCATGCTGTCGGACGAAGCCATCCAGCAGTTGCTCGGCGAGCCGGCAGACGGAGACCAGGAGCAGGCGCGTCAACAACTCGAAGATCTCGTGCAGCAGATCATCGAGCGCATGATGGAACAGGGGTTCGTCTCCAGCGCTCCCGATCTCGATCAGGAGCGCGAACGGCGCCAGGGCGCCGGCGGCGGGATGGACGAGGCGCCGGCACCCGTCAAGTTCGAAGTCACCGACAAGGCTCTCGACTTCCTCGGCTACCGTGCACTGCGCGACCTCCTCGGCTCAATCGGACGCAGCGATACCGGCCGTCACGATACGCGGCATCTCAGCACCGGCGTTGAAGCGGTCGCCGCGCCAAAGCCTTACGAGTTCGGCGACACGCTCAACATCGATCCCAGCAGCACGATTCTCAACGCTGTCAGGAGAATCGGCGCTTCGAGCCCCGGGTCCCGAGCCTCGAATTCCGGCGTGATTGAAGTGGACTATCCAGACCTGATGGTCGCGCAGAGCGAATATCAAAGCTCCTGCGCCACGGTGATCATGCTGGACTGCAGCCACAGCATGATTCTGTACGGCGAGGATCGGTTCACACCGGCCAAGCGCGTGGCGCTGGCGCTGGCTCACCTGATTCGCACGCAATACCCGGGCGACTCGCTGCGCGCGGTGCTCTTTCACGACTCGGCCGAGGAGATTCCACTCAAACAACTGGGACGCGTGCGCGTGGGCCCGTACTACACGAACACGCGTGAAGGGCTGCGGCTGGCGCGGCGGATCCTCGAGCGCCAGAAGAAAGACATGCGGCAGATCGTGATGATCACCGACGGCAAGCCGTCGGCGCTGACGCGGCCTGACGGGCAGATCTACAAGAACGCATTCGGCCTCGACCCGTTCATCGTGTCCGAGACGTTCGCCGAAGTGAATGCCTGCCAGAAGGCCGGCATCATGATCAATACGTTCATGCTCGCGCGCGATCACGACCTCGTCGCGTTCGTGCGCCGCGTCGCGGCCATCTGCCGCGGCAAGGCGTACTTCACCACGCCGTACACTCTGGGCCAGTACGTCCTGATGGACTACATGGATCGGAAGACGAAGACGATCCACTGAGGATCGGGGATTCAGACATGCCACTGCCAGCCACCATCCCGATCTTCCCGCTCCCGAACGTCGTCCTCTTCCCCAACGTGTTTCTGCCGCTGCACATCTTCGAGCCTCGCTATCGCGCGATGGTGAAAGACGCGCTCGCCAGCGATCGCATCATCGGCATGGTGCTGCTGCGACCGGGCTTCGAAGCGAACTACGCCGGCCGGCCGCCTGTCTACCCGATCGGATGTGCCGGCCTCATCACCCATTCCGAGCCACTCCCGGACGGGCGCTTCAACATCGTGCTCAGAGGGCTGGAAAAGTTCAGGATGACCGGTGAGGAGAGTGGCCAACCATATCGTGTTGCGCAGGTCGAAGCGCTCACCGAGTCTGTGACCGACGATGAGAAGTCACAGATGCATCAGCATCGGCGCCGCCTTGAACATCTCCTCGCGGTCGCGATGGAGCATCGCCGCAGCGAGTCGAAGTTGTCGCCGAATGTCTCCGACGATGACCTGGTGAATGCGTTGGCGCAGTATCTGGCACTCGAACCGATCGAGCGGCAGGCATTGCTCGAGTGCGACGGTGTGCTCTCGCGGTGCGGTGCGCTGATCGAGTTGCTCGAGATGCGGTCGATGATGGCGCCAGGCAGTGGAAGCTGGACCAGCGGCCTCGCGCACTGAAACAGAAACGGCGGGCTCCCAGCCCGCCGTTTCCTCCTTACTGAAGAACGCTACGGGACGATCGGGAAATTCATCGTCGACATCAGCGTTGTCTCGCCACTACGAACCACCACTCGCATCTGGTAGACGTTCGTCGCCACTGTCGGTGTCCAGACGAGCGTGTTGCTCGAGCTCCAACCCGACTTGGTCACCCACGTCGTGCCGTTGAACAGCCTCCACTGATATTCGTACGTCCCGTTGCCGCCCGAGGCGGTTGCCGTGAACGTCACCGTCGTCCCAACAGGCTGAGGCGCCGTGCGGTTCGCCGTCAGGCTGGTGATTCGTAGAGGGTTGGTAAAGGTCACCGTGAGGGTGTCGGACATCGTGTTGCCAGCAGCATCACGCGCGGTCACAGTCAGCACGTTCGAGCCGCCGTAGAGAGGAATCCCCGCGCTCCACGACGTCGTTCCGGTGGCAACACCACTTCCGCCGCGGCTGTTGACCCAGCTCACCTGCGTCACGCCGATGTTGTCACTGGCGGTGCCACCGAGCGTGATCGTGGCCGATGGCGTCGTATAAGCGGTTGCCGTTGTCGGGCTCGTGATGGTCACCACGGGGGCCACAGTGTCCCCACTGACTGCCCAGGTGAACGTACGCGTCGCGGTCTGCAGACCGTCGGACACGGTCACCGTCACCGGGTAGGTGCCTGGCGTTGAGGGCGCGCCCGAGATGAGACCTGTTGCGACGGCGATCGCGAGACCCGGCGGCAGGCCATTGCCACCGTACGACAGCGGATCGCCATCCGCGTCCGCGCCACTCAACTGGAGCGACGCAGCCTGCCCCTGCGGCACCGTCTGATTCGCCACGACGGCCAACGTCGGAGGCGTGTTCAGCGTGACGGTGATCGACGTGGTTTTGGTGTTCCCCGCCGCGTCGCGCGCAGTGACGGTCAGCACGTTCGCGCCGGGCTGCAATGTGACTGACGTACTCCAGCTCGTCGTGCCGGCTGCTGCGCCGCTTCCGCCACGATTGTTCGACCAGGTCACCTGGGTCACACCGACGTTGTCGCTCGCCGTACCGCCAAGCGTCATCGTCGCCGTTCCCGTTCTGAAAGTGGACGCAGTCGTGGGGTTGGTGATGGCAACCGTGGGCGCGGTGGGATCTCCTGTTGTCACCGTCACCGTCAGCACATCCGATGCTGTGTTCCCAGCCGCATCACGCGCGGTGATCGTGAGAACGTTGCTGCCCGACTGCAGCGCGATGCCTTCCAACGACCACGAGGTCGTCCCGTATGCCGTGCCACTTCCGCCGCGGCTGTTGACCCAGGTCACCTGCGTGACGCCGACGTTGTCGCTCGCGGTTCCCATGAGCCCAAGCCTGGTCGCCGTCGTCGAATACGTTGCCGCCGACGCCGGACCAGTGATCGTCACCACGGGCGGGGTCGTGTCCACTGTGGTCACCGACCATGTGAAGGTTTGCGATGCGGTCAACACGCCGTCGGACGTGCGCGCCGTCACCGAGTGGCTGCCGGCTGTGGTCGGCGTGCCCGAGATGTAGCCCGTTGACGCCATCAGCGTCAGGCCCGGAGGAAGCCCGGTCGCGCTGTAGGTCAACGGGTCACCGTTCGGGTCGCTGCCAACGAGCTGAAGGCTCGAGGCCTGGCCAACCTGCGAGCTCTGGGTCCCGGGATTGGTGAGCACGGGTGGCGCGTTGCTGTACCCGCACGCTTCGTTCGAGCGCCCACCTTCGAGCGGCCCGACGACGTACGCGGTTACCGTGAAGCAGTACTGCTGGCCAGCGACCGCACTCGAGTACGACCACGTGGTCGTCGGCCCAACGTCGATGTGCTGCGTGTAGGACCCTGGCTGGGTGCCCACGTGCACGACGTAGCCAATGACCTCTGGCTCGGGATTCGGATCCCACATCAAATTGATCGTGTCAGCGGACGCGGAACGTGCGAGGACGAGCGTGCTGAGGATTGTCGAAAGGGCAACAAGGATTTTCGCGGATGTGTGTTTCTGCATGTTGTTTCGTGTTGTGTGATCGGCAAAACGGGCACCCGTTTCCAATGCCGGCACACTTCACGAACGACCTGCATGTGAGTCATCGGATGAAGACACTTGCTCACAGTGATTTACAGCGCATCACATGTCGGGAGAGCGTCCGTCCTCAGGTTCTCAGAAGAGGACAATCGAGCGGACGAATGTTGTGAGCAGCCTGTCGGGTGCCCGACATTCTGAGCTCAAACAATTAAGGGAATGTCTGGCCTATTCGTCGGAGAGCGCGAAGTACAACGCGAGCGGCGCGAGCAGGAGACACGCCGCAGCACCGAGCAGCACGAACACGCCTGTCGTCGCGAGTGGACCGAGATTCGTCAACGCCAGAAGCAGTCGACTGAACTCGAAATCGAACCACGATGCCCACACACCGGAGCTCGAGCTTCCCCACGCCAGCTGCATCGGCGACCACAGGAGTTGCACGACAGCAAACGTGAGTCCCACCGCACACGCAACCGAAACCCCGAAGAGCCACGAGAATGGCCGTGCCACACGCTGCGATGCCTCGAGCCTCGCACGGACAGCAGCACGCCACCACACCTGCCCCGCCGACGGCAGGCTCATTTCCTCGTGAAGGCCTTCGCGATCGAGCCGCAGCACGCTCGTCACTTCGACGAGCTCCTCGCAGATCGCGCACTCGGCCGCGTGCGCAGAGAGCGATTCATCACAGCGATCGGGCCAGCGCCCGGTCACGATGGCGTTGATCACATCCTGCTCGCGCGGACACTCGGGCGCTTTCATCGCTGGCCTCCGCGAATGTCTGTCGTGCTCAGCAGCCCAAGCAGCCGCTTTCTCGCGCGAAACAGCAACGCCTTCAAGCTTGCTTTCTTCAGGCCGAGGACATTGGCGATCTCTTCGTGCGAACAGCCCTGTGCATAGGCCAGCCACAGAAGCGACCGTTCGCGCGGCTTCATCTGATCCATCGCGCGCGCGAGATCGAGCCGGCGCACCGCGCGATCGCCCTCGCTCGAGTCCGCTGACGTATCCAGGACCTGCGATTCATCGGTGAACTGGCGCTCTTCATGCCCGCGACGGCGCCGGTGATCGCGAACGAGATTGGTGGCAATGCGGAACAGATAGTTGCGACGATGGTCGTCGCTCTCGAAGTCGGCGCGCGTCCGCAGGAAACGGTAGTAGGCCTCCTGCAGGAGATCGTCTGCCAGACGTCCGTCGCCGGTGATGCGGGCCAGATACGCCCACACGGGCCGGGCCGTCTGCTCGTAGAACGCGTGGAACGCCTCCTCGGTCATGAGGAACGTGCGGTCGGCGTCACCAAACGCGCCAATCAGTTCCACGTCCGTCAGCGTCATGTCACGCATTCGTTTCTTGTTTCCTGGGCAACAAGCCTAACCGCGACGAGAGGAAGTAGGCAACGACAGCGGACACCACGGCACCGAAGCCGAGAGACATCACGAGAACGCCGAGCACGGTGAATGCCGGAACGATTTCCTCGGGGACCTGGCCTTGGGCGTAGCGCAAACCGATCCCCAGCGAGGCGAGGACCACACCAGCCTGAACCGACCAGAGGATGCGACCGAACGGCGCGGTCGCGACCCGCGTCTCCGGTATCGGGCTGTTCGGCGCGAACTCGAGAAACGCCTTTCCCGCCGGCGTCTGCACGTAGGCCAGCAGGTCGTCGTTCGACTGCATGCGATCGAGGATCTTCGTGTGGACGTCGATCTGCACCTTCGTTTGCCGAACCCAGCGGCGGTACGCCACGACCTGCTGCGCCACGGAGCCCATCGTGATGAGCAGGGTCATGAAGAAGATGAAGATCCCGCTGCCAGCCAGGATGACGGCGAGGAACTCCGTCGGTTCAGGCCCCCGTCGGTTTTCCGGCTCTCCGAAGAAGTAGGTCGGGTTTCTCGCTATCTCTGGATGCTGCTTGAGGAAGGCCTGGAGTGTCGGATAGGGCGCCAGATATTCGGGCCGCTCTGCCAACGAGGGGTCGTACTGCAGGACCCTTCGCACGTCCGGGGGCAGCTGATAGAGCAGCTGCTGAAGGCGGTTACGGGTGAAGTCCGCGCTCTGCGAGTAGTCCGGCGGGCCCGGGTCGTCCGCCGGCTCGGCGGGCGCCGGCTGGCCCCGTTCGCGAAGGATTGGCCCGATTTCCTTCTCCTGGCCGCGACCCTGGGCAGCCAGGCTGCCGGGAACCAGTACTGCCAGAACGACCGCCAGAATCGCAACATGTCTCATGCCTCCCTATTACGGGCATGGCCCGGGAAGGTTAACCGGACCGTGGGCGGGCCCTGGTGAGCGGGACGAACTGGACCGGGATAGTGCGCTTCTCCAGGACCCCCTTGGGGGTCTTCTCGACGATCGTCATCCACTGCAGCCCGCCTTGAGAGCCGACTGGGATGACGAGGCGGCCACCGACCGCGAGCTGTTCGACCAATGAGACCGGAATGTCGTCGGGGGCTGCGGTCACCATGACGCGGTCGAAGGGTGACTGTTCAGGCCACCCGCTGTGACCATCTCCGAGCCGGACATGCACGTTGGTCAGGCCGAGGTCGTGAAGCAGGTTCGTCGCCGCAGCGGCCAATTCGGGAACGATCTCAATGCTCCAGACCTCCCGAGCGAGCGTGGCGATGACGGCAGTCTGATACGCGGACCCTGTTCCGATCTCTAGCACTCGATGCGACTCGCGCACATCGAGCACCTCCGTCATATACGCGACGATGTACGGCTGTGAAATGGTCTGGCTGAAACCGATGGCCAGCGGCACATCGTCGTAGGACTGCGAACGCGCGGCGGGAGGAACGAAGAGATCGCGTGGAATGGTCTCCATCGCGGTGAGCACACGGGTATCGGTCACACCCCGTTGCCGGATCTGCTGCTCGACCATGTCGAGCCGGCGCTTACGAAGAGTCTCTTCGGACGTTCACGCCTCCTGCAGCCGCCGATCGGCGATGACCTTCACGATCCGCTCACCGTGGAAACGGCCGTTCTCGATGAAGATGTTGCCGGTGTTGCGACCGGCAACGGCGCCACCTGCGATGAACAAGTTCGGCACGTTGCTTTCGAAGGTCTCCGGATTGAGAGTGGGTGTGAGCGATTCGGGATGGCATTCAATGCCAGCGCGACGCATCAGCTCCACGTCGGGGTGATAACCGGTCAGCAGAAACACGCCCTCTGCCGGGATACTCTCCGTCGCTCCCTTGCGCTCGATGATCACCTCGGTCTGCCGAATCTCGACCACGCGCGATTCGAAGCGCGCAGCGATCGAGCCCTCCTTGATGCGGTTCTCGATGTCCGGCTTGACCCAGTACTTGATCGAGTCTCCAAGCGCCGCGCGGCGATGCACGAGCGTCACCTGCGCGCCGCCACGAAACAATTCGAGCGCCGCCTCAGCGGCTGAATTCTTTCCGCCGACGATCACCACGCGCTGCCTGAAGTATGGATGCGCGTCCGTGTAGTAGTGCGAGACGTGCGGCAGATCCTCGCCGGGGATACCGAGATAGTTGGGCAGATCGTAGTAGCCGATGGCGAGCACCACGGCTCGCGCCTCTCTCACTCGTGTTCCGCCGCGTCCCGTGCTCGTGACGACGAAGGTGCCGTCTTCCTCTCGCTCGATCTGACGAACTTCCTCGTGAAACGAGACCTGGATGCCGAACGTCTCGACGACGCGCCTGTAGTAGCGCAGCGCTTCCAGCCTGGTGGGCTTGTCGTATGGCGTGACGAGAGGAAGCCCCCCGATCTCGAGCAACTCCGGCGTGGTGAAGAACACCATCAGCGGCGGGAAGTTGAAGATCGAGTTGACGAGCACGCCCTTGTCCACGATGGCGTAGTCGAGGCCCTGCTGTTTGGCTGCGATGGCTGTGGCCAGCCCCGAAGGGCCGGCACCAATGATCAGTAAATCCCGGACGGGCATGAATGAAGTGTCACCTGAATTTTACTTCGCAGCCACCGCCGCCCGGTCGAGACGAAATGCGCGATGCAGGGCTCGAACGGCGGGAGCAGCGTCGCCCTCGGCCACGACGAGAGAAATGTTGCGCTCGGACGAGCCTTGCGAGATTGCGATGACGTTGATGCGTTCGCTGCCGAGCGAACCAAACACCGTCGCCGCGATGCCAGGCGTTCCGCGCATGCGATCGCCGATCGCCGCGACCACCGCCACCGGCTGCTCCGAGATCTCTTCCACGTGCCCGCGCTGCAGCTCGAGTTCCAGCGTGCCTCGTAGCGCTTTCACCACACGCGGCGCATCGGCCGCGGTGATCACGAAGCACATGTTGTTCTCAGACGACGCCTGCGAAATCATCAGCACGTTCGACTGCTGTTCGGCGACGATCTCGAACGCCTTCGCCACAATTCCTGGAATGCCCTGCATCCCCGTGCCGCTGATGGTGATGAGGCTCACGCCGCGAATCGACGTGACCGCTTTGACGCCCGGGATCGACGGGTCCCCTTCGACGCTGACTCGCGTGCCTGGATGCGTCGGGTTGAAGCTGTTCAGGATGCGAACGGGAATTCGCTTACGAAACGCAGGAAGGATCGTCTTGTAGTGCAGCACCTTTGCGCCGTAGTACGCCAGCTCGGATGCTTCGCTGTACGAAATCTCCGCGAGCGTCCGCGCGTCGGAGACCTCCGACGGGTTCGCCGACAACACGCCATCCACGTCCGTCCAGATCCAGATCTCGTCGGCATCGAGCCCCGCGCCAACGATCGAGGCTGAATAGTCCGAGCCGCCGCGCCCGAGTGTGGTGAGCACACCATCGACGGTTGCGCCGATGAACCCGGTGAGCACGGGGCTCTCGCCGCGCTCGATGAGCGGGCGCACCTTCGTCTGCATCTTGACGCGGGTCTCGTCCATGAGCGGCTCGGCGCCGCCGAACTGGTCAGTCGTGACGATGCAGTCGGTAGCATCGATCGCGCTGGACACGCGGCCGCGCGCCGCGATCGCACCAGCCACCAGCGGCGCCGCCAGCATCTCGCCCGTTCCCGAGATCGCGTCGAGCAGGCGCGGCGTCAACTCGTGCACCATCGACAGGCCGTAGCACAGCTTCTCGAATCGATCGAGGCGTCGATCGATTTGCTCGAGCGCCGCAGCGCGCACGGATTCGTCCCGGATCACCGCGTCGGCGACCGCCTTGTGCCGTTCGAAGAGGCGCTGGCGCAGCGTCGCGTCGAGGCTGCCCTTCGACGCCTTCTGTGCCGCCTCGATCAAGCTGTTGGTCACGCCGCTCATGGCGGAGGTGACCGCGGCAACCTGATGTCCTTTGTCTCGTGCGGCGGTAACGAGCGCCGCGGCCTGCGCAATACGCTCGGCGGAACCTACCGAGGTCCCACCGAATTTCATGACTATGAGCATGGGATAACGAAGATCTCCGGGCTTCGGTATTCCTCAGTCTACCGTCTTCAGTTGCCGGGCTGCCAGCAGGAGGGCGTGCTCTGAAAGGTGGCCAGAGATCAACTCCCAAAGACACCAACTCCCAACTCCCAAAGATCCAATCGTTTGGGAGTTGGATTTTGGAAGTTGGGGGTTGGGAGTTTGCCGTTAGTTTTCTTCGGCCGGGGCAGCGGGACGATTCGGCACAGGGACTTGGATCGTTCGACGTGCCCGCTTGATGCCGTTCTTCGCATCTTCCTCGATTGCCTTGTCTTCCGCGCGCTCGGCGCTGAGCGCATTCGGCAGACCATAGTTCCCCTCGTGGCACTCGTACGGGAGGATCACGCCGCCATCAAGCGGCGTCAGCGGCATCGACATGGTAAACGGCCGCGCGTAAGTAACGGGATCATCGACCGTGAACTGGTACTGGATGACATCGGCAGCCACACGCTTGAAGCGCTCGGTGATCACCATCTTGTCGCTGTGGCGCAGGCCATTGCCGTTGCCGCCGATGCTCGTCTTGTCCGTCAGGTTCGTGGTCACCACGACGAGCTCGTCACCTTCCCAGCGCGCACGTGAATCACCGAGATACTGCTGGATGGCCTGCCCGAGGTGCGGGCGACCGTCGGTGTAGATGATGCGCGTGTCGTGGATCATTTCGTAGCCGAACGCCACCATGCCCGGCGCCTGCACGATGCGATTGCCGTTGCCGTAGACCACGCGAAGCACTGAGCCGACGATGCCGCGCGTGATGCAGCGATCGTAAAGGGTGAAGTCCTCTGTCGTATTGAAGGGGCCTTCACCGAACGTGCCGCGGTCGCGCGTGGCCCGACGCTTCTCGGCCTCCTTCGTCACGGCCGGCATGTGGCCATCAGGCGGATCGACGATGAGCGACGTCTGCCTGAACGCACGGCGTGCGAAGTCGTTGCGGAAGGAACCGATGTCGGATTCACCGCGCTTGACACCCGCCTCGACCTGCTTGACCCGGGCAGCGAACGCTTCATCGCTGAGATAGAGGTTGTTGCCGAATTCTTTCGGACGCTCGCGCGGGATTCCGCTCGTGTCGTCACTGCTCCAGACACCTTGCAAATCGGGATCTCCCCACGGTGTCTTGGGTACGGTGTAGGGAATTGGCGCACCGCCGTTATACGCGGTAATGAAGAGTGACGGTGCGCTCTGGCTCTGGCCTGAAACAGACAACGTCGCCAGCCCGAGGCCGGCGACGGCGAAAAGTGAGCTGAAAAGGACGCGCTTACTCATCTGGAGCTCCTTATGAGTACGTTTTGCGCGGCGATTATACGGTGTTTACCAGCCCAGCGTCCTCAGGGCATCTACGAAGTTGATGTAGAGAAATTGCGTCGATCCGTCGAACTCGAAGCCGTTGACGTCGCCGGTATTTGGCGGCTCCGGCGCCTCGCCGTTCTGCACGACCAGGAGCCCGAGCGGGTACTGCCTGCCTAGCGGCACCGGCACGTAGTGGACGCCATCGGTATCACCCACTCCATCCACGAGGAACGAGCCAAGGTGCTGCACGTTTCTACCGATCAGATAGAAGTGGAAGCTCGAGTCGCCCTGACTGGACGCAAGCATCAGCGTCTCGCCCCGCACGCTGCTCACGACCGTCAACCCCTCCAGGTCGGCTTCAAGGAAGCGGCCCGCGTTCGCATCCGATCCCGGCGCGACGACGTCACCCGGCGACGGCGGACTCTGCGGCGCGTACTCGCATTCGAACTCGTCATCGTCGGGAATCGCGTGATACGCCTGACCGAACGACTTCACCGGCTCGATGAGGCGTTCCTTCCCCACCGTGACGAGGCCAGGAAGTGAGGAGACGCGCGGCAGTTTGTAGAGACCGATCGTCTCGAAGGCGACGTAGAGCGTATCGTTGACGCTGTCCACGACGAGGCCTTCCGACTGCGGCTCTTCGAGCGCCGCTTCGCGGCACGGCGTCCACTCGTATCGCAGGCCATGTTGATCCCGGAGGTTGAAGCTCGTGTCGAAGAGGAAGGTCCGCACAAAGCGATAGGAGAGCCTGCCGCTCGCAGTCGGCTCCATTGAGAGTTGTCGCACGAGCCCGCGCTCGCGCTCGGTGACAAAGATCTGAGCAGGGCTCCCCTGCACGACGGTCAAACCATAGACCGTGTTCTGATCGTCAACCGGGTTGTCGACCCATCCTTCGGCGGCGCCTGACGGCTGCAACTCCGACGGCTGCTCGTAGCGTCGAGGGAACACTCGCGGCACGTTTGGTGACGTGATGTCTACGAGCGGACCATCCGGATCGTCGAGGTCGATCTTGAAGAAACGCACGCGATCGCATCCGCGATCCGACACGATCGCGACGTCCGCTCGGGGCGCTCGAGGGCCGGTGCCCAGGCGGACGTCATACGCGATGTCCACGTTGTTGTAACGACCGAATGTCTCCCCACTCACGCTGTCAACGCACGGCGTGCCGGGGCCGGGGTTCAGGCCAGCCGGGGTCGCGGGGTCGGCGGCCTGGACCTGTGGGGCATTCGGTGGAAACATCGCCTGAACGAGCCGGCCGGAGAGGTCGTACACCAGGATGCCGGCATCCTTCGCCGTGCCGACGATCAGCGACTGCTTGTGATTGCGACGATTGACCCAGATCGCCGGGTCGTCGGCGTCGGGCGTCGCCGGAGCATCCTCATAGTTGAACAATGGCGCCGTGCGCAGCACGGGTTGCACAACGGTCTGTGCCGCAGCTGCAGACACGACACTCATGGACAGAGCAAGGATCATCACCAGTCGTTTCACGCGCCGACCTCCTCAATGCAATTGGGAGGTGCAGTCTATCGATGCGATACGACAGAGATGTATCTTCGAGCGCCTGCTCGGTGAGCACGCCGGCAACATCCGTCGCTTTGATCGTCCCTTCAACAGGTTGTTTGCGAGTGAGATCGAGCACCCACCTGGTGTCGTACGAAAGGTAGGCGTTGTAGGGTCGGACCAGGGTTTACAATTCCGGCCATGACTCGCACACACGCGCTCGTCTTCATCGCCGTTCTGACGGTGGGTTGTTCGTCCACTTCCCCGGAGCGGCAAGTCGTTGACGAAGCCGCAGCCGCGCTCGGAGGCGCGTCGCGGATTCAGTCGCTGATGTCGCTGCAGATCACTGGCAGCGGCTCGGCACCGAACGCCGGCCAGAACCGGCTGCCTGACGATGAGCTGCCCGTGTGGAAGGTGACCGAGCACACGCGTGCGATCGACCTGGCCAACGGCCGGACTCGTGTGCAACAGTTTCGCGAGGCGCAGTTTCAGTTCGCTGGCGCAACGACGCAGCGCGTGACGCAGGGGCTCGATGGCGTCGTCGCGTATAACGCCGCACCAGATGGCGCGCTGAACCGCGCGGGTGAGGTGGCGGCTCGCGATCGTCGAGTCGAACTGCTCCACCACCCGTTGACAGTCGTGCGCGCGGCACTCGATCCCGCCGCCACACTCTCCAACCCTCGAACAGAGGGTGGTCTGCAGCTCGTGGACATCACCACGGCTCTCGGCGACACCGTCACGCTTGCCATCGACCAGTCAACACACCTGCCAGCGAAGGTGACGTCGATGAGCGACAACGCGAACATGGGAGACGTGGCGATCGTCACGACGTTCTCGGATTACGAAGACGTTGACGGCGTCAAGCTGCCGAAGCGACTGACGACCATGATGGACAAGTACCTTCAGTTCGATCTGCAGGTATCGAAGAATGCCCTGAACGGAAGCGTCGCCGAACTGGCCGTGCCTGACGCGGTGAAATCAGCGCCGGCACCCGCGCCGCCACCCGTCGTCGTCACCGTCGAACCGGTCGCGAAAGGGATCTGGTGGCTTGCCGGCTCGGGTAACCATCGCAGTGTCGTGTTCGAGTTCGACGATCACCTCGTGCTCTATGAGGTTCCCGTCAACGAGGCACGCTCGAAGCCGGTGATCGACAAGGCGAGGACGCTGAGCACGAAGCCGCTGACGATGGCGATCGTGTCGCATCATCATTTCGACCACTCGGGCGGGTTACGTGTCGCGGTCGCAGAAGATCTGACGATCGTGACGCATCGTGCCAACGAAGCGTTCTTCAAGGATCTGCTGGCGCGCCCGCACACGATCGTGCCCGACGCGCTTCAGATGAACCCCAAGCCGGCGAAGTTCGTGTGGGTGGACGATCAGATGACGCTGAAGGACACGTCGATGGAGGTGCAGCTCTATCACCTGCTCGACAATGTGCGCGAGGGAACCAACCTCTACGCGTACGTGCCGCGCGACCGCATGCTCGTGCAGGCGGACCTGTACGACGCGAGTTGGTCGCAGCACCTGTGGGGCGAAAACGTGCTGACGAACATCGCGCAACGGAAGCTGAAGGTAGACCGCGACGTGCCGGTACACGGCGTCATCGAGCCGTTCGATCAGATGGTGAAAACTATCAAGGCAAAGCCTACAATCGCAGGCACCAACTAAGACGGGGTCAGACCCGCACAATTTGAGGCCGGAGGCCATATGTCTAGTTCTCGTCGCGAGTTCGTCAAGATTGCCGGTGCCATGGCCGGCGCGGCATTCGCCTCACCAGCCTTCGGCTTTGCGAACGACCCCGCGCTTGGCCTGATCTTTCCGCCCAAGGACTACCCGATTCCGCCCGACGCGAAGCGGCTCTATCCGAGCGGTGTGGAGTTCCTCGGCGACGGCGTCGGCCTGCCGGGAGGCATGACGGTCGAGGGCTATGAAGAAGCGATCCCGCGGGTCGTGCCGGTGGCCGAGGCGCTCGCGAAGCGTGGCGCGAAGGTCATCTCTGTCTTCGGATCGTCGTTGACCTTCTACAAGGGCGCCAAATTCAATCAGGATCTGACCGAGCGCGTCACGAAGGCCACGGGCGTTCCAGCGACGACACAAAGCAACGGCTTGATCGACGGCCTGCGCACCGCGAATGCAAAGCGGGTCGCGGTTGCCACCGCGTACACCGACATCGTCACCGGAAGATTGAAAATATTCCTCGAGGAGCACGGCTTCGAGGTGACATCAGCCAAGGGCCTCGGCTACGAGCGCGTCCCCGAAGGCGCAGCGACTCAGGAGATCCTGTTCAACCTGGGCGCCGACGCCTACGCGAACTCCAGGAAGGCTGATGCGCTGGTCGTGTCGTGCGGCGCGCTGCGGACGCTGGATCTCATCGTGCCGCTCGAGAACAAGATCAAGGTTCCCGTCGTCTCGTCAACGCCTCATGGATTGATGAACGGAGTGCGCTTGCTCGGTGTCAGCCCGCGAGCGCAGGGATTCGGGATGGTCTTCTCTCGCGCCTGAGACGGAACTGAATCACGCTCCATCGACGATGGCGCAGGTCTGCACGCCGAACATCGGACCGAGGGAACGCCGCAAGCGACTAATAGCGGGTGTCGTCATGACTGCACTGACGCTCTGCGTCGCCGCCGGCCTGATTCTTACCGGACTGCCCCGCGTGTGGCGCATCGTCACCATCGCCCCTGCATGGATCGCCGCACTTGGTTTCTTTCAAGTGCGCGAAAACACCTGTGTCGCACTCGCGGCGCGCGGACTCCGCAACATGGACACCGGTGATGAGCGCATCTCGGATCCAATCGAGTTGCTCAGAGTTCGCCAGCAGTCGCGCAGCGTCCACGTGCAGGCGGCGCTGCTGGCGCTCGCGGTCGCCGTATTCTTCACGCTGCTCGTGCCGGTCTAAGGGACGCCCTCAGATCCGGCCGGTCAGTAGCAGAATTACAACCACGAGCAGTACGAGTCCAAGCCCGCTGCTCGGGTAGTATCCCCAGCCCCGGCTGTACGGCCACGCAGGCGCCGCGCCTACCAGCATCAGCACGAGAAGAACGATAAGTAGCGTGATCATTGTTTCCTCTCATTCGCACGCGTTTGCAGGACCTACTCGTCCACTCCTGCTGTTCGAAGTTGGTGCAACAGTCAGACCAGCACCCCCTGCAGTCGAGGTGTAACACCCTCACGAGTTGCGGCACTTCCCTGATGAGACGCACATCTGGGAGGTGCTCATGTCCGCCATCGACGAGATTGCACGCGACGTGTACCGGATCTCGATCCACGTCCCGCAGTTCGACCTTCAGTTCAATCACTTCCTCGTGAAAGACGAACAACCGCTGCTCTTTCATACCGGGATGCGGAAGATGTTTCCGGAGCTCTGGGAAGCCGTCGGCCGCGTGATCGATCCCCAGTCGCTGCGCTGGATCAGTTGGAGCCACTTTGAAGTGGATGAATGCGGCGCGCTCAACGAGTGGCTCGCCCGCGCCCCTCACGCGCAGGCCGCGTGCGGCCAGGTGGGAGCGATGGTCAACGTGACGGATTTCGCCGACCGTCCGCCGCTGGCATTGGCTCCCGGTGACATCCTCTCGACGGGCAGCCATCGATTCCGGTGGGTGCCAACACCTCACCTCCCGCACGGCTGGGACGCGGGCATGCTTTTCGAAGAACAGGACCGCGTGCTGTTCTGCTCGGATCTCTTTCATCAACTCGGTCAACGCGAGCCCATTACCCGTGCCGACGTCGTCGGCCGCTATGACGAAGCGATCGCGATGATGCAGGCGCATCCAGTGCTCATGGACTACATGCCGTTCACGGCGCAGACGCGCGACCGGCTCGAGACGCTGGCGCAGTTGCAGCCGAAGCTGTTGGCGGCAATGCACGGCTCGGCCTTCGAAGGTGATGGCGCCGCTGCGCTGCGCGCCGTCGGCGAGGTGATGGAACGGCACCTCGGCGTGCAGATGGCGAACAGCCGGTAACGCGTTGACGCGTCTGCCGCGCCGCCTGTACCGTAGCGTCGTGACGAGCTCACGCGCGACGATGATGAGCACGTGCGAAGACGGTGTCGTGGCCCGGGCGGTAGCCGCACACGACGCCGACGAGGCCACGGCGGCCGAGACCGAGCTCTATCGGCGATTCGCGCCACGCGTGCGGTTGTTCGGGCTGAAGCATCTGGCGGATCGATCGTCGGCTGACGATCTCGCGCAACAGGTGATGCTGGTAGTGATCACGCGCCTTCGGGCAGGTGAGGTGCGCGAGCCCGATCAGATCGGATCGTTTGTCCTCGGCACGAGCCGAATGATGGTGGCAGGTCAGAGGCGCGGCGAGCGGCGACGAACGGCGATCACCGCGCGTGTCGAGGTGTATGAGGAAGCGGTGCAGCCGGCGAGCGATCTTGCACTCGATGGGATGCGCATCGCGCCGTGCCTGGAAGGGCTGCGCGAACGAGAGAGAACGATCTTGCTACTCACCTACTACGCGGACAAATCGGCACCGGAGATCGCAGCAGCGATCGGCATGACGGCCGTAGCGGTACGCGTAGGCCGGCACCGCGCGCTCGCGTCGATGCGCGAGTGCATCGAGACCAGGAGGGCGTCGTGACCGGCACACGCATGCCATGTCCATCGTTCGGTGAGCTGGCCGACTACTGGACCTCTGACATCACGACGGCCGATGCGGAGCAGATAGAGGCTCACGTCTTTGATTGCGAGCGTTGCGCGAGAATGCTGGCAGAGGCCGACCGCCTGCGTGCCGGCATCAGCGACCTTGCCCGCTCAGGCAACATCCAGGCATTTGTCACCGACGACGTCCTGAATCGCCTGGCGCGCGATGGTGTTCGCGTGAGGTACTACGCGCTCAACCCTGGAGAATCGGTTCGGTGCGCGGTGTGGTCTGACGATGATGTGCTCGTGACGAGACTGCGTGGCAACTTCGCTGGTGTCGAGTCCGTCGATGCGGAAATGCGGCTCGAGTCGGGCGAGGAATGGGCACACACGAAGGACATCCCACTGCCGGACGGCGCGACGGAATTGGTGATGGCTTTGCCAGCGGCTCTCGTGCGTACTGCGCCGACGATCCCGATGCGGCTGACGCTGCGCGCCTCCGATACGTCGCGCCGCGAACGTATCCTCGCTGAGTACGTCTTCAATCACGAAGGCGCGCTCGAGCGGGGCTAGCTGGGTCCCTTGTGCTTGGTCCGTGGTCCTTTGTCCGTTCCGTGGTCCAAGGTCCTGGGTCCGCAGCCAGGACCAAGGACTGAGGACACTACATTGGAACGTCGTCCTTAGCTCGAATGATCGTGGATGATGCGCCAGCCGGCGCCGGTCTTCTCCCACGTCAGACTGAACCAGCCGCTTCGATCCATCTCACCGCCGCCCGTCAGCACGAAGTGACCCGTCGATAGCGCGTGTCGCTCGCCGAGCGGCCGCACCTCGATGCGATCGAACGACAGCTGTTGCTTGGGCTTCCCATCGCGCCAGAAGGATTTCGCGAGCGATTGCCCGACAACGTCGCGGCCCTGGATCGGTCCGTTCCCGCCCATGAAGGTGGCGTTCTCGGTGTAGAGGCCGATGTGACCTGGCAGGTCCGCCTTGTTCCACGCGGCTGCGCTCGCCATCAGCGCAGGAGGAATTGCGGTGGTCGCGTCGTTCTGAGCCGACACGGAGCCGCACGCCGAAGTCAAAAGCACGCACGTCACGATCAGACAAATTTTTGAGCGCATAGGAATGTCAGTTGGCCACTCGAAGACAGCGATATCCAGTTCCGCACGAGTCAGCGTCGCCGATGTCGATCTCGCGCATGCCAGTGAGCGTGTTGATGATGATCTGCCCTTCCGCGGTGATCACAATCCGGTCCAGAGGGCTCCCATTGTCGCCCGGCGGCGTCGTTCCCAGGTGCAGACTACCGGCGCGTGACGTGCCCGTTTGATCCCCTGAGGCGCGTGAGTAGATCTGCGCCGTGCGGCCGTTTCCACCGCAGCCCGACCAGAAACCCGATAGCCCCGGCTCGCATCGCGCGCCCCATGCCTGCCAATAGAGGCTGCCAAGCGTGGTCCCATCAGGCACATGCTGCGGTTTCCCATTGAAGTCCGCATTGTCCGGTCCTGCCCGCCGCAGCACGAGATCGGGCGCGTCGCCGATGTCGGCGAGAACCATTCCCTTCGCGTAGCACTTCGGCGTGCCATCAGCTAACGGGTGCACGACGTTCGACTGCGAGTTCGTCTGCCGGCAGAAGAAATCCGGCGCGCCGGGCCAGCCGTCGGTTCGGCCCCACAACAACTGTCCCCTGAACACATTCCCGCTGACGCTGTTGCCGTTTGGCGGCACGAACGGAGCGATGGCCTCCTGGGCGTGCGCGGTGAGCGCTATGGAGAAAACGAGAATGACGAGCGAACCGCCACGTGGCATGAGGACCTCCGACATCGATCGTACGCCACGGGAAGGTAACCAGCGGGTCCATCGAACAGGACCCGCCCTACGATCGAAGAATGGGGACTAAGGACCGAACTATGCGAGCGGTGCAGGAAGTTGCGACTCACCCATCAGGTAGGTGTCGATTGCACGCGCCGCACTACGGCCTTTGGCGATTGCAGTCTGCCTTCAATCTGCCGCGACACATCTTGTTCGGATCTGTCACGGTACGCGTTTCCTCCTACAGGTGACCCTCGGGCTAGAGCCATCGACGCCCTCGATGCCCGGTGGCAGACTCCCGACCATCACAACAAGGGGCGCACCACATGCCTGACAGTCGTGTCTTCCGCGACGTCTTAGCCGACCTTCGTGCGGCGCTGGAGGCAAATCCCACGCGCGCCGAAAAGCCGGAGGAGCGCTTTCGGCTGATTCGTCCTTTCGAGAAGGCGCTCGCGCTGTTCAACGAACTTCCAAACGTCGTCATCGACAACGACCTCGCAGGCAAGATTGCCACGCTACTGTGGCAGAAGACGCACCCGGAGCGTGCGAACCTCGATTCCCTCCTCGCGCAAATTCGCGATGACGATGTCTGGGTACGAACGACGGCTGCGGCCGCTTTAAGCGCGAGTATCGAGCACCAAAGCGATGCGGGCTCGGATCAACAGACGCTGCATCGTACGCGCGTCGCCCTCGAGCAGCAGCGGTACCTCGAGCGTTCGCCGGTCATTGCCTTCCAACTCGAACAGATCATCAACGAACTCAAGAGTGCCGCTGCGCCCGATGTTGCAACCGGCATGACCGCGGTGCACAACCCATATGTGGCGGGTCCGCCCCTGCGGGACAGCCGTCGGTTCTTCGGCCGTGACGACATCCTCAACGCGTTACGACACACGCTGGGCGAAGGCTCCGGCACCCGCAGTGTGGTGATCCAGGGAGGCCGTAGAACTGGCAAGACATCGCTCTTGTATCGCATTCGCGAAGGCGCGTTGGGCGATAGCCTTCTTCCGGTGTACTTCGACATGCAGTCGGTACCCGGAAAACCGCTGCCGGCTTTCCTAGAGGCGCTCGCGCGCGCGATCGCTGAGGCAACGGGAGGTCCATCGGAATCGGGCAACGAGGCAAGATTGCTATCGACCGACTTCGACTATCTTCAGAACACGATCGAGCAGGCGATCGCTGGGGCCAAAAACCGCGTCCTCGTCTTGATGTTCGACGAGTACGAGGTGTTCAAGGACTACCTGGCGGATGGCCGCCTCGCGAGGCAGTTCCAATCGCTGCTCGAGCGACAACCAACGCTCGCTTTCATCTTCGCGGGCGCACAGAAGATCGAAGCGCTGAAGGAACGGCACTTCCAGCTACTGCTCGATGACTGCGCCTACATGAAAATCAGCTTCCTGTCGGCGGCGGACGCAGGCCGCCTGATCGTGGAGCCGGCGCAGGGAGTTCTCGACTTCCCAGAGGCGATCGTCGCGCAGATCACGTCGCTGACGGCAGGTCATCCCTTCTACATTCAGTCGCTCTGCCAGATCATTTTCGACGAGTTGCAGCGCGCCAAGCGCCACGTCGTCACATCAGAGGACGTCGATCGGGCCATCCTCCATTTCGTGGAGAACCCAGCGCCACACCTGGTGCTGGGGTGGAACGCTCTGGCGCTCGACGAGAAAGTGGCTGCGTCCACTCTCGCCGTAATGCAGGACCACCCCGACCCGTGGGTTACATCGCGGGCGCTCGCCCGGTTACTGACCGAGGAGCGGTATCCGATCCGAGTGGTGAAATCCGAGATGCAGCAGGCACTCGTGGCCCTGCGGGAGCAGGACTGGGTCGTGAAGCGAGAAGGAGAGCAGGCATTCCGGCTCACGATCAAACTCGTCCAGCGCTGGGTCGTCGAGCACCGATCGATCTGGTACCTCGTGGAGGAGCAACGCCGCGCACTCGTCGATCGTACGGCACACGTGGGGCGGCGAGCATGGTCCGCCCTGGTCGACATCCTGATCATCGGTATTCTTTCGTTCGTGACGTCGGATCTCGTCAGTCAGTCGTTTTTTGCCGTGGCGGCCGTGTATCCCCCGGCATTCCTCCTCTTGTATCGCGCCACACCGGGAATGCTGCTCCTCCGCATCCGGGTAGTCAGTGAGGCGGGCGTGCGGCTTCATCCGGCGCGCAGCGTCACGCTCGGCCTACTCGCCGTGTTACCTCTGCTCATGGTGGGTCTGGCCGTGCTGTTGATATGGACGTCGGAATTCGTCGCGATCGCGCTCATTGTTCTGGCACTGGGCATCATCGCAGGGCATGCGTGGATGGTGCACTTCGGACGAAAGAAGCGCGGGCTGTTCGACAAGCTGACCCGAGCGGTCTTCGTTGTGCAGCCAAAAGGATAGCGTCATGCTGGTCAACCCTTATCGAAACCGTGGTCCGTTACGCCGCCACGACGAGTTCTTCGGCCGTCGGCAGGAGCTGAGCGAGATTTATCGCGCAGTGGCACAAGGGCACTATGTTTCGCTTGTGGGTGAACGGCGCGTCGGCAAGACGTCTATTCTGAACGCGTTGGGATTCGAGGAGTTCCGCCGTTACTTCGGCGTCCCCACTCACCTTCGCTTCGTATCTCTGAACTCGCAGTACTGCACGACGGGTGACGAGAGCGCCTTCATTCAACTGCTGGTCAGTCAGATCGGCCGCGCGACCGGCACAAAGACGCGCGGCACATCACCCGAGGCCCTCCGACGGGTCGCTCGCGAAATCGAGGACATGGTGCCGAGGTATCAGGTCATCATCCTGCTCGATGAGGTCGACGTACTCGTGCACAACCGTAACATCTCACCCGAGTTGTTCGCCTACCTTCGCGCGTGGACCGAGGAGTTTCAGATTCCCTTCGTCGTGGCATCGAAAGAAGGCTCCGTCGACCTGTTCCTCGACGCTGAATCCTCCGGGTCGCCGTTCTGGAATCTCTTCCAGCTTCTCTACGTGGGACCTATGTCGCCGACCGAAGCCGACGAACTGGTGCGAGTTCCTGCCGAGCGCTGCAAACGCGCGTTCAACGAGCCTGAAGTCGAACGCGTGCTGCTTCTCGGTGGACACCAGCCGTACTTCCTGCAACTCGCGGCCGACTGTATGTTCGACGCAAAGCTAAAGAGTAACGACAGAGTCGACTTCGACACAGTGATGCAGGACTTCCGGTTTAAGGCGGACGCTCATCTCGAGTATCTGGTGGGACACATCCCCACATCGGAGCGCGAGGCGCTCGTGGCGTTCGTGCAGCACGGGACACGACCGGAGCCGAAGGCGTTGTCCGGGCTCTTAAAGAAAGGCGTACTGCTAGAGGAGCACGGCACACTCCGACCGTTCTCTCAGGCACTGGCCGACGTGGTCCGCGCGGCGGAAGTCGCCGCGGTGCCCGGTGGAACCTTCTTTCAGCGCGCCGCCTACTTCTTTCGCGATTGATGTGATCGCTCATGGAAGCGCAGATGATCTTCGACCGCGTCGACATCGTCCGGGAAATCCAAGGCACGTGCCTCGTGACCGGTGGCGCCAGTGTCGTCGTGCGCAGTTCGCACAAAGTCGGGAAGTCACACCTGCTGGAGCACATCTATCGCAGCGGCAGTTCCGAGTCAGACGCGATGTTTTGCCGCATCGACCTGGACTTGCTGCGAACCTGGGCCGACGGCCGGAAGATGTCGGATTCAGTGTTCTACAACTTTCTCGTGCACCGGCTCCACGAGCGGCTCGGCGCGTCCGTTGCTTCTCACGCCCGCAACGAGGACACCTGGAAGGACGAGATCAAGGAAACGGATGACAAGCTCGCCGCGCTCAGGGCCGCCACGGACATCGACTCAAAAGAGCTCAGCACTGAGATCAGGAGACAGCGCGACTTCTGCCGGCAGCAACTGCACGTACTTGAAGGGTTGCGGCGGGTTCACGCGCACAGCCGAGAACTGCGCGACGCTCCGGAGATCGGCGTCCCAAATCTCGTCGACTTGCTTGACGACCTGCAAGCGATCGAGAAGCGCGTTGTCCTCTTCATCGACGACTTCCAAAGGCTGTTGGTCGAGCCAGGGCTGACCGAGGGTCTCTTCAGTTTCCTTCGTGCTGCCAACATGGACCGCAAGATCTCCACACTGGCGACGTCCCAGACTCACTTGATGGATGGGTCGCTGCACGGCGGGAGTCCCGAACGCGATTCACTCTTCAATCACTTCAACGACGTGGCGCTCGAGCCCTTCACCGACGCGGATGCCGACCTCTTTATCGACTGGCTTGGCGGCGCGGCCCTGACGTCAGACGAGCGACAGTATGTGCGCAGACTCGCGGGCGGGTCCCCGTTCTTTCTGAAGACGATTCACCAGCACTTCCTCCGCCGGAACCGGCCACAGGCGTCGGCCGAACGCGACGAATTCGAGCGGGGGGGACTGCGGGACGCGGTCGACGCCGCATTCCGGGAGATCTGGAGACGCTGCAGTCACGGACAACGAATGCTGCTGCGCGAGGTCGCTTCAGGCAAGGCCGTCGCCACCCTGAGCGACGACGCGTTGCGGTTGAAGCGCGAGGGATATCTTTCGGTGGACGGCGGGGCAGCCCGGACGTTCTCGCCTCTTTTCGCGTCGTTCATCAGCGAACGTGCAGATGATCTCGCCCCGCCCGAGATCGAAGTCGGCGCTGAGCTCTCGTATAACGTGTTTCCATCAGCGCTCGCATTCGCCCAGCCGAAGGATACGCCGCTGATGCGGTTCACGCTCACCTGTCCGCATGGACAGAAACCGATGGTCGAAATCTGCTGCCACCTCCACGGCTACGCGGTCGCACCGACACGGCGACGCGTGCGACTGACACCGGGCGCTCAGCAGGAGACGCTCAGTATTGTGTTCGAAGCCGGGAAGTTCCGAACGCTCAACACGTCGCAGGTCGTGCATGTCGAGTACTCAGTCGACGTTGTCGACGGTGGAAAAACGCGACCGTTGGGGGGCGACACCAAGATGCTCACGGTGCTCGCCAACGACAACTTCGTGCTGGCGCGACGCGACCAGACCACGCATAAGCTGCTGGACCACACTTGGATGATCGCAGCCTGGGTGCAGGCCAACGAACCGGCCCTGATTCCAATTGCGCAGCGCGCACGCGACCTCTTCCCGTCGGCCCCTGGGACCAATCCGGTGGACCCGGCGGAGGTAAAGAGACGGGTCCAGTCGATCTATCAGGCACTGGCCGAGCAGCGCCTCAAGTACCACAACAGCACACTTGTGTTCCACCACGACGACAACGACTTCGCCCAGCGCGTTCGACCACCTGCTCGTGTGCTTCAAGAAAACGCGGCCAACTGCCTCGAGGGAAGTGTGCTGTTTGCCAGCCTACTCTCGGCATTCGAGATTCCACCGTTGATCCTGTTCATTCCGGGGCACGCCCTCGTGGGGTGGAAATCGGCATCCGGTCGCGAGTTCCTCGAGACGACCCTCATCGCGACCGAGCCACTAGAGAAGGCGCTCGAGGCCGGCGGTACCGAATACGCCCGTATGCGCTCGCTCTGCGAGGCGTGGGAGCGCAACCCCGTAATTACCATTGACAACCCGCGCAACTTCGCCATCTTGGTGGACGTGCATCGGGTGCTCAAAGAACGACAGGTGCAGACGCTGACGATTGGCTGACGCGCGAATGAGACGTCGGGTGATGAAACGCAATCGGCTGTGCATCTCGAGCAGGACAAGGACACGTGTACGTCGATTGGCCCTCGCAGGCATCCCGGGACTGGGACTGCTCCTGGTGATGGCCGCCACTCCCCTTCAGGCACAAACCCTGACAATCGGTAAAGCGGATGCGCAGGAACTGAAATTCTCAATCACCGGTGACATCGGAACGTTCCGGATCCCGCTGGAACCAAGCACCGACCTGAAGGACGTCCTGGTGAGCGTGGATGATTTCGTGGGCCCTGACGGTGTCGTCGTGCAGCCGTCGGTCACGCTCGACTCCCTTCCTGCCAACGTGCCAATGTCACTGAAACAGACCGATCGCGCAATCCTTTACGTGAGTGCCACATTCGCCACGGATGGCGACTACCGCAGTAACGTGGTGCTGAGACATGGAGAGACTCGCGCACCGTCGATACCGTTCGTCGTGACCCGGACACGCAACCCGGGCGCGGTGGACATCGAGACAGTTGATGCCGTCGCAGTCGGTAGCCGTCGCGGCGGCTCAACGCCGGTTCGCTTCGTGCTGCAAGAAAAGACTGGTCGGTCCGTGACCCTTGATCCACCGGTGCTGGTCAACCTCTCGAGAAAGGCTGCGGACAAGACGCCAAAGCAAGCGAGCTACACTGCGCTGCGGCTGTCCTTCGTGCCTCAGCCGCAGATCCAGACACGCAGCGCGTCGGAATCCTCCGGAGGTGCAGTGGCGGTTGCCTCATCCGGGGCAAGTGCATCCCAACAGCCGCTGACGATAGAGCCATGGGGCCAGCGCGAGTTTCTGATGGATATCGAGGGACTGCGCGATGCCGGCGAGTACACCGGCACGCTCCGCGTCACCAGCCGGAACGCAGCGAAGGTGGACAAGGCAGTCACTGTGTATGTCAAGGAGAGTGGCTGGTGGGCCTTTTTATTCATTGCTCTTGGCGTCGCCGCATCGTGGCTGCTTCGGCACTGGATCAAGGAGCACAAGCCAAAGCTCGAATCGCTGCGCCGTCTAGAAGACACTGAAGAGGCATTGAGGCAGGTCGAATCGAGCGCAGGGTCGCCATCCGCGGACGAGCAGCAGGCAGCCGCCGCCATTCGAAGCGCCCTCTCCACGATTCGGCGCGATATCGAGCGTCGCACGGCGAGTGATGTTGCAGCGAGGATTGACCTGATTGACAAAAGAGTGTTGGCCCTGCCTAGGTGGATCACAGTCGGGCGTAGGATTGGCGCGGCATCGTCCACCGTGGACGTGACCCGGACACAGGAACAGTGGCGGACGCTGATCGCGACTTACTTCTTGCTCCCGACTGCGGCCGACAGTGCGCTCGACACGGCATTGGACACGATCAACACAGACCTTGCCTCAGCGCTCAAAGAGCAGATGCTCGCCACGTTCCAGGAGTTTCAGCGCTCGTTCGAAGCGGCCAAGGCAGCGGACCCGCAGGAGGCAGCGTCACTTGAGCAGGCCGTGAGACTGTCACTCGACCTCGCGCGTACGAAGGCCGACGCCGGCAAGCTGCCGGAGGCGCGCGGTGCCTTGTTGCAGGCCAAGACTGCGTTCGTCCGGTGGCGCGCCGACCGGCTGATCCACGCTCTGCACGCCACTGCCCCGGTCGGCTTTAGCGAGGTGCAGTGGCAAGAACTGCGGATGAACGTGCAACCCCTGGCAGAGAGTGCGAAGTCGCAAGAGGATCCAGATGCGGCGAACGCATCGTTTGAAAGCGCCCACCAAGCGTATCTCGCTGCCGTACTCGCCGGAGCCAAGCGCCAACTGATGTTCGACCATGCGGCCTTGTCGAAAAGCACGACGATTTCCGGCGAGGACAAGGCGAAGCATGAGACAACCCTCGCTGGAGTTGAGGAGACGCTCCGCGAGGCCGATGGAGCTCTTGCCATCGGGAACCTGGATGAAGCAGCACGTGTGTGTCGCGAGGCGGCATCTCGCATCGCTGAGGTCGATGCGGCAATCCTAAGAAGCGAAAGAAGACTCGATCGCGACACACCCTTTCCCCGCGCTGCCGATGTCGTGAGTGGATTTGCGCCGCCGACATTGAGGTTTGCCGTTTTTGACGAGGACCTTCCCGACGTTGCAGGTCTAGAGGATACGCGCGCGGATCGATTGTCCCAGCTCATCGATCGCTATAGTGCGGCATTCAACATCGCTCTTCTTGTCATCGCCACGATTCTCGGGATGAGCCTGCTCTGGGCGACCGATCCCGTGTGGGGAGGATGGACCTCGTACACCACAGCGTTCCTCTGGGGATTAGGGCTGCATCAGGTTGCCGGGACAAGCTTCGAGGGGTTACCCGGAATCGCCAGGAAGCTCACGGAATAGTCCCATGCCGCGGATCGAATTCGAGCGCAGCGATCTCCCCGTCTCGATCGAACGGGCCGACGAGGCAGAAGTGCTGCTCCGTGTTGGGAGGCCTGGGCACGCATGGGCACTGCAGGCGGTGCCCGTTGCATTGATGGGGGCTCTTGAAGGTCGAATCGCTCGTGCGCCACTTGCACGGGACGCCTTCGTCTGGCGTGAATCGGCGCCAGAGCCGAAGGTTCTTCTCCTTCGCATCGTGCTCGATGTCACGGACCCGATCCTGGCTGGGCTCAATTGGGAGCAGATCCTTGCGCGGATGGTCGACGTCGTGAACTGGCCCGTGCATCCGGTGAATTACTACAGCGCGCGCATGTTCGTGAGAGCGTCGCACGTCCGACCTCGGGCTCTCAACCTGCCCCTCATGCTGCCACTGCGCATACTGCATGTCGCGCCTCGACCGGATCATCACCTCGAGGAGTGGGTACGCGCCCTGTTCGGAACACACCCCCGGGAACTCGTCGACCAAGCTGTACGCGTGGCCACCGTCACGGGCTGGGACTTACCTGAGGATTGGCCCGTAGTCGACGTCGTCCATGTGGGAGTCCTCGAAGCACTTGGCGACGCCTCAATGACCTTGAGCATGGCCGTTCCGGATCGCGCAGGCACGCTTGGATGGCTGACGCGGTGGACCGATCGCTGGCAGACACGTCTCATCGTGCTCAACGCCAGCTCACCTGCGCAAGCAAGCGCGGCACGGTGCGTCGCGCGCGCGCTTGGTAACAAGGGCGGCCCCGCTGTGCTTGTCGTCGAGGCAGGGGCCCAAAGCGCGGAGTTCTATCACGCGTTCTACGATCGGCTCGTTCACGACGACCCACTCGACTGGATAGTGGCGCAAACGGCGCGGGAAGGAACGGCCCTCGCGCTGTCTGCAGGGGAGGGCCGCGAGGAAGCGCTGCGTCCATCGAACGTCGCCAGGCGTCTCGTCAGACTGGCAGCGCGACCGCTGGACGTCTTTAGGTTGGATGACGACCTAGCCCGGCGTGTCAGGCGTGAGTTGAGCGCGGTCGATGACGACTGGCGTGAGTCTCGTTTCAACCTGCACGAGCGAGAAGGCCTTTTGCCGCTGATCGAGAGGCTCGGGCGATTGCGCGAGATCGCCCGAGGCGACGATCAACTTGCAGTCGTCCGTGGTGGCTACACAGAACCCCAACCCACGAAGCCGGCACCCGAGGACGCCGAGCCGCGAGTCGTCAACGCGAGCTTCGCGCTCGATGATAGCGGCAGACTGCACGTAGTCCCGCAGGACGGCGCCGTTCTGCGGAGGGGGGAGATGTACCACCTTCGACTCGTCATCGGTCCGAAAGATGCCGACATCAAGGCACTCGACCTCTCAGTCCTTCTCGAAGAGCAGTTCAAATGGACGCCCGACGTGGAAGGCGTTTGGGTCGAATTGGGGATCACTGGGATCGACTTCTCGGTGATGGGAGACCCGGTGCAGACGCTCTGGCTACCGCGCACGGGGGCGAGCGAGCCAGTGTACGTGCCGGTGATTCCGACCCGTGCAGGCATCGCCCAACTCCGGTTCGGGCTGTACTACGAGAACAATCTGCTGCAATCGTTTCGAATGGCCGCAATCGTCGAGGAAGCCAACGAGCCGTTTGGCGGCGACCGCGCCAGGGAGTTGGCCGAGGCGCTCGCTGTCGGACCTACACGGATCGGCGAAGCCGGCTACATCAGCCGCTTAGAGTATTCGCGTACGTCAGCGCCACAGGTCGTCGACCACAAACGTGGCCGATCGTTGTGTATTACGACCAACCGGCTCGATGGAAAGAACATCTTGACCCTGAAAGGCGACGACATCTTCGAGGTCGAGGTCTACCCAGACTCGACCGTCCGCAATGCCGTAACCGCCCTGCGAAAAGTGCTGAACGAGGTGAGCTACTCGTCCAACTCAGACACATCGATCCCGCTGTATCAGTTCGGCCGATTCGCAAAGCCGGAAACGCTGGACGCGCGGTTCTCCGACGCCATGGTCAGGCTGGCCTCGGCTGGCAGCAGTCTCTTCACTACGCTCGCGCCGAAGCGTGAGACACGTGATGCCCTCAGAGCACACCTCTCTGGATCGAGCAAAGTCATTCAAGTGGCCCCGCTCCTCCGCGACAAAGTGATCCCGTGGGCGTTCGTGTACGACCGGCTCTACGACGAACGGGCGAGGAAAATCGACGGCGAGCCTGTGCAGCAGGGCGTCTGTCGCGCTGCGCTGCCCAAAGCGGGAAGCGCCCCTCGAACCCTGACGTGTGGCGAGCATGACGAATGCCTCCTGAACAGCACGCGCCAAGCGGAGCGGCAACGACAGGGTGATCCGCTCTATCACGAACGGACCGTCGCATGTCCGCTGCACTTCTGGGGATTCAGCCACGTGATTGAGGTGCCACCGCAGCAGGTGGAGGATGGTGCTACCCCGAGCGAGGAGCGCCGCTGCATCGTACCGAGCGGGTCACCCCGCCTTGTGGCCGGATTGAGCCACGAACTCGATGACAGCAGCAACCATTGGAAGACAGTGAGCACGAGCGGTACTTGGGAGATGCCGATATACGCGCGCGACGACATTCTTAGTCGGCTCAAAAACACCGAACTCGATTTGGTCTACTTCTTCTGTCACGCCCGTGGCGGCGAAGCGGAAGTACCACGAATTGAACCGCCGTACCTCGATTTCGATACGAATGACCCGGACAGTCACATCGAACCAAAAGACTTCGCCGACGACATCAAGTGGCAACACGGACCGCTCTTCGTACTCAACGCGTGTGGGACAGTCGGGTACAGTCCAGACGCGCTCTCGCCATTCTTGAAAGCGCTGGTCGACGGCCGCGGAGCGAGCGGGATTCTCGGCACGGAGGTGCCTGTCGCAGAGGTCCTTGCTACTGACGTGGCGTGCGCTTTCCTCAAGCGCTTTGTGGCCGGCATGCAAGCCGGCCGGGCACTGCTCGAAACGCGCTGGGAACTACTGGCCACCAGAAATCCGCTGGGTCTTGTCTACACGCTTTTCGCGCCAGCGAGCCTCGCTCTAGACGTGAGTAACAAAGGCGACTGTGCGTAGGCCCCCAAGCGTCTTCCCTAGCCTATGCGAGCGGTGCAGGAAGTTGCGACTCACCCATCAGGTAAGTGTCGATTGCGCGCGCCGCACTACGGCCCTCGGCGATCGCCCAGACGATGAGTGACTGACCGCGCTGCATGTCGCCAGCAGTGAAAACACCCGGAACGCTCGTCATCCACTGCTCGTCACGCGCCACGTTGCCGCGATCGGTCAAGTTGACGCCGAGGCCGTCGAGAAGACCACCCTTCTCGGGGCCGACGAAGCCCATCGCGAGCAGGACGAGATCGGCTGGGATTTCGAACTCGCTGCCGGGCACGGGCACGAACTGCATGCGCCCGTCCTTCTTCACGACTTCGATCTTTACCGCGTGCAGCGCGCGAACGCGCCCCTTGTCGTCGCCCGAGAATCGCTGCGTCGAGACCGCGTAGAGTCGCTCGCCACCTTCTTCATGCGCCGACGACACACGGAAAATCTGCGGCCACAGCGGCCACGGATTGTCTTCCGCGCGCGCATCAGGCGGTCGATCCATCAGCTCGAGCTGATATACCGAACGGGCGCCCTGGCGATGCGCGGTCCCCAGACAATCAGCACCGGTGTCACCACCACCGATGATGACGACATGACGATCCTTCGCGCTGATGAACTTGTCGTCTGCAATCCGATCGCCTTCGTTGCGGCGATTCTGCAGCGTCAGGTACTCCATGGCGAAATGAATCCCGGCAAGCTCACGACCCGGTACCTGCAGATCACGCGGCTTCTCGGATCCCCCCGCGAGGAGCACGGCGTCGTAGTCCGAGACGAGACGCTTGGCCGGCACATCGACGCCGACGTTGACGCCTGCTCTGAACACTACGCCTTCGGCTTCCATCACCGAGAGCCGGCGATCGAGGAAGCGTTTCTCCATCTTGAACTCGGGGATCCCATAACGGAGCAGCCCACCGATGCGGTCGGACTTCTCAAAGACCGTTACCGAGTGACCGGCGCTATTGAGCTGATCGGCGGCGGCAAGACCCGCAGGCCCAGACCCGACGACCGCGATCCGCTTGAACGTGCTCGTCGCTGGCGTGCGCGGCGTGACCCAGCCTTCTTCCCACGCACGATCGATGATCGTCGCCTCGATCGACTTGATCGTGACCGGGCTGTCGTTGATGCCGAGCACGCAGGCGCCCTCACACGGAGCCGGGCACAGCTTGCCCGTGAACTCCGGGAAGTTGTTCGTCGCGTGGAGACGATCGATCGCCGCGCGCCAGCGATCACGGTAGACCAGATCATTCCAGTCTGGAATCAGATTGCCGAGCGGGCAGCCCTGATGACAGAAGGGAATGCCGCAGTCCATGCAGCGAGCGCCCTGCTTCTCGAGCTCGCCCGGCGGATACGGCAGATACACCTCGCGCCAATCGTGAACACGCTCCTCGATTGCCCGCGAGGGATGCTTCTTGCGCTGGATTTCAATGAACCCGGTCGGCTTACCCATGGACGGCCGTTCCCGCGCCCGAAACCGTCACGACCTGCTTGACGACGAGTTGCTCGACCAGAGGTTCTTGTTGCTCGCGACGTTTGGCCTCTTCCGCCAGCGCACGCTTGTACTCGCGCGGCATCACCTTCACCATGTGGCGCCGCACGATGTCGAAATCCGACAGCAATCCCTCGGCGTGCATGCTGCCGGTGTACGTCAGGTGCTTCATGATCGCGACGCGCAGGAAGTCGAGATCCTCGGCCTCGGTCACCGGCTCCAGGTCCACCATCTCCGGGTTGCAACGGCGCTGGAACGTGCCCTCGATGTCGAGCACATATGCAATACCGCCGCTCATGCCGGCCGCGAAGTTGCGGCCCGTGCGGCCGAGCACGACCACGCGTCCGCCGGTCATGTACTCGCACCCGTGATCGCCAACGCCCTCGACCACGACCACCGCACCGCTGTTGCGGACGCAGAAGCGCTCGCCAGCGACGCCGCGCACGTAGCCTTCACCGCTCGTCGCACCATAGAACCCGACGTTGCCGATGATGATGTTGTCCTGCGACTTGAACGCGGAGAGTGCAGGCGGATAGACAATCAAACGCCCGCCAGACAACCCCTTGCCAAAGCCGTCATTCGCATCTCCCACCAGCCTCAGTGTCATCCCCGCGGGAACGAACGCGCCGAAGCTCTGGCCCGCAGAACCGGTGAACGTGATGCGAAGCGTGTCTGCCGGCAAGCCCGCGGCGCCATGACGCCGCGTCACTTCGGATCCCAGCATCGTGCCGACCGTGCGATCCGCGTTGCGGATGTAGGCGTTCAGGTCAACGGGTTGCCTGTGCTCCAGCGCCGGCATCGCTGCCTTGATCAGATCGTTGTCGAGCGCTTCCTGGAGCCCATGATCCTGTTCGATCACACGACGACGCGCGACGGTCTCGGGCAGGTTGGGCTGATGCAGCACCGGCCTGAGGTCGAGCCCCTTGGCCTTCCAGTGATTCACCGCTCGTTCGATGTCGAGACAATCGCTGCGGCCGATCATGTCGTCGATCTTGCGGAAACCGAGCTCCGCCATCAGCTCCCGCACTTCCTGGGCGATGAAGCGGAAGAAGTTCTCGACCATCTCCGGCGAGCCACTGAACTTCTTGCGCAGCTCGGGATCCTGCGTCGCAATCCCGACCGGGCAGGTGTTCAGGTGACACACGCGCATCATGATGCAACCCATCACGACGAGCGGCGCCGTTGCGAAGCCGAACTCCTCGGCGCCGAGCAGTGCGCCGATCACGACGTCGCGCCCGGTCTTCATCTGTCCGTCAACCTGCACGACGATGCGATCGCGCAGCTTGTTGAGGACGAGGACCTGCTGCGTTTCCGCCAGCCCGAGCTCCCACGGCAAGCCTGCATGCTTGAGACTCGTCAGGGGCGATGCGCCCGTGCCACCGTCGTGACCTGAGATGAGCACGACGTCAGAGTGGGCCTTGGCGACACCCGCAGCCACCGTGCCGACGCCGCCTTCGGCCACGAGCTTCACCGAGATGCGCGCGCGCGGGTTCGAGTTCTTCAAATCGAAGATCAACTGCGCGAGGTCTTCGATCGAGTAGATGTCGTGGTGCGGCGGCGGTGAGATCAGGCCCACACCCGGCGTGGAGTGCCGCACCTTCGCGATCCACGGATAGACCTTGTGCCCGGGAAGCTGACCGCCCTCACCCGGCTTGGCGCCCTGCGCCATCTTGATCTGCAGTTCGTCGGCGTTGACCAGGTACTCGCTGGTGACGCCGAAGCGGCCCGATGCAACCTGCTTGATCGAGCTGCGCTTCGAGTCGCCATTCGCCATCGGCAGGAAGCGCTCGGAGTCTTCGCCGCCCTCGCCGGTGTTCGACCGCCCGCCGAGGCGATTCATCGCGATCGCCAGCGTCTCGTGCGCTTCCTTGCTGATCGAGCCGTACGACATCGCGCCGGTCGCAAACCGCTTGACGATCGTCTCCACCGACTCGACCTCGTCGATCGAGACGGATGCACCTGCCGGCTTGAGACGGAACAGGCCTCGCAGCGTGGCGCGCCGCTCGTGCTGCGCGTTCACGGCGCGTGTGTATTCCTTGAAGATCGTGTATTGGCCGCTTCGCGTCGCGTGCTGCAGCTTGAACACGGTCTCGGGGTTGAACAGGTGGTATTCACCGTCCCGGCGCCACTGGTACTCGCCGCCTGCGTCGAGCTCGGTGACACCGGCCGGACGACGGCCGTAGGCGCGCTCGTGACGCAGCCGCACTTCTTCCGCGATGACGTCGATCCCCACGCCACTGACCCGCGAGGTCGTGTGCGTGAAGTACTTGTCGATGTATTCCTGATTCAGCCCGATGGCTTCGAAGATCTGCGCGCCGCAGTAGCTCGCCAGCGTGGAGATGCCCATCTTGGACATCACCTTGAGGATGCCCTTGTTGAGCGCCTTGATGTACTTCGCCACCGCCGCATCGCGCGTCGTCCCGATCAGCATGCCCTGGCGGATCATGTCGTCGATCGTCTCGAACGCCAGGTACGGGTTCACGACGCCCGCGCCGTATCCCATGAGCAGCGACACGTGATGCACTTCGCGCGCGTCACCACACTCCACGACGAGAGCGCAGCGCGTGCGTGTGCCCTCACGAACGAGGTGATGGTGAACACCGGCCGTCGCCATGAGACTGGGAATCGGCGCACGGCGCGAGTCGTGTCCACGATCCGAAAGGATCAGGATGTTGTAGCCCTCGGCCACGGCCTCACTGGCTTGCTGGCACAGTGCGTCCATTGCCTGTTCGAGCGCGGAGCCGCCTTTCTCCGGGTCGAACACCATGGCGAGCGTCGTGGACCGGAACGGCGAATCAGGCGCAAGGTGGCGCAGCTTCGCCACGTGCTCGTTGTGGATGATCGGGTACTTGATCGTGATCTGCTCGCACGACTCCTTCTCGGGCTTCAGCAGATTGCGCTCGGGGCCGATCGTCGAGCCCATCGACGTCACGAGCTCTTCGCGAATCGCGTCGAGCGGCGGATTGGTGACCTGCGCAAAGAGCTGCTTGAAGTAGTCGAACAGCACGCGCGGCCGCTCGGACAGCACGGCCAGCGAGGTATCGGTTCCCATCGAGCCAACCGGCTCTTCACCGGCGGTGGCCATCGGGCCGATCAGGACGCGCAGATCCTCTTGGGTATATCCAAACGCGAGCTGTCGCTTCAGCACGGTCTGGTGATCGGGCTCGACCGCTCGTGCGGCCGGCAGATCGTCGATGTCCACGAGATGTTTGTCGAGCCACTCCTGGTACGGGTGCTCGGCCGCCAGCTCCCTCTTGATCTCCTCATCGTCAACGATGCGCCCCTTGGAGGTGTCGACGAGGAAGATGCGACCCGGCTGCAGACGTCCCTTGACGAGGATGTTCTCGGGTGGAACGTCGAGCACGCCCACTTCCGAGGCCATGATGACCAGATCGTTCTTGGTGACGTAGTAGCGCGACGGCCGCAGGCCGTTGCGGTCGAGCACGGCACCGATCATCGTGCCGTCTGTGAAAGCGATGGAGGCGGGGCCGTCCCACGGCTCCATCAACGAGGAGTGGTACTCGTAGAACGCCTTGCGGTCGGCCGCCATCTCCGTGTTGCCGCTCCACGGCTCGGGGATCATCATCAGGATGGCGTGCGGCAGCGATCGACCGGCCCGGACCAGGAGCTCCAGGACGTTGTCGAAGGTGGCCGTGTCGCTCCCGCCTTCGCGGATGATCGGCAGGAGTTTGCCGAGATCGTCACCAAAGAGATCGCTCGCGAGCAGCCCCTGCCGCGCTCTCATCCAGTTGATGTTGCCGCGCAGCGTGTTGATCTCGCCGTTGTGCGCGATGAACCGGTACGGATGCGCGAGCGGCCACGACGGGAACGTGTTCGTGCTGAATCGCTGATGCACCAAAGCGAGCGCAGACACCAGCGTCGGATCCGCCAGATCGGGGAACATCGGACGCAGCTGTCGCGCCGTGAGCATCCCCTTGTACGTCAGCGTGTTCGCGGACAGACTGACGATGTAGAAGAACCGGCGCGAGAGCGGATTGATCTTGAGCGTATCGACGGCGTGCTCGACGCGCTTCCGGATCACGTACAGCTTGCGCTCGAAGAGCGCGCGATCGCGTCCCGCGGCCTCGCTTGCGGCAATGAACAGGTGCTGGAACACCGGCTGCGTTGCGCGAGCGCTCGGGCCGACCATGGCGTTGTCAGTTGGTACGTCGCGCCATCCGATCAGGCGCTGCCCTTCCTCGTCGACGATCTTCGCGATCAGATCCTTGATGCGATGACGATCGGACTCATCGTGTGGGAGGAACACGAGGCCTGCGCCGTACTCGCCGGCTGCCGGCAGCGTTGCTGGAGCGCACGTGCGAAGGAAGGCATCGGGCATCTGAATGAGGATGCCGGCGCCGTCACCGGTGTTCGCCTCGCAGCCGCAGGCGCCACGGTGTTCCAGGTTGACCAGAACTTGCAGCGCGTTCTCGACGATGTCATGGGAGCGATGCCCCTTGATGTGTACAACGAAGCCTACACCGCACGCATCATGCTCGGCGCTGGGGCTGTACAGACCTTGAGCGGGAGGTGGAAAAAGCATTCCCGTGTTTGACATGGTCGGCACATTGTGAAGCCGTTCGCTTCATAAGGGAAATACAATGATCGAGCGGTCTCGATACAGAATAATCATGGTTGTTAAGTCAAACATAATCAACGAGATCAAAGCATTTTTGTGAGGCCACTGCATGATAGTTCTGCTCTGGAATGCCACGTTTCGTGCAAAAGACCTATCACTTAGTGTCCACTGAAGAGTGCAGCGACAACAGCGAAAATCTTGCTCAGGCCGAAGGCGATTGTCAGCCCCAGGATCGTCGCTAGGCCAGCAACCTCGATCAGCTTGATCAGCGTGGCCTGAATCGAATGGAGCGACTTCCGGTGACGCGATCGACGCGAGTGTCGGACCGTGCTCTTACGCTGACCACCGGTTGGCATCTCTGCTGGTCCAACACCAGTGCGTTGGTGCGGCGCGACGGCGGGCGGATTCGGTTCTCTGGGGCAACTCTGGCAGTTTCGCTTACTTGCTGTAGATTGGTTCGCCATCTGTCCACCCCCGTGCTCGAACTGAACCCCCGATGGATTGCCACGCACGCGTCGCGTTCTGCGAGGTCGTACAGACTCTGGTGAGGCGAGCAGGGGGAAGTTCTTCATGGTCGGCACATTGTGCAGAACCGCCATACATGAGGGAAATACAATGATCTGGGAGTTTCAATCTAATCGGGCTATATGCGACATAATTTATCGTATATTCCCATCCTCCCGTGCTGAGTGCGTCGGGTCTGGCCATCGACGTCCTCTTACGCCCACCCACGGCCCGTATTCGCCAATCCGCTGAAAAACGGCCTGATTCCCTCAACATTCTCGTATGATTGCCCGACAATCTGGCCGGGGAACCGGGGTCCAGTACCTACCCAGAGTCACGGTTTAAGCAGAGATTTATCAGAGGAGCCGCTGCATGCATGCGCCGATGAAGTACGTCGAGAAGGGTATGTCGATCGCCGCCAACGGAATCTGGCAGGTGTTTTCGACAGCCAACAAGATCAAGCAGAACCCTTCGTTCATCCCGCGCTGGTCGGACAAACCCCTGCTCAAGTCGTATCAGAAGACAAAGCCGCCACTTGGCTGGCCACGCGAGACCGACTCGCTCTGCCCGACCTGCACACGCGAGGCGCGGCAGGCCATTCTCGATGGCAAGAAGGACGTCAGCGTTCTTCTGAATGAGAAGGTCGGCGAGATCAAGGCGACGATCATCGAGCGCGACGGCAAGATCCTGATGGTCAAGGATTGCCCCCTTCACGGCCACTTCGAGGACGTGATGGCGATCGACACGGCCTTCTTCAAGCACCTCGAAGAGGTGTTCCCGGGCCGCGACATCCGCGCGCACAACGACGAGAAGCTGCACAACCACGGCTCGTCAACCGTGCTGCACGGGCGTGGGTCGGTGCTCACCGTTGACCTCACGAACCGCTGCAACATGATGTGCGACCCGTGCTTCATGGACGCCAACCAGGTTGGCTTCGTCCACGAGCTCGGATGGGAGGACATCAAGCAGGTCCTCGACAACGCCATCACGATCAAGCCGCGCCGCCAGATGTCGGTGCAGTTCTCGGGCGGCGAGCCGACGATGTCGCCGTACTTCCTCGACGCGATCCGCTACTCGCGCAAGGTTGGCTACAACAGCGTCCAGGCAGCCACCAACGGCATCGAGTTCGCCAAGAGCCCCGAGTTTGCGAAGGCCGCGGCTGAAGCCGGCCTGCGCTACGCGTACCTGCAGTTCGACGGCATCGGCAACGCCGCCAACTCGCACCGCCGCGTCGGCAATCTCTTCGACGTCAAGCTGCGCGCCATCGAGAACCTGTATCAGGCCGGCGTGGACATCGTCCCGGTCATCACGATCGTCAACGGCGTCAACAACGAGCAGGTCGGCCGCGTCATCGAGTTCGCACTCGACAACCCGAAGCGCATCAACTTCCTCTCGTTCCAGCCGGTGTCGTTCACCGGACGCGACGAAGAGATCACCCCGGAGCGCCGTGCGGCGCAGCGCTACACGCTGTCGCACCTGGCGCACGACGTGAAGAACCAGACCGGCATCGGCGAGCCGATTCGCGACTGGTTCCCGATCTCGTTCATGTCCACGTTCACCGACTGGGCCGACGTCGTGCACGGTCCCGACCGTGAATGGGGTCAGCTCACGTGCGGCTGCCACCCGAACTGCGGCATCGGCATGGCCGTGATGATCGACA
>Ga0315912_10000665_pt1 | contig 55555 bp, 49 predicted proteins | sample VfabasoilMG_FD_204469 | JGI IMG/M metagenome (GOLD analysis project Ga0315912, IMG submission 204469) | Garden soil microbial communities collected in Santa Monica, California, United States - V. faba soil | ecosystem: Environmental > Terrestrial > Soil > Garden | place: USA: California...
GACGCCGACGCAGGCGCCGAGCGCCCCCAGGCCGATCATCAGGCCGATGCCGATCCCGGTGTAGGCCTGGACCATGGCGATGAGTTGCAGTTTTTCCATTGTGGCTTCCTCTCTGTGCGAAAAGTCGGTGGTTAGTGGTGCTCGTGCGCCATCGCGAAATAGACGATGGTCAGCATCATGAAGACGTAGGCCTGCAGGGCGACGATCAGGATGTGGAAGATCGCCCAGCCCAGGCCGAGCAGGAAGGCAAGGCCCGCCCAGCCCAGGCCCGCCGCGGCCAGCAGCCACAGCAGCAGGAAGATGATTTCGCCCGCGTACATGTTGCCGTACAGCCGCAGCGAGTGCGACAACGGCTTGGACAGGTACTCGATGGCGTTGAACAATACGTTGAGAGGAAACAGCTTGGCGCCAAAGGGCGCGCAGAAGATCTCGTGCAGGAAGCCGCCGAAGCCCTTGGCCTGCACCGAGAACACGAGCATCAGGATCCACACCGACAGCGCCAGCGCGAAGGTGGTGTTCACGTCGGCGGTGGGCACGATGCGGAAGCCGTGCTCGGAAATGTTGTGCGTGCCGAGCGCGATGATGTCCACCGGCAGGAAATCCATCGCGTTCATCAGCAGCACCCAGACGAACACTGTGAGCGCCGCGGGGGCGACGAACGCGTTGCGGTCGCCATGGCGGAAGATGCCCTTCGCCTGCTCGTCGACGAAACCGACCAGCAATTCGACGAACGCCTGGCGCTTGTTCGGCACCCCGGAAGTGGCGCCGCGCACCACCCACCACAGAAAGCCGATGCCGACGAAGCCAAGCAGGATCGACACCGCGACCGAGTCGACGTGCAGCGACCAGAAGCCGCCGTCGCCCAGGAACGGACGCAGGTCGTGGGTAAGGTGGTGACCGATGTACTCGGTGGGATTGAGTTCTTTGCCGGCGGCCATCAGGGTCTAGGTTGTCTGTGTTCGGGTACGAAAAACGCCATCGAAAAAATCAGGGCCGTCACCAGGAACGATCCCAGGAATGCGGGCACTACGACCTCCGCGTAGACGAACAGCACGATTCCCAGAAGGCAAGCGATCACGCCGAGCTTGACTCCCTCGGCCTTGAGCGCAGTCACCAGGACTCCCCCCGCCGACTTCTCCCTTCCCGACCCCGCGACCTTCGCCGACATCCACCCGGCGCTTACGCTGACCGCACCGCCCAGGGCGGCAGAGGCAGCACCATGCGCACCGGCCAGAATCCCGCCCAAAACCGCGAGGACGGCGGTGGTAAGCAGCTGCCACCGGAGCACGGTACGAAGCGGCGAAATTATATTTGCTTCACGCACTTCGGGTCAACGTGTTGCAACGCAAAATCCGGTCTCAGCGCAGCTTTTTCAGCAATTGATCGAGATGGTCGAGTCCGGAGTAACTCACGACGATCGTGCCATTTCCCTTGCGCCCCGGGCGAATCTGCACCGTGGTGCCGAGGCGCTGGGAGGTCTCGTCTTCCAGCCGCGCCAGGTCGCGATCGGTCTTGTGCTTGCGGCGGGCGGCGGGCCCGCGGGCAAGCCGTGCCGCCAGGGCTTCGCTCTCCCGGGCCGACAGGCTGCGCGCAACGATGCGATTCGCCGCCTCGACCTGCCGCGCGCCATCGAGAGCGAGAAGTGCGCGTGCATGGCCCATTTCCAGCTTCCCCTCCGCCAGCATTTCCTGCACGGGCTTGGCGAGCTTCAGGAGGCGCAGAAGGTTGGTCGTGGCGCTGCGCGAACGGCCTATCGCATCGGCAGCCTGTTCGTGCGTCATGCGAAATTCCTCGACCAGGCGCTGCAGGCCGCCGGCCTCCTCGATCGGATTGAGGTCTTCGCGCTGGATATTCTCGATCAGAGCCATCGCAAGCGCCGCGTTGTCAGGCACGTCGCGCACAAGCACCGGCACTTCGTCCAGGCCCGCGAGCTGCGCGGCGCGCCAGCGGCGTTCACCGGCGATCAGTTCGTACTGGTCGCGCCCGAGCGGCCTGACCAGCAAGGGCTGCATCAGGCCCTGCGCCCGGATCGACGCTGCCAGTTCGGCCAGCGCCTGCTGGTCCATCCGGGTGCGCGGCTGATACTTGCCGGGCCGGATGGCACCGACCGGAAGGGTCGCCGTGGCGTCCTTGCCGCTTGCCGACTCTTCGCCACCCAGCAGTGCATCCAGGCCGCGCCCGAGTCCTCCCTTTGGCTTGCTCATGAATAACCTCGCAGAATTTCCTCGGTCAGTGCCACATAGGCCTGCGCGCCCTTGGAACTCTTGTCCCAGACCACCGCCGGCGCGCCGTAACTCGGCGCTTCCGCGAGACGCACGTTGCGCGGCACGAGCGTGCGGTAGACCTTGTCGCCGAAGTGCTGCTCCAGCTGCTGCGATACCTGGTTCGCGAGCGTATTGCGCGGATCGAACATGGTGCGCAGCAGGCCGGCGATCTCGAGCCGCGGGTTGAGATTGGAGCGCACGCGCTTGATGGTGCCGACGAGGTCGGAGAGCCCCTCCAGAGCGTAGTACTCGCACTGCATTGGAATCAGCACCTGCTCGGCGGCCGCAAACGCGTTCACCGTGAGCAGGCTGAGCGAGGGTGGGCAGTCAATGAGAATGAAGTCGTAGTCGCCGGCAATCCGTTCCAGCGCGGCGCGCAGCCGGCCTTCCCGGTTGGGCAAGGCCACCAGTTCGACTTCCGCGCCCGCGAGTTCCCGGTTGGCGGGAATCAGGTCGTAACCACTGTCGGCGCGCAGCCGGATATTCGATGCATCTCCCAGTCCAAGCAGGACGTGGTAGATCGTGCGTTCGAGCTTGCCCTTGTTCACGCCGCTGCCCATGGTGGCGTTGCCCTGCGGATCGAGGTCCACGAGCAGCACGCGACGCCCGGATTGCGCCATGCCGGCCGCCAGGTTGACGCTGGTGGTCGTCTTGCCTACGCCGCCCTTCTGGTTTGCCACCGCAAGAATGCGCGCCATGCTCACGCTCCAGTCCGGCACAGGACCAGGTGACGCTCGGCTTCCAGCAGCGGCACTCGAAGTTTCCGCACGTCGCGGCAGTCGCAATCGGATGGCACCCGCGCCAATTCGTCGCGCGGGTAGACGCCTTTCATCGCGGCCAGCACGCCCGAGGGCGCCACCAGGTGACCGCAGGCGGCCAGAAATTCCACCAAGCTGGAGAAACCGCGCGAAATGACAACCGCGAAGCGCTCCGCGGGACGCCATTCCTCCACCCGGCCGATGTGTACCGTCGCATTGTTCAGCCCCAGTTCAATCACCGCCTGGCGCAGAAAGGCGCCCTTTTTTTCGTTTGCGTCGTTCAACGTGACCGGCCTTGCGGGCTCCGCGATGGCAATTGGAATCCCGGGCAGGCCGCCGCCGGAGCCGACGTCCGCCAGCGGTCCGGCACACGCGGACAGTTCGCGCAGCACAGCGAGCGAATCCAGCAAGTGATGACTCACGGCCTGCAATGGATCGCGGATTGCGGTGAGGTTGTAGGTCTTGTTCCACTTCGCGAGCAGAGCGAGGTAGTCCATCAGCTTCCGCGACGCGTCTGCCGGCAAGGTCAAGGCGAGCTCGGCGAGTCCGCGATCGAGCGCGGCCTGCGGTGTCATGCAGTCTTCTTTTGCTGAGGAGCCCGCTTGCCGGTCTTTGCGCCGATGCGTTTCAGGTGTACCAGGAGCAGCGACACTGCAGCGGGGGTCACGCCGGAGATGCGCGCGGCCTGGCCGATAGTCTGCGGCCGCTGGTGCGACAGGATCTGGCGCGCCTCGTTAGACAGGCCGCGCACCGTGGCGTAGTCCAGATCCTCAGGCAGGCCTGCGGTTTCCTGCGCTTCGCGCCGTTCCACTTCATCGCGCTGACGTGCGATATACCCCTGATACTTCGCTTGGATCTCAACCTGCTCGGCGATAGTCTCATCCTGTACTGCCTCTCCAATAGCCGGAATTAGAGAAAGCGAGCGATAGCTAACATTAGGTCGGCGCAGCAATTCGTGCAGCGTGTATTCGCGCTCGATGGGCTGGCCCAGCACCTGCTGGGCAATTTCCGGCGACACGGTTCGCGGATTGACCCAGGTACTCCGCAGGCGCTCGGTTTCAAGAGCAATTGCATCGCGTTTGCGGCTGAACGCACTCCAGCGTACGTCGTCGACCAGACCGAGCTTTCGTCCGAGCTCGGTGAGCCGCAGGTCGGCATTGTCCTCGCGCAGCATCAGGCGATATTCGGCGCGGCTGGTAAACATGCGATAGGGCTCGCTAACGCCACGCGTGATCAGGTCGTCCACCAGGACGCCCAGATAGGCTTCATCGCGACGCGGGCACCAGGCGTCTTTGCCAAGCACCTGCAATCCTGCGTTGAGCCCGGCCAGCAAGCCCTGGGCCGCCGCCTCTTCGTATCCGGTCGTGCCATTGATCTGACCGGCAAAGAACAGACCCGGCACCGACTTGGTCTCGAGCGAGGACTTCAGGTTGCGCGGATCGAAGTAGTCGTATTCAATCGCGTAGCCGGGCCGCAGCAGGTGCGCGTTCTCCAGGCCGCGAATCGAACGCACGAGTTCCAGCTGCACGTCGAAGGGCAGGCTGGTGGAAATACCGTTGGGATAGATCTCGTTCGTCGTCAGGCCTTCGGGTTCGAGGAAGATCTGGTGGCCGGTCTTGCCGGCGAAGCGGTGGATCTTGTCCTCGATGGAAGGGCAATAGCGCGGACCAACGCCCTGGATGACGCCGGTAAACATCGGCGAACGGTCCAGGCCGCCGCGGATGATGTCATGCGTGCGCTCGTTGGTATGCGTAACCCAGCACGGCAACTGCCTCGGGTGCATCTCGCGCCTGCCGAGGAAGGAGAACACGGGTTCCGGCACGTCCCCCGCCTGGGTTTCCATCACTGAGAAATCGATCGTTTTGCCGTCGAGTCGCGGCGGCGTGCCGGTCTTCAGCCGACCAACCGGCAACTTCATTTCTCGCAGGCGCGCCGCAAGCGTGATCGACGCGGGGTCCCCTGCGCGCCCCGCCCGGTAGTTCTGCAGGCCGACGTGAACCAGGCCAGACAAAAACGTGCCAGCAGTGAGCACGATCGCCCGTCCCCGAAAGCGCAGGCCGATCTGGGTAGCCACGCCGACTACGCGGTCGCCCTCGAGCAGGATGTCGTCCACCGCCTGCTGGAACAGCGTCAGCTTGGGCTGGTTCTCGAGCCGGCTGCGAATCGCCTGCCGGTAGAGGACACGGTCCGCCTGAGCCCGGGTAGCCCGTACTGCCGGCCCCTTGGACAGGTTGAGCGTACGGAACTGGATCCCCGCCTCGTCGGTTGCCAGCGCCATCGCGCCGCCGAGGGCATCCACCTCCTTCACCAGATGGCCTTTGCCGATACCCCCGATGGACGGGTTGCAGGACATCTGGCCGAGCGTCTCGATACTGTGTGTAAGCAGCAACGTCCTGCACCCAAGGCGCGCGGAGGCCAACGCAGCTTCGGTGCCGGCGTGGCCACCGCCAATGACGATGACGTCGAATTCGGTAGGGAATTGCATCAGGAGAGGTGGTGCGCGCCGAATGATACGTGAATGTTCCACGTGAAACTAGGCGATCGGGTCCGCGGCCGGTTGTTTCACGTGGAACAGCGAGAACTTAGCGTATTGCTGCGACGCAACATCCCTGCCCGATATGCGACAATCCGCCCCCTTTCGACGTCAGCCCTGCCCGGCGCCCCTCGTGATTTCGCTCGCCCGCTATACAGCGTTGCTGACGCAGCCTGCGCTGCGCTCGACCATCGCCGCCTCGGTCCTTGGCCGCCTGCCGATCGGCATTACAGGCCTGGCAATCCTGATGCTGGCCCAGGACACGAGTGGCTCCTTCGGCCGCGGCGGCGCGGTCGCCGGTTGCTACGTCGCAGGACTGGGGACCGTAGCCCCGCTCTTTGGTCGCCTGATCGATCGCTACGGACCACGCCCCACGCTGCTGACTTGCGCATTTGTATTTCCATCCGCACTCGCCGCTCTGGTGGCCGCGTTGAGCGCTGGTGCGCCAGGCTGGGTTTCGTTCGCGCTTGCCGGCATCGCAGGCGCCTGTTTTCCTCCGATCACCGTGTGCATGCGAACGTTCTTCAAGCAGCAATTGAAGGAAGAGACGCTGCTTGCCGCCGCGTACTCCATGGAATCCGTGCTGATCGAAATGATCTTCATCCTTGGACCGGTCATCGTCGCGATATTCGTCGCCCTGGCTTCGCCCGCTGCGGCAGTCCTCTTTGCGGCGGCCTGCGGCTGCGCCGGCACACTTCTGTTCCAGCGTTCGCGCGCACTGGTCGACTGGCGCATCGAACCACGCGGCATATCCAGCCTGTTTGGTCCGCTGGTCGAGCCGGGATTCGCGCCGCTGCTTGTTGTTGTCGTCTGCTACGCAATGGCATTCGGCCTGGTGGAGATCGGCACCACCGCCTATGCCGCGGAAACCGGCGGACCTGCACTGGCCGGGGTCCTGCTCGGCATCATGAGTGTCGGCAGCGCCGCCGGGGGACTGGTCTACGGCTCGCGCAGCTGGCGGCTGCCGCTTGCGCGCCAGTTCGCGCTCACCCTCGCACTGATGGGACTCGGCATACTGCCGCTCGCGCTGTTGTCGCCGCAGTCGTTTCCGGTCTGGGCGTTTGGCCTTTGGTGCATCGCCGCGGGGATCGTGATGGCTCCGGCGCTGATCATGCAGGCAATGCTGGTGGCGAAAATTACCCGCGCTGCCAATGCTACCGAGGCGTTTACGTGGTCCTCGACCGGCCTGCTCGCCGGCGTTGGCCTTGGTCTGGCAGGAGGCGGAGTCCTGCTCGAATATGCGCGCTCGCCCACGGTTTTCGCCGCGGCTGCCGCGATATCAATCGCCGCCGGGACGCTTGCCCTGGGACTGGTAAGGACTCGCGCCCGAAACGACTGAGGCCTAGGCGGCGAGCTTCTGATGCATGGCGCCGAGACGATTTTCCAGCTCGGGCGGCAGACGGCCGGCAAGCTTGCCGAAGAGCTCGTCGTGCAACTTGAGTTCCGCGCCCCAGGCTTGTCCGTCCACGCGGGAGATCTCCTCGTAGCGCGCGCGCTGAAAACCTTCCAGGCCTGACCAATTGAGATCCTCGTAGCGGGGTATCACGCCCAGCGGCGTTTCCACGCCCTGCGCGCGGCCGGCGCAGCGATCAACGATCCACTTCAGTACGCGCATGTTCTCGGCAAATCCCGGCCAGACAAACTTGCCGCTGGCGTCCTTTCTGAACCAGTTGACGCGAAATACCCGCGGCCGATGCGCCGCGGCCTTGCCGATCTTCAGCCAATGCGAGAAATAATCCCCCATGTGATAGCCGCAGAACGCGAGCATCGCCATCGGGTCGCGGCGTACGACGCCGACCTTGCCTGTAATGGCTGCCGTAGTCTCGGACCCCAGCGTTGCCCCCATGTAGACGCCTTCCTCCCAGCTTGGCGCCTCGACTACCAGGGGAACAGTGGAAGAACGCCTGCCACCGAAAATAAATGCCGAAATCGGCACGCCCTCGGGATCTTCCCAACGCACATCCATCGAGGGGCATTGCTTGGCCGCGACCGTGAAGCGCGCATTGGGATGTGCTGCCGCGCGACCGCAACCCGGCGCCCAGTCCTTGCCCTGCCAGTCGACCAGGCGCGCAGGCGGTTCCTTGGTCATGTCCTCCCACCACACGTCGCCGTCGGGCGTCATCGCAACGTTGGTGAAAATGACATTCGCGCGCAGCGTTGCCATCGCGTTCGGATTGGTTGCTTCCGAGGTGCCGGGCGCGACGCCGAACAGGCCCGCCTCCGGATTGATCGCATAGAAGCGGCCATCCGCGCCGGGCTTGATCCAGGCAATGTCTTCCCCGATGGTCGTTACCTTCCAGCCGCTGAAGGCGGCCGGCGGAATCAGCATGGCGAAATTCGTCTTGCCGCAGGCGCTTGGGAACGCCGCCGATACGTATTGCTTTTCGCCCTCCGGAGATTCAATCCCGAGGATCAGCATATGCTCTGCAAGCCACCCTTCGTCGCGCGCCATGACCGAGGCGATGCGCAACGCCAGGCACTTCTTGCCCAGCAAGGCATTGCCGCCGTAGCCGGAGCCGAATGACCAGATTTCCCGCGTTTCGGGGAACTGGACGATCCATTTTTCCTTTTCGCTGCACGGCCAGGCAACGTCCTTCGCCCCGGGCGCGAGAGGCGCGCCTACCGAATGCACGCAGGGTACGAATGCGCCGTCTTCGCCGAGATGCTCGATCACGGCGCGGCCCATGCGCGTCATCAGCTTCATGTTGACCACCACGTAGGCGGAATCGGACAGCTCGACCCCAACCTGCGCTATGTGCGACCCGATGGGCCCCATGGAGAAAGGCACGACATACAGCGTGCGACCGCGCATGCAGCCGTCGAACAGGCGTCCGAGCGTCGCGCGCATCTCTGCGGGATCGATCCAGTTGTTGGTCGGGCCGGCATCGTCTTTGCGCGCGGAGCAGATGAAGGTGCGGTCTTCCATCCGCGCCACGTCCGTAGGGTTCGACCGCGCGAGGTAGCTTCCGGGGCGCAGCTTTTCGTTCAGCTTGATGAAAGTACCGGCCGCTACCAATTCCCCGCACAGCCGGTCATATTCGGCCTGCGACCCATCGCACCAGACCACCCGCTCGGGTTTCGCAAGGCGTGCCATTTCGGCGACCCAATCACGCAGCCTCTGGTGCCGGACCCAGTCGGGCGCCGCAGAAAATTCGGTCTGAGGGAAACGGCGGTCGTTCATCAATCGTGCTCCTGGAAAGCAAAACGGCCCTGGGGTTGACACCCGGGCCGACGGGATTCTCTTGAGGGACGATTTTACCGCGCCGAAAACAGGCCCGGCAGGGTCGGAACTTTCCCCTTTAATTACAGAAAGATAGTCATCGCCTGGCGACGTATCTGGCAAGGCGATAGAGCGGCGCCGTCGCGTTGATCAGGATGAGGACGCGCGTGACGTGCGCCGCGGTCACCAGCGGCACGCCCAACTGCAGCACCTTGGCCGTGATGCACATCTCCGCAATGCCCCCCGGCGCGGTGGCCAACACCAGGCTAGGAACGGGTACGCCAGTCAGCCAGGCAACGCCGACGCTGAAAGCCGCCGCAAGCAGCATGGCAAGGACAATGCTGGCCAGCACAGCGCCGGCATACGCACCCAGGCTCTTCAGGAATTCCCTTTCGAATCGCGACGCCAGTGCGCAGCCGAGCAGCAACTGGCCGAGATTCGTGATGCCAACCGGAATCGACGAGAGTTGTACCTCGTTCGAAGTAAGCGCGATTGCCGCGAGCAGCGGACCGAACATGTACGGATTCGGCATTCCCGCTTTCGTCGCCACGGCCCCTGCACAGGCCGCGACCGCCAGTAGCAGCAGGAGCTTCGGCACGTCGACGGGAACCGGTACCGGGCGGTAGGCATCGGCGCCGTGAACGCCCGAGTAGGTAAGCGCGAAAGGCACTGCGACGACCACCACGAGCACGCGCATCGATTGCGCAAATACCACGCGATCGACGCGTGCGCCAAAGCGCTCGCCGAGGACGGCCATCTCCGCCGCTCCACCAGGAACGCTGGCGAAGAACGCAGTCGTGCGATCGGTATCCGTGACGCTGGACAGAAACCAGCCGCAGGCCCAGGCAAGCGCGATCGCGAACAGCGCCGCAACCAGCAGCAGTACCCACGATGACGCCACTTCGTGCGCCACCACCGGCGTGAAATACAGTCCGAGCGCAGTACCAATGATGAGCTGCCCGAGCTGGCGGCCGCCAGGCACTGAGCGCAGACACGCGCCCGAAAAATTGCAGGCAGCCATCACCAGCAGCGGGCCGATCATCCACGGCAGCGGGGTCCCGAGCCAGGCAAACAACGCGCCGCCCGCCGCGCAGAGTGCCAGAGCGATCACCGGGTTGACCCAAGTGTCGCGCGCGGCCTTCATTTACCGATGCAAAAGCGGGAAAAGATCTCCCCCAGCAAGTCGTCGGCGCTGACGCGCCCGGTAATTTCGCCTAGCGCCTCTTGCGCGAGGCGGAGGTCCTCTGCGAACAATTCCCACCGGGACATCTGCGCGCCGGCGCTTTCCAGGTGGGCGCGCGCAGCGGCGAGTGCCCGCAAGTGCCTCTCACGCGCAAGAAACACCGTCTCGCCGCGCGCCGTCCAGCCTGCTGCATCCAGCACCGCCGCGCACAGCGCATCCATTCCCGCGCCGGTCTTCGCCGAAACGTGGATCTCATCGCCACGCCTGCCCGCCACGGAGCCGGGTACGAGGTCGATCTTGTTGATTACCGTAAGGCGCAAGGCAGCGTCGGGCAGCGGTCCAGGCGGTGCATCCAGCTTCCCGGCTTCCATGATGACCAGCGCGACGTCCGCACGCTCCAGCTCGTGGCGGGTCCGTTGCATGCCGAGCCGTTCCACCTCGTCTTGCGATTCGCGCAATCCAGCGGTATCCACCACCATGACAGGCACGCCATCGATCTGGATCGGTTCGCGCAGCGCATCGCGCGTGGTCCCGGGCACCGCGCTCACAATTGCGCGCTCCGCACCCGCCAGCCTGTTGAGCAGGCTCGACTTGCCGACGTTCGGCCGGCCCGCCAGGACCGCGTGGATGCCGGTGCGCAGCAGGCTGCCCTGCCGGCTCTTCGCCATCACGTCCTCCAGCGCTGCGCGCAGTTGCCCGAGGCGCATGGCCGCGTCGTCCCGGTGCAGAGAGTCCACTTCCTCGTCCGGAAAGTCGAGCATCGCCTCCGTCAGCGCCCGCAAATCTGTCAGCCCCGCGACGAGGCTCGCGATCACCGCCGAAAAATCGCCCCCAAGCGATCGCAATGCCGAACGCGCCGCCTCGCGGCTTGCGGCATCGATCAAGTCGGCCACCGCTTCGGCCTGCGCCAGGTCGAGTCGCCCGTTGAGAAATGCGCGCCGCGTGAATTCCCCCGGCCCCGCCAGGCGCGCTCCCGCGTCGAGTACTGCCTCGAGTACTGCGTGCATCACCACGGGACCGCCATGGCCCTGCAATTCGAGAATGTCGTCGCCGGTATAGGAATGCGGCGCCTTGAAATACAGCGCAATGCCCTCGTCGACACGCTCGCCGCGCGCGTCGTGAAAAAAGCAATGCAGGGCCCTTCTCGATTCCGGCAGCCGCCCGATCACGGCCCGTGCGATCGCCGGCGCTTTCGGGCCGCTCACGCGAACCACGCCGATGCCCCCGCGCCCCGCCGCGGTGGCCACGGCGGCGATGGTGTCGGGGGCGGCCTGGTTATTCCCGGTTGGGTTATTCCCGGCCGGGTTGTTCTCTATGTCACCGCTTGGCATGGGCAGGTTTGTCGCGATCGAACATGCGCTGGATCTGCCATTGCTGAAGGATGGAAAGGATGTTGTTGACCAGCCAGTACAGAACCAGCCCGGCCGGGAAGAAAAAGAAAAAGATGCTGAAGATGAACGGCATGAACTGCATTACCTTCGCCTGTACCGGATCGGGCGGCACCGGATTCAGCCTGGTCTGTATGACCATCGTCACCGTCATCAGGATCGGCAGCACGTAGTACGGGTCCAGCGCCGACAGATCCTGGATCCAGAGCATGAACGGTGCGTGCCGCAACTCGATGGCGGCGAGCAGCACCCAGTAGAGCGCGATGAACACCGGAATCTGGACCAGAATCGGGAAACAGCCGCCCAGCGGGTTGATCTTTTCGGTCTTGTAGAGTTCCATCATCGCCTGGTTCATCCGGGCGCGGTCATGCTCGTACATCTCCCGGATTTTTGTCATGCGCGGCGTGATCAGCTTCATCTTCGCCATCGACTTGTAGCTCGCGGCCGAGAGCGGGAAAAACACCAGCTTGATCGTCACTGTGAGCAGGATTATCGCGACGCCCCAGTTGCCGCTCAGGCCATGAAATTTCTCCAGCAGCCAGAACAGCGGCCACGCAATGATGGTGAGCCAGCCGTAATCGACCACCAGATCGAATCCCGGCGCCACGGTCGCCAACCGTCCCTGCTCCTGCGGTCCCGCGTACAGCTGCACCGTCACCGCTGCGCTGGCGCCAGGCTCGACCGTGCCGACGGGCAGGCGCACATACCCCGCGTACAGCCCGTCGTCGCGCTTGAGCACCTCGTAGCTGCGCGCCGACTTGGCGGGTGGTATCCAGGCCGCGACGAAGTAGTGCTGCACGAACGCCAGCCAGCCTTCGTTCGCCTGCTTGACGTAGTCGGCCTTCCCCTTGTCCACGTCGGGCAACGCGACCTTCTGGAACTTCTTCTCGTCGGTATAGACCGCGAACCCGGCAAAGCTCTGCGCGCCAAAAGTCTCGGCCACCGCGTTGGCGTTCCCCGACGGCATGCCGTCGTGGGTCAGCTGGAAGTAGGTCGCGGGCGCTGCTGCTGCCGCGCCGCCGTTCTTGATCTCGAGCGCGACATCAATAACGTAGCTGTTGCGCGCGAAGCGGTAGGTCTTGGTCGCGACAAGCCCGTCCGCCCCCTGTCCCGTGAAGCGGACCTCGAGTGCCTCCTGGCCGTCGGCCAGCACCAGATTGCCCGGTTCTGCCTTCCACAACGTACGGTGATTCGGGCCGCCGTCGCCGGTCAATCCGCTTTGCGCCTGGTAGCGGTGCCCGCTTCCGAGCAGCACCAGGTTCTTGGCCGAATCCTTGGCTTCCTTGTGCTTCAGAAGCTCCACCTGCCTGAGGGTTGCGCCGAGCGTGTCTATCTCGGCAACAACCAGGTCGGTGCGAACCACGATGATCTCGCCCTTCGCCGCCGGTGCGACGGCGCCCGGTACGGTTGCGGTCGGGGCGGCGGCCGGGGCAGCTCCGGGCGCGGCCGCTGGCTTGGCCGGTGTGGCAGGAACCGTGGAGGTCGACTGGATCTGCGGGGGCTGCTTGGGCCGGTTTTCCTTTTCCCATGCATCCCACAGCATCAGAAGCGAAAAACCAAAAACGAAAAACAGGATGAGGCGCTGCGTATCCATTATTGCTGCCCTTGCAGCGGTGCGTGCGCCGCGATCTTTACCTCGGGGACCGGATCGAAGCCGCCAGCACACCACGGCCCGCAACGGCACAGGCGTCGTACCGTCAGCCAGCCGCCACGCAATGCGCCGTGGTCCTGCAGTGCCTGTTCGGCATACGCAGAGCAGCTGGGGTGGAACCGGCATGCCTGCGGCAGCAAAGGGCTGACGAAGTACCGGTAGGCGCGGACCAGGGTCCGCAGCGCATCCTTGGGTCTTACGGTCATTGCTTCAGTCCTGAAAAAAGCTCGTGCAACGTTTCCCGCATTGCGGCGCCCGGCCTGCCGCCATAAGGCGGGCGCACCAGCAGGTCCACAGACCCCAGAGCCGCGTGTTCCAGCCGGAAGACCTCGCGAATGCAGCGTTTGATTCCATTGCGCACGGTCGCCCTTGCCGCGTGCTTGCGGGAAATGAGGATGCCGAGTCGCGCAGGCCCTTCTGCGCGCATCAGGAAATACAGCGTATAGCCCGACCGACTCTTGCGCGAACCCTTGCGCAGCAACTGCTCGAAATCCGCTTTTCTGGCGAGCCGCTTTTCCGCGCCGAGCCCGAAGCGTGGACGAAGTGCCTGCTTGCTGTCCCGCGGCACGCCGGGCGCAAGCCTACACGGCGAGACGCTTGCGTCCCTTGGCCCGCCGCGCGCGCAATACCGCACGACCATTGGCGGTGCGGCTGCGCACCAGAAAACCGTGCGTTCGCGCGCGTCGCGTCTTGGACGGCTGGTAAGTTCGCTTCTGTTTCATCGGCCTGCTCGCTCGGAAAAAGGGCGGTATTAGAGCCCGCGCGCAGAAGCCTTGTCAAATCTACTTATTTTGTTGCCGGCGCTGTGGATAACACACCTCGGAAAGGGTAAAATCGGCCCTCACGGGCGAGCTCAAAAAAGCCTACGCATAGCCTTCAACCCAGCGCGCAAGGAATACGCTCGAAGATGCACATTCTCTGGCACGCTTGCCTGCGCCGACTGGAGCAGGAAGTGCCCGCGCAGCAGTTCAGTACCTGGATTCGTCCTCTGTCGCCGGTGTCGGGCGCGGCTGATTCCGGCACGCTGGTCCTGACCGCTCCCAACCGCTTCGTCCTGGAACTTGTGCGCGAACGTTTCCTTGCCCGGATCGCGCGCCTTGCGGCGGAGCTGGGAGGTCGGGAAATCGAGGTAAAACTGGCAGTCGCCACAGCCCAGGCCGCCGATGCCGCCGCCCTGCCGGCGCCGGCGCCGGCAGGGCATCGTCCCGCGCCGGTAACGCCGGATCGCGCCCGGCTCAACCGCAGCTTCAATTTCGACAACTTCGTCACCGGCAAGGCCAACCAGCTGGCGCGTGCCGCTGCGCTGCAGGTTGCCGAAAACCCTGGCATTTCCTACAACCCCCTGTTCATCTACGGCGGCGTCGGCCTGGGCAAGACTCACCTGGTGCAGGCCATCGGCAACCACTTGATCAGCCTGCGGCCGCAGGCGCGGGTACGCTACATCCATGCCGAGCAGTATGTGACCGACGTGGTGCGTGCCTACCAGCAAAAATCATTCGAGGAATTCAAGCGCTACTACCACTCGCTGGACCTGTTGCTTATCGACGACATCCAGTTCTTTTCCAACAAGGACCGCACCCAGGAAGAATTCTTTTACGCTTTCAACGCGCTGGTGGAAGCCCACAAGCAGATAGTCATCACTTGCGATACCTATCCCAAGGAGATCGCCGGCATGCAGGAGCGCCTCATCTCGCGTTTCGGCTGGGGACTGACGGTGGCGATCGAACCGCCGGAACTCGAAATGCGCGTTGCGATCGTGCTGAAAAAGGCGGAAGCCGACGCGCTGGACCTGGCCGAAGGCATCGCATTCTTCATCGCCAAGCACATCCGGTCCAACGTGCGGGAGCTGGAAGGCGCCTTGAAGAAGGTGCTTGCCTTTGCCCGTTTTACCGGCCGAGAGTTATCGCTCGAACTCGCTCGGGAGGCGCTGCGCGACATCATTCACGTGGCAAACCGCCAGATCAACGTCGAGGGTATCCAGAAGACGGTGGCGGAATACTTCAAGATCAAGATATCCGACATGCATTCCAAGCGGCGTAACAGGAATATTGCCCGTCCGCGCCAGGTTGCCATGGCATTGGCCAAGGATCTGACGCAGATGAGCCTGCCGGAGATCGGCGAAGCCTTCGGCAATCGCGACCACACCACGGTACTGCACGCCTGCCGGACGATTGCGACCCTGCGGAAAAAGGACGTAGGCCTCAACAGGGACTACCACCTCCTCGAGCAGGTGCTCAAGGGATGAAGCTGTGCAAAGCCCCGGGATTGTTTGTTGATAAGTACCGTTCCCCGGCCGGCGGTGGAATCGACGCACAACGGTCAACAGGCTTCTGCACAGCTTGCGCACCTTTGGCGGGGAAGCCAAGCATCTGATTCGGAGCCCAATTCAGGTTTATACAGGAATCGCAGCTGCTCTATTAGTTACTACTAGTTATTTATAGAAAGAAGAAGGAACAACTAATGGTTCTTGTCAAAGCGAAACGAGACGACCTGCTCGGCCCGCTGTCCGCCGTCAGCGGCATCATCGAACGGCGCCACACGCTGCCGATTCTTTCCAACGTTCTCATCGAACGCGGCGCCGGTGCGCTCTCCTATCTCGCCACTGACATTGAAATACAGATAACCTCTCGAGGTACGACCGATCAGGCCGGCGACGCGCACGCCCTGACTGTGGGTGCGCGAAAACTCGTCGACATCCTCAGGGCGCTGCCTGAAAGCGCCGAGGTGACGCTGCAGCAGCAGGACAAGCGTTTGCTGGTAAAGGCAGGCAAGAGCAAGTTCGTTCTGCAGACGCTGCCGGCCGAGGACTTTCCGCGGCTCGCGAAACCGGCAGGCGAGGTCGCGCGCTTTTCGCTCAAGCAAAAGGAGTTTCGCAGGCTTCTCGGCCTGGTTCAGTACTCGATGGCACAGCAGGACATCCGTTACTACCTGAACGGACTCCTGATGGTGGTCGAGGACAAGAACCTCAAGCTGATAGCGACGGATGGGCACAGGCTCGCGTTCGCATCCCTGGGGCTCGATGCAAAGCTGCCGCGGCAGGAGGTCATCGTGCCGCGCAAGACCGTCCTCGAACTCGGCAAGCTGCTGTCCGACAGCGATGCGGAGGTCCGGATCGAGCTTTCCACGAGCCAGGCATCGTTTTCCTTCGGCAACGTGGAGCTGGTGTCGAAGCTCATCGACGGGAAGTTTCCGGACTATACGAGGGTGATTCCGGTGGGACACAAGAACCAGCTGACGATCGGGCGTGAAGTGCTGCGCCAGGCGCTGATGCGTGCAGCCATTCTTTCAAACGAGAAATTCCGCGGCGTGCGCTGGGTGCTGACCGACGGCAGCCTGAAGATCGTTTCCTCGAACACCGAGCAGGAAGAGGCGGAGGAGGTGCTGGAGGTAGGTTACAAGGGCGACGCCCTCGACATAGGATTCAATGTCAATTACCTGCTCGATGTGCTGAACAACGTGGCGGGCACCGATGTTGAATGCAGATTCGGCGATGCGGCATCGAGTGCGCTGCTCAGCTTTCCGTCAGAGGCGGATTTCAAATACGTCGTCATGCCGATGAGAATATAGAAGTGGGCGAATCGGAAAAGCAGGTGCCCGACCCCGTGAAGGAACCGCCAGAGCCGGGTTCCGGGTACGAAGCCGACAGCATCAAGGTCCTGAAGGGCCTGGAGGCGGTCCGCAAGCGGCCCGGAATGTACATCGGTGACACCTCCGATGGCACGGGAATGCACCACATGGTCTTTGAGGTGGTCGACAATGCGGTGGACGAAGCGCTCGCCGGCCATTGCGACGAGATCGTTCTGACGATCCACACCGACAATTCGGTGTCGGTGCTGGACAACGGCCGAGGCATCCCGACGGGAATCAAGGAGGACGACGAACTCAAGCGTTCCGCCGCCGAGATCGTGATGACGGAATTGCACGCGGGTGGAAAATTCGACTCCAATTCCTACAAGGTTTCCGGCGGCCTGCACGGCGTGGGCGTTTCGGTGGTAAATGCGCTTTCGGGGTGGCTGCGGCTCACCATCTGGCGCGACGGCAAGGTGCACCAGATGGAATTTGCCGATGGGGTCGCGACCGGCCCGCTGCGCGTTACCGGCACTTCCGAGAAGCGCGGAACGGAAGTGCATTTCCTCGCGTCGCGCAGCATTTTCGGGGTCGTCGACTACCACTACGACATACTGGCACGGCGCCTGCGCGAACTTTCGTTCCTGAACAACGGCGTCAAGATCATGCTCGTCGATCAGCGCGCCGGCAAGCAGGAGAACTTCGCCTTTTCCGGCGGCGTGCAGGGTTTCGTCGAATACATGAACCGCTCGAAAAGCGTGCTCCACCCGACGGTGTTCCAGGGGCAGGGCGAAAAGGACGGCATCATCGTCGACGTGGCGATGCAGTGGAACGATTCGTACCAGGAAAGCGTGCTGTGCTTTACCAACAATATTCCGCAGAAGGACGGCGGCACGCACCTTACCGGGCTGCGCGCGGCGATGACTCGCGTGCTGAACAAGTACATCGAAGAGCACGAACTGGCCAAGAAGGCGAAGGTCGAAACCTCCGGCGACGACATGCGCGAAGGCCTTGCCTGCGTGCTTTCGGTAAAGGTCCCGGAGCCGAAGTTCTCCTCCCAGACCAAGGAAAAGCTGGTTTCTTCCGAGGTGCGGCCGGTGGTCGAGGAAGTGGTTGCGGAAAAACTGCGCGAGTTCCTCGAAGAGCGGCCGGCAGACGCACGCGTCATCACCGCCAAGATTGTCGATGCGGCGCGCGCGCGGGAGGCCGCGCGCAAGGCGCGCGAAATGACCCGGCGCAAGGGAGTGCTCGACGGGCTCGGCTTGCCCGGCAAGCTCGCCGATTGCCAGGAAAAGGATCCGGCGCAGTGCGAGCTCTACCTGGTCGAGGGCGACTCGGCCGGCGGCTCGGCAAAGCAGGGGCGGGACCGCAAGTTCCAGGCGATCCTGCCGTTGAAGGGCAAGATCCTGAACGTCGAGAAGGCGCGCTTCGACAAGCTGCTCGGCTCGGCCGAGATCGCGACCCTGATTACCGTGCTTGGCTGCGGCATCGGCAAGGAAGAATACAACCCTGAAAAACTGCGTTACCACCGCATCATCATCATGACCGACGCGGACGTGGACGGTTCCCATATCCGCACGCTGCTGTTGACCTTCTTCTACCGGCAGATGCCTGAACTGGTCGAGCGCGGGCACATCTACATCGCGCAACCTCCGCTCTACAAGGCAAAGCTCGGCAAGGACGAGCGCTATCTCAAGGACGAGCACGAACTCAACGAATTCATGTTGCGCCAGGCGCTGATTGACGCGGCGCTGCACCCGGCGGCGCGGCGCGAGCCGATCGTCGGCGACACGCTGGCCGAACTTGCGAAGGCGTACCTGCTCGCCGAGGCGGTCATCGACCGCGTCTCGCGCTGGATCGACCGCGAAGTCCTGCTCGCGATGTTGCGCGGCGTGCAGGTCGATCTTGGGCGCCGCGAGGCAGCGCAGGCTTCGGCCGAAGCGCTGGCCGCCGCGCTACTGGGGCACGGGATTCACGTATCCGCGCATTTCGATCCCAAGACGGAGCGATACCAGGCGCGCATCGAGCGCACGCGCCACGGCAACAAGCGGGTGACCACGATCGACTCGGAATTCGTGCACTCGGGGGACTATGCCCAGATCAGGCAGACCGCGGAAATGCTGCGGGGGCTGGTCGGCGTGGGCGCCTACGTGCAGCGGGGAGAGAAGAAGTTCCCGGTGAGGGATTTCGGCGAGGCCATGCGCTGGCTGCTGGCCGAGGTGCAGAAATCGATGAGCCTGCAGCGCTACAAGGGGCTGGGCGAGATGAATCCCTCGCAGCTCTGGGAAACGACCATGGACCCGCAGATCCGCAGGTTGCTCAAGGTGCAGATCGACGACGGCATCGCCGCCGACGAGATCTTCACCAAGCTGATGGGCGATGAAGTGGAACCACGGCGCGCATTCATCGAGCTGAACGCGCTCGGCGTCAGGAACCTGGACGTCTAGCCGGGACTATTTCTTCTTCTTTGCCGGCGTCTTTTTCCTGGACGCGGTTTTCGGGGCCGGCTTGTCGGCCGCAGCCTTCTTCAGCGGCTTCTCGGCAACGGGCTTGTCCGCAATCGGTGCCTTGGCGGGTCTTTCCGCGCGCGGCAGGAACTCAAAGCCTATTTTTCCCTGGGGCGTCTTCACCAGGAAGGCCTTGAATTTGCGGTTCTTCTTCGACATGAAATGGGTCAGCAGATCCGTGCGTCCGGTGGCGAGGAGTTTCTGCATCTGGGCGGGTTCCACCGGCTGCTGCAGGATCATGCGGCCGGAACGGAAGTCGCAACTGCGCTGCGGTCCGACCGACTTCTCGCAGACGTAGGAAACGCCGTGCTCGAACACGCGGGAGCCGCATTTCGGGCACGCGCCCAGGGCCTCCTTGCCGCTGAAATCGACCGGCTCGTCGCTTTCGCCCGCGCCCTGGCCAAAGTCGAATTCGATCTTGAATTCGTCATTCAGCTTCAGGCCCGCCGAAAAAGGCCTGCCCTGCTTGCTGCGAAAGCCGTTCAGGGGCCCGATGAACTTCTTGGTGACCAGCTCCGCGACTTCCTCCGGTGACCAGTCGCGTCCCAGCAGCACCGGCCAGATGTAGAAATCGCAGGACTGGCACTGGAACTTGCGGTAGGTCTCCTGGATCACGCCGCCGCACTTCGGGCACGGGGCGGTCACGGAGGCGAATGCTTCCTCCGGGATGGTGCCGGACTTGATCCGCTTGACCAGATCCCGCGCCACCTGCTCGATGTGCTCCATGAACTTTTCACGCGGCAGCTTGGCCTGTTCCATCTGCTTCAACTTGAATTCCCAGTCGCCCGTCAGCTCGGGCGAGGTGATTTCGTCGACACCGAAGTGCCGCAAGGCGAAAAACAGCCTGAATGCCTTCCATGTCGGCTTCAGCTCGCGACCGAGGCGTTCGATGTACTTCTCGTAGATCAGTCCCTCGATGACGGCCGCGCGGGTGGCTGGCGTGCCGAGGCCCTTTGACGCCATGGCCTCGCGCAGTTCGTCGTCCTCGACCAGCTTGCCCGCGCCCTCCATGGCGGAAAGCAGCGTTGCCTCGTTGAAACGGGCAGGCGGTCGCGTCTGGTTCGCCGTCGCTGTGGCTTCCAGCGTGTTCACCTTCTCGCCTTGCGCAATGGCGGGCAGCGTGACGGTGTCGTCCTGCAGGCTCTTGCCGTAAACCGCCAGCCAGCCCGGGCTCTGCATGACCCGGCCATCGGTCCTGAACTGTTCCTTGCCGACCGTCGTGATGCGGGTCGTTTGCAGGAATTCGGCCGAGGGAAAGAAGACCGCGAGGAAACGGCGGACCACCAGATCGTAGAGCTTTGCTTCGGGCTCGCTCAGGTGACCGGGAGTCTGCAGCGTCGGGATGATCGCGAAGTGGTCCGATATCTTGCTGTTGTCGAATATTCGCTTGTTCGGTTTTACCCAGCCGCCCTTCAGTACCTGCTTTGCGAACGGGGCGAATTCCTTGACGCCGGCAAGCGCGTCCATTGTCTTCTTGACGGTCCCTATGTAGTCCTCGGGCAGCGCGCGGGCGTCGGTCCTGGGATAGGTGAGCGCCTTGTGGCGTTCGTAGAGGGACTGTGCGAGCGAAAGCGTCCCTTTGGCCGAGAAGCCGAAGCGCCCGTTCGCCTCGCGCTGCAGGCTGGTCAGGTCGTACAGCAGCGGCGACGCCTGGGTAGACGGTTTGGTTTCCTCGGTTGCCGCGCCTTGTTTGCCATTGCATGCGGCGGCGATCGCCTCCGCGCGGTCGGCCTTCCACACACGCTCCGGCTTGCGCTCAGGGTCCTCGTCCTTCTTGAATTCCGGATCAAGCCAGCGGCCGGCATACTCCCCGGCCTTGGCCGCGAAGCGGGCATGAATCTCCCAGTAATCGCGCGGCTGAAAGGCCCGGATCTTCTCTTCGCGCTCGACCAGGATCGCCAGCGTCGGCGTCTGCACCCGTCCCACGGTAGTGAGGTAGAAGCCGCCCTCCTTGGAATTGAAGGCGGTCATCGCGCGGGTGCCGTTGATGCCCACCAGCCAATCGGCTTCGGAGCGGCTTTTCGCCGCATCGGCCAGGGGCAGCAGATCGCGGTCCTCGCGCAAACTGGCAAAGCCGTCGCGAATGGCCGATTGCGTCATGGACTGCAGCCACAAGCGCTCGATCGGCTTCCTGGTCTTCGAATATTGCGCGATGTAGCGGAATATCAGTTCGCCTTCGCGGCCCGCGTCGCAGGCATTCACGATCGCACCGACGTCCTTGCGCTTGAGGAGTTTCAGCAGCACGTTCAAGCGGGCTTCGCTTCTCTCGATCGGGGCCAGGTCGAAATGCGGCGGCACGACGGGAAGATTGGCGAAGGACCACTTGCCCTTCTTTACGTCGTGTTCCGGCGGCAGGGTGAGTTCGAGCAGATGGCCGACGGCGGACGACAGCACGTACTTGTCGCTTTCAAAATACTCGCCCTTGCGGGTAAATCCGCCCAGCGCGCGCGAGATGTCGGCGGCGACGGAGGGTTTCTCGGCGATGATTAGTTTTTTGGGCATGCGGTGGCGCGAAAGGCCGCAGAGGATACCCGCAAAGAGAGCGGCATATCAACTCGCCGCGCTATTGCGATGTTTTAATGCGTATTAATGCACGCGTCGTGCGCGCAAGGCTATCGCCTGCAGCTCAGCTTGGCAGTCGTGCGCCCACGGGACACAACAGATCTTCGGCAACCAGCTGGCTGCTCGGCGTGCGCTGATTCCAGAGCACCATGAGCACGACGAGCTTGAGCTGCTCGAGGGTAAGGCCGTCGCCCGTGGCCGCGAGCGCGCGTTCGATCACGGTCTCGCGCGTGTCAGGGCTGAGGATCCCGGATTGCTCGAAATGAATCAGCAGGCCGCGGCATTCGGCGTCAAGTCTGGCAAGCTCTTTGGGCGCGTAGGCGCGGAATGCGGCGCCCGAATCGGGCAATGGCGCAAGCGACCGGTTCGGACCGCGCGCGACGCCGGCCAGCCAGGTGAGCGCCTCGCTGATATCGGAATCTTCAAAACCGGCCGCGGAAAGTTTTTTTGCGACCCGTTCCTGCTCATTCGACACTTCATGCTGCTGGCAGTTTTCGAACAGGTAGACGAGGATGTCGTACATTGTTTTTCTCTCCTCAGTATGGTTCCGCGATCAGGTTGTTAGTTTAGTCTCTGGTAGAGACCGCCAGGCAACGCGGTTACACGGCCCGCCAGTTCCAGCCGCAGCAATTCGGCCGAAACCCGCTCCGCCGGCAGTCCGGCGCGCGTGCAGAGTGAATCCACGTCTGCCGGGTCGAAACCCATGCAGGCGAGCAGTGGCTCCTCCGTGCTCCCGGCCGTGTCCGAAGACTTCGTGGGACGCGCCGCGCCGCTGCCGGAGGCAAGGCCGCTGCGGCGAAACGCCGACAGCTCGGACAGGACGTCTTCGGCCGACTCGGCGAGTTTCGCACCGGATTTAATCAGCGCGTGGCAACCCTTCGACAATGGCGAATGAATCGAGCCGGGCACCGCAAACACCTCGCGGCCTTGCTCGGCTGCCGCGCGCGCCGTGATAAGCGAACCCGAAGCCAATGCCGCCTCGATGACCAGGCATCCCTGCGCCAGCCCGCTGATCAGGCGATTGCGGCGCGGGAAATTGTGCGCCAGGGCCTTGGTGCCGAGCGGGAATTCCGACAGCAACAGTCCGTTGGCCGCGATTTCCGCGCCAAGAGCCGCGTTCGCCTGCGGGTACATGATGTCGACCCCGGTCCCCAATACCGCGATGGTGGATCCTTCACCCGCCAGGCCACCGCGATGGGCGGCGGCATCGATGCCCTGGGCCAGCCCGGAGACAATCGTGAGGCCCGCCGTGCTGAAACTGCGCGCAAATTGCTCGGCGTTGCCGTTTCCCTGGGCAGTGGCATTTCTGCTGCCTACCAGCGCCAGCGCGGGCCGGTTGAGCAAGTCAGTCCGTCCGCGGCAGTAAAGAACGGCGGGCGGATCGCTTATTTCGAGCAGCAGCCTGGGGTAGGCGGCGTCGGCGAGCGTGACGATGGCATTGCCGGGCTGTTCCAGCCAGGCAAGCGCGTAGTCCACTGCCTTCGATACCGCCTCGGAATCGAGTGCCCGCAGCGCTTCGGCGTTTGCGAAACGCGCCAACTCGGCGCGGTTGGCGGCAATGACCTTTTCCGGAAGGCCGAACTGGGAGAGCAGTTTGCGGAGCGTTGCGGCACCGAGGCCCGGCACGAGGGTGAGTTGCAGCCAGCTCGCCAGCCCCGGGTCCGGTCTCATGCCGGCGGACCACCCCGGCAGAAAGTCCTGCTTCGCCCCTGCAGCCGCGAAAAATGGCCGGCGGGCGGTTCCAAAGAACGGAAACTGCGCTTATGGATTCTGTACAAGATCCAGTTTGTAGACCGGTTTCGACACGTTCATGACCAGTGCATAGGATACCCGGTCGAAGACGCGAAACACGAACGCGACGCCATAGCGTTCGTCAGGCAGCACGAGGACTTCTCTCGAACCGACCAAGCGGTATCGACCCTCGGCAACGGTGGCACCCGGTCGAGAGAGCGCCACCACATGCCCGACTTCCATGCCCTGGGCCCTGCCGAGGTTCAAGGCGACTACGGACTGATTGCCATACTCGCCGAGACGGGAGTCTCTGCCGTACAGGGAGATGATGCGGCCCTTTACCGGAACCAAGGGCGCGTGCGGCGCATAGCTTGGAATATCGGGTTTACCCGCGGGCAGGAGCTTGTCGCCGACGCCGACTTCCAGAGATACCGAAGTAAGCTGTATGACCGCGGGGTCGCCGGCGCGTATCACGCGCGCGATTCCCAGATAGATTGCCTCGAATCCAAGCGTCGCGCCGGTGTCCGGATCGACGAGCGGCCCGCCGCGCCGGTATATGTACCAGGTGGATTCCGTGGAATTGCCGATACCGCGGACGAAGGCGCGGTTCCCGGTCTCCAGAATGACCCGTGAATCCTCCGTGGCGACGATGGTAGGCGCGTTGTCGAGCCCGGTGGGTTCGATGACGAGGGGACGCTCCAGGAACGGTTCGATGACCGACGGCGGAATGCTCGGAATGGCGGCTTGCGAGCTCGATTCCGCGCGCAACTTCGGACTCAGCTTCACGGTGTCGGACGACAGCGCGAGCCTGCCGCGCGCACGGTCGAGCACGATGACGCTGCCCGGATAAATCCGGTGCGGATCCTTGATTTCGTCCTTGTTCAGGTTCCAGAGTTCGGACCAGCGCCAGGGCGAATCGGTATAGCGCTGCGCAATCGACCAAAGCGTGTCGCCTTTGACGACGACGTAGCGGTCCGGGGCGTCCGGTTTCATCGCCAGGGGGGACTTTGGCGCCTGTGCGAACGCCCCCCCGGAGACCGATCCGATGAGGACAAAAGCCAGCGTTGTGATAGACTTACGCCATTGTTGGTACATAAAGCCCCCGATCGGTGGCTGACGTTCCGGGCCGGTTGAGTTTGCAGTTTGCGTACCCAAATGTAGCATAAAGACCCGACTGTTTAACCACAGCCTGAGATACTGCACGTAATCGATTCAATTTGCAAGCAAATTACTGATTTATGGCCCTGCTGAACATCCTTCGATATCCCGATGCGCGCCTGCACAAGGTCGCGGTACCGGTGACGGTATTCGACGAACCGCTCAAGCGCCTGGTCGCCGACATGGCGCAGACCATGTACGAGGCTCCCGGCATCGGCCTGGCTGCGACCCAGGTCGATGTGCACAGGCAGATCATCGTGATCGATGTTTCCGAGCGTCGCGATACCCTGGTGGTGCTCATCAACCCGGAGATCGTCGATGCGAGCGGCGTCTCGGACATCGAGGAAGGTTGTCTTTCGGTGCCGGGAATCTACGACACGCTGGAACGCGCCGAGCGCGTCAAGGTGCGCGCCCACGACCAGAACGGCAACCTGTTCACGCTCGAGGCGCAAGGATTGCTCGCCGTGTGCATCCAGCACGAGATGGACCACCTCAGGGGCAAGGTGTTCGTCGAGAGTCTTTCGCAGCTCAAGCAGCAACGCATTCGCGCGCGGCTCGCGAAGCAGCTTCGCAAGAGCGCCTGAATACCTTGTCTTGCCTGAACCTTCCGGCCGCCTGACACCTTCCTGCGCCTAGCATTCGCCGGTACTCCAGAGTTTGCGGCGCGCTCGCTTGCGGCGCTGCTCGACGCCGGCCACGATGTCGTCCTGGTGCTGACCCAGCCGGACCGGCCCGCGGGCCGTGGCCTGCGGGCAAGCGCCAGCGCCGTCAAGCAGCTGGCGCTTGCCCGTGGCCTGCGCACTTTTCAACCGCAGACCATGAAGGACGAAGAGGCGCTCGATAGCCTCGTTGCGGCACGTCCGGATGTGCTGGTCGTCGCGGCGTATGGTTTGATCCTGCCGCTACGCGCGCTCGAGATTGCCGCGCGCGGCGCGATCAACATCCATGCCTCTCTGCTGCCGCGATGGCGCGGCGCGGCGCCGATACAACGCGCGCTGCTGGCGGGCGATCGTGAAACCGGAATCACGATCATGCAGATGGACGCGGGGCTGGATACCGGACCGGTGCTTTCGATGCACCGCGTGGCAGTCAACGAGGACGACGACGCGCAGACCCTGCACGACCGGCTTGCGGCCTTAGGCGCCAAAGCGATCGTCGGCGCGCTCGCGGATATTGCGGCTGGACGCGCCCGTGCGATCCCTCAACCTGCAGACGGTGCGACGTATGCACGGAAAATCGGCAAGGAGGAAGGCGAACTCGACTGGGCGAGGCCCTGCGTCGAACTGGAGCGCGCCATCCGGGCCCTGCGCCCCTCTCCCGGTGCGCGGTCCCGGCTACGGGGTGAGGTCATCAAGTTCTGGAGCGCACGATGTATTGCGCGCACCGGGACACCCGGAGAGGTGCTGGAGAGCAACGCCGACGGGGTCGTAATCGGCTGTGGCGAAGGCGCGCTGATCGCCACGGAGATGCAGCGACCGGGGGGGACGCGCCTCGCGGCGGCCGAATTCATTCGCGGCTTTCCGCTTTCGCGCGGCGAGCGTTTTGGCGCCGCTCGCTGAAGCGCTGGCGGCGGCGGCGGCACTGGTCGCGCGGGTCGCGGCCGGTCGCAGTCTCTCGGCCGAATTGGAACGCCCAGGCGGCGACCAGATGGCGCGGGCCGCGCTCGCGGACCTCTGCTACGGAACGCTGCGACGTTACGGCCGCTCGCAGGAGATCGTCGCCATGCTTTCGCGCCGCGCCGGGACCACGGACCGTCTGGTAGAGGCGTTGCTGTGGTGTTCCTTCTATGCGCTTGAATCGGGCCGGTATGCCGAATACACGGTCGTGGACCAGGCCGCGCGCGCCTGCGTCGCGATGCAGCGCAGCGGCGCCAAGGGTTACGTGAACGCGCTGCTGCGCAATTTCCTGCGGGCGCGCGCCAGATTGGAGGCGCGGTTGGCCGCGGACGACGTGGCCTACCTCCAGCATCCGAAGTGGTGGATTGAACGGGTACGGTCGGCCTATCCATCGGCCTGGCAGCAGGTGCTTGCCGCGGGCAACTCACATCCGCCAATGTGCCTGCGCGTCAATCTGCGCCGGGCTTCGCCCGAGGAGTATGCGACGCGCCTGGCCGCGGAGGGGATTGCGGCAAGACCGCTTGGGCCGGTGGGCCTGCTCCTGGAACGACCTGTGCCGGTTGATCGCCTTCCGGGATTTGCCCAGGGCGAGGTTTCGGTGCAGGACTGGGGTGCGCAGCACGCCGCGCAACTGCTGGAACTGGAGCCGGGGCAGAGGGTACTCGACGCCTGCGCAGCGCCCGGCGGCAAATGCGCGCACATCCTCGAGTCCGCGGATGTCGATGTAACCGCGCTGGATGCCGACGCCGCCAGGTGCGCGACCATCGCGCGCGACCAGGACAGGCTCGGGCTCAAGGCGCAGGTCCGCGTGGCCGACTGCACCGCGCTGGACACATGGTGGGACGGCGCGGCCTACGAGCGGATTCTCGCCGATGTCCCCTGCTCGGCCTCCGGCGTGGCAAGGCGCCATCCGGACATCAAGTGGCTGCGGCGGGAATCGGACATAGCTGCCTTTGCGGCCCGGCAGTACCAAATACTGGAAGCGCTTTGGCGCACGCTCGCCCCGGGTGGTAAATTGCTGTATGTCACCTGTTCGGTTTTCCCGGAGGAGAACGACGCGGTGGTCGATACCTTCATTGCGCGCACGCGGGGAGCGCGCCGCGCGCCCCTCCCGGCCGGTGCTGCGGCACAGCTAGTGCCCGGCCCCGAGCATGACGGATTCTTTTTCGCACGGTTAGAGAACTCAGCGTAGGAAGAACCTGAGGCGACGCGCGATGCGAGGCTTCGCTCTCCTCGACAAGCTATCGTCTGCGCTCGCGCATGCGTGGATTGCACTCGTGCAGGTGTGGATCCTACTCGTGCTCGGCGCCGCTCTCATGGCCTTCGGTACGGCGCGGGCCGACGAGATCGAAGTGGCGGATGCCCGTCTCGCGACGACCGAGGACGGTGTAGCGCTGGCCGCGGACTTCGCGTTCGAGCTGAATCCGCGCCTCGCCGAGGTGGTGACCAACGGCGTGCCCCTGTATTTCGTGGTCGAATTCGAGCTAACGCGCCCGCGCTGGTACTGGTTCGACGAGAAGGCCTCCGCGAAGCGGCTTCAGTTGCGCCTGTCATACCACGCCCTCTCCCGCCACTACCGGCTTTCCACCGGAGTCCTGCAGCAGAACTACGCTACTCTCGACGAGGCCTTGAACGTGCTGCGCCGCGTGCGCAACTGGAACGTGGTGGACCGCGGTACCGTACTCGCCGACGCCACCTACGATGCGGCCGTGCGCATGCGGGTGGACAGCACCCTGCTGCCCAAGCCTTTCCAGCTCAGCGCGATCACCAGCCGGGAGCTCAACCTGGAATCGCCCTGGAAGCGCTTCACCTTCCGGCCCGCCGCGTCGCCTGCCGCTCCGGTCGAAAGCCGCGAGCCGAAAGAGGTGGAAGCGCGATGAGGCTCCTGATCCTTCTGGGTGCCGCACTTGCCGGCGTCTTGCTGTTTCTGCTGGCGACAGCGAGCGGCAATACCACGGTGTTCGCGCAGCACTATCCGCTGCTTCTGGGACTGAACGCCGCGCTGGCGGCCCTTCTCGCCGCGCTGGTCGCGTGGCAAATCCACACCTTGTGGCGCAAATACCGGGAGCGGGCCTTCGGGTCGCGCCTCACGGTGCGGATACTTCTGTTGCTTGCCCTGATGGCCGTAGTGCCGGGTGCGCTCGTCTATACCGTTTCGGTGCAATTTCTCTCCAAGAGCATTGAGTCCTGGTTCGACGTGAAAGTGGACGCTGCGCTCGAAGGGGGCATCAGCCTGGGCCAGTCGGCGATCGACCGGATGCAGAGCGAATTGCAGGTGAAAGCTCGCGGCATTGCGCTCGAACTGGCCGACCGCCCCGCCGGCCAGCAGGTGCTGCTGCTCAGCCGGTTGCGCGACCGGGCCGGCGTGCAGGAGGCTGTCATCGTCAGTGCGGCCGGGCGCGTGCTTGCCGAGGCGAGCGAGGACGTCTCGCGCCTTGTTCCGGACGAATTGCCGACCCAGCAGGCGCTGCGCCAGGCGCGCGCCGGCCGCGCCTACACGGCAGTCGACGCAGCGGCGGGAAAGCCCCTCGCAGTGCGGGTAGTGGTGCCGGTCCCGGGGCTCGCGCTGGCCGACGAAACGCGTTTCCTGCAGTTGCGGCAGACGGTTCCAGAGCAGTTTGCGCGCAGCGCCGAAGCAGTCGAATCCGCGTACCGCGACTACCGCGAGCTTGCGCTCTCCCGCCAGGGCTTGAAGCGCATCTACATCGTGACGCTTACGCTCGCATTGTCCATGGCCCTGCTGGTGGCGATCGCGCTTTCGGTGGTCCTCGCCAACCGCCTGTCCGAGCCGCTCGCCAATCTCGCCCAGGCGACCCAGGCCGTCGCACGCGGCGATTTCAGCCGGCAGGCTCCGGTCACCAGCCGGGACGAACTCGGTGTGCTCATCGCGTCGTTCAATTCCATGACGCGGCAGCTGGATGATGCCCGGCGCGTCGTGGAAGCGAACCGGGCTGCGCTGGAGAGCGCGAAAGCGCGGCTTGAGAACATCCTTGCGAATCTCTCCGCCGGAGTGCTGGTGTTCGACCGCGACCTCAACGTCTCCATTACCAACCACGGTGCGCAGGCAATACTCGGCGGCGAACTCGAGGCGTTTGCCGCAGGCATGCGCGAACAGTTCCGCTCGCACGGCGCGCTGGCGTGGCAGCTGGAGCTGGAATTGAAGGGCACGGGGAAAACGCTGCTGGTGCACGGCACTGCGCTTTCGCAGGATCCTGCCGGCGGCTTTGTGCTGGTGTTCGACGACATAACCCAGCTCATCCAGGCACAGCGCGCCACCGCGTGGGCCGAAGTGGCGCGGCGCCTGGCGCATGAGATCAAGAATCCGCTCACGCCGATCCAGCTTTCCGCGGAGCGGATGGAGATGAAGCTCGCGGGCAAGCTCGCTGCCGAGGACGCCGAGGTGCTTGCGCGTGGTACCCGGACCATCGTCAACCAGGTGGCCGCGCTGAAGAGCATGGTGGACGATTTTCGCGACTACTCCCGGCTGCCGGCGCCGGTGTTCGTGGGCCTCGACCTGAATGCCCTGGTGCTGGAGGTCCTTGCACTTTACGAGACTTCCAGTTCGCCGATCGTCAAGAAACTCGCACCTGTGCCGCCGGTGCGCGCAGACTCCGCGCAGATCCGTCAGGTGCTCCACAATCTGGTGCAGAACGCGCAGGATGCGCTGGAGAACCGGAAAAGCGCCGCCGAGCCGCCCATGATCGAGGTATGCACCGAGCAGGCGGGCAACAGAGTGCGGCTTTCGGTGACCGACAATGGCGGCGGATTTCCAGAGGAAATGATGACGCGAATATTCGAGCCTTACGTCACCACCAAGTCGCGAGGCACCGGCCTTGGTCTTGCGATCGTGAAGAAAATTGTCGACGAGCACCATGGCGAACTCGCAATCGAGAACCGCCCCGCGAAGGGGGTGTTGGTGACCATACTGCTGCCCGCGGCTGACGCCGCGATGACCGCCCCGGGCGGCGCGGCGAAGGCGGCGTAGACGCGATGGCGCAGATCCTGGTCGTGGACGACGAAGTCGGAATCCGGGAGCTCCTCTCGGAGATCCTCGCTGACGAGGGCCACCAGGTGTTGCTTGCCGAAAGTGCCGGAGAGGCGAGGCGCCTGCGGGAGGGTCATCGGCCGGATCTGGTACTGCTCGACATCTGGATGCCGGATACCGACGGTATTTCTCTTCTCAAGGAATGGGCGGCGAGCGGTCAGCTCGGCATGCCCGTGGTGATGATGTCCGGGCACGGCACCATCGAGACCGCGGTTGAAGCCACGCGCATCGGCGCGCTGGACTACCTGGAGAAGCCGATCGCGCTGCAACGCCTGCTGGCGACGGTCAAGCGTGCCCTGCGCAACCACGAGGCAATGGCGCCGCGCGAGCTCTCGCTCGCGACCCTGGGTCGCTCGCCCGCGCTGGCGGAAACGCGCAAGCGCCTGGCGCAGCTTGCGCAGGCGGGGGCGCCACTCATGCTGCGTGGCGAGCGCGGCATGCGTCCGGAACTCTTCGCCAAGCTGCTCGCCGCCGCCGGCGCCCCGTTCGTCGAGGGTCCGGGGATGATGGCCGAGGCCTCCTCGGAAATGCTGGCGCGGGCGGCGGGCGGCATTCTCTTTGTCGGCGACCTGTCGCTGCTCGGCCGCGCCGAGCACAAGAACCTGGAATTTCTGCTCGCCCGCTCCGACAAGCACAAGGCGCGCGTCGTGTGCTTCTCGCCGGTCGACGGGCGCGTATTGGTCGAAAAGCACGAGTTCGACGCCGGCATGCTCGCACGGCTCTCCGAACTCGTCCTCAAGCTGCCGGCGCTGCGGGATTTCGCCGAGGACGTGCCCGATCTTGCCGCGCTGATCCTGGTCCAGCTGGTGGAGGCGCGTGCCTGCCCGCCGCGGCGCTTTTCGGTCGCGGCGCTCAACGCGCTGCGCCATCACAGCTGGCCCGGAAATCTCGGCGAACTGGAAAGCGTGGTGAAGAATCTCGCGCTTGGCGCGCTCGAAGAAGACATCGGCCTGGAAGATGTCGAGCGCGTGCTTGCGGCGCACGCGGGGACTACTCCGCCGCCGGAAATAGCGCTGGATCGCCCCTACAGGGAAGCGCGCGAAGCGTTCGAGCGCCTGTACTTCGAGCACCTGCTGGCGCGCGAGAACGGGAGCATGTCCAAGGTGGCGGAGCATTCCGGCCTGGAGCGTACGCACCTGTACCGGAAACTGAAGGCGCTCGGCCTGCCGGTCGGCAGGCGCGAAGAAAACTAGACTATTTCTTTTTCTTCTTTACGCGCTGGGGGCGCGACTTGCCGTAGCTGCCCTTGTAGATCTTGCCGCGCCGTGTCCGCTTGTCGCCTTTTCCCATTGCCGTCTTTCTAGGTTGATGTGGCGGCCATTATATCGGCCGGCTCGTACCCCAAGTACGGTGCCAGCCACAATTCCGCTTCCGCGATCGTGATCGATTTGCGCCGCGCGTAGTCCTCGATCTGGTCGCGGCCGATCTTGCCGACGGCGAAATAGCTTGATTCGGGGTGCGACAGGTAGAAGCCGGAAACCGCCGACGCCGGGAGCATGGCGCAGGACTCGGTCAGGGTAATTCCCGCGTTTCGCTGCGCGTCGAGCAGCGCGAACAGGGCCCGCTTCTCGGTGTGGTCGGGGCAGGCGGGATAGCCCGGCGCGGGCCGTATGCCGCGGTAGGCCTCGGCGATCAGCTGCGCGCCAGTCAGCCGTTCGTCCGGCGCATAGCCCCAGTACTCGCGCCGCACGCGTTCGTGGAGGTGTTCGGCGAATGCTTCCGCGAGGCGGTCGGCGAGTACCTTGAGCATGATCGCGTTGTAGTCATCGTGTTGCGCCTCGAACTGCGCGAGTTTCGCTTCGAGCCCGCCTACCGCCACCGCGAATGCGCCGATCCAGTCCGCGACACCGGATTCCTTCGGCGCGATGAAATCGGCCAGGCACTGGTTGGCGCGGCCGGTCGGCTTCTGGTTCTGCTGGCGCAGGTTATGCCATGTCATGGCAACCGTGCCCGGCGCGCCCTCGGCGTAGATCTCGATGTCGTCGCCGTTCACCCGTGCGGCCCGGAACAGACCGAACACGCCGTTTGCCGAAATCCACTTCTCGCGGACGATCCTGTCGAGCGCTTCGAGTGCCTCCGCATGGAGCTTGCGCGCCGCATCTCCCACGACGGGATCCTCGAGGATCCTTGGATAGGGGCCGGAGAGTTCCCATGCCTGGAAGAACGGCGTCCAGTCGATGTACTGGACCAGCTTTTCCAGCGGGTAATCGCGCAATGCCTCGATTCCGGTCCGGCGCGGCGCGGGAGGGTGGTACTTGGACCAGTCGGTCGCATGCCCCAGCCGCCGCGTTTCCGCGATCGGCACCAGCGGGCCCGGACCTTTCTTGTCGCGGTGCTGGATGCGGATCTTGTCGTAGTCGGCACGCACGCCGGCGACGTAGCTGTCGCGCTGCTCGGCGGACAGCAGGTTCTGCATCACGCCTACGGAACGCGATGCGTCGGGCACGTAGACCACCGGGCCAGGGTAGTTGGGGGCGATCTTCACCGCCGTGTGCGCGCGCGAGGTGGTGGCGCCGCCGATGAGCAGCGGCACGGTAAAGCCGTCGCGCTCCATCTCGCGCGCCACGTGCGCCATTTCCTCCAGCGAAGGCGTGATCAGGCCCGACAGGCCGATGGCGTCGGCATTCTCGCGCTTCGCCGTCTCGAGAATGGTCTTCGCCGGGACCATCACGCCCAGGTTGACCACGTCGTAGTTGTTGCACTGGAGGACCACCGCGACGATGTTCTTGCCGATATCGTGCACATCTCCCTTGACCGTGGCGATCACCAGCTTGCCCTTGGCCTTGCCCGCCTCCCCGGTGCGCAGCTTCTCCGCCTCGATATAGGGGATAAGGTGCGCCACTGCCTGCTTCATTACGCGCGCGGACTTGACGACTTGCGGCAGAAACATCTTGCCCGCGCCGAACAGGTCGCCGACGACGTTCATGCCGTCCATCAAGGGACCTTCGATCACCTCGATGGGGCGCGCAAACTTCAGCCTGGCTTCCTCGGTGTCAGCGACGACATGGCTCGCGATGCCGTTGACGAGCGCGTGGGACAGGCGCTCCTCCGGCGTGCCGCGGCGCCAGGCGTCGTCCTCCCTGGAAGCGCGCAGGCCGCCCTTGACGCCCGCGGCATGCTCGATCAGGCGCTCCGTGGCATCGGCCCGCCGCGCGAGAATGACGTCTTCCACCCGCTCGCGCAGCTCCGGGTCGATTTTTTCGTAGACGCCCAGCTGCCCGGCATTGACGATGCCCATCGTCATGCCGGCCTGGACGGCGTGGTAGAGGAACGCGGTATGCATGGCCTCGCGCACGGCGTCGTTGCCGCGGAAGGAGAACGACAGGTTCGACACACCGCCTGAAATTTTTGCCTGCGGCAGGTTGGCGCGGATCCAGCGTGCCGCTTCCAGGTAGTCCAGGCCGTAGCGGGCGTGTTCTTCCAGCCCGGTGGCGACGGCGAAAATGTTCGGATCGAAAATGATGTCGGCAGGCGAAAGCCCGGCCTTTTGCGTCAACAGGTCGTAAGCGCGACGGCAGACCGCAATGCGGCGCTCCAGCGTGTCGGCCTGGCCCTGTTCGTCGAAGGCCATCACCACGACGGCCGCGCCATACTTGCGCACGAGACCCGCTTGGCGCAGGAACTCCTCCTCACCCTCCTTCATGCTGATGGAGTTGACGACGCCCTTCCCCTGCAGGCACTTGAGCCCGGCCTCGATCACGCTCCACTTGGAGGAATCGATCATTACCGGGACGCGCGAGATGTCCGGTTCGGATGCCGCGAGATTGAGAAAGGTCACCATCGCCTTCTCCGAATCGAGCATCCCCTCGTCCATGTTGACGTCGATCATCTGCGCGCCGTTTTCCACCTGCTGGCGCGCGACGGACAGGGCCTCCGGGTAGTTGCCTGCCAGGATCAGCCGCGCGAATGCCTTCGAGCCGGTGACATTGGTGCGCTCGCCGACGTTGAGGAACAGGGAACCGTCCCCGACATTCAGCGGTTCCAGCCCCGAGAGGCGCAGCATCGGCGATCGCTCGCGCGGGCGGCGCGGCGCGACGCCGCGCACCGCCGCGGCGATCGCGTGGATGTGCTCGGGCGCGGTGCCGCAGCAGCCGCCGGCGAGATTCAGGTGGCCGGCGCGCGCCCAGCCGCCCATTTCCTTCGCCATCGACCCGGGCGTGTCGTCGTATTCACCGAAGGCGTTCGGCAGTCCGGCGTTGGGATAGCAGGAGACGGGAACCTCCGCCACCGCCGAGAGTTCTTCGACGTACTGGCGCAACTCCTTCGCGCCCAGCGCGCAATTGAGGCCCACCGCAAGCGGCTGCGCGTGGCGCACGGAGTTGTAGAAGGCCTCGGTGGTCTGGCCCGACAGCGTGCGGCCCGACGCGTCGGTGATGGTTCCCGAGATGATCAGCGGCAGGCGCGAGCCGCGCCGCTCGAACTCGGTTTCGATCGCGAACAGGGCCGCCTTGGCGTTCAGCGTGTCGAAAATGGTTTCGACCAGCACCACGTCGACGCCGCCGTCGATGAGGCCGCGCAGCGCGTCGCCGTACGCCGCGACCAGCGCATCGAAACTTACGTTGCGGAAACCCGGGTCGTTGACGTCCGGCGAAATCGACGCCGTCTTGGTGGTGGGGCCGATCGCGCCGGCCACGAAGCGCGGCCGCGACCGGTCGCCCTTCTGGAATTCGTCGGCGGCGTCGCGCGCAAGGCGGGCCGCCGCAAGATTCAGCTCGTAGGCGAGTTCTTCCATGCCGTAGTCGCTCAGCGAAACGGCCGTGGAGTTGAAGGTGTTGGTCTCGATGATGTCGACGCCGGCCGCCAGGTAGTCGATGTGCAGGCGGCGGATGAGCGCCGGCTGCGTGAGCGTCAGAAGGTCGTTGTTGCCGCGCAGGTCGCCGCCCCAGCCGCGGAAGCGCTCGCCGCGGAACTGCTCCTCGGTGAGGCGCTCGCGCTGGATCATCGTGCCCATGGCGCCATCGAGCACCAGGATCCTTTCGGCGAGCAGCGACTGCAGCAGGGAAGTTCGATCGTTCATCAGGCCCGCAAAAACAAAAACGCCCGTTCAGCTTTCGCAGAAACGGGCGCTTGGGCGCGTCTCTTTAGCGGCATTTATTTGTCCCCAACCCGGAGGGTGGATCGGCGCCCGCAAGCTGAACTTCAAATCGGCGCGGGCGTCATTCTACCATCAGTGGAGCCGGGGCTTTTTCAGGAATGAATTGCGGTCGGCGGAGCGGATCTGTACCTGCGACGACGCGCCGCGCCGCGACAGCGTCAGTGTGACATCGCTGCCGGCGGGTCCGGCGCTCCAGATCCGGCGAAACATTGCCGCGAGTCCGGCGACGCGCTCGCCCCCGACTTCCAGCACCAGGTCGCCGAGTTTTACCCCGGCGCGCTCGGCCGGTCCGCCGGGAGCCAGGCCGCCGATGACCAGGTGGCCGTCCATTTCCGCAGCGTAGATGCCCAGCCACGCCCGCGGCGGACGCGCCGCGCGGCCCAGGGCCAGCATGTCGTCCAGTATCGGCGCCAGCAGGTCGATCGGCACGAACATGTTGCCGTCAACCGCTTTGCCCGCATCCGATTCCTGCACCAGCAGCGAGCCGATGCCAAGCAGTCGGCCGTCCTGGCCGACCAGCGCGGCGCCGCCCCACTGTGGATGCGCGGGCGCGGTAAACAGGGCTTCGTCGAGCACGTACTCCCAGTACCCGGCAAATTCCCGCTTCGCGATCACCCTGGCCTTGAGCGAATGGGGGCGGCCGCCCTGTCCGATGACGAAAACTTCGGCATTCGCGTCCAGCGCCGTTGCCGTGCCCCGTTCCAGCGGGCGCACGCCCAGCGGCCCGAGCGGCAGGACCAGGCCAAGGCCGGTACTCTGGTCATAAGCGAGCGCGTGGCCCGGCACCACGACGCCGCGATTGGTTGTGAGCCAGATCGAGTCGGCCTCGGTGATCAGGTAGCCGATCGTCACGACCAATCCGTCTTCGCGGATCACGACCCCATTGCCGGCGCGCTCGGTGCCGAGAATCGGCGCGGTGAACGCGTCCTCGGGAATTTCCGCGCGCAGCAGCACTACCGCGTCGAGCGCCGCGGCGAGATCGAACCTCGCCTCGTCCGGACTCGGTTGCAGGGTGGCGGGAAACGCCCAGTTGCCCGGTTCGGCCATGCTCAGTCCTCGTTGAAGGGCAGACCGACGTAATTCTCCGCCAGCATGGTCGCGGCGGCGCGGGAACCCGTCACGTATTGGAGCTGCGAGAGCTGCAGGCGGTGATGAAAGGGGCTTTCATCGTGAAAGCGGTGCAGCATGGAGGTCATCCACCAGGAGAAGTGCTCCGCGCGCCAGACGCGGCGTAACGCCGTTTCGGAATAGCGTTCGAGGAGCGTGGCGTCACCGGAGCCGTAAAACGCGGCCAGGGCCCGCGCCAATACCCGCACATCGGCGACCGCCAGATTCAATCCCTTGGCGCCGGTCGGCGGCACGATATGCGCGGCGTCGCCGGCAAGGAACAAGCGGCCGAAGCGCATCGGCTCGACCACGAAACTGCGCATTGCGACCACGCCTTTCTGGAAAATCCGCCCATCCGCCAGCCGCCACCCGTCGCCGCCCGCCAGCCGCGTGTGCAACTCCTCCCAGATCCGCGCGTCCGGCCAGTCGTCCACGCTGTTGCTCGGATTGCATTGGAGATACAGGCGCTGGATCCGCGGCGAGCGCGTGCTGACCAATGCGAAACCGCGTTCGTGATAGGCGTAGATCAATTCCTCCGTCGCGGGCGGCCCTTCGACCAGGACGCCGAACCAGCCGAACGGGTACACGCGTTCGAATTCCTTGCGCAGGCGCGACGGGATCGACGGCCGCGAGACGCCGTGGAAGCCGTCGCAACCCGCAATGTAGTCGCAGGCGATTTCGCGGACCGTGCCGGCCGCATCATGGAAGCGCAATTTCGGCAGCTTCGTCTCGAGGTCGAGCAGGCTCACGTCCTTGACGCCGAAGACCAGTTCTCCGCCGGCGTCGAGCCTCGCCCTGACCAGGTCCCGGATTACCTCGTGCTGCGCGTACACCATGATGGAGCGCCCGCCGGTGAGTTCCGAGAGATGTATGCGGTGGCTTTGCCCGCCAAAGCGCAGGATCACGCCCTCGTGCCGGGAGCCTTCACGCCGCATGCGCTCGCCGACGCCCGCCTCGTCGAGCAGGTCGACGGTTCCCTGCTCCAGCACGCCGGCGCGAATGGTCGCTTCGATCTCTTCGCGGCTGCGCGTTTCGATCACGACGGATTCGATACCCTTCAGACGAAGCAGGTGCGCGAGCAGCAGCCCCGCCGGTCCCGCACCGATGATCCCGACTTGTGTGCGCATCGTGCTGATATTATCCGGCAGCATGACGGAACAGGAGTTCAAATCGTCGGTTGCAATATTTCCCGTTCAGCTGCAGTGGGGCGAATGCGATCCGGCCGGCATCATCTTCTACCCCACCTATTTCCGCTGGTTCGACGCCGCCGCCTGGAACATGTTCGCCGCGGTCGGCTATGACGCGAAGCGGATGCGCGCCGAGCACCTGGCGATGCCGCTGGTCGCCGCCGATTGCCAGTTCAAGCATCCGGCCGAGCAGCAGGACCGCGCCGAAGTGCGATCGCGAATCCTGCGCTGGGGCGGCAAATCCTTCGTCGTCGGCCACGATGTCGTGCGCGAGGACGGCACGCTGCTGGCCCAGGGTTCGGAAACCCGCGTCTGGGGCCGCTATGAAAGCGGGCCCGGTACGCCGCTCAAGGGTCAGCCGATCAGCGAGGAATTGAAGGATCTTTTCAGGGCGAAGTAAGGACGCTCCACATCAGGGCGCGAGGAATTTTCGCGTGGCCTGAAGCGGTCTACGCCCTGCCCCACACCTCTTCGGCGGTTTCGATCACCAGGCGGAGCTTGGCGCGCTGCGCGTCGACGGCGATCTTGTTGCCATGCACCGTGCTTGAAAAGCCGCACTGGGGGCTCAACGCAAACTGCTCCAGCGGGGCGTATTTCGCCGCTTCTTCGATGCGCCGCTTGAGGTCGTCCTTTTTTTCCAGCTGGCCAAGCTTGGTGGTGACCAGGCCCAGCACGACGATCTTGCCCTTGGGCAGGAAGCGCATCGGCTTGAAGTCGCCGGAACGCGCGTCGTCGTACTCGAGGAAGTAAGCGTCGACGTTCATCTCGGAGAGCAGCGCCTCGGCCACCGGCTCGTAGCCGCCTTGCGCCGCCCACGAGCTCTGGAAATTCCCGCGGCACAAATGGATCGCGAGCGTCATGCCGGCGGGCTTCTTCGCCACCACGCGGTTGATGAATTTCGCGTAACGGTGCGGCAGCTCGTTCGGATCGTCGCCTCGCGCCTTCGCCGCCTCGCGCATCTTGTCGTCGCAAAGGTAGGCAAGGTTGGTGTCGTCCATCTGCACATAGCTGCAGCCCGCCTTCGACAGGGACTGCAGCTCATCACCGTAGGCCTTTGCGACGTCGTCGTAGAAATCAGGCTCCAGCTCGGGATAGTGCTGCTTGCTTATCCCGGCGCGGCCGCCGCGAAAATGCAGCATCGTCGGCGAAGGGATCGTGACTTTTGCCGTGCGTGTCGTGCAGGACTTCAGGAACTGGAAATCCGCGAGCTGGATGTCCTTGGTGTGGCGCACCTTGTCCACCACGCGCATCACGGGCGGCGCGAGCTCCGCGCTGCCGTCGGGCCTTGTCACCATCGCCGGGAGCTCGGTCTTGACCCCGCCGATCTGTTCCAGAAAATCGATGTGGAAATAGGTGCGGCGGAATTCGCCATCCGTGATCGCCTGCAGGCCGGTGTCTTCCTGGAACTTCACGATCTCGGCGATCGCCCGATCCTCGACCTTGCGCAGATCGGCCGCGCTGATCTCGCCGCGCGCCTTCTTGTCGCGTGCCTCGATGAGATACTGCGGCCGCAGGAAGCTGCCGACGTGATCGGCGCGGAACGGGGGCTGGGTTCGTTGCGACATGAGCTATCCTTGGCTGGCTGGAGTAAAGAAACGCATTCTAATAGATGGGCAGGAACCCACCCACGAAAGCCAAGCAGCTCCCGAAGAGCGAAGGAAGCTACATGGATCCCGACTGGCTGCCGTTTCACCCCAGTCCCTCGAAGCCCGCGTACCGGCCGCCCGCCGGGGCGGTGGACACCGACAACCGCGCTCCGGTCGAGACCTTCCCCGAGCGCGTGTGGCCGCATCCCCACATGAAGACCCACATGCCGGACGACGGCAAGCTGGTAGATTACGTTCCCCGCATCGCCACCACGCCGGAGTTGCAGCGCAAGCTGCTGGTGGACAATCCGATGCGACTTTACTGGGCCTGACAGGAACACAACGTGGCACTCGAAAAACCGTACAAGGACATTCCCGGCACGACGATCTTCGACATGGAGCTGGCGCGCAAGGGCTACCACCTCAACCAGTTCTGCATGTCGCTGATGCGTCCCGAGAATCGCGAGAAATTCAAGGCCGGCCAGCGCGCCTACCTCGACCAGTGGTCGATGACCGAGGAGCAGAAGCAGGCGGTGCTGGCGCGCGACTACAACCGCATGATCGCGGCCGGCGGCAACATCTATTTCCTCGCCAAGATCTTTTCCAGCGACGGCCTGAGCTTCGAGTTCGCGGCCTCCAGCATGACCGGCAAATCGCCGCAGGAGTACCGCCAGATGATGCTGGGCGGCGGCCGCTCGGTGGAGGGCAACCGCCGCATCGGGGAGAAATCCTGATGGCCAGGATCAGCGCAGCGGTTTTTACCTCGCATATTCCCGCGGTCGGCGCCGCGATCGACCTGGGCAAGACCGCCGAGCCCTATTGGGCGCCGATGTTCAAGGGCTACGAATTCTCCAAGCAGTGGATCGCGCGCGAAAAGCCCGACGTCGTGTTTCTCGTCTACAACGACCACGCCTCGGCATTCGGCCCGGATCTCATCCCGACCTTCGCCATCGGCTGCGCCGACCGCTTCCAGCCGGCCGACGAGGGCTGGGGTCCGCGCAAGGTGCCCACGGTCATCGGCCATCCGGAGCTGGCGGCGCATGTCGCCCAGTCCGTGATCCTCGACGAATTCGACCTCACCATCATCAACCGCATGGACGTGGACCACGGCCTCACGGTGCCGATGTCCCTTATGTTCGGGCAACCCGAAGCCTGGCCCTGCCGCGTGATCCCGTTCGCGGTCAACGTGGTCCAGTACCCGCCGCCGACCGGCCACCGCTGCTTCCAGCTCGGACGCGCGATCCGCAAGGCGATCGAGCTCTACGACGAAGATCTGAACGTGCAGGTGTGGGGCACGGGCGGCATGAGCCACCAGTTGCAAGGGCCGCGTGCCGGACTGATCAACAAGGCGTTCGACACCGCCTTCTTCGACCGTATGCTCTCCGACCCCGATGGGCTGGCGCGCATGCCGCACATCGATTACGTGCGCGAAGCCGGTTCCGAAGGGATCGAACTGGTGATGTGGCTGGTCGCGCTCGGCGCGCTCAAGCCTGCGCCGCGCCAGGTGCATCGCTTCTATCACGTGCCTGGCTCGAACACGGCGGTCGGCCACCTGATCCTGGAAAATCCAGTATGAAAGGGAGTACGTCATGAAGATCGCACTCGCCGGTGCCGGCGCCTTCGGCATCAAGCACCTCGAAGGCCTCGCCAAGATCGACGGCGTCGAGGTGGTGTCGCTGGTCGGCCGCGAACTCGGCAAGACGCAGGAGGTGGCCGCCAAGTTCGGCATTGCGCACGCCACTACCGACCTCGCCGCCAGCCTCGCGATCAAGGAAGTCGATGCGGTCATCCTGTGCACGCCGACGCAGATGCACGCGGCGCAGGCGATCGCCTGCATGAAGGCCGGCAAGCACGTGCAGGTCGAGATCCCGCTCGCCGACAGCCTCGCGGACGCCGAGGCGGTGGTGAAGCTGCAAAAGGAAACCGGGCTGGTCGCGATGTGCGGCCACACGCGCCGCTTCAATCCGAGCCACCAGTGGGTGCGCAAGCGCATCGTCAAGGGCGAGCTCAGGATCCTGCAGATGGACGTGCAGACGTTTTTCTTCCGGCGCACGAACATGAACGCGCTGGGCCAGCCGCGCAGCTGGACCGACCATCTCCTCTGGCACCACTCCGCGCACACGGTGGACCTGTTCCAGTACCAGACCGGCCAGCAGGTGGTGGCGGCGAACGCGCTCCAGGGCCCGATCCATCCGACGCTCGGCATCGCCATGGACATGTCGATCCAGTTGAAGAGCGCGGCGGGCCAGGTCTGCACGCTGTCGCTTTCGTTCAACAACGAGGGGCCGCTCGGCACCTTCTTCCGCTACATCTGCGACAACGGCACCTACATCGCGCGCTACGACGACCTGTTCGACGGCAAGGAAGCCAAGATCGACGTTTCCAAGTTCGACGTGTCGATGAACGGCATCGAACTGCAGGACCGGGAGTTCATTGCCGCGATCCGCGACAAGCGCGAACCCAATAGCAGCGTCGCCCAGGTGCTGCCCTGCTACCGCACGCTGCACCAGCTCGAGCAAGGCATGCGCTAGCCTGGTTGCGGACCCCTATTCGGCGTCGGGTTGCCTGGAAGGCTGGGCGCGATCGAAGGCGTCAAGCTTCATGCATTCGGCGAACACGCGCATCGCGGTTGGATATGGCGACATATCGCACCGATAGCGCTGGGCATTGAACACCTGCGGCACCAGGCAGCAATCGGCCATCGTCGGCGCGTCGCCGTGGCAGAACCTGCCCGTCGCGCCGCGCGCGAGTTCCGCCTCGACCTTCTGGAAACCGTCGGCAATCCAGTGGCGGTACCAGCCATTGACCTGATCGTCATTCTGGCCGAGCGCCCGCTTGAGGTGCTGCAGCACGCGCAGATTGTTGAGAGGGTGGATTTCGCAGGCCACCAGCAGCGAGATCGAACGCACGCGCGCACGCCCCGGAGCGTCCCCGGGCAGCAACGGCGTCGACGGGTGCATTTCCTCCAGGTACTCGATGATGGCGATGGATTGCACCAAGCGCAATCCTTCCTCCTCGAACGTCGGCACCAGCGCCTGCGGATTGATCGCCGCGTATTCCGGCTTGCGATGCTCTCCGCGTCCCAGATGCACGAATGCGGGCTCGTAGGCGAGCCCCTTCAGGTTCAGCGCAATGCGCACCCGGAAGGCGGCGGAACTGCGAAACGCGGTGTAGAGCTTCATCAGCCGTCCTTGTTCAATCCAAGCAGGCGCGCGGCATTCTCTTTCAGGATCAGCGGGCGCACCTCCGGCTTGATCGGCAGCTTTTCGAATTCGGCGAGCCAGCGCTCGGGCGCGATCACGGGGTAGTCCGAGCCGAACAAAATCCGGTCCTTGAGCAACGTATTCGCGTACTGCACCAGAATCGGCGGGAAATACTTCGGCGACCAGCCCGAGAGGTCGATGTACACCTGCGGCTTGTGCGTCGCTACCGACAGCGCTTCCTCCTGCCACGGAAACGACGGGTGCGCCAGGACGATCGGCATGTCCGGGAAGTCCGTCGCCACGTCGTCCAGCAGCATCGGGTGAGAGTACTTCAGCCGGATGCCGCCGCCGCCGCGGGTCTGCGCGCCCACGCCCGTCTGCCCGGTGTGGAACAGCGCCGGGAGCTTCGCCTCCGTAATCGCCTCGTACAGCGGATACGCGAGGCGGTCATTCGGGTAGAACTCCTGCACCGAAGGATGGAATTTGAAGCCCTTGACCTTGTAGTCCTTGATCAGACGTCTTGCCGCCGCAACACCTTCCTTGCCGCGGTGCGGATTGACGCTCGCAAAAGGAATCGCCACGTCGGCGTGCTCGTGTGCGAGCTCGGCGATTTCCTCGTTGGAGATCTTCCTCGGTTCCTTGGGCGAGTCGACGGTGAAGACCACGAAGCCCATCTTCAGCCTGCGATACATCTCTGCCATCTCCGGCACCGTCTGGTGCTGCGGCTGGTAGCGGAAGTAGCGCCCCATCGCCTCCTGGGACTCGGTCGGCGCGTCATCGACGCGCAGCGCCGACTTCCAGGCGTGGGTATGGACGTCAATGGCGACAAGATCTCTGATGTTCATGGTCATGCCGATGCCTGGATGATGTCCGGATCGGGCTGGTCTGCATAGAGCCGTTCCACCAGTTCGGGGCGGCTCTTCAGCACCGCGCGCTGGTTGATGGACCCCTTGTCGGTGACTTCACCCGCGTCGATCGAGGGCGGCGTCCCCACGATCAGCGCGCGCACCACGCGCGTCGAGCTGCCGGTACTTTCACGTGCGAGCCGTTCAAAGATCGGCTGGAGACGCGCGCGCAACGTCTCGCTGCTCAGGCCGCGGCAGACGACCGCGTTCGGAAATACCAGTGCGCCCAGGCTGCCGCGGTCGTGGCCCGTGATGACGACATCCTGCACCAGCGGCGAGCAGGCCGCATTGATCCTGGCGCGCAGCGGCCCGACGCTCACCCAGGTACCGGTAGTGAGCTTGAAATCCTCGGTGGTACGCCCGTCGAATTCGAAACCCTGGGACGGGTCGGCAGGGTCGACGAAGCGCAATGCGTCGCCGGTACGGTAATAGCCTTCCTCGTCGAAGGCGGCCTGCGTCAGCTCGGGCTGCCGCCAGTACCCGGGCGTGATGCTCGGCCCGCGAAAGCGCACTTCCATCTTTTCGCCCACCGGCGCGAGCTTCATGGCAATGCCGTCCACGGGCAGTCCCACGCTGCCGGCGCGCGCCGCGCCGCGGCTCGTGAACATGGCCGCCGGCGCGGTTTCGGTCGCGCCGTATCCCGTGATCCAGAGAATGCGCTCGCCGCAGGTCTGGACCGCGAGATCTTCGTAGGCCTTCCAGATTGGCTGCGGCAGCACGGCGGCGGCGTATTGCAGCAGGCCCAGCCTGCTGAAGAAGGATTCGCGCAGCGCCGCGTCCTCGCGCAGGAAGGGCAGCAGCGCCTCGTAGCCGCGTGGCACGTTGAAATAGATTGTCGGCCCCACTTCGCGCAGGTTGCGCACCGTTTCCTCGATCAGGCCGGGCACCGGCCTGCCCTCGTCGATGTACAGCGTGCCGCCGTGATTGAGCACCAGCCCCAGGTTGTGGTTGGCGCCGGCGGTGTGGTTCCAGGGCAGCCAGTCCACCAGCACCGGCGGCGTCTCGCGCAGCGAGGGCAACGCCTGCGTCAGCATCTGCTGGTTGCTGCAGAGCATGCGTTGTGTGTTGATGACCGCCTTGGGTTGCCCGGTGGAGCCGGAGGTGAGGAGGAATTTGGCGATGGTGTCCGGGCCGACCGCGGCATGCGCCTCGTCCACGCGGCTGCTGTCCCGGGTTTTTTCCAAGGAAATGAAATCTGAACCAGTCAAGACTTCGGTGCCTGCCGGGACGGCGGCCGCGATCGCCTTCGCGAAGCGCGCGCCGTCGGCGGCGTAGACGAGGCCGGGCGTCAGGAGCCCGATCACGTGCTTCAGCTTCGCATGATCGGTGGAAACGAGCGAATACGCCGACGACACCGGCACGTAGGCGACGCCGACATGCATGCAGGCAAGCGCGAGCAGCGCGTGCTCGATGTCGTTGTCCGAGAGGATGGCGAGCGGCCGCTCCTGTGACAGCCCGCGATCGAGCAGCGCCTGGCCGATGCGACCCACGCGGCGATGGGCCTCGGCGTAGCTCAGTCTGCGCCAGCCGCCGGCGGCGTCGCGTTGCGCGATGAAACACTGTTCGGGTTTGTTGCGCGCCCAATGCACCAGACGCTCGGTGAGCTTTTCCGGGTAGGAAGACAGCGGCTGCGGGGAGCGCAGCAGGATCGAACCATCCGCGCGACGCTCGATTTCCACATCGGCCGCGCCCAGCGGCACCTGGCGCACGGGTGCCGCGTATTCCCTTCCCGAATTCATCCGTGCCGTTTGACTTTGGCGCCGCGCTTTTCGAGAAAATCCTTCATGCGCCGCTTGGCCTCGGGCTCGCTTTGCGCGATTCCGGCGGCGAGCGACTCCATGAGCAGGCCGGCGTCCTGGCCGAGTTCGGCGATGCGCGGCAGCACGTGCATCAGCGCGAAATTGGTTCCCGCGGCATTGCCGGCAATCCGGCGCGCAAGTTCGATCCCCTTGGCAAGCCCTTTGCCGGGGGGCACCAGGTAGGTCGAGATGCCGGTGGCCTGCCCTTCCTCGGCCGAGTACACGCGGCCGGTCAGCATCATGTCGGCCATGCGCGCCGCACCAATCAGCCTGGGCACGCGCACCGACGCGCCGCCGCCGACGAAGATGCCGCGTTGTCCCTCGGGCAGCGCATAGAAGGCGTTCGTCTCGGCGACACGCAGATGCGCGACACAGGCGAGTTCCAGGCCCCCGCCCACGACCGCGCCGTGCAGCACCGCCACCACGGGCACGTCGCCGAACTGGATGCGATCGAAGATGCGATGCCACATGCGTGAATGCGCGACACCCTGCGCGGCCGAACGATCGGTGAGTTCGGACAGATCGAGGCCGGCGCAGAAATGCTCCCCCGCGCCGTGCAGGACCACGGCCTTGATGCCCCTGGGCAGCGAGGCGAAAAGCGCCTCGAGCTCCGCGACCATCGCATCGCTCAGCGCATTGCGCTTGGCAGGGCGGTTGAGGAGCAGGATGCCGATGGCTCCTTGCCGCCTGAAGCGCAGCGACTTGAATTTCATCGCCAGGCTAGAGCGCCGGGACGACCTTGACCTTCAGTTCGCCCACGCCATCGACGCCGGCGTGCATGTCGTCGCCGGGCTTGACCGGACCGACGCCCGCAGGTGTGCCGGAGTAGATCAGGTCTCCCGGCTCGAGCGTGTAGTACTCGGAAAGGTAGGCGATCTGCTCGGGCACCGACCAGATCATGTCCGCGAGGTCGGCCTTCTGCCGTTCCTTGCCGTTGACCCTGAGCCAGATCGCGCCCCTGGCCGGATGCCCGATCTTTGCGGCCGGAACGAGCGCGCTGCAGGGTGCCGCCTCGTCGAAATCCTTGCCGAAGTCCCACGGCCGGCCGTGGTCCTTGCCCAATTGCTGCAGGTCGCGGCGCGTCATGTCGAGGCCGACGCCATAGCCGAAGATATGCTCGTTGGCCTTCTTGCCATCGATGCGCCGCCCGCCCTTGCCGATGGCAACCACCATTTCCGTTTCATAGTGGTAATTCGCGGTCTTGGGCGGGTAATGCACGTTGCCGCCCCCCGGCACCAGGGAATGCGCCGCCTTGAGGAAGAAAAACGGCATTTCGCGGCCGTCGCCGCCCATTTCCTTCTGGTGTTCGACGTAGTTGCGTCCGACGCAGAAAATCCGCCGGACAGGGAAGAGATCCTTGGAATCCGTGACCGCGAGGGACGGGATGCTCCACAACGGGATGACGTGCGCCATGCAATGCTCTCCTGAAAGGAAGCGGGATTCTAGTCCCGCGGCGGCTGCAGCGGACGCGGCGCGACCCATTTTTGTGCGCTGTGCCATGCTTGTCCTGCGCGGCAGAGTCAATTAGGATTGCCCTCCCGGCGCAAGCCGAGACTGGAGGAGATGAGGATGAATTCGAGGAACTGGAGACCGGCGGGCGTATTCGCCACGCTGGCAGTTGCCGCATGCGGCCTGTTTTCGGTGCCGGCGGCTGCGCAGACCGTGAAGGTGGGGGTGGTGTTGCCGTATTCCGGGGTCGGCGCGGAGCTGGCCCAGCAGGTGGATCGCGGCATCCAGACGTTCATGAAGCTCAATCCGAGCGCGTTCGGCGGCTACAAGGTGGAGCTGGTCAAACGGGATTCCAAAAACCCCAGCGGCGCCGAGGCGAAGACCGCGGTCCAGGAACTGATCGTGCAGGAGAAGGTGGATATCCTTACCGGGTTCATCTACTCGCCGGACGCGATCGCTTCCGCCCAGCTCGCCACCGAGGCGAAAAAGCCGATGGTGATCATGAATGCGGGAACGGCCTGGATTACGAACCTCTCGCCGATGATTTCGCGCGTGTCGTTCTCGATGTGGCACGCGGGTCATGCCATGGGCATCGCGGCGGCGAAGAACCTGAAGGCGAAAACCGCGGTCGTCGGCTACTCGGATTTTCCGCCCGGCAAGGACAGCCTGGATGCCTTCAAGCGCGGCTTTGAGTCGAGCGGCGGCAAGGTCATCGACGAGATCCCGATGGGCGGTCCCGCGCAGGTGCCGGACTTCACGCCCTTCTTCCAGCGTGCCAAGGACAAGAAGCCCGACGTGTTCTTCGTCTTCGTGCCCTCGGGCGACCACTCGGTCGCGGTCACGAAGACCTACAACGCGCTCGGTATGCGGCAGGCCGGCATCAAGCTGATCGGCCCGGGCGACCTGACGCCGGACAACAAGCTGCAGGGCATGGGCGAATCCGCGGTGGGCATGATTACGATCCATCACTACAATGCCGATCTCAACAATCCGCTGAACAAGCGTTTCGTGGAGTCCTGGAAGAAGGATTTCGGCGCGTCTTCGACGCCGGATTTCATGGGCGTGCAGGGCTACGACGGCATGGCGATGATCGCCCATGTGGTCACCGCGTTGAAGGGCAAGATTGACGCGGATTCCGCTATTAACGCGATCCGGGGATGGAAGTTCGACAGCCCGCGCGGACCGATCTCGATTGATCCGCGCACGCGCGACATCGTGATGAACGAGTATCTGAGCGAGGTCGTGAAAAGCGGCGATCGGCTGGTGCAGAAAAACATCGGCATGATTCCCGCGGTCAAGGACATGTGCAAGGAACTGCAGGAAGGGCGTTGCAAACAGTAATCGCGGCGGCCTTCGCGCTGCCGCGCATCAAACCGCCGCCTGCGGCATCCTGACGGGCGGCGGTTTTTTTTTATGGATCCGGTCAGCATTCTCTTCGGTGGCCTTGCCTCGGGCATGGTCCTGTTCATCGTCTCGGTCGGCCTGTCGGTCACCATGGGCCTGATGGGCTTCGTCAACCTCGCGCACGGCGGCTTCGCCATGCTGGGCGGCTACGTCATCGTGCTCGCGATGAAGCACTGGGGCTTCGCGTTCCTGCCGGCGCTGGCGCTCGCGTTCCTCGCGGTGGCGCTGTTCTCGGTGGTGCTCGAACGGCTGCTGTACGCGCGTCTCTACCGGGCCACCGAACTGGATCAGGTGCTTTTCACGATTGGCCTGGTATTCGTGATGACGGCGGTGGTGACGCTGGGGATCGGACCGGAAACGCAGGTGATAGACCTGCCCGAGTGGCTGCGCGGCCAGACCGATCTCGGCTTCTTCAGCTATCGCACCTACAGCCTGGTGTTGATCGCGGTGGGCACGGCGCTGATGATCGGGCTCTGGCTCGGGTTCGAACGCACGCGCTTTGGCGCGCGCATCCGCGCCGCGGTGGACAACCGGCGCATGGCCCAGTCGCTCGGTGTCGACGTCGGGCGGCTGTTCGCCGTCACGTTCGCCATCGGCAGCGGCCTCGCCGCGGTCGGCGGGGGACTGGGCGCGGAGATCCTCGGCCTCGATCCGAATTACCCGCTGCGCTACCTGGTGTATTTCCTGATCGTGGTTTCGGTCGGCGGGCTGGGACGCGTGGCGGGCGTGTTTGCCGCGGCGCTGCTCATCGGCGTGCTCGATTTCGTGCTCAAGTTCTACTTTCCCAAGGGCGGCACGATCTTTATCTACGTCCTGACGCTGGTCCTGCTGCTGTGGCGCCCGGGCGGACTCTTCGGCAGGCGCGGCGCATGAGTTCGGGTACGCAGCTCGCGCAGCGCCACCGGTTCCGCTGGTGGGAGCTGCTCCCCTGGGCCGCCGGCATCGCCGCGTTCTTCGTCTTTCCCAACTACCTGTCCTTTGCCACCCAGGTGCTGATTACCATCCTGTTCGCGCTTTCGCTCGACCTGGTGCTCGGGTATGCCGGCATCGTCACGCTCGGCCACGCGGCGTTCTTCGGGGCCGGCGCCTATACGGTCGGCATGCTGGCGATGCATCTGGGCTGGAACGAGCCGATTTCCGGACTGCTGGCGGCGGCGCTGGTGGCGGCGTCGATCGGCCTCGTCAGCGGCATCGTATTGCTGCGCACGCACGGCCTGACGCTGCTCATGCTGACGCTGTGCACCATGACGCTGCTTGAGCAGGCGGCCAACATGGGGGCGGCCTGGACCGGCGGTTTCGACGGCATGCCGGGGTTGTCGTTCAGCAAGATCCTGGGATTGTTCGGTTTCGATACCTTGTATTTCCGTTCCCAGTATCTGTACGCGCTGGTGACGCTTCTCCTCTGCTTTGCGGTCGTGCGCATGCTGGTCTACTCGTCCTTTGGCCAGAGCCTGACCGGCGTGCGCGAGAACCTCCTGCGCATGCACGCGGTCGGCGCCCCGGTGCGGACACGGCAGGTGCTGGTGTACACGGTGTCCGCCGCACTCGCGGGGGTAGCGGGAGCGCTGTTCACCCAGGCGAACGGCTATGTGAATCTCGCCGTGCTCGGGCTGGAACGGTCCGCCGGCGTGATGATCGTGCTGATACTGGGCGGTCATGGACGTCTATACGGCGCGTTTGTCGGTGCGATCGTCTACATGGTGCTGGAGCACGCGCTCGCCAAGGCCTATCCGACGGCCTGGCAGCTGGGGCTCGGACTGACGCTGGTCGCGGTGGCGCTGTTCGCGCGCAAAGGCGTGATCGGCCTCGTCGATTCCGTGCGCCGGCGGCTGCCAGGTGCCGCCCGATGAGCGCTGCAATGCTCGAGACTAGGAGCTTGTGCAAGAACTTCGGCGCCCTGGAGGTGGCGCGCGAGATCAATTTCCGCCTCGAGCGCGGCGCGCGCCATGCGCTGATCGGCCCCAACGGGGCAGGCAAGACCACCTTCATCAACCTTCTCACCGGGGTCCTGTCGCCTTCGCGCGGCGAGGTGCTCCTCGAGGGCGAGAATGTAACCAGGCTCGCCCAGGCAAAGAGGGTCAAGCGGGGCATCGCGCGCACCTTCCAGATCAACCAGCTGTTTCGCGGGCTCACGGTGCAGGAAAACGTGTGCATCGCGGTGTCCGAGCGCCTCGGCGTGGGCGGGTCCATGCTGCGGCCCGCCGGCAAGCGCGCCGACGTGATCCGGGAGGCATCGCGCCTGATCGCCATGCTGAAGCTGGGTGAAGACGCGGAACGGCTCGTCGCCGAGCTTCCCTACGGCCGCCAGCGCCTGGTGGAAATCGCGATCGCGCTCGGCCTCAACCCGCGCGTGCTGCTGCTTGATGAGCCGGCGGCGGGGATTCCAAGCGCCGAAAGCCACATCCTGCTGGAGGCCATCGCCACGCTGCCCGAGGAAATCGCCGTTCTCATCATCGAGCACGACATGGATCTTGTGTTCCGCTTCGCCGAGCGCATCACCGTGCTGGTGAGCGGCGCCATATTCGCGGAAGGTACGCCTGCGGAAATCGCCGCCAACCGCGAAGTGCGCTCGGTATACCTGGGGAGCGCGCTCGATGGCTGAGACACTTGCCCTGAAAGGCGTTACCGCCGGCTATGGGGCCACGCACGTGCTGGAGGGCATCGATCTCGCGCTGGCGCACGGCGAAAGCCTGTCCATCATCGGCCGCAACGGCGTCGGGAAATCGACGCTGCTGGAGACCATGATGGGCCACACCACGCTGCACGCGGGGGATATCCGCCTGCGCGGCAGCCGTATCGACGCTGCGCCTGCACATGAGCGCGCGCTGGCGGGCCTCGGGTACGTGCCGCAGGAAAGGGAGATTTTCCCGTCGCTGTCAGTGCGCGAGAATCTGGAGATCTGCGCGCGCTCCGGCCCCTGGACCTTCGACCGGGTGTTCGAGCTGTTCCCCAACCTCAGGGACCGGCTGTCAAATGCCGGCACCGAACTCTCGGGCGGCGAGCAGCAGATGCTGGCGATCGCGCGCGCCCTCATGACGAATCCGTCGGTGCTTCTGATGGACGAGCCTACCGAAGGCCTGGCGCCCGTGATCGTGCAGGCGCTCGCGCAGGTGCTCGCGCGGCTGCGCGACGCGGGAGACCTGTCGATCGTGCTGGTGGAGCAGAACAGCCGCGTCGCGCTCGACTTCGCCGCGCGTACCGTGGTGATGGACCGGGGGCGGATCGTTTTCGACGGCGAATCCGATCGACTGCGCAAGGACCCGGAATTCCTTGCCAGCCTGATCGCAGTCCAGTAGGTCGCTAGGACTTCCCGTCGAGCTCGCGCTCGATCAGCTCGCGCAGCTTGAAGCGCTGGATCTTCCCGGTGGCGGTGCGCGGCAGCTCCGCGACGGCGCGGATCCATTTCGGACGCTTGAAGCGCGGCAGGGTCTCATCGCAAACCCGCCCGGCTGCCGCGACCGCGTTGGCGGCATGTCCCCGCGCCGCGACAAACATCGCGAGCCGCTCGAATCCTTCGGCGTCGGTCACCTGCACGCAGGCGACCTCGCTGATCGCCGGGTCGCCGGCCACCACTTCCTCGAGTTCGCCAGGATGTACCCATTGTCCGGCGATCTTCATCAATTCGTCGGCGCGGCCCTGGTGGGAAAAGCAGCCCTCGGCATCCCTCGCGAAAAGGTCCCGGGTGCGGAACCAGCCGTCGCGGAATTGGGCCGCGGTCTGCTCCTGGCGGTTGGCATAGCCGAGCGCGAGCGCCGGATGCCGCACCCAGAGCTCCGCGGCTTCTCCCGGGCCGGCGTCTTTGCCGTCGGCGGCGACGAGCCGCGTGCCAATCCCCGCCAGGGGCTTGCCGGTGTGCGAACCGTTCGAGGTTCCCGGCGGCGTGACGATGCAGGCGCAGAACGTCTCGGACATTCCATAGAGGGAAAGAATTTCGCCGCCGGTGGCCTGGCGCCACTGCTCGAGCAAAAGGGTGGGAAGTCTCTCCCCGGCGGCGACGAAACGGCGCACGTTGCGAAATGGCGCCAGGCGCGCTTCGCCAAGAGCGAGGAGGCCGCGGAAGAAGGTCGGGACGCTGAAGAACGCGGCCGGGCGATGGTGTTCCACCAGCTTCAGGACGTTCTGCGCGTCCGGCCAGTCGGGTTCCAGGATCGCTGTCGCGCCGGTCGCCAGGGGGCCGAGCAACCCGTGCTCCAGCGCGTACGCAAAGAAAAGCTTGGATGTGGCGAGGACTTTTTCGCCCGCTGCGAGCCCGACGACTTCGCGCTGCGCCTGGCCGGCGTGGCGCAGGCTGCGGTGCGCGTGCACGATGCCCTTGGGCATGCCAGTGGTGCCGGAAGAGTAAAGCCAGAACGCCGGGTCGTCGTCACGCGAATCGTAGGGCGCCGCCGCCGGCGCAGCGCGCGCCACGGCATCGCGCCAGGAAGGTGCCGGGCCGGGATTCGGGCCCGCAACCACCAGCTTGCCGAAGCTGCTCTTGCGGCTTCCTTCGTCCCCGCTGCCTTCCTGCATGTGCTCGGCGGTGAGGTCGGCTCGCGCCAGGGCGAAGACGTCCTCGACGATGGTCAGCCGCGCGCCGCTGTCGGCGCGGATATGGCGGTACTCGGCCTCCGAGAGCTTGGTGTTGAGCGCCACCGCGACGGCGCCGGCGTGCACCGCGCCCAGCCATGCGGCGGCGAATTCGGGCGTATCGCGCATCAGCAGGAGCACGCGCTCTCCGGGGGAGACGCCGAGCGCGCGCAGCGCATTCGCCGCGCGTGCGACCCGCGCTGCGAGTTCAACGTAGCTGAGGGCCTGCTCGCCGCACAGCAGCGCGGTTCGCGATCCGTGTCGCGCGAGCGCGGCCTTGCCCAGGAAATGCTCAATCGCGTTCATATTGTTCTTGTTGTGTTGCGCGCCAATCGGTCTTCGCCTAGGATCGTAGCGTTGGTGCCGTTGGAAGGTCAAATTGTTTGGATCCCAAACAAAAACTGCGCAAGGAACGCCCGGTTCCGCCTCTCGCCGCGGGTGCACTGCCGCATCTGCTGGGTTACCGGCTGCGGCTTGCCCAGCAGGCGGTGTTCCGCGATTTCGCGGTCAGCGTGCAGGGGCTTTCCCCCGGACGGGTCGGGTTGCTCATCTACATCGACGCCAATCCCGGGGTGACCCAGAGCCGGCTCGCCGAGGCGGCCGAGCGCGACCGCTCCACCATGGTTGGCGTGCTCGACCAGCTTGAGACGCGCGGCCTGGTCGCGCGCCGCCGCGGGAAGGATCGGCGCACCAACGGGCTGTGGCTGACGCGCGCCGGCCGCGCGCTCCTCGCGCGCGCGCTGCGCGGCATCGCACGCCACGAACGGCGCATCGCTGCGCGGCTGTCGCTCGCCGAGCGGCGCCAGCTGCTCGCGCTGCTGGCCAGGATCTCCGGCTAGGCCGCCGGAGAAGGCGGGCAAAAAAAAGGGGCGCTCGCGCGCCCCTGAATTGCCAGGAGGAACTCTTTACATGCGGTACGCGGCCTCGCCGTGCGAGGTCACGTCCAGGCCCTCGCGCTCTTCTTCTTCCGGCACGCGCAGGCCGATCGTCAGGTCCACCAGTTTGTAGGCGATGAACGCCACCACGCCAGACCAGACGACGGTCAGGCCGACGCCCTTCGCCTGGATGATGAACTGGCCCCAGATGTCGTAGTCCTTGGCCGCGACCGCCGTCACGGTCACCCAGTCGACCGGAAAGCTCGGCCCGCCGAGCTGGGGTGCGTTGAAGATGCCGGTGAGCAAGGCGCCGAGGATGCCGCCGAGCGCGTGCACGCCGAACACGTCCAGCGAGTCGTCCGCGCCGAGCAGCTTCTTCAGTCCGCTGACTCCCCACAGGCACACCAGGCCCGCAGCCGTGCCGATCACGAATGCACCCGCGACGCCGACGTTGCCGGCGGCCGGGGTGATCGCCACCAGGCCCGCGACGGCGCCCGAAGCGGCCCCCAGCATCGTCGGCTTGCCCTTGAAGATGGCTTCGCCGAGCGTCCAGGAGAGCACGGCGCAGGCAGTGGCGAGGAAGGTGTTGATGAAGGCGAGCGCGGCAATGCCGTTCGCCTCCAGCGCCGAGCCGGCATTGAAGCCGAACCAGCCCACCCAGAGCAGCGCCGCGCCGACCATCGTCAGCGGCAGGTTGTGCGCCGGCATGGCTTCCTTGCCGTAGCCGATCCGCTTGCCCACGCAGTACGCGCCCACCAGGCCGGCGACGCCGGCGTTGATGTGCACCACCGTGCCGCCCGCGAAGTCGAGCGCGCCCCACTGCCAGATCAGGCCGGCCTTCTTGGTAAGTTCATCGATCAGCTTCGGATCGGTGTAGGCATCCGGGCCCATCCAGAACCAGACCATGTGCGCCATCGGCGCGTAGGCGAAGGTGAACCAGAGCGCGATGAACACCAGCACCGCCGAGAACTTGGCGCGCTCGGCGAAAGCGCCGAGGATCAGGCAGCAGGTGATCGCCGCGAAGGTCGCCTGGAAGGCCACGAACACGAGTTCGGGGAGCACCACGCCCTTGGAGAAGGTCGCCGCCATCGCGAATTCGCCTTTGGCCGCGTCGAAGGTGCCGTTCAGGAACAGCCTGTCGAATCCTCCGAAAAAGGCGTTGCCCTCGGTGAAGGCGAGGCTGTAGCCGTAGATGCACCACAGCACCGTCACCATCGAGAACACCACGAACACCTGCATGAGGACCGAGAGCATGTTCTTCGCGCGCACCATGCCGCCGTAGAACAGCGCCAGGGCGGGAACGCTCATCATCAGAACCAGGGCGGTACAGGTGAGCATCCACGCCACGTCGCCCTTGTTGGGCGCCGGCGCCGGCTTGGCTTCCTCTTTTTTCTCTTCCGCCTTCGGCGCGTCCTTCGCCGGCTCGGCCTTGGCCTCGGCAGCGGCTTTTTCAGGCGCCTTGTCCTTGTCCTGCGCGCCGGCACCGCCCGCGACTGCGAACAGCGCGAGCATGGAGAGGACTGCAATAAGCTTCTTCATCGTATTCTCCCTAGAGCGCAGCGGCGTCTGTTTCGCCGGTGCGGATACGCACGACCTTTTCGAGGTCGAACACGAAAATCTTGCCATCGCCGATCTTGCCGGTGTTGGCGGCTTTCTCGATTGCCTCCAGCACGCGCTCGAGCATGTCGGTCTTGATCGCTGCCTCGATTTTCACCTTCGGCAGGAAATCCACGACGTATTCGGCGCCGCGATAGAGCTCGGTGTGCCCTTTTTGCCGGCCGAAACCCTTGACCTCGGTGACGGTGACACCCTGCACGCCGATACCCGAGAGCGCTTCGCGCACCTCGTCGAGCTTGAAGGGCTTGATGATTGCGGTTACCAGTTTCATGTTTTCCCCTATTTCGGCCGCCGCTGTCGCCACCGGCGGCCGTGTGCAGGTTCAGAAGGTCTTGCTGACCGAGACCACGAGGGTGCTCCTGCCGGCGTCCTTGGTCTTGTCCGGGACGTAGGCGCCGGCGACGACGCTGCCGCTGCCGTTGCCGAAGCAGTAGAACTGGTTGACCGCGCCGGCGCTGCAGTTGCCCTTGGCGTTGGTGTCGATGTAGGAGGCGGCGAACACCCAGCCGGCGATGTCCTTGGTGACGCCGATCTTCCAGTCGGTGTAGCTGCCGTTGTTCATGTTCTTCATCTTCATGT
>Ga0315912_10000666_pt1 | contig 55525 bp, 44 predicted proteins | sample VfabasoilMG_FD_204469 | JGI IMG/M metagenome (GOLD analysis project Ga0315912, IMG submission 204469) | Garden soil microbial communities collected in Santa Monica, California, United States - V. faba soil | ecosystem: Environmental > Terrestrial > Soil > Garden | place: USA: California...
CGGACAGCCGAAGTTCGACTTCGGGGACTACGAACCTTGGCTGGCGGCGCGTTTTCCGCCCAGTCGCGCGCGGCAGCTGCGCGAGAAAATGGACGACACGTCGCTCTACGCGATTGGCGCGTTCATCCAGGCGCTGGGGCAGAACCCGGCGCTGGAAGGGCTCCTGCACGAGCTGAAGCAGGAGGCCCACGTCTACGTCGGAAATGCGCTCGGCGCGCTGCCCACCATCTATCGAACGTCGACTGAGCTGTACCGCGCACAGCGGCGTTGGAACCGGTTCTGGTCGGACGAGGCGAGGAATGCGGCGCTCCGCGCCCACCGCGCCGGGACGGAGGTCTCAGAGGGCGCGCCTCCGGATCCCGCGCTGGAAAGCGACCCCGATGCGCGGGAAGCGGCCGAAGACGCCTGGTTCGCCCACTTTGCGGCCCGCTCCGATGCGCTCGCCGAGTACGTCGCGGAGTTCTCGCAGATCGAGGCACAGGCGATCGAAGGCGAAGTCGAGAGCGGTAAGATGAAAGTCTTGCGCGACAAGAGCCGCAAGCTCTCCCAATTGCAGGAGAAGTGGCAGTCGCCACAGCCGCCTTGGGCCTCGGTTTCAGCCAACCTGCTCTGGAACATCCCGAACACGCCGGCGTCCCAGATTTCGATGCTTGGCCGCATTACCGGCCCGGCCTTCGCGCCCGTGGCCGCCTGTTCGACCTTCGGTGTCGCGCTGCGCCTGGGCATGGACGCCATCCGCGAAGGCAACGCCCGTCTGGCCGTGATTGGTTCTTCGGACCCACCACCTCACCCGCTCACGGTCGGCGCATTCTATGCGGCGCGGGTGCTTTCCGCTGGGGAAGGGCTGTCCAAGCCGTTGAGCCAGCTCCGTGGGACGCACGTGGCCGGCGGCAGCTGCGTCTGGATTGTCGGCGATCTGGAGTGGGGAGCCCAGCACGGGCTGGTTCCGCTCGGCATCGAGCCCGTCAGCGTGGGCATGAGCTCGGATGCGGATCACATCATCACGCCTTCGGAAGAAGGGCCGCTCAGCAGCATGCGCGATGCTCTGGCGCGGGCCGAGATCGGTGCGGAAGACTTGGTCTCGTGGGACCTGCACGCGACGGCAACCCCGGGTGATTTCCAAGAGCTGTCGAACCTGCAGAAGGTAATCAAGAAGAGCACGGTGGTCTCGGCTCGCAAGGGAACGTTCGGCCATGGCATGGGCGCGGGGGGTGGCTGGGAGCTCACGGCTCAGTACCTGGGCGTAGAGCGCCTGCGCCTGTTCCCGACCTCGCTTCGTTCAGCCGATGTGCACCAAAGCATTCGCGGGCTCGACCAACAGCTGGTCACCGACCAGCCGACGGCGATCGACCGGGGCCCGGTGGGCAAGCTCTCGATGGGCGTCGGCGGTGTGAACGCCTGCGTCATCTCCCGGCCGCTGGACGACGGGTTGGCGAAGGATCCGAAACCCAGCTGATTTCTCGACTGGCGCACGACCCCTGGATCGACGCCTGCTTGAGCGATCGCGCCTGTGGCCTATGATCCGCGCGGGCCGAAGCTAGAGCTTCGGCAGACAGCGACCATGCTCCAGGCGGCGGCAATCAACGACCTCGGCGGCAAGTTCCGCATTCTGGCCGAGCTCGGACAGGGCGGCAGCTCGCGCGTGTGGCTCGCAGTCGCGCGTGGGCCATCGGGCTTCAACAAGCTGGTCGTGCTGAAGTCGATGAAGGACGAGCTGAAGAACGAGCCCGATCTGGCACAGATGTTCCTCAACGAAGCGCGCCTGGCGGGCCAGCTCAGTCATCCCAATATCGTGCAAACCAACGAGGTATTCGAGCACGACGGCTTGCCCGTGATCGTCATGGAATACCTGGACGGCCAGTCGCTGGCCACGATTTTGTCCCGCAGTCGCACGGGTGGAGGATTCTCGCTGAACCTGCAGCTCCGCGTGCTCTCCGAGGCACTGGCCGGTTTGCACGCAGCGCACGAGTTGCGCGACTACTCCGGCTTGCTGCTCGAGGTCGTGCACCGCGACGTGAGCCCCCACAACGTGTTCGTGACCTACGACGGTCAAACGAAGGTCATCGACTTCGGAATCGCCAAGCTCTGCGGGCTGGCGGAAACCACTGAATCGGGCGTGATCCGGGGCAAGCTGCACTACATGGCGCCGGAGCAGATCTCGGCTGGCCGCATCGATCGCCGCGCGGACATCTACGCAACCGGCGTCATGCTGTGGGAAGTGCTGACCGGCGTGCGCATGTGGCGGGGCGTCAACGAAGCGGTCGTCATGAACCGCGTCTTGGGCGGCAAGCTTCCGGAGCTCCTGGCCATCAACCCTGCCGTCCCCCCTCGTCTCGCCCAGCTGGTCGCACGCGCCACGGCACTTTCGCCGGAGGACCGATATTCGACCGCAGCGGAGTTTCAGGCGGCCATCGACCAGTATCTGGAGGAAAGCGGGCAGGAGCCGCGGCCGCGCGAGGTCGGTGATGCGGTGGCGAAGCTGTTCTCGGATCGGCGCCAGGAACGCCAGGTCATCATCGAGCGCGAGCTCACGCGCGTGGCCGAGCAGACGGAGGACGAGTACGCGGGGCATCGGCCGCTCACCTTGGCGACCCTGGAAACGAGAGCCGAGAACGCGTCCGATCTGCGGCGACAGCGCCAAGGTGAGCGTCTGCGCCGGGCCGCGCCGTGGCTGCTTGCACTGGGCTGTGCTGGAGCGCTTGCGCTGGCGCTCGGACGATCCGGCGCCCGGGACGAACGCTCTCCCGCTGGCTCGGCCGTTGGCTCGAAAGGGGGCCCGGGCCAGGTGCAGGTGGGCGCCACGGTGGAGCTCGACATCACTGCATCGCCCGATGCCGCGTACCTCGTCCTGGATGGTGCCGTTCTGCCGCACAACCCGTTTCGGGGCATCTTCGCGCTCGATACCCAGCGCCTGCACACGCTGCAAGTCATTGCTTCCGGCCACGAACCGCTGACCCGGGAGCTACGCTTCGATCGGGACCAGCGACTGGTGCTCACCCTGACCGCCAAGGCCACGGGGCCGAAGGCAGCCGAGCCGACCCCGCCGACCTCGAGCGCCAGTCAGCCGGAGCCCAAGGCGCCACGCGTCAGGCCAACCGGGGCAGGCGCAGACGCCAAGTCGAGCGACTGTGATCCTCCTCACTTTTTCGACGAGCGAGGGGTGAAGAAGTTCAAGCCGAGGTGCTTGTGACCCTGCGCGTCGTCGTGCTCACCGGAGCGGGCGTTTCGGCCGAATCCGGCATTCGCACCTTCCGCGCGAGTGATGGGCTGTGGGAGGAGCACCGCATCGAAGAAGTCGCGACGCCGGAGGGGTTCGAGAAGGATCCCGACCTCGTGCACCGCTTCTACAGTCAGCGCCGAGCGCAGCTGGATCAGGTCGTCCCCAACGCGGCGCACCTGGCTCTGGCGGAGGCGGCGCGCCAGCCCGAGCTCGAGCTCTACCTCGTCACGCAGAATGTCGACGATCTGCACGAGCGCGCCGGTCAGCCGCAGACGGTCCACATGCACGGTGAGCTGCGCAAGATGCGCTGCCTCGCCACCGGCCAAGTGGAAGCCTTCGCCGGAGAATCGACGCGCGCCTCGAAGTGCAAATGCTGCGCAAAGGAGGGACGCTTGCGACCTCACATCGTGTGGTTCGGCGAGATCCCGCTCCACATGGAAGAAATCCAACTTGCACTCGAGCGAGCCGATGTCTTCCTCTCCATCGGGACCTCGGGCAACGTCTATCCAGCGGCCGGCTTCGTCCGCCTCGCCAAGCGGGCCGGCGCGCACACGGTGGAGCTCAACCTGGAGCCCTCCGAGGGTGCTCGCGTGTTCGAGGAAGCTCACTACGGCCCGGCCACCCAGGTGGTGCCGAATTACCTACGGTCGCTCGGGAAAGCCCACTGAGCTCTGGGCGCATTTTGCTATGCTGGATGCCGATGAGCGAGGGAAGACAGCAGAAGGGTGCGGGCGCGCCCAAGCCCACCGGTGACGGGGACAGCCGCGAGGAGGAGGCGACTGAGCTCCAGAGCCCGAGCGACGACGGCACCGACGCGGAAGAGGAGAACGACGAGGGTGCGGACGACGACGAGTGGTCCGAGCCGACGCAGCGCGAAGCCATCGATGCCGCGCTCAGCGAGCTACGCTCCCTGCCTGCGCTGCGTCGCTACCAGGTCATGGCAGCCGTGGGCTTCGTGGTCTTTTTCCTCGGCATGATGCTCCTCCGCGGCCTGCACGAGAACCACATCAAGCCCGTCTTGCCCTACGTGGTCTGGTACTTCGACGGGCTTGGCCTGGCCAGGACCTGGGGCATGTTCGCTCACCCGAGCACGGAGCTGCCCGTCTACATCTACGGCGTCACCGAGGACGAGAAGGAGATCCGACTGTCTCCACCACCAAACGACAGCTTCACCGTCCGCATCCGCGACCAGCGCATGCGCAAGGTGCGCTCGCACATGGCGAACAAGGACCAGCGCGGTCGTTGGGGTGCCGACTTGTCAGAGTACTTCTGCCGACAGTCGGCCGAACAAGGGGTGCCGCTGCGCTTCGTGCGCATCACCGAGATCAATCGCATGGGTCAGGGTCAGGGTCAGGGCAAGACTCTGCTTCAAACGAGGTGCAAGGGATGAAAGGCGCCGACGAAGCCGAAGACATCGACCTCTCGCCTCGCGGCATTTTGCGCTTCTTCTTGGCCGAGACGGAAGGTTATCCAGCCGCACTCTTGCGCATCATGATGGGCCTTTTGGCCATCTGGAAGGGATACGGCAACTGGATCAACCTGGACCGCTACTTCACCGAGCAAAGCGTCTTGCCCTGGCGGCACGTACAGAACTCCGAGCACCAGGTGTTTTCGATCCTGGCGCTGGCTCCGGAGAGCCGTTCGTTTTCGCTCGTCGTGATCGCAGCGCATCTCGTCTGCGGGGTGACGCTCCTAGTGGGGCTCTTCCCGCGCCTCTCCGCGCTCGTAGTCTACCTCTGCGCCGTCGCGCTGATGCATAGAAACCCCTTCATCGACAATCGCGGCGATCATCTGTTCATTCTGGTCACCGGCCTTTGCATGCTGATGCCCATCGGTCGGGTCTGGTCCGTGCAAGCCTGGCTCGCTGCTCGACGCGGGCTGGTCCAGCCGCTGAAAACGCTGTGGGCTCAACGCCTGTTGGCGCTTCAGGTCTCGTACATCTACTTGTACGCATTTGGCGTGAAATTTCGCGCTTCTGGCTGGCACGACGGCAGCGCCATCTATCACACCTTCGCCTCACCGGGCCTGGTGGAGTGGCCCATGGAGATCAAGTCCAAGATCGTCCTCTTGGGCCTGTCGTGGTTCACCATCGCAACCGAGATGCTGTTTCCGATCTTGGTCTGGAACCGCGCGCTGCGACCGTACTGCATCGTCGCCGGAATCCTGTTTCACGGCGGTATCGAGATCACGATGCGCATCCCGGTGTTCAGCACTCTGATGATGATCACCTACGCGAGCTTCCTGACGGACGACGAAGTGAAAGCGTTCTTCAGGCGCATCGGTCTCGCTCGCTGGGTCCCCGACACTGCACCCGTGGACGAAGAGGATCCGTCGGACCAGGAAGGCGACGAGGACGACGGAGGCGACGAGGACGAGGCGGACGAGCTCGCTGGGCCCGCAGCGCCGGATCGGTCAGGCTAACCAGGTCGACCTCGGCAGAATTGGGGGAGGCAGCATGTGCGGTCGCTACTCGAACGAGACTGAATTCAGCCAAATCCGGCTGCTGTTTCAGGCCGGCGACCAGACCTTCCGGCCCTGGACGCCCAGGTACAACATCAGCCCGAGCTCTGGGCCGGGCTACGAGCAGCTGATCGTGACCGCCGATCGCGCCGGCAGTCGACAGATCCGTCTTGCCCGCTTCTGGCTCATCCCATCGTTCTGGTCCAAGCCCCTCTCGCTCTTGCCGACGTCCTTCAACGCGCGCTCCGAAGACCTGGGGCGCCGTCCGCTTTGGCGGGAGCCCTACGCGCACACGCGCTGCCTCGTCCCCGCCACCGGCTGGCGCGAGTTCGTGGGCAACACCAGGCCCAAACAGCCCTACCACTTCCGCCCGCAGCACGAGCTCCCCGGAGCTTCCCCCACCTTCGCCTTCGCCGGCCTTTGGTCTAGCTGGACCTCGCCCGACGGGGAGGTGGTCGACTCGTTTTCGATTCTGACCACGGAGCCATCCGAGGCGGCAGCACGCATCCACGATCGCATGCCCCTTTTGCTGCCGAGCGAGCTCCACCACGCGTGGCTGACGGACGATGCGGGGCGCGACCAGGTGCTCGCCCTCGGACGGAGCCACACCAGGGCGCTCGCGCTGGAGATCTTTCCGAGCGATCCCATCGCCAACAGCGTCCACTACGAAGGCAGCGCGGCCACTCGCCGAGCGGAGCCTCCCTCCCCCGCCCTGGCAGTGGCCGAGCCCCAGGGGCCGCCACGACAACTCAGCCTGCTCGACTCCCGCGACTCGCCAGCGGCCAGGCCGGCTCGCCGGCGCTCGTGAAGGCTGGCCCGCGCACGTTGCGCACGCCGCCGCCTGCTCCCTCGCGATCTGCCTCGTCCCAAGCTTCGCGGAACATGACGGCGATGCGAGGACCAGCCTGCTTCTGCTTGGGCACCCCGTGCTCCCAAGTTTCCTGGCAGGTGCCCCCCATGACCAAGAGGTCGCCCTCGCCCAGCGACAGGGCGAAGGTCGGACGCTCGGCCTTGCGTGAGCAAGGGGCGCCGATGCCAGCCTCGATCAGGCTCGCGGGCAGCGCGCCCGGACGACCCGGAGCACGCCGAATGAGGAAACGCCGCGGAGCCCCGAGGGAAAGGATCGCCACGACCGTGTCCTGCCGGAGCGCGCCCAAGCGGTCACCATGAAAGGCCACGCTGTCCTGCCCGTCGCGATAGAGCGCCAGGGAAATGCTCTCGAGCACCTTCGCGTAGCGCTGTGAGAGCTCTCGACCCAGCCCGCGCAGCCATCGAGCGCTGCCCTGGACCTCCTCGGGGGAGGCCCGATGACAGAGGACCCGAACCACGGAGCCGCCCGAGCGGGCACCGCTCGAACCAACATCGCCCGAACCGACATCGCCCGAACCGACATCGCCCGAACCGACATCGCCTGACCCGGGGCAAGCAGCGACCAGCCGCGGGACGGCGACGACGCTGTCGTACATCTGCCGCTCGTGCTGCTCCCAGTCGGCGCACGCCCAAAGGTCGGCCAGGAGCCGGGCATGACCCGGCAGAAAGCCCCGAACGGCGTCGAGCCAGGCGCCCTCGCCGAGGTCGACACGCACTGCAGCCTGGAGGGGGCGCAGGGTGCCGAAGAGCCCTCTGGGGCCCAGAGTCGCGCTGGGCGCGGGAAGCCGATCGAGCAGGGAGAGCTGCACGCCCGAACTATACTGAACAACTGGTCAGCATCAAGGGCCTAGGGTTCCGCCCCACCGGCCCCGCCGGCACCCCCGGCCCCGCCCACACCGTACCAGGAGTGACGAAAGGCGCCGTCGAACCCGCGCGTGACCTCGGAGCTCCGGCACTCGGGTGCTGGGGCGGCCGTGACCGTCACCTCGGCGTCGTCAATCTCCTCGCCGCTGGCGATGTCGTAAACGACCACCTCGTACACGCTGGGCACGCCGCCTCCCTGACAAAGGCAGTCGTCCCCATAGGCGATGCACTGCATCTGCTGACGCGCCCCGTTCTGGTCGTACAAGAAGACGGTCACGGTGCAGCCCGACTCGTCGATTCGGTCCTCGAACGGGAGCAAGAAAGCAGGCTCCTGCGCCAGGACGCCTTGGTTACAGCTGGAAGAACCGCCCTGGCAAGCGGGCGCCCCGGAGGCCACTACGGCCGGGCCCGCCAAGAGGCCCGTCAGGAGAAGAAAGCGACGCATGGCGCGCATCTTGAGACCGGCACGGCCGGAGGTCAAAATGGCGGCGTCAAACGCTGCGCACCACGATGCCTGCCTCCTCGAGCAGCAGCAGGGATAGGCGAAAATCGTCCTGCCAGCGTTCGGGGATGTCCAGACCCACAGGGTAGACCACCTCGCGCACACCTGCCTGCACGAGCGAGCGGGCACAGCGGGTGCAGGGGGGCCAGGTCACGTAGGCGCGGCAGTCGCGCAGCGGCACGCCGACGCGCGCCGCATGCATGATGGCGTTCTCCTCGGCGTGGCAGATGAGAGGGTACTTCAGGTTGCGGTCGTGCAGCCGTTCTTCGCTATCCTCGATCCCACGCGGTAGGCCGTTGAAGCCGGTGCTGCGGATTTCACGGTCCATCCCGACCACCACGCAGCCCACCTGGGTCGACGGATCCTTGCTCCAGGAGGCAATGTGCCTGGCAAGCTCCAGGAATCTCCGGTCCCACTTTTCACTCACAGCCGCTGCGCTCCTGATCGAGGCCGCCAGTGGCACGCTTAGCGCACACCGACCGAGCTGTGCATACCACGCGTGGCCTGGGCCCCCCTAGCAGGGTGCTGAAACGGTGTTTTCAGCACCCTGCGTGCTTCTCCGCGCCGGTCAGTCGAGCCAGATCGGTGCGAAGAACCCCCTCTTTGCGAGGGGTCTTCGCACCTCCGCCGTCTCTCGGTCCGCGCGGGCACGGCTTTCGTCGTTGGCGGGGCGCGAAGTCGAGGCGGCCAGGTCCTGCTCGAGCCCGCCGTCGGCATGGCCAGCATCCGAGGTCGTGTGTGGTCGTGCGCAGATTCGAAACAGAAGCAATGCAACTCTGAAATAGCTCACGAGGCCAAGCGACGAGGTAGGTTCCGAAATTACGACAGGAACACCAAGGGCTACGACAGGAACACCAAGGGCTACGACAGGAACACCAAGGGCGTGCGAGCAGGCGCAAGTTTCCTGGCGTATGCTTTTTTTCTGCGCCGCTATCGGCTGCCGAGCAGATCGATTAAACTGATCGAGTGACGGGCAGCAAAGTGCATCGTGAGCTCGGCCGCGCGGCGAAAATGCGTTTCGAACGCCAGCGCCGCTCGGGGGCGCACGAAACGTGCCTTCGAACACACTAACGGGGAATGCGCTGGGTTACCGCAGACGAACGTGAGATCCGATTTTGGGGCGAATGCGTCGTGGGTCGTGGACACGCCGATGTCGTCGTCGAGGATAGGACCGTTTCCGCCCAACATGCCCGCGTAACCTATTTCGACGACTCTTGGCACGTTCGCGATTTGGGCAGCCGGAACGGCATCTACGTCGACGGGCAGAGGATCGACGTGGGCCCTTGGCGACGCTTGGAGGTTGGCATGCGGGTCGAGCTCGGAGGCGCAACGCCGTTTCGCGTGGTCGACCTGCGTGCGCCCACGCTGCATGCGCGCGGGGATGACGGCCTGATCGTATTGCCCGTGGACGGTGTCTTGGCGCTCCCTGGCTCCGAAGCGCCCGAGGTCTTGATCTTGCAAAGCGAGGCTGGCTACGTCCTGGAACAGGATGGGGAGGAGACACCCGCTTTCGACGGACAGGAGGTCAGCGCAGGTGGACGTACGTGGCGCGTCTGCGTCGGGGTTCCCGATGCAGACCTGTTCGAGACGCAGCCCACCGCGCCAGCGCGGGACCTGCGCCGAACCAGGCTCGTTTTCACGGAAGCCCTCGAACCGGGCACGGCCCGCCTCTGCGTTGCCTGTGACGACGGCCAGGTGGCCATCTCCGGTCGCTCGTTCATCGCCGTTTTGCTCCACCTGGCTCGAGCGCGCCTCTTGGACCGCGACCGATCCGTGGAAGAGCGGGAGTGCGGCTGGCGTGCACGCAGCGACATTCTGAGCAGCCTGCGCATCACACCGGAGAAGCTGAACCTGGACTTGCACCGCGCCCGGCGCGTGCTCTTGGCCGAGGGGGTGCGAGCGGTCGATGGGCTCATCGAGCGCCGGCGCGAGCGAGGCATGCTGCGCATCGGCACGGGCAACCTCTCGGTAGAGCCGGCCCCGGAACCCCTGGCCGACGATGCAGAGATCGCCTGACAGGCCTCCCACCCGCCCGTTTTCGCTGTAAAGTCCGGGGCGATCGTGCCCTTCGATACGCGCCAAAAGCTGTTCATCGTGCTCACGGCCACGTTTTCGGCCTGCCTCCTGGTCGGCGATCTGATCGGCGGCAAGCTGATTTCCGTCACCATCCTGGGGGTCGGCTTCACCACCACCGTGGGCATGATCCCCTTTCCCGTCACCTTCCTGCTCACCGACCTGATCAACGAGTTCTACGGCCAGCGCGCCGCGCGCTTCGTGACCTTCGTCGCGCTCGGCATGGCGCTGCTCGCCTACGCGCTCGTGTTCGTCTCCGCAGCCGTCCCCATCGCGGACATGACGAAGGAGCCAGGGTGGACGGGCGTTCGAGAAGCCTGTTTCCAGAACGTCTTCGTCGGTTCGCTCCGCATGCTGACCGCGTCGCTGGTGGCGTTCGTCGTCGCCCAACTGACCGACATTGCCGTCTTCAGCGCGCTCAAGCGCTGGTCCGGCTCACGCCTGCTCTGGCTGCGTGCAACGGGGTCGACCGCCACCTCTCAGCTGATCGATACCATCGCCATCACCTTGGTCGCCTGGACCGGCATGATGCCCATGACCGAGATCGTGCGCATCATCGTGTCGGCGTACACGCTCAAGCTCCTCATCGCGATCGGGCTGACGCCTCTCATCTACGCGAGTCATCGCTTCGTCGAGCGGCGGCTAGGCATCCCTCCAGCGCGTCGCGATGGCGATGTCGAAGGGGCGCCCTGAGGCGAACCTACGGCGGTGATCACTTGCATTGAAAGTCCCTGCGCCGATTGCGGCCCCTCAGGGGTGAGGGCCGAATCCGCTGCGGGTGGCCATACCTCTGCAAGTGCCGCTCCTTGCTTGTTTGAATAGCGGCGATCCACTGAAGTGGTCGCCGCTATAGGCACCCAAGCGACCGTTTCGACTCAGAAGAACCCGCGTGCGCCGACGAGGAAACCGCCAGGGCCTCCGAGCAGCAGCGGGGACAGCCGAGCGGTTTCCGGTCGCACCGCGCGATAGGCTTCGTAGGAGCGCTCCGCAGGGCTCTTCACGAAAAGGCTGGCGACCCCGCCCACCCCCAGGCCCGCCCCGGTGGCGATCAGGAACGTGCTCCAGAAGTAGCGATCGTTGTCGGTGAAGTCGCCAGCCCCGGTGGCAATGGCGATGCCGCCGCCGATGGCCACCGCCGACACGACCAAGCTGACCGCTCCCCCCGTCACCCGCCGCCTCTTGGCTGCGAGCGCGTAGTCGTTCCAGCGGATCTCCAGGGCGCGCGCTTCAGTCGGGGTATGGCCCGGCTCCTTCACGCGAAACGACCGCGCCATGGCCTCGGCCGGCGAGGGCAGCAGTAGCCCAAGGAGCGACACCCCAGCGGTGATACCGCCTACGACGTACCAGACCTCCGGGTCGGTCCCTGTCGGCTCCGCAATCGTGGCCCCGAGCACCATCGTGGTGACGCCTGCTGCCACCCCAGCCACTGCCCCCACCAGGCGCTTGTCGCGCTCGGACGCGGCGTACACGCGAAAGGCGCGGAAGACCGCGTCGCTATCCGCCGCCTCGGGCGGCTCGCCCACCTCGTCGACCGGGGGTGGGACGTCCTCCGCCGCTGGCTCTGGTTCGACCGTGGGCGCCTCGTCAGGAGGCGGCGCGACGGGCTGCCCTACGGAGGCGGCGGCGGCGGGGGGAGCCTCTGCCTCCGGAGCACCGCCCTCGAGCGGCGGAGGCTCGGCTTGGGCCGGGCTCGGCCCGACATCCTGGGCCCGGGCAGCATTGGGGGCCAGCGCTACCGCGCACGCGAGCACGATCGCCACCGAGCAGGAGCTCCGCTGCCTGCCCCTTCGCTCTCCCCTTCGCTCGGCGCTTGCCTCCACCGTGGCTCCTCCCTCAGCCGAGCCGCCGCCCACCTCGCGGCGCACGACGCACGGCCTCCGATCCCGTTACGGGATGGGAGGCCCAGCGGTCAAGCCCCTGCGCGAAGGGCAGAGCCATCGGGCAGGCCTAGCAGGGTGCTGAAAAAGTCTTTTCAGCACCCTGCGTGCTTCTCCGCGCCGGTCAGCCGAGCCAGATCGGTGCGAAGAACCCCCTCTTTGCGAGGGGTTTTCGCACCTCCGCCGTCTCTCGGTCCGCGCGGGCACGGCTTTCGTCGTTGGCAGGGTGCTTTTTCAGCACCCTGCTAGACGGTCGCGCGAAGCTCGCTGAACTCGCCCGGATCGGTGATTCCGCCCTCGAGGTCCTCGGTGTCCACGACGCCGAAGGTCGTGATTTCGCTGCCGTCCGTGTTCCTGCAGCCGACGGCGTTCATCAGCGTCACGTAGAGCTTGTTCAGCGGCAGCATGCCGCCGTTCGAGCCCGTGTTGAACCCGACCTCGCTGTCGGCCGAGCAGCTGGCTTCACTGTTGCCCGTGCCCAGGTTGCCGCCAGCCAGGTTCACCGAGGCACCCGTCTTCAGGTACCCGCCTGCGCTGCCAGCGATGACGATGGGCATGTTGTTCGTGTTGTGGGCGTTGCCGTCGGCCAGCTCGGGGAGCCACATGCACGCCGTGTTGTCGAGCAGCGTCTTGTCCCCCTCCGTGATTTGGCTGAGCAGTGTGACCAGCGCGACATAACGGCTAGCGAGGAAGGCGTCGATGGCTGCGATGGCGTCGATCACGCCCGTCACGCAGGTGCCGCCCACTGCCGCGCTTCCGTTGCGGTGCGACAGACCGTGATGGTCGTAGTCGGCAGCTTCCTGGTTGTTCAGGAAGTTGTACTTCACGAACCCTGGCATCTGGTAAATGATGGAACGGTTCGCGTCGCACATCATGGTCAGGGCGACGAGCTTCATCATCATGTCGCCGGTGGTGTTCAGCTGGAACTCGAGATCCGAGCCAAAGCCGCCCGTGGCTGCATCCACCGTGCCCTGATCCACACCCAGCTGCGATGCCGCGGTCTCTTCGTTGCAGGCAGCGGGAATGATCTGCTGCTCGGTCTCGAACAGGAGCTCGAGCCAGTCGTCGATCTTCTGGTGATCGGCGGCGGACATGTTCAAGCTCTTGAACGAGTTCAGGTCGTCGCTGACCAGGTCGATGATGCTCTCCCCGCGCGCCACACGGTAGTCGGCTGCGGTCGGCGCACCGTCCTGGAACAGGCCCGTGAGCGCGCTGTAGACGGTCTTGGGGCTCGAGGTCGGAGCGTAGGGCTCGTTGGCCGCAGCGTAGGAGACGATGCCCTTCACGTTGGTAAACGAGCTGCCGGGCGTGACCACCAGCGGACTCTTCGTCCCGGGATTGATCAGCTGAGCAATCTCGTGATCGAGTGAGTGCGACTGAGCCCAACGATCCCCGTCGGCCGCAATCGGCGCGCAAGTCAGCTTGGACGCCATGGCCTGGTCGTGTGGATCGACGTTCTGCCCACGGAAGTACGCCGGGTAGAGGGCCAAGCCGCGCGGGAAGAGCAGGCGATCGGCGAAGCCAGACAGGCCGGCCAACGTAGTTCCGGCGAGGCTGTCGGCAGTGATGGTGCCGTTCTCGACGGTGGGGAACCAACGGTTCGTGAGGCAACCGTTCTGTGTGTAGAAGATCACCAAGCGGCGCGGATCGGTTGCTTCTTGGCCGTGCGCGGTGCGGTTGAGGGAGCTCAGGAAGGGGGCGGCCAAGGCGGCGCCACCAATCCCCTTGAGGAATAGTCTTCGTTTCACGGCGCAACCTCCAAAGCTCGGTAGCGGAAAGATTGTGTCTGCGTCAGGTCGGTGATCAGGTTTTGGACCGAGTATCCACCGGCGGTGAGCCTTTGGGTCATCTGGTCGACGGTGCACGAGTCGTAGGAGTTCACCTGCCGCTGGTACGCGAACTTCACCCACTTCTGGGCGTAGCAGCGTTGGGCAGCCGGTGATGCTGCGATGCTGGCCATCATGTCGGTCGGTCCGGTCACCGCTACGGCCTGTTGTTCCTCACCCATGTAGACGGTGGAGGTCGTATCGATCGCGGCTCCGTTGTCTGCCTCGACCGTCTGGAACTTGCCGATGGCATTGAAGGCTTCGAGCGGGAAGCCGGTCGGGTTGATCATGCCGTGGTGACACTGGATGCAGTCTCCAGCCGACGTCTGTGCGTCGACGCGCGCCCGATTGGTGGTCAGGTTGGCGTCCGTCGGTAGGGGTGTGCCCTCCACTCCCGGTGGTGGCGCGCCAATCGGCGTACACAGGACCTCCTTCTGAATGAAGGCCCCGCGCAGGATGGGCGAGCTGCGGTTGAAGAGCGAGTGGGAGGTCAAGAAGCCGGCCCGCGTCAGGATGCCGGGCCTGGCCGCCGTGAGATCGGTCTCGACCAAGTCGGGGCTGGTGAACGCCGCCGGATCGAGACCGTACACTGGCGCCAAGGTCGCATTCACGAAGCCAGTCGGCGTGGTGATCAGATCCTGGAAGCTGCCGCCCTGGGTGAAGACCACGTGGTCGACCAAGGTCAGGAGCTCCTCCTGGAAGAGCGGCACCATGGCCGGATTGAACTCCGGGAAGAGCGCCGCGTCTCGCGAGATGTCGGTCCAGCGCGTGCCCACGTCGAAGTGCAGGTACTCGGCGTGGAAGTCGGCCACCGTCTCGTGCGCCCGGTCGTCGCCCAGCATGCGCGTCGCCTGGGCGAGAATCTGTTCGGGCGTGGCGAGCTCGCCATTCCCGGCCGCGGTGAGCAGCGTCTCGTCGGGCATCGATCCCCACAGGAGGTACGAGAGGCGAGTCGCCACCTCGTAGCCGTCGAGAACGTAGAGGTCGCCTTCCGCCACCTCAGCGCGCTCCCCGAGCATGATGAAGGACGGGGAAAGCAGGAAGCCCTCGATGATCAGCTGAGCGATCTCGTCGAAGGTGCCATTTTCGGTGACTGCCGCGCCTGCCGTGTGCAGGGCCATGAAGCGGTCGACCTCGGGCTGGGTCAGCGGACGTCGGAAGGCGCGCCGGCCGAAGTCGGTGATGATCTGGCGCGCACAATCAGCGCCATCGTCGGCGGGCTCGCAGGTAACGACGTTCGCCCGCAGCGCTGCATCGGCCATGACCGCGGCGGAGAGCTCGGCGGCGGCCAGCTGGTAGCCGTCCCAAGCGCGCTGATCGACGCTGCCCACCGTGTCCGGCGCGAGCATCGCAGAGGGCGGCGGCTCGCCGGAGATATTCAGGAGGTCACGAATCGTGTTGTCGTACTGACGACCAGTGAGTCGCGGCAGCTGCGAGGTGCCCGGCACTCCCGGCACGCAAACCTCCGGGTCCACCCCGGGCACCGAACCCGTTCCGGTGACCGACCCCGTGCCCACTGTCCCACCCACGCCCGTGGTCGAGCCACTGCCCGTGGCCGAGCCGCTGCCCGTCACCGAGCCGCTGCCGGTCGTGGAGCCCTGACCCCCGTCCGTGCCGCCGTCGCCCACGACGTCAGCTGCGCAGCCCGCCGTGAGTAGGCAGGAAACCATGATTCCTCTCGTCCTAGCGTCCATACCGATCACCTCGATCCGGCTGCGTGCGGGGCGGCTGCTCGCTCCGGCGTTTCAAATCTCGAAGAAGAAAACTGGCAGGTGCGCTTGGCGGTGTCCTGTTGATCCACTGGCCTCGAACGACTCCGCCACCGCTGTGGTCAAGAGGCGCTCCAATGATTGCTGCCTACCCGTCACAGTGGGCTCCTGGCCTCGAAACGGCTCAGAAATGGTCGCCAGTTCACAAATTTGGCTCATAAATTTGAGCCGAAATCGTGCGTGACGCGATCTCTTCGCCACTGGCGCAATCAGGACCGTCGCGGACGGCTCCGGGCAGCCCAGGGCAGCGCAGCTAGAAACTTCCGCCGAAGGCGAGGTGCAAGCCCCAAGCCCCACCGGTGTCGAAGGCGAAGCCGAGGTTGTCGTCGAGATGCATGGTGAAGCGCGTCGACAGGAACCCTTGCTCGCCGAGGTTCAGCCGCAAGAAGGGCTCGAAGCTGAGCTGCGCGGCATCGTCGGCCGTGAGCACGTGCAGGGGCAGGCGCGCGCCGAGTGCAAACTGAGGAGTGGCCCAGAACGCAACGCCGGGTGCCAACGTCACGATGAACTCCGCCTCCCCGCCGTCCGCGGTGGGGATGCCGAGGTGCAAGCTGGCGTCGCCGGTGAACTGCAGCGTGTCGCCCACCTCCACACGCGCCGGCACCACCAAGTGCACGTAGCCCGGAAGGTAGAGCCACATGTCTTGATAGCCATTCGTGGCCAGGCCAACGGTAGCAGCGATGCCCCCTTCGGCCGTGGGAGCACCGTTCGACTGGTTCCAGGGTCCGAAGGCGAAATGCCCGCCGACCTTGAGCCGCAGCGTCTCGGTCAGGCCCATGAAGTAGTTGAGCCCGAGCGCCAGATTACCCGCACCAAACTGATCGCCGCTCGCCCCCCCTCCGGAGACGACCAAGCCCGTCACTGGAACGCCAACCTCGATCTCGAGCGCATCCGTGACCTTGACACCCCCGCCGAACGTCCAGCCAAGCGCGTGTAGGTCGGCGCCACCCACTCCGACCGTGTAGTACGACATCTCCGTGTGCAGGCGGAAACGCTGTGCCGGGTTGAGCGTCAGGTTCGCGCCTAGCTGGCCCGTGGGAGCCGAGAAGCGATCCATCCCGAATGCACGCCCGGGAAGTGCGAGCACAAAGGCCAGCGCCATGAAAGAAGAACCCGCCCAGCTCCGTTTCGACATGTCGACCTCGACCTCCAGCGCTCGGGGATAACACGGGGGCCTCGGGCCGCCAACTTCGGGGCGCTCCCCGAAGGCCGAGGTCAGCGGATCGAGTCGTAGTGGGCTTCGATGTAGTTGGCGATGATCTCGGTGGAGCCGGCGTCGAAGCTCGCCTTCAGCTCGCTGTCCAAATCGGACATCACGTCACCCGGCAAGAGTCCGCTCCGCGCGCGGACGTGGGTGTGGTTGGCGAAGTCCTCCATCACTCGCTGCGTCATCTCGTCGAACTCGCTCGGCGGGATGTCGGTGCGCGGCGTCACCGAGCCCTTCAGGCGGTTGAACCGGATCTGTCCTTCGATGGAGGCCATGGTCTCGAGCAGCGCGATCGCGCCCTCTCGATTCGGCGCGCCAATCGGCAAGCCGAAGGTGTCCGCCGTGATCACGCAGATGCCCGAAGAACCGGGAAAGGGCACGACGCCGAAGTCCGTGTCGGAGTCGAGACCTTCGACTTCCAGATAGCCTTTGGCCCAGTCCCCCATCGGCGCCATCATCGCGGTTCCGAGCACCAGCGTACCCACGCCCGCATCCCAATCGGCTTCGCCCACGTCGTGGTTGAAAAAGCTGCCGCTCTGGCAATTCTCGGAGTCCGCGCCGCCGCAGTAGAGCTCCAGCGCAACCTCGAGCGCTAGGAGCAGCTCCGGATCGTTGCCGGACTTCTGACCCCGCCAGAACGCCTCGTAGTCCTCGGGGCCGGCGATGGCAGGGAAGATCATCTCGAAGGTCACCATGGACAGCGTCCAGTCCCATTTGTTGCCCAAGCCGAGGCAAGCCATCACCCCCGTGGGCGACTCGGCCTGCAGGTCCGAGTCGCTCTGGATGGCCTGGCACAGGGAGGTGAGCTCTTCGAGCGTGGTGGGAGGCTCCAGGTCATGGGCCTCGAACAAGTCCTTCCTGTAAAAGAGGGAGTTGATGCGATGGACGTTGACCGGCAAGCCGTAGAGCTTGCCGTCGAAGCTCGCGGCCTCGAGCACATCGGGGTCGAACGCCTCGAGCCAACCGTTCTCTTCGGCCAGCGCGGTCAGGTCCTCGACCCGCGCATCTTGGTCGTCGATGCCGTTCAGCAGCACCCAATTGAACAGGTCGGCGCCGATGTTGGCTTGGAACAGGTCCGGCGGCGCACCGGCTGCCATCCGGTGCTGGAGCTGCTCCCTGGCCTTGTCTGCGAACTCGACGGCGGCATTGACGACCGTGGTCTCCGGGTGCTCTTCGGCGTGAAGGTCGATGATGGCCTCGAGCGCGTCGGCTTCGCCACCGCTGGTCCACCAGCTGAAGATCTCCACGCTACCCTCCGCGGCTCCGTCCGCGGGCGGCGACGCACAGGAGGTCCCTGCCGCGAGAAGAAAGGGAACGCCGGTCGCAAGCGCGACGATAGCGGAAGCGAAGCCTTGCCGGTGGCTGGCCCAAGTCACCCCGGGCAGAATGAAACCGTTTGCCGACCGCGACAAGCCGATCGCCGCGACCAGGCGCGCGCCCGCCAGCGCAGCCGCTCCAACCACTGAGCGCACGCCCGCTCCAACCACAGAGGAAAAACGTGAAAGGCCAGCGGCTCGGCTGGTTGCGCCCGCGGGGGGGGTACGTATCCTTGTTCGTTGGTCAGGCAGGCGATGAAACCCTCACTGCACGGACTGCCTCGCTGGGCCGCCGCCCTGCTTTTCCTCTTGCTGTCGGACGTCGCCAGCGGCCAAGTCGACGCTGTGAGTGAAGTGCCGCAGCCGCCCGCAAGCACCGCGCCAGCAGGCACCGCACCAGCAGCGGAGGCGGAAGGCGCACGAGGCGACGAGGTGGAAGAAAGCCCGGCCGCTACTTGCGCCAACTTTCACGAGACGGCGCAGCTGCTGCGCATGGACGGAAAGCTGCTGGAGGCGCGAGATGCCCTCCTTTCCTGCGCGAAAGAGACGTGTCCGAGCTTCGTGCGCAGCGACTGTACGCGCTGGCTGGATGAGATGGAGGCCGAGATCCCCACCGTCGTGTTCGAAGCGGTCGGGGACGACGGGCTCCTGACCGACGTCGAGGTGACGCTCAATGGCCAGGTCCTGACGCGAGCGCTCGATGGTCAGCCGACGGAGGTGCCAGTGGGCCTCTTGGAGTTCACCTTCGCTCGGCCGTCAGGTGAGAAGAAGTCGCTGCGCGTCCTTTTGCGCCAGGGAGAGACCAATCGCATCGTCTCGGCTGACTTTCGATCTACGGCTGCGCCTGCGGCCGCCGAACCCGAGGTCGCGCCCGCCGCGAAGGCGCCCCCACCCGACATGGTAGAAACACGCCCAGTTCCCGGGATCGTTTGGCTGTTCGGGGCAACCACCCTGATGGCGACCGCAACCATGGTGACCTTCGGTACCATCGCCCAGGTGAAAGAGAACGACGCCGCCGCCACCTGCGCGCCCGACTGCTCGGACGCCGTGGTCTCGGAGATCAACAGCGTCGCGCTCGCCGCAGACGTCGCCCTGGGCGTCGCGCTGGCCGCCGGTATCACGACCGCGGTGCTCTACCTGGTTCGCCCCACCGTGCTCGTGCCTCGGAGCGAGAGCGCTCTTCGGCGTTCGAGCAGTCGCCGCCCCCTCGCTCCGAGTCCCGTCCTCTCGGCTGGCCCAACCATCGCCTGGTTCGGCCTCGAAGGGACTTTTCCGTGAAGCGGCCCCTCGCCACGCCGACAAGCCAGCCGAGGCGGGGACGTACCGCGCCGCTGGTACTCCTGAGCTGCCTCCTTGCGGCTAGCCTGGTTCTTTCCCCTGCGTGCAGCCTGACCATCGACGAGGAGGCGCTGCAGGGACCGAACTTGCACTGCTCGGAAGCGGAGAAGCAGTGCGACGTCGACGGCCAGGCGGAGTGCGTCCCGCTGGAGAATCCCGACTTCGGTTGTTCGAGCGTGAACTGCGCGCCGTGCTACCTGCACAAGGCGACCGCCACCTGCAGCCCGAGATCGGGGGAATGCATCGTCGCAGCCTGCATCGGATCTTGGGACGACTGCGACCAGCTCGAAGCAAACGGTTGCGAAGTCGACTTGAACTCCGATCCGAACAATTGTGGGGGCTGCGAGGAGGCCTGCCCGGATCGCCCCCATGCCGAGATCCGCTGCGGCAGCGCGCGCTGCTACATTCGGGTCTGCGAGTCGGGATTCTTGGATTGCAACGAGGACGTCGTGGACGGCTGTGAAACCGAGCTCGCCGTCGACAGCAACGGCTGCGAGCCCTGAGCTCGGTCTTACTTGGCGTACTTCACGCTGCAGCCATAGGGCTTAGTCGACGGAACGCTGACAGGCTTCTTCTGCGCGAGCTCGGTGATGGCCTGGTCGACGTAGCGCACGAGCACACCCCCGTCGGGCACCTCACCTTCGCCGTCGGGGGCACTATCGACAGCGCCCGCGTAGACCAGGGTGCCTGCCTCGTCGATGACGAACACGTGCGGCGTGCGCTGGGCACCGTAGCTGCGGCCGACGCGGCCGTCTTCGTCGAGCAGCACGGGATGCCCGAGTCCGAATTGCTCGACGCCCTTTCGATTCGCTGCCACGCCGTGCCCCTGCTTTCCGGGGCCGCCCGAGTTGATTGCGAGCCAGACCACGCCTCGTGCTTCTGCCCGCTTGGCCGCGTCGACCAGCGAGCCTTTCGTGTGCGCTGCGCGCACGAACGGGCAGTCCGGATTGAACCACTCCAGCACCACGATCTTGCCCTTGAAATCGGCGAGCGAAACAGCGTGCCCGTCGAGATCCGGCAGCGAGAAATTGGGTGCCGGCTTGCCCACGGGAGCCGAGGCTGCCGGGAGCTCCACGGACGCCTTGGGCGGCTCGCTTGGGCTATTGACCGGCTGGGCAGGCGTGGCGCTGGTCGCACTCGCAGCGGTCACCTTCACGGGCGGCGCGGGCGCACGATCGCAGGCGGCAAGCGAGAGCAGGATGAGGAGGGCAAGCTGCCGCGGTGTAGTGGCCATGGCGGGGACCTACCACCTTTTCCGCCTGGGAGGCAGGCACCCACATCCGCTGCAGACAGGCGCGCTCCATGCACCGAGCCTGCAAAAGTCCGCCGACCCATGGTGTAGCCGCCTCGCTGGAGTGCCATCGTGAGCGAATCGTGAGTAGTCATCAAGGTGACTGGTGGGCCGACCGATTCTCCTTCTGGGTCGCGGCGAACTGAGTTAGCGTGAGGTCGCGTTCTTTGCGGGAGACGTCGACGATGCGAGGCTACAAGCAAGTGGTGTGGATCCCAGCGGCGCTGGGCGTTTCCATGTGGCTTGCGGCCTGCGAAGACGCCCCGCTCGACATCGGCGGCCCAGACGGTGGCCCGGGCACGGGCGGCGCGGCCGGCAGCGGAAACGGCAGCGGGGCGGCGAACTCGAGCACGGGCGGCGTGGTCGACTGCCAGGTCGACGAGGGCCCGAGCGTTGGCCCGCTCTTGAAGCTGTCCACGGTGCAGTACGCCAATACGGTCGCCGACCTGCTAGCCGCCTACGGGCTGGATTCGGTCGCCTCGAGCGTGCAGCCCCTCATCGACACGGTCCCCGACGACAGCGACGGCAACGTATTCCGCGGGCTCGACCAGCGCGTGCTGCTCGAGCACGTGCAGGGTTACTTCGACGTGGCGGTTGCGATTGGCGACGCCGTGCTCGCAGATTCGGCCTTGCTCGAGCTGGTTGCGGGGTCCTGCGCCCTTTCGGACCCGATCGCGGACGACTGCTGGCAGGGATTCCTCGACGATTTCATCGCGCGCGCTTACAGACGCCCACTGTCTACGGACGAGCAGGTGCGCATGGACGAGCTTCGCGACCTCGTGCCAAGCGCCGCGCAGCAGGTGCGGGCGGCGATCGTGGTGGCACTGTCTTCTCCGCGCTTCGTCTATCACGTGGAAGTCGATGGAACGGCCGACTCCGCCGACGCCAGCCTGCTCGTGCTCGATGCCTTCGAGCTCGCCAATCGCCTGGCCTACACCTTTTGGCAGACCATGCCGGACGACGAGCTCTTCGAGCTGGCCGGCGACGGAAGCCTGCTCGAACCGACTGTGTACGAAGCCCAGCTGCTCAGGGTCTGGCAAGACGAGCGAACGCAGGCCACGTTGCGCCAGTTCTGGGCGGAGTGGCTGAGACTCGAGCGGTTCACCGGCTTCGAGACCGCGCGACCTGCCTTCCAGGCGCTCACCGAAGGCGAGAACTTCGGCGAACCCGGGCACGACCACTACGCCGACATGGTGCAAGAGGTCTACGACCTCACGGAGCTCTTCACCTTCGAGCAGCCGGGAACGGTCGCCGAGCTCCTTTCGACCAACTTGTCGGTCACGACGTCCGAGGACCTGGCCTCGCTCTACGGCGTGCCCGCCTGGACGGGCGATGGCGACTACCCGACGTTCCCCTCGGGCGAGCGGGCCGGCTTGCTCCACCGCGGTGCGCTCTTGGTCTCGAACCTGGAGCAGACCAACCCGTTCCACCGCGGCGCGCTGATCCGGCGCCACGTGCTGTGTGACGAGCTGCCGCAGCCGGATCCCAACGACCTGCCACCAGGCTCGCTCGACCCTCCGCCGGTGGACGAAGCGCAGACCACTCGCGAGCGCTTCGCAGCAAAGGTCGACGGCAACGGCCTTTGTACGACCTGCCACAGCGGGTTCAGTACCATCGGCTACGTGCTGGAAGCCTACGACGCGGTCGGACGCTTCCGCACGCAGGAGCGGGTCTACGACGAACAGACGGGTGACCTCTTGGCCGAGCTCGACATCGACACCACGGGGCTCGCCAGCATCACCAGCACCAGCGATCCGGAGGTCAGCGGCCCCATGGAGCTCAATCAGGCCATCATCGACAGCGGCAAGGTAGAAGCCTGCCTCGCCAAAGGCTACTTCGAGTACGTCGCGCGCCGCGCCGTGGAAACACGATCGATGGATGCATGTGCCGTGGAAGACCTGGCGACGGTCCTGGGCCAGACGGATGGCGGGCTCGCCGCTGCGTTCCGTGGCCTAGCCCAGGGCTCGAGCTTCACCAGCCGGAGGTTTGGAGCGCCATGACTCGGATCCACCGCCCGTCCCGAAAAGACCGAATTCTGCTCGAGGGGCCGGGTGCTCCTCGCAGTGTGCGCTGGGATCGGAGCTCCCGCCGGCTGTTCCTCGGCCTCGGCGGGACTTGCGTCGCCCTGCCCCTGCTCGAGTCGCTGCTCCCTCGAACGGCAGCCGCCCAAGCCGGAACCGATCCGAAGCGCTTCATTTGCCTCAAGAGCTTCAGCACCCAGCTAATCAAGAGCTGGTACCCGCGCTTCGAAGGCAACGGCTACCAGCTCAAGGATGCCGTCCTCTCGGGCAGCAAGGCCGATGGCACCACCTACCTGACCGCGCCCCTCGGCGGTGGACCGTACACGCAAGCACCGCTCGCCGACTTCCAGACGGATACCGGTATTTCCGACATCCTGGGCCCCTCGTTGAACCCGTTCCTGTCCAAGCTGACGTTGATCCGCGGTTTGGATTTCTTGCCCTCGGTCAACCACAACTTCGGCGGCCTGCTCGGCAACTTCTCGTCCTGCACCAACGCTACCCCGTGCGACGCAGATTCGCTCGCGGACGTGCCCACCATCGATCAGGTGCTCGCCTATTCATCGGTGTTTTACCCGACCGTCCCTGCCGTGCGCTCGCTCCACGTCTCGCAAGGCGTGGAAGACGCGATGAGCTACACGAACTACGGCGACCCCGAGGGCGCCGTCGAACAGCTGAAGACCCGCACGAACCCGCTCGACATCTGGAATGACCTCTTCGCGGGCTTGGTGGATACGGGCGAAGAGCCAGGGCCCAACCCCAATATTTTGCTCATCGATCGCATCAGCGAGGAGTACGGCGAGCTCAGGAACAACAGCCGCATGTCGGCGGCGGACCGCGAGAAGCTGGACAGGCACATCACCCTGCTCTCCGAGGTTCAGGCGCGCTTGAGCGGCACGCCGACGCTGTCCTGCACCAAGCCACTCGAGCCCGAGTCGTTGGACAACAACAGCGGGACCGATCCCAGCGACATTGCGCAGAAGTGGGAAATCATGCTCGAGCTCGTGGCGCTCGGCCTGGCCTGCGATCGCACGCGCATCGTCACCATCGGCGTCCACAAGGCTCTCGGACCCGGCCCCGATCCGGGAGACACCACTCTGGCCGGTCACTACCACTCGGAGGATGCGAGCGGCGGAACCTGGCATGGCCTGGCGCACGATTGGTCGAACGAGAACTCACGTCGCATGCTGGCGGGGATCAACTCCTGGATCACCGAGAACGTGTTTGCCAGCTTGATCGAGAAGCTCGACGCCATCGAAGAGTCGAACGGCACCACGTTGCTCGACAACTCGCTCGTATATTGGGGCAACGAGCTCGGCTTCAATCACATTGCCCACAGCGTGCCTTGCCTCTTGGCAGGGAGCGCGGGCGGATACCTCGAGACCGGTCGCTATCTCGACTACATCGACTGGGATGGTCAGGCGTACTTCTCGCAGGAGGACGGCAACGTGATCGAGGGCATTCCCCACAACCAATTCCTGGTTACGGCGCTGCAGGCCATGGGCCTCCAGCCCGCAGACTACGAGATCAACGGGGAGCCGGGCTATGGCTCGACCAGCACCAACGGCCGCGACCCATCGCTCTGGCCAGTCGACTACGACCTCAGCCAGGTGGGGAACATTTTGCCTGGAATCACCGGCTGAGCGGTCTTTTTGCACGCGCCCGAGCGTCCAGTGAAAGCAGGCAGGGACCGTGCTCTAAAGGCAGCGTGATGGGTCAGAGATGGATCTGGGGGACTCTATCCTTTTTTCTGCTCGGTCTTGGCTGCAGCAAGGGTGGCGGACCTGAAGCGAAGCCCGCGGGCGAACCAACCGAGGCGAGCACTGCGCCGGCCGACGAAGGGGCTAGGGCCGCAGAGCCAGCGCCGACGGATGGAGTCGGCTCGGACGGCGGGGGTGGAGGGGCAAACGCCACGGCGGCCGAGGACCCGATCGCGGTGGCCATACGGCTCTGCAACTTGCTCTGCGAAGAGATGAAGGGGACGTGCACGCCGCGCTCCGCTCAGTTCTGCCAAGCCAGCTGTCCCGACTGGATCGAGTCCGCGAAAACGTGCCCGATCGAGGTGGAAGAGGCGCTCACCTGCCAAACCAGCGCAGACCGCTATCTGCTTTGCGCAAACGTCGCGACCGCGACCTGCGCACCCCTCTATCGGACTCTCAGCGAATGCCGTGACGGCAAGCGTCCGCCGAAGACGGAGAAGGGCGCGCCACCACCCTCCGGTGTTCCTGCCGGCTACGTCCGCCACACCTTGCCCTCGCTCGGCGGCTATTTCCTGCTGCCAGAAGGTCCGCTGGACGAACAGACCGCCGACCGCGTCGTCGCCAAGCGCGGCGCTGCCACGTACGTCATCGAACGCATGAAGGACGTGCCGTCCAAGCAGCTGACGGACATGACGGTCCTGCAGATTGCGTCCGCATACGTCGGCAATCCGTGCGTCTCCAAGCTCAGCCTGAAGGGGCGCTTCGAGAAAGGCGACCTCACGTACATTCGCTTCTCCACCACGTGCAAGGACGGCACCCCCTGGGCAGGGATCTTCTTGCTGTCGCCGGGTAATGGGGTCGCAGCCTCCGTGCGCATGCCTTCCGGCCAACCGCTGCCCGCAGACATGGACACGTACATTTACGGGTTCGAGCCCACGGTCGCTCCACCCGCGCGCAACAACGACGTCGAACCCTGACGCGGGCCCAAGTCCGGCCCAGCGGCGGCGTCCCTGCACGTGAGGCGCAATTTCGCGCTCTCAGCGCATTTCCCTGGGCATTTTTGCCTCCGGTCCCGTTTTTGTCGCACGGGTCGCGGTAGGGCGGGCGTCCATGTCCGCATGACGAGTGTGAAGCGGAACGGAGGGGGCGTGAGCTTCCCGGGACCTCGCTCTACCTGGGCTTTCGTGTTCCTTTCGCTCGCCGCCGGAGCCTGCTCGGAGCAGGCCGTCGACGGTGCAGGCAGCGGCGGCGGGCAGCCGACGGACGCAGGCAGCGGTGGCGCGCCAACTGGGGCGGGCGGAGTCGGAGTGGGCGGGACCCCGGCCGTGGGGGGCAGCGCGAGCGGAGGCGCGCCGGGGAGTGGCGCTGCGAGCCCGGGCGGGAGCGGTGGCGCGCTCTCCGGGAGCGGTGGCGCGCCAGGACCCTGTGAAAGCCCAACCCCGACGCTCGCCGTGACGCGGCTGTCCACGACCTTGGTGAGCGAAATGGGGCGACCGTTCGACCCGGACGAGGAAGACGATTCGGGCCCCACGAGCTGGGGCGCGCTCTACGGCAAGACACCGGAGATCATCCCGGTGACCGACGGCGATGGCTTGCGCGTTCTGTTCCAGGATCAAGACTCCGCCGCGAGCGCATTCGTGGTCCACATCGCACCATCGGGCGCCGGCTACGTCATCGATGCGGCGTACGAAGTCGAGAGCTTGGGCCGCATCATGGGCCTCACCTTCGACGACCAGGGCAACTACTACGTTGCCACGGGTGTCGCCGAGGACGAGATGGTCGACGACGTCTACCCACCCAACGAGATCCATCGGCCCGACATCGTCCGCATCTCGAAGTTCGACGAAAGTGGTTGCGTGACCATGGAGTCGGACGTCGACATGGAGCGTGGCGCGGCCGACGACGAAGCGGAAATCATCGTCAACCCGATGGTTGCGGCGTCGTCGCGCCTGGCCTTCGGCGGCGGGCAGCTGGTCCTCGTCCACGGCCACAACACGGAACCGGATGCATCGATCGGTGGTCAGCGGCATCAAAAGGCCATCACCACGCACATCGACGCGATGAGTGGCGCGGTCACGCGAGCCAGCACCATGTGGGTGAGCCACAGCTTCGACCAGCGAGCATTCTACGATGGGACCGGCTTCGTCGAGCTGCACCTGGGCGACGCCTATCCGCGCACGGTGGTCATGGGGCGCTATCACGGCGAGGAGAGTGACGGCGACCATTCCCTCTTCGCGATCAAGGGCGCCACCGGAGAGAACAATACCTTCACGCGCCTCGGCGGGATCGTGCAGACGGCCGACCCCACCTATGGCTACATGGCAACGTTCTCGACCGAGCGCACCACGACCTTCGACAGCGGCGAGGACGTACAGGGGACGCGGGATCTAGCCCTGGTCCGCGTGCGCACGGACTTCGCGAGCGCGAGCGGCAGCATCATCGAGGAAGGCGGCGACACGAGCACGCTGACCGTGACCTCGGGCGATGAGGGGGAGGTGACCAATTCTCTGCGTTGGCTGACGAATCTGGGACCCGACCGGCACGTGGAGCGGCCCCGCATCGTGGCCCTGTCGGGGACCGAGTTCGTCCTCTTGTGGGAGGAGTGGACCGTGAGTGGCAATCAGGACACCTACGTGGGGACCTTCGCCATGACGGTGAACGAGGCGGGACAGATCAGCGCCGGACCCACCGAGGTGACCGGGGCGCACCACCTGTCGCGCGGCGACGACGCAGTGAAGCTCGGGACCCGCGCTGTCCACGTCACCGGCAGCGCCGAAGGTCTGCACCTGAACCTGGTCGCCGCCGATCTCACCAGCGAACGGTTGACCCTGCCCTAGCAGGGTGCCGAAAAAGGGTTTTCAGCACCCTGCGTGCTTCTCCGCGCGGAGCAGGCCGAGCGCGTGCGGCGCGAAGAACCCCACGAAAGTGAGGGTTTTCGCGCCGCTCCGGGCGCATGGATTCGCGCGGGCACGGCCTCTCTTGTTTGGCAGGGTGCTTTTTCAGCACCCTGCCCTAGTCCCCTGCGCTGGCTCATTTCGCAAGAACGGCCCCGCAAGCAGGGGCCGACGCGGTGCATGCAAACGGCGTGGTGCCAGCCGTGCGGGTAGCCGCACGGATCTGGCACCTGGACGTGCTCACGGATTGCAGATGGCGGCCTGGTCGTCGACCTCGTCGTCGTGCAGGTTTTCGTCAAAGGCCGTGCCGCTGCCGTCGCCATTGTCGAGGCCGACCCGGATGAGCACTCCGCCGTTGCCCGCAGGACAGAGGCCGAGGACGTCACCCGTCCCAAACGTCTGCAGGTCCATGAGGGAGGTGAACCCGTTGCCTCCGGGCGAACCCGTCGCTCCGGTGGCGCCCGGCGCGCCGCTGCCACCCGTGGCTCCCGTCGCGCCCGCTGTACCGCTCCCGCCGGTCGCTCCCGTCGCACCGGAAGATCCGGTGGCACCGGTGGCTCCGGTCGCTCCCGTCGCACCGGTGGCTCCCGTGGCCCCCGTTGCGCCCGTGGCTCCGGTTGCACCAGTGGCTCCCGTTGCACCAGTGGCTCCCGTTGCACCAGTGGCTCCCGTGGCTCCGGTTGCACCAGTGGCTCCTGTCGCCCCCGTGGCACCGGTAGCGCCCGTGGCTCCTGTGGCTCCCGTGGCTCCCGTGGCACCGGTAGCGCCCGTGGCTCCTGTCGCCCCCGTGGCACCGGTAGCGCCCGTCGCGCCCGTGGCCCCCGTGGCTCCGGTTGCCCCCGTGGCTCCGGTTGCCCCCGTAGCACCGGTAGCACCCGTAGCTCCCGTAGCTCCGGTTGCCCCCGTGGCTCCCGTCGCGCCCGTGGCCCCCGTGGCACCGGTAGCGCCCGTGGCACCGGTAGCGCCCGTCGCGCCCGTAGCTCCTGTGGCGCCCGTGGCGCCATCGGCGCCCGCGTCGCCCTCACGCCCGACGGAGCCATTGCAGATGAAGACGATGTCCTCGATGACCACTTCCTCCTCGTCGAGCTCGCCGTCGCCGTCGAGGTCGGCACCATGCGCCACCATCTGCCCACCCGCCGGGCAGTTCGGATCGTCGGCCGGCAGCTCCTCGATTCTGAGCAGGGCCGAGATCCCGGGTTCGCCGCTGCCGCCGCAGGCAACGAGCACGAAGCCACAGGACAACCAGCTGAGCATGGATAGTTTCTTCATGACGGACGGAACCTCGGGGCTAGTGGAGCGCCAAATCAAGTGATCAAGGCTGAGTGGAGCCTTGGGTGCTCATTTCTTTCGAACATGTCTGACTAGAAGCAAGTCTCAGAGCCGGACGCGTCGGGCGTCACAGCTTCTGCGCTGCAAATGCGCAGTTCTTCTCGATGCGTGCGCGATCCTCGGCGGGGACGATGCCGCTAGCGAGCAGGCGCTCACCGATCGCCTTGCATTCCGCATACTTTCCGACCCAGTAAGCAGCCACCGCCACCTCATCCCAAGCGCGCCACCGGTAGACGCCTTCTTCCACGAAAAGGACATCCTCCGGCAATGGCAGGGTAGCCGCTTTCGTTGCATACAGGTAGGCCAGATGAAACTCCTTTCTGGTCCGATGTAGGCGCGCCAGATCGCAGAGAGATTCCGCGCGCGTCGGCCTCCTGTCGTAGGCGGCGAGCAGGCCCAAGATGGCGTCGTCCACTCGGCCGAGGTTCTCGGCCAAACGAGCGGTCCAGAGCGCCGCATACCAGGCCTCCTCCTCCCAGCCGCCCATCCTGGAGCGCCGTTCGTACGTGGATCGGGCGAGCGTTAGCTCTTTGGCGTCGCGATAGCTTTGGGCCAGATAGAAAACGTAGCGCGCATTGCCTGGTTCACGCTCGAGTGCCGCTTCCAGCACGCGCGCGTCGCGCGAGTACTTTTCCGCCGGATCCAGACGATTGCGAGCCGAGTCGAACCAGCCAGTGATGGTGGGGCCCGGCAGGGGCACGAGTGTGTGCGCCTGGTCGCAAACCAGCGCTTCGTGCAGGACTCCCTGAAAGCGAAACGGCAAGCGACTGCTCACCAGCTGCGGGAGCCAAAAGCTCGTCTCGGTGGCCTTGTGGCGATGGAGGATTCGATAGCCGTCGGCAGTCAGGTCGGGCAGGCGAAACCCTTCTGGGGCGCTCCAGACCTCGTCGGCGTCGATGAAGAGGCAATAGTCGCCGAGGGTGCGTGCAAGACCAAGCGCTTCACTGCGGTTCGAGCCGAAATCCTGCCAGGGCCTTTGCACCAGGCGGCCCGGCTTCCCGGTCTTGGCGAAGAAGGCCTCCACCACCTCAGGGGTGCCGTCGGTCGAGCCAGTGTCGACGACGAGCCAGGCGTCGATGACGGGCAGGACGGATTCGAGGCAGCGGGCGATGACATGCGCCTCGTCTTTGACAATCATGGACAGGCAAACGCGGGGGCCGCTCACGACCCGCGAGTGTAGCCGGAACCAACGCATGCTGCGACGTCTCGAGACGGTACTTGTAGTCGCCCTGCTCGTCGGGCTTTTTCTTTCGCTGTTCCTCGGTGCGGCGCAGATGGGCCTGGCCTACGACGAGCTGTTCCACATTCCGGCCGGCGCCACCTTCGTCGATTCCGGCGTGCGGCGCTCTACCACCGAGCACACCCCTCTCGGACACTGGCTGACCGGGATCGCGCTGTCCTTCATCGAGCCGTATTACTCGCGGCCCGACTATCTCCGCGCAGACTTCTCCGGAGCAGCGTTCGATTTCGGTTTCCGGTTCTTTCGTCAGAACGAGACCATGCACGGCACGCTACTGGCCGTGGCGCGATTGCCGCTCCAGCTCACGAGCGTGCTCGGGGCGCTCTACTGCTACCTCTTGGGGCGCTCGCTCGGAGGCCGCACTGCCGGACTCATCGCCCTCGTTCTGGTCGCGACTTGCCCGCTCTACGTGTCTTGGAGTCGCTTCGTCTATCTGGACGCGCTGCTCGCCGCCACGATGATCGCATCGCTTTCGCACCTGATCTGGTACCTGCAAAAGCCCTCGCCGACCCAAGCCGTCCTGCTCGGCGCCCTGCTTGGTGCCTGCGCCACGGCCAAGTACTCGGGCGCGTTCCTGCCACCGCTTGCGGTGCTCCTGATCGCGATGCCCGGCGGGGCCTTCGGCGCCCCGCCGCGCCCACTGAAGGCGCGCCTGAAAGACGCGGCTCTCGTCCTCGGGCTGTCGGCTCTGACCACCTGGCTGGTCTTCGACTGCCCGCTCGATCCCCTCTTTTATCTGCGGGGCTTCCAGCGCATCTACTCGAGCGCGATCCCGGGGTACCAGTTCTTCCTGCTGGGCTCCTTCCGCGAGAGCTTCTGGTACTTTTACCCCACCCTCTTCGCCGTCAAGTCGACGATTCCGACCTTGCTCGGCACGGCCTCCACGCTCGCCTTCCTCGTTCACCTAACGAGGCACGGCCGTGGCCGAGAAGGTGCCCCCATCGTGCTTCTGATGGCAGTGGCCTTCGCCTTCCTCCTGATCACTTCGCTCTCGTCGCTCCCGATTGGCGCTCGCTATCTGGCCCCGATGTATCCGCTGCTCTACGTGTGCATCGGTTGGGTCATCTCGCGTCTGGCCACGCACATCAGCCCCGGTCTCGCCGTCGCCCTCGGGCTCCTCGGCCTGCACCACGTGACCACCTCCCTCCGCATGTTTCCGGACGAAATGGCCTATTTCAACGAGCTGGTCGGCGGCAGCACGCGGGGGATCCACGTCTCCAACGACGCCAGCCTCGATGCCGGCCAGAACCTGCCTCGGCTCGCGCGCTACCTCCGGCAGCATGGCAATCCGACGATCAAGCTGCGCTATCAGGGGACCGACTCGCCCGAGCGCCATGGCATTCGGAGCACGCCGATCAGCCAGGAGGAGTGGGATGGTCGGCTTCATCCGGGGCTCTACGCCGTGAGCTCCTATGCGCTGGTGTATGGCATGCTCGAAGCGCAAAAGCGCCCCCAGCATCTCGATTGGCTGCGCTTCATGCGGCCCAAGGCGATCATCGGACACTCCATCTACGTGTACGAAGTGCATCCAGGGCAGGCGAGACTGCGCAGCGCTCGACGCTAGCCTGGTCCGGAGCGCCTCGTCCGGAGCGCCTCGTCCGGAGCCGCTCGTCCGGAGCCGCGCGGAGGCCCCCCGTCCGAGCTCCGAAGCGGTGCCTCCTACTTGGTGTAGGTCAGGAAGAAGTCCAGCCCCTGCTCGTTGTCGGTCTTGACCTTGCCTGCATCCTTCAGCGCTTTCAGGCTACTTCCGCCCTCGGCCAGGGCATCAGCGTCCTCTCGTGAAAGGTCGATGCCAACGTCCGGCTTGGTATTGACGGCGTCCTTCCCAGTCAGCGTGTAGGCGCCATCGCCCTTGCCCACTACGAGCGCGCTCATGTCTTCCACTTTGATCTTCAGCGTGAGCTCCACCTTCTCCTTGGCGGCCTTCTCCGCGTTCCAGGTTGCCGCCACCTGAGCGGCAACGGCTTCGGCGAGCTTCTGCTTCGTCGGCGCCGCAGAGGGCTCCGCAGGGTCCTGCGCTGGCACCGCTGGCGCCGGTTCAGGGGCTTTCGTCGGCGCTGCCTCGGGCTCCTTGGCAGCGCCAGCACACGCATTCGCCAAGAGCAGCGCGCAAAGCCCCAGCGCGAAAGGGCCCTGCCCGAAAAGGCTCTGCCCGAAAAGGCTCTGCCCGAAAAAGCCGAGCGCGGCCGCCCCAGAACGTCCAAAAAGCCCAGCCATCCCCCGACCTCGCTCTGCTTTCGCCATAGTGTCTACCTTCCCTCCTTTAGGAGGCAGCAGCCTAACTCGCGTCCGCCAGGAAGTCATCCGCTCACGCAAGCTCCAAGGCCCGCCCCGACCGCTAATCGCGCCAGTTGGTCTCGATCATCACCGCCAGCGTCTCGCGCTGATCGGGCTCGAGCACGGCAAGTACCGTGGCACTCGCCTCGAAAATGGCGCGGGCGAGCGCGCGAATGGGAAGCGCCGTGAAGAAGCGTAGCTTTGCGGCATCGAACTCACTCTGACCAAACGCGCTCTTGGCCTCCTTCCAATACTTTCTGGAGTCGCCAATCGGACCGTAATACTCGAGGTAGGTCCCCAAGAGCGGCGTCAGCAGGCGCGTCTTTTGTGAACCGGTGAGATCCAGGATTCGGGTCAGATCTTCCTCCTCCTTCTCGCGGCGCTCCTCCTCGCTGATGTCCTCGTCATCGTCCTCCCAGAGGTCGAGCAGCTGCTGACGCTGATGGGGCTTCAAGGTCCTGTGGACCTGATTGGCGAAGCGGATCACGTGCGGAGTCGCTCGCTCGTACTCCACGATGGTTTTCTCGATCAAGGGATCGAGGCGCTCGTGATCGAACACGCCGGCGCGGACTTCGGCCACGATTTCATCCAAGAGCTCCAGCCGCACGGCGTCGTAGTCCGCGAAGTCCTTCTCCACGGAGGCGAGCAGCGCGTCGAGGCGCTCGCGCTGGTCGGGCGCCAGCGTCAGCTGGTCGAAGATCGACGGCTCTCTTGGTTCGGCCGCCTTCTGGCGCACGACCTCCGGAGCCCGTGGCTGGGGAGTCCTACAGCCTCCGAGCAGGCACAAGGCCAGGACGAGCAGGACCCATATGCGCGCCACGGGACGAAGGATAGCGCCACCGTGCGCGAGAGACCCGGGGCCCCACGATCAGCGCGCTTGCCGGGGGCCCAGCGGCAGGGCCAGCGAGAGGACCGCCTGGGTCATGCGCTCGGCCTGCGCGCGAGGGTGGAAATCCGACACGATACGGCGCCGGCAGGCGGCGGCCGCGCGCGCTTTCAGGGGCTCGGGAAACAGGTTGCGCTTGGCGGCCTGAACCAGGCTGTCGAAGTCCCCTTCTCGATAGAAGTCACCCGTTTCCCCCGGCAAAATGGCTTCGACCTCCGGGAACTGCAGCTCGGGCCGGTCATGGGTCAAGACCGGGGTGCCGTAGCCAAGCGCATGCATCACCGACAGGCCCGCCCCCGAGGGAATGAGGCAGAGGTCGCTGACCGAAAAGTAGGTCGCAATCACGCGCTCGTCGTACTGGGCGCCCTCGAAGTGCACGAGGTGCTCCACGCCGAGCTCCTCGGCCAAGCGCCCGAGGGCGTGACGCTCGGCTCCGTCCCCGAGCAGGAGCGCGTGGACCCGATGGCCGCCCGCGAGCAGGGCGGCCACGACGCGCACGATCAGGTCGAGGCGCTTGACCGCCTGCAACCGACCGATGAAAACGAGCGCACGATCCTCGGGCAAGAGGCCGAGCCGCTGCCTCATGTCGCTGACGGCTCGCGGGTCGAGGTCTGCTTCTGCTCGCGCCTGCAGGTCGGGATCGAGCGAGTTTTTCACCACGAAAAGCCGGCTAGCGGCGAAGCCCCGCGCCGCCAGCAGCTCTCGCGCTCGCTCACCGTACAAGAGGAGCCCCGCCGCAGAGCGGTAGAGGAGGCTCCGCAGCCACCATTTGGGTCCCTTCTCTTCGGCGATCAGCCCGTGCGTCCAGAGCAGGACGCGTGTGCCGACGAGCGGACCCAGGAGCAGCATCAGCCAAGTCGTGAGTGAGTAAGGAGAGCCAAGCGCGATGGCAACGTCGAACTCCCCGAAGAGCAAGCGCCGGAGCGCACCAGGCTGGAGGTAGAGCTCCGCCTCGTTGCCCAGACCGAAACGCCACACCGGGCAGGCGGTGAACGCTGGCCCCTCTCTACCAGCCCCCACCGTGGCCAGGTAGGGAGTATCGGACCGTGGATCGGCGACGAACTCGAACGCGACGTCGGGCTGGTCGGCCAGGCACTCGTACAGCCGGACGCGGTAATGTGCGATGGTGTTCTGCTGCAGGAGGACGCGAGTCAACGTTGCCTCGAAGCCTCAGCGTCCCACTTGGCGCGCCAGAGGAGCAAGGGAGCGCACGACACCCCACGAGGCCAGGCGGCGCGGACGAGCGTGGCGGCCAAGCCGGGCCAGCGGGTCAAGTCAGACGCGTCATGCGAATGCCGGTATCGGGTCCGAAAGTACCGATGCGAAATGCGTTTGCCACCGGTTTCGGCTCGTCGAGCGAGAACGTGGCGCGCTCGAGCAGCGTGCCGAGCGCGACTTTGAGCTCGTAGTTGGCGAACGCTGCACCCAGGCAGCGCCGCGCTCCGCCGCCAAACGGCAAGTAGAGGAACGGTGATCGGCTCTTACCTACGAATCGCTCCGGCAGGAAAGCGCGCGGCTCCGGGTAGTTCTTGGGGTCGCTGTGGCACATGTAGACCCCGAGCCCGACGCTCTGGCCAGCGGCCAGCTCGTACTGTCCTAGGCGGAACTCGCGAAGGGCGCGGCGGGGAACGATGGGCACTGGTGGGTGCCGGCGCAATGTTTCGGAGACGACGGCGTCGAGGTAGGGCAGCGCGGCGAGCGCTTCGGGGCCCGAGCCCAGGGCGCCTCGGAGCTCGGCCTTGAGCTCGTCGAGCTCGCTCGGGTGACGGTGGAGCTCGTAGAGCGCCCAGGAGAGCGTGGTGGCGGTGGTTTCGTGCCCGGCCACGACGAAGGTGAGGAGCTGCTCGTAGATGTCCGAGTCGCTCAGCGCCTGGTCGTTCTCGTCACGTGCGGCGAGGAGCAGGCTCAGAATGTCAGCGCCCGGCTGAGCTCGTTTTTCGATCAGCAAGCGATCGATGGCTGCGCGGACGCCTGCGGCCCGGCGCTGCAATTTCGCCCACGGCCCGAGTCCCCCAAAGTCGCGTTGCAGCGGCCTCCAGGTGGCGACCAGTGGATTGAACGCCCTGACGAGGCCGAGGATGCCCTCGTGCAGGCTCGCCACCCGATCCGGATCGCGCTCGCCGAACACAGCCTCCACGATCACGTCGAGGGTGATGCCTTGCGCCAGCGGTAAGATCGCTCCCGACACACCGAGCGCGCGCTTGTCGAGCCAGCGCAGGGTCGCCTGCTGAATGACGCCAGCGTAGCTCCGCATGCGTTCTCCGTGAAAGGGGGGCATGAGGAGCTTGCGCGCGCGCTTGTGCCTCTCCCCGCTCATCAGGAAGAGCGACCCCTTGCCGATCAAGGTGGCCAGCGCCTCCGCAGTCCCGGAACCGAACGTGTCGGGCGGCGCCGAGAGCACCGCCTCGATGCCTTCGGGGTCCCAGGTGATGACCATGGGAGCCTGCCCGAGCAGCGGGCACGTCATCGGGCTCGAGTAGCGCTCGAGCAGCCGATCCATGTAAGGGAATGGATCCTTCAGGTGGAAGAGCTGCGGCAAGGCGCTCTTCGGACCTTTTGGTAAAGCGCGGGTTGGCATGACGCTCCGACACGAGCGGGGGGGCGAAGTTCCGGTGTGCCCGCCGCGCCCGGGCTCGAGCTTCCCTAGTGCCAGGGATTTCCAGGGGCCGTGTGCGAGATGGGAGCAGGTCCGTAGCTCGGGGGACCCGGCCAGTCGCCTGCGAGGGGCGGAGTCGCCGGCGGACCGGGTGGCTCAGGCCGCGGGTGATGATCGGGGCGGTCGGGGCGATCGGGGCCCCAGCCGGGAGAGCCTGGAAACCCCACCCAAGGATAGCCGTAGCCGTAGCCTGAATACCCCCAGGATGGGGTGCTCACGTTCACGTTGACGACCACGTTGGTGTCCGCGTGGCCCGGCGCCGCGGGCGCCGGGGCGTCGAGGTCGTCGAGGCGCTGCCCGAGCGTGATCACCGGCCGACGCGGAGGTGGTAGGACGTCGATTTCGTCCTCGAGCGCAGGCGACCAGCTCGAGCGATGTGGTTCCCCTTTTGCAGGCGCGTCGGCATGAAGGCGAGGCGCTTCCTGGACCCAAGTCTTGCCACCGCTCGCGCACGCGCAAAGACACACGCCAATACCCAGCCCGAGCGCCCTCATCGCCAGCAGTTTGCCACCGCTCGCGGCCGCTTTCCAGCCGGAAACGGCCCCCGGGGCCTCAACCGGCCGCGTGGGGATCCCGGTCGCGCTGCTGCACGGCGAGCACGTAGTCCTCTAGGGTGCAGGGCGGAGCGAGCTCGAAGGACTCCTCCGACAGGACCAGCTCGGTCATGCGATCGGAGCGAAAGCTGCGAAAGTCCTCGCGGAGCTCGCAATACGCCGCCAGCGTCCAGGATCGTCCCCAGAAGTAGAGGCCGAGCGGGCGCACCGTCCGCTCGGAGCGCGCGCCGCTTTCCGACTCGTAGGCGAAATGCAGACGGCGCCTTTCGTTGATTGCCTGTCTCAGCTCACCCAGGTGGCGAGACGCCTCGCGCTGCACGGAAAACGACAGACTGAAGAGGGCACAGCTGGTGAGCTGCTCGCGCTCCGAATCACCCACGACCGCATTGACCTTGTCCACGATGCTGCGCGCCGCCTGGCGCAGCCCCGTGTCGCCCCAGGCTTCGACCATGCGTGTACCCAGGACCAAGGCTTCGAGCTCGCCTGGTGTGAACGTCATCGGCGGCAAGCGGTAGTGCGGGCTCAGCTGATAGCCGACGCCTGCTTCGCCCGTGATCGGCACCCCCGACCCAATCAGGTCGAGGACGTCCCGATAGATCGTGCGTGTGGAGACCTCGAGCGCCTCGGCCAGCTGGGCCGCCGTCATGAAGCGACGGCGGCCCAAGAGCCCCACGATCTGGAACAAGCGATCAGCGCGCCGCATGCTGGTTCATACGCCCGAGGCCGCCCGAGGGCGACACCACAGCGCCGCCCTCACATGGTGGGGACGAACTCGACGTGGAAAAAGTCGAGCACGACACCGTTCGGGTCGACGGCAAAGAAGCTCCGCCATCCCCAGGGCTTGGTGGAGGGGGCGCTGGCGAGCTCTGCGCCCCGCTTCTCGAGCGCGGCGTACTTGAGGTCAGCGTCGGGGGTAGGAACGCTGATCACGAGGCCGCGCCCGTCGAAGGACGGACGCTCGACGCCGTCCGGGAACGCGTCGGGTTTCATGAAGCAGATCTCCGGGGCGTCGCCATCACCGAGGGCCACCTGGAGGTAGGTCGGCAGGTCGTAGACGACACGGAACTCGGCCTTCTCGGTGTAGTACTGCTTGGTTTCGGCGAGGCGGGTGGTGAGCACCAGCGGGAACAACTTCGAGGGGTTGGCTGGGCGAGCTTCAGCGCTATTTTTCATGATTTTTTCCTTCCCGGGACGCCCTTCGTCCCGACGCCCCGTCCTAGCTGGACCCTCTGGCCACCCTGGTGTCAGCAGTCACTCGGGCAGGGTTAGGATTTCTGCGCCCCTCTCGGTGACGAGCACCGTGTGCTCGAACTGGGCCGACCAGGCGCCGTCGGCCGTGCGCACACGCCAGCCATCGGCATCGAAGACCACCTCCGGTCTGCCCGCATTGATCATCGGCTCCACGGTGAAAACCATGCCCGCGCGCAGGCGAAGGCCACGACCGCGCACACCGACGTGGGGCACATGCGGCTCGGCGTGCATGCGGCGCCCGATGCCGTGCCCGCCGAGCTCGCGCACCACGCTGCAGCCGGCCTGCTCTGCCAGCTCGCTGATGGCTGCACCGATGTCTCCCAGGCGCGCGCCGTGCCGCACGACGGAAATCCCCGCGAGCAGGCAACGCTCGGCCACTTCGGTCAGGCGGCGCGCTTCGGGCGAAGCGGCGCCGATGCAGACCGTGCGTGAGGTGTCACCGTGAAATCCATCGAGCTCCGTCGTGACGTCGACGTTGATGATGTCACCTTCGGCGAGGATCTCGTGCTGACTGGGGATCCCGTGGCAAACGGTATCGTTTCGGCTCGTGCAAACAGCGGCAGGGAAGCCCTTGTAGCCCAGCTGGCTCGGCTTTCCGCCGCGCCGCTTCGTATCCTCCCGCACCTGGCGGTCGATGTCGGCGGTAGGCATCCCGGCCCGCAGCGCGCTCGTGACGACGCGGAGGGTCGAGGCGGCCGCCTGCGCCGCCTTGCGCAATTTTTCGATTTCCGAAGGGGTGAAGCGCTCGATCGTCATCCCCTCCGAAATCGCGGGAGCCCGCTCCGAAAGCCAATACTCTTTGGGTATGCGCCGGGAAAAGCATGCCCGCTCATGTTAGCCTGGCCCGAAATGAGCATCGCTCAGCTCGAGTATTTCGTCGCCGTGGCCGAGGAGGGGCACCTCACGCGGGCAGCCTCACGCCTGCACATCAGCCAGCCGCCGCTCACCCGGGCCGTCCACCGGCTGGAGGCCGAGCTCGGCACACCGCTGTTCCAGCGCACCACCAAGGGCATGCAGCTCTTGCCAGCAGGGGAGCGACTCCTGCCGCGCGCACGCCAGATCTTGGCCCTGGTGCGGCAGACGGAGCGTGAGGCAGAGGCAGCTCGGCGCGCGCAGCAGGCGCCCGACGCCGCTCAGAGTCCGTCCAGATAGGCCTGCTTGTCGAGCTGCATCGCGGCCACGATGCGTACGTTGTTGATCAGGCTCCAGTCACTTTGGTGCTCAGACGCTTGATTCAAACCGTAAGGCCAAAAATGCTGGCTGTCGCAGGTAATGTAATCCCTTTGTGAGTACATGTCGGGATCACGCTCTTCGGCCGGGAGGTTCGTCATGAATGCGTCGACGTTGGGTCCCGTCCACACACCGTCCACGATGAGCTCGCTCCAAGGGTAGTAGCCGACGCCCAAGGTGTGCGCGACCTCGTGCATGGCCGTGGCCACCTGCATGTAGCTCTTGCTGCTGCCGAAGCTGATCCAACCGTCGACGTTGGCTTGCGCGGTGGGAACGCCTGGATCGTAGTTGACGGTCAGACTCTTGGTCAGGTCGGCGTAGCAGTTGTACTGCTCGAGTGCGCCGTCCATGGCCGCGGTGATCAGGGGCGTCACGTCGGAAGGCCAGGACTCTGGGTTGTTCAGCTGGTACTCGAGGTGGCCCGAGAACTCACAGCCGCTCGCCTGACCGCCGCTGCCGCCTGCGCCTCCACTGGACGTCGTGCCCCCGCTACCGCCCGTACCGCCAACGCCACTGCCGCCCGAGGCAGCGCCACCCGAGCCGGGCGTCGCGCCGCCGCTCGACTGAACGCCGCCGCTACCTTGGTTCACAGCGCCGCCGCTCGAGCCGGTGGGTTCCCCTCCTCCGCTCGCGACGAGGCCGCCGCTGCCCGCTGGCGTCCCGCCGCTCCCCAAGCCGCCACCCGCCGCAACCCCGCCCGAACCGCTGGCACCACCCGAACCCGCGCTGCCGTCCTCACCGACGGGACCGCAAGCAAGAACCAAGCAGCCGGCACTGGCCAGAAAGAGGAAGGTCGCTCGCACCTCTGGACCGTACCACGCGGGGAGAGAGTGCGATCGCCAGCCTGAGCCCGCTCGAGCACGGCGCGCCCAGCGCATGTTGCAATCTTCTAACGTGACGCGAATCACGTCCACGAAAAATGCCCCACAGGGGTCAACGCTGGGCGACAAGGGCCGACGGCCGCGTGCATTTCGCTGTAGGGTGGCGCGCCAAAGACTAGGCCTGCCCCGCGCAGGCCTCTGAACCCCCTGGAGGCACGAGCAATGAAGCACCCCCGAACCTGGATCCTGGCCATGACCCTGACCTCCATCGGTTGCGAGGAGAAGCCGGCGCCCGCGCCGACTCCGCCCCCCGCGCCAGCCCCGATCGTGGAGCCGGCGCCTGCACCGAGCCCGGCACCGTCCGCCGACGCAGAAGCGGCTCGCGCGGAAGAGCAGGCCAAGAAGGCCAAGGAGGAGGCCGCCATGGCAGAGTCTCCTCTCGTCGGCTGCTGTCGCTCGCTCGGTCAGAAGGGATTCATGGAGCGCAGCCCCGAGTACATGGGCGCATCCCAAGTGTGCGGCGAAGCCTTGCAGGACAAGAAGGAGCTCGCCTCCGTCCTGCCCGAGATCAAGAAGGCGCTCAAGGGCAAGCCACTGCCCGACACCTGCGCCAAGTGAAGTCGCGCTCGCCAGTGAGCAGGCGCCTCAGGGCGCATTCAAACAGTCGATGAAGGTATCCTGCTCGTCGGCGCAAGCCGTGACGACCGGGATACCGCTGTCCCCGCACTCGACCGGCTCTCCCTCGGAGCACGTTTGCAGCGCTTCGTACTCACTGCCGCACTCGCCCGCGAGCAGCTCCTCACAGTCGGCGACGCATTCGGCCTGACTGCCTGGGCCATTGTCGCAGTCCGCCTCCAGCGTCAGCTCGCAGCCGTCCTCGCACCGACTGCCCGAGCCGGTGCCACCGGAGCCTTGACCGCCCGAACCCTCTTCGCTGCCCGCTCCCGATGCCCCGCCGGCATCCGTGCCGGAAGACTCCGAGCTGCAGCCGAACGAGGACAGACCTGCGGCGAAAGCGACAAGGCCAAGCGCGATCGAAAGGAAGCCCACTCTGAAACCGCCGAAACGCATGAGCGGACCGTATCACAGAACCGCCCCTTTGAGCCTCGGGGCGCACCCATGCTAACCCTTGGGGATGCTTACTTTTCGCCTTAGTTTCCGCTGGCCGGCGCTCGGCCTCTTGGCTCTCGCGGCCGCCTTTGCCTGTAGTAGCGAACCGGGAGCGGATGCTCCAGGCGGGAGCGGCGGGACCGACTCCTCCGGCGGCAACAGCGCCAGCGGGGGAAGCACGAGCGGCAGCGGAGGCCAAGGCACGGGCGGGACGAGCCTGGGTGGCGCCGGCGCGTCCGGCGTGGGTGGAGGGTTCCCTGCGATCGAAGCGCTGCCGATCAGCCCCACGCTGGTGGTCGATCAGTTCGGCTACCTGCCAGCCTCCGAGAAGATCGCCGTCATCCGACTGCCCAGCGTCGGCTTCGACGCCGACCAGGCGGCGCCGGTCGCCGCCAGCTACTCGATCGTCGACGCAGCGAACGGGCAGGAGGTGCTCACGGTCACGCCCACTCCGTGGAACGGCGGCGCCGTCGACGACAGCTCCGGAGATGCCGCAGAATGGCTCGATTTCAGCGAGCTCACGACGCCGGGTGAGTATTACGTCGTCGACGGTGAAAGCTCCCTGCGCTCGGCGCGGTTCCTCATCCAGGAGGACGTGTACCGAGACGTGCTCAATCAGGCCGTGAAGACCTTCTTTTACCAGCGCGCCGGCTTCGCCAAGGACGCCGAGTTCGCGGGAGCTGGCTGGGCCGATGCGGCCAGCCACGTTGGTCCGCTGCAGGACGCCAACTGCCGCCGCTATGACGCCCCGAGCGACGCTGCCACGGAGCGGGACCTCAGCGGCGGGTGGTACGATGCCGGGGACTACAACAAGTACACACCGTGGCACGCGAGCTACATCGTCAGCCTGCTCTCGGCCTACCGAGAAAACCCGGACGCCTTCGGCGACGACTCGGACATCCCCGAATCTGGCAACGGCACTCCCGACGTGCTCGACGAGGTGCGCTTCGGCCTGGCCTGGCTGGAAAAGATGCAGAACGAGGACGGCTCGCTGCTTGCGATCGTGGGCATGGATCACGCGTCGCCTCCGTCGGCAGCCACGGGGCCGAGCGCTTATGGCAACCCGAGCACGTTCGCCACGGCTTCCGGCGCTGCGGCGTTCGCGCTGGCCGCGCGAGTGCTGGGAGACGCCGGCGATGCGACCTACGCAGCGACGCTGACCGAGCGCGCTGAAGAAGCGTTCGCCTGGGCGGCGAGTAACCCCGAAGTCGAGTTCCGCAACAACGATGCAGCCTCCGGCACCTCCGGCTTGGGCGCCGGGCAACAGGAGACCGATACCTACGGCCGGCTGGCGCGACGCGTGATGGCGGCCGTGTACCTCTACGAGCTGACGGAAGACGCAGCCTATCGGGACTTCATCGACGAAAACTATCTATCCATTCATCTGCTCGAGACTTCGTGGCTCGGCCCCTGGGAGCTCGACGTCCAGGACGCGCTTCTCAACTACTCGAGCCTGTCCGGTGCCACGCCGACCGTCGCGCAGGACATCCGAGAGACCTACCTCACGGCAGCCGCTTCAGGCGACAACCTCGGCGCGCACGATCCGGTGATCGATCCGTACCTCGCTCACATGCCGGACTACGTCTGGGGCAGTAGTGGGATCAAGGCGCGCTACGGCACGATGCTGCTTGCAATCGAGGTTTATGGCCTCGACGCAAACCTCGATGCCGACGTGAACCGCGCGGCGGCTCGCTACATCCACTACCTGCACGGGGTGAACCCGCTCGGCATCGTCTACCTCAGCAACATGGCGGGCTTGGGGGCCGAGCGCAGCGTCACCGAGTTCTACCATTCGTGGTTTGCGGACGGCAGCTTGGCTTGGGACAAGGTCGGGGTCTCGACCTACGGGCCCGCGCCTGGCTTCCTCGCCGGCGGCCCCAACCCCAGCTACAGCTGGGATGGCTGCTGCCCCACTGGCTGTGGTTCGGCCGAGAACAACGCGCTCTGCGGAACGGAGCCGCTGAGCCCACCCAGCGGCCAGCCGGCGCAGAAGTCGTATCTGGAGTTCAACGACGGCTGGCCCGTCAACTCCTGGGCGATCACGGAAAACAGCAACGGCTACCAGGTCGAGTACATTCGCCTGCTGTCGAAGTACGTGCTCTGACGCTGTGCCGTGCGCCGGAGGAGCCCCTCGGCGCCACTCAAGGCCAGCCGCGATCGGCGCGCAGCTCGCTCCACAGGCGGCGGGTCATCCAGGTGTCCCAGTCCGTGACCTCGGCGGCGGCGCCCGCGACCATGATGGTGTGTGGCGCGGGAACACCGGGGACCCACGTGCTCCAGTTGTAATAGTCGGGGAAGCCGAGGCCGTGGCCCATCTCGTGCGAGACGATGTGGAGCGTCGTTTGGTTGATGGCGCCGATGAAGTAGCTGCGGCCCACCCGCTGCCCCCAATCGCCGCCCGCTCCGCCGGAAAAGCCCTCGGTGAGCCAGAGCGACATGTCGTAGTGATTGTCGCGGCCGCCTTCGCAGTCCGGGTACTGGTAGCCCGCCTGGCGGTGGAAGAAACGACCGCAGTCCTGCGAGCATTGAGGCGCGTCCTCGAAGCTGTCATCCCCGATGTACATGAGGCCCGGGTGGTCGCTGTCCGCCCAATCGAAGGTGGCGCGATTCATCGCCGCCCAGCCGACGACGCGCACCGGCACGTGATCGTAGGGGAAGCAGTCGTAGCCTTCGATCTGATCGAACCACTCGTTGAGGTTGCGCTCGAGCGCTTCTTCCAAGAGATCGCGATTCGTGGCGCTCAGCACCACGTCCGACTCGTAGCGCACGCAGAACTGAAGCTCGCCATCCGCTTCGAAGAGTTGATCGAGGATGGTATTGTCGAACACCAGCACCGAGGAGTTCGGCCCACGCGCGCCTGCCCCCTGCCCCTCGAGCTGACCAGTCATCTCTGCCCAGGTGGCGTCGAGCGTTTCCACGAACTCGGACGGCGGATCGAGCGTCTCGCAGGTACCCGGCTCGCCGCCGCTCCCCGTCCCACCCGATGCCGGCGCGCCACCGCTGGCTGGCTCCCCGCCGCTGCCGCTGCCGCCGCTAGCCGGCGCACCGCCGCTGCTCGCGCCTCCGCTGGCAACCGCGCCTCCGCTCGCCGTGCCGCCACTGCTCGCAGCGCCGCCACTGCCCAGCGCGGCACCACCGGATCCCACGTTACCCCCGGTGCCGAAGGTGCCGCCCGAGCCCGTCGCTCCGCCCACGCCTGCGCCCCCGCTGCCTGGGCCAACGCCTCCGCTGCCGACGCCGTCGGGGCCGACAGGCGCGCTCGAACATGCCGCGGCGGCAAGAGCGGTGAAAACGAAACAGACGCGGGGCAGACTGGATGGCGCGGGCATGGGGCTCTGCTCGTTCGTCGCCAGCGCCAGCGCCCAGCGTGCGAAAATCGAAAGCGAAGCGACCGTGGTTGCGTCCCTGCGCAAAAAAAGAAACGGCCCGGGAATTCCCAGGCCGTTCTCGTGCGGCGCGCTCGGGCGCGCCGGGTTACCCAATCACGGTGCGGTGGCGCCGGTGGCTGCCGTGGCGCCAGTCGCTGCCGTAGCGCCGGTCGCTGCCGTAGCGCCAGTCGCTGCCGTCGCGCCAGTCGCTGCCGTCGCGCCAGTCGCTGCCGTCGCGCCAGTCGCTGCCGTCGCGCCGCAATTGCCGGTGCCGCCGGTAGCCGCCGTTGCGCCCGTGCCTGCCGTGGCTCCGGTGCCCGCCGTTGCGCCCGTGCCTGCCGTGGCTCCAGTTCCCGCCGTAGCGCCGCAATCGCCGCCCGATCCAGGAGCTACGCCACCCGTGCTCGGGGAGCCGCCGGTATCGTCAGTGGTGCAGGGCGGCGTCGCGCAGACGCCACCCGAGCCAGCCGGTGCGCCGCCCGAGCCAGTCGGTGCGCCGCCTGAGCCGCCATCGTCAGCGCGTTCGCCGAAGCAACCTGAGCCGACGAAGCCAAGTACGATCGCGGAAACGGAAATGAGGCCCTTCTTGTCCATGTTCTCTCTTGTGCCTTGTGTGGAGTGCCGAGGGCGGCGCGGTTTGTCTCATGCCAGCTCGCGCTGACACTGGGCTGGGCTCGCACTGGCCCGCTCGGGCCCAGTGCCTCCGGAGCCAGGCCCCGAGGTCGAAGAATACGGGGCTGAGTATATGTGCATGCCGCGGCACTGCAACGCTTGGCCCGTCTCATTTCTGGAGCAGAACCGCCGAAACCGGGTCGGCCCGCCGCCACCCCAATCAACCTGGGAGAGGGCTGGGGCTAGGCGCTTTCTGCTGATTTTTCAAGCTTCTCGACGGTGGCCGCCCAGTTGTCCCGGATGCGCTGGAGCTCCTTTTCGGGGACGACGAGGCCGCCCTCGACGCGCGCGAGCAGCTCCGCACCCGCATCCCTCGCCGTGCGCAGGTCGCCGACGGCGTGGGCTGCGACGGCAAGCTCGTCGAGCATGCGCCACTGGTAGATGACCTCGGCGACGAAGAGCGAGTCGTTCGGGCGCACCGTCCTGACGCCGGCCTTGGCAAACAGCGTCGCTGGGCCATTCATGTGCCGCAAGCGGAAAAAGCGAGCGAGCTCGTACAGGGGCTCGGCCCTGGTCGGCCGCAGGTTGTAGGCCGAAAGGAGCTCCGCCAGGACGACCTCTTCGGAGCGGTTCAAGCGAACGGAAATGCGACCCGCCTCGAGCTGGGCGACGAACCGTTCCTCTTCCCAGCCGCCTTCCATCTGAACGCGCTTCTTGTACTCGACCAGAGCCTTCTCCAGATGGCCCGCGTCTCGATACGACTGCGCCAGATAGAACTGACTGCGCGTGTGCTCGGGATTCTTCTCCAGCTCTTGCTCGAGCAGGCGCGCGTCGCGCAGGAACTTCTCCTCGGAGGAGACGCCATGGGATTTCGCACCCTCGCCCAGGTGATAGACGATCCAAACGTCCTTACGGAGCTTGCGCTTCTTCGGGCCCTCTTCCACGACCAGGTAGTTGTGGACGGGCCCTTCCCAGCGGTACTTGGCCGAGCGCACGTTGATCAGGTGAGGCACGCCGTAGCGCACGCCACCGTGGTGCTTCTCGATGTCGTAGCTCTGCCCAGGCTCGAGTTTCTCGAAGAAGTTGGGATCCGACACCCCAAGCTCCTCGTCGGCATCGATGAACAGTAGCCAGTCCGTGCGATTCGCTGCGACGGCGAGTTCGAGCGCCTGCTGTCGATTCACGCCGAAGTTGACCCACGGCCGCTGATGCACTTCCCCGGCAATGCCGTATGCGCTCATCTCGCGCTCGATGAGCGAGATGGTGTCGTCGGTCGAGCCAGTGTCGACGATCACGTAGTAGTCGACGTAGTCCTTGAGCGAGCGGAAAAGCCGAGGCAGCACCTTCTCCTCGTTCTTCACGATCATGTTCAGGCAGATGTTCGTCGGCCGGCGGTCCATGCGAGCGGGAGCATGCAGGGTCCCGTCGTCCCAATCACCACCAAAGTTTCCTGAACCACGACGCAGCCGTTTTCGCCTCGCAAAAGTGGCGCCGGCCAGCGAGTTAGGAGACCCGGGGCGGACACTGCCGGACGCGGCGCTGACTTCGCGCTCGCGCCGAGGAGCGCCATGCAGCTGAATTCAGCCTGAAGCCGCGAGTGCGGGCCGCGCGGACACATGACCGCGAAAGCGCTTCAGCACGCTCGAGCAGCCAGCGGAGCACGCGGGGGATGACGCGAATGTCACGGCGGAGTGGTGGATGCGCCACCCACGCATTTTTCTTTTCCGCGAGAAAAAGGGTGCAAGATGCGCCCGCCGCACCAAGCTTAGGCGCAGTGTCGAGGATTCAGGCGCCGCACCCGGTCGATGGCGATCTCCGCTCAAAGAACCGTTTTGGTGCCGCCCGGTCTGTGGTAGGGGCATGCGCCTCGCCCACGCGGGTCACGGGCGTATGCGCATCCGAATTCCTCGCCACGAGCAAGGAGTAGTGGTCGTCTCATGAGTCATTCTTATCGCCGTCTGCAAGCAACACGCACTGGTGCCGCTGTTGGTTTCCTCGGACTCGCCGCCGCGAGTCTCGCGCCAAGCGCTTGCCATCACGGAGAGGTCGAAGAGCTGCGATTGGGTACTCAGGGTCAGGAAGGCGTGTATCGCTCGGTTCCACGCTACCACCTGGAAGGCAAGCTACCGAGTGAAGCGCTCGTGCCCGTGGTCAGCGACGTCACCGAGCCGGCTCCTCCGACGCGAGTCGTGCCCGGCACCTTGAGCTGCGCGGATGACCCAGTGAGCGATCTCTACATCGCCAACCCGGCCCACGGCGCGGAATCGCAGGACCTACTCGATCGGATGCTCACGAGCGAGCAGCGCATCATCCAGATCACGGGCCAGGACAAGCCCGACTACAGCGACAACTCGCGCTGGCAGGACATCCAGCAGTCGCGCAACGATCCTGACCTCGGAGTGCGCGGCTACCAGTGGCGCGACGGGCCGCACGGCATCAACCTCGAAGCCGGTCTCGACTGGCGCACCGGTGGTTTTCGCAAGACCGCTCCAGGCTACACCAACTACTCGACGTCCTTCCCGACCAGCGTGGCGCAGGGCGCGACCTTCGACGTGGACCTCATTCGCCGCATGGGGGAGGCCATGGGCGACGAAACCGCTGCTTCGGGCCACAACGTGCTGCTCACGCCGTGCATGAACCTCCTGCGCAACCCGCTTTGGGGTCGCGCTCAGGAAACCTTCGGCGAAGACGTGTTCCACCTCGGACGCATCGGCACCGCGCAGCTCTGGGGCTTGCAGGAGCACGTCACTGGCTGCGCCAAGCACTACATCGCCAACAACATCGAGCTCCAGCGCATGTACATCAACGCGACGATGGACGAGCGCGCAATGCGCGAAGTCTATGCGCGACACTTCGAGATGGTCGTTCGCGACGGTGGCGTCGGCTGCATGATGGCCTCGTACAACTTGGTCAACGGCAAGAAGTCCACGCAGAACCACCACATCCTGACGGACCTGCTGAAGAACGATTTCGGCTTCCGCGGCTTCTCACTCACCGACTGGTGGGCGATGCCGTCGACCAATCACGGTCAGGGCGACTTCAACACGGTGACCGACTCCGCCCGCGTGGCCTACGAGGCAATCATGGCGGGCCTCGACGTCGAAGTGCCCTGGGCCGTCAACTACTACACCCTGCCGGCGCTGCTCGAGAGCGGCGAAGTGCCCTGGTCCGCCGTCGACAGCGCGGTCAAGCGCGTGCTCGAGCAGAAGATCCGCTTCAACACGGCGTACATGAACAGCCCCTGGACCCTCAAGGGCACCACCGAAACGACGTACGACGCTGCAACGGGCAACGTCCGTGGCACGGAAGCCACCCACGTCGGCATCGCGCGCGAGGTGGCTGAGAAGGGCATCGTTCTCTTGAAGAACGACAACCAGACGTTGCCCATCGACCCGGCCGTCGTGCAAAAGGTCGCCGTGATCGGCGCCAAGATCGACTACATCGTCGAAAGCGACCGCCCCCGAGAGAAGGTCTTCGACTTCTCGACCGATGCCGCGCTGGGTGATCGCGGTTCGAGCCGCGTCAGCCCCGACCCGCTGCTAACCGTTGGTCCGCTCAAGGGCCTCCAGGACGCGGCCTTGGCAGCCCAAAATGGCGTCGAGGTCGTGGGCGGGAACACGGTGGCCGCCGTGACGCCGGACGTGGACTTCGTGGTCGTCGTGGTGGGGCTGACCGCCGCCGACGAGGGCGAAGAGTACACGGGTGCCGCCGACCGCGAGACGCTCGAGCTCTACGACCAGTGGGACTACTACGAGCCGGAAGCGGCACGCGACGCATGGTTCGCCTCCTCCTTGGCCGACAAGAAGAAGCGCGTGAAGACGCTCGATCAGAACAAGCTCGTCAACGACGTGCTCGCCCTGGGCAAGCCCACGGTGGTCGTGATCGAGGCGGGCGGCGCCATCGACGAGCCCTGGCTCGATACGGCGCCAGCGGTGGTAATGGCCTGGTACCCAGGACAGCGCGGTGGCGAAGCCCTGGGTCGCCTGCTCTTCGGCACGGTGAACTTCTCCGGACGCCTGCCGGTGACCTGGCCCATGAACCTCGCTCAGTTCCCCCAGTTCACCCGCGGTGACCAGGTACCAAACCCCATGGAATACCACGTGGGGTATCGTTGGTTCGACAAGAACGGGCTGGTTCCCCGCTACTACTTCGGTCACGGTCTGTCCTACACGACGTTCGAGATCGAGCGCCTCCACGTGCCCTGTGCAGACGTGACCGCCAACGGCCTCCTGCAGGTCGAGGTGGACGTCCGCAACACCGGCACCAGAGCGGGCGAAGAGGTCGTGTTCGTTTTCGCCTCCCAGCCCACCTCGGTGTGGGAGCGGTCACCGAAGGAGCTCAAAGGCTTCGGCCGCGTGTACCTCGAACCCGGCCAGGTCAAGCGCGTCACCATTCCCGTCCGCGTGCACGACATGCGGGTTTGGGACGAAGAGGGAGCCCAGTGGGTGATCGAAGAGGGCACGCTTGCCCTCTCGGTCGGCTCGAGCTCCGCACCAGACAGACTCCCCCTGACGACCACCGTCCAGGTCCACGGGGCTACATTCCAGTAACCAGTCCTTCGAGAAAACATGAAAAATCAGCTCCCTTTTGCCGGGCTCGCGGCAAACGTTCTTTCGGCCATCCTTTTCCTGAGCGCGACTGCCGTCGCCCAAGAAGAAAGCGACGCTTTCTCGGCTGACGTCGGCGGCAGCGCTGACACGACGTCGGGAGCCGAAGCGGAGGCAGACGCGGATACGTCCGCGAGCGACGATGCCGCCGCCGAGTCCGACGATTCGGGGAGCGACGAAGCCCCCGCGGAGGAGGACGAGCCTGCCGAGGAGGAAGCCCCCGCGGAGGAGGACGAGCCTGCCGAGGAGTCCTCCGCCAAGGGCGACTATCCCAAGCCGCCACCGCTGGCGCTCGAGATCCTGCCGCCCACTGCCTATCCGAACACGCCGATCAACGGAATTCGCGGCGGTTCGCTGCGCTTCGTGATGTCCGGCATGCAGTGGCCGTACATGCCGTCCTACGGCCCCGACCAGCCCAAGCTGCGCATCGGCTTCTCGGGCTCGAGCTGGCTCGACGCCAACATGCGCATGGTGCGTCCTGGCCGCTCGACGTTCCCCGACGTGCTCGATCTGCGCATGCAGGGCCGCCTCACCCTCCGGGTGTCGCCCACGTACAACTTCGAGAAGGACTGGTTCGCCGCGTCCCGCATCGAGTTCGTCGCCATCACCGAGCAACAGCACGAGCAAGGCAAGTACGTCGACGTCGACGAAGCCTGGGTCCGCATCGGTCGCTGGAACCGGTTCGACGCGACGGTCGGCCGCACGCAGGGATTCGAGGTCTACCACTTCGGTATGGGCCTCGACGTCAACACCCAGGAGCGCGAAGGCGCGCGCCCGAGCGTTGGTGCCAACGTGCAGCAGGCCTACGCGCTGACCGAGCTCTGGGATCGCGGTATCAACAACGGTGCGATCGCCCTGCACTGGTACCTGCCGCAGTGGCTGCGACTCGAGCTCTTGGGCCGCATGGGTATCGCCGGCACCGGCAACGACGTCGGTGTGCGCCCCGCTGCCATCCTCGATTTCGGCATGGTCAAGATCAAGGGCGGCTACGAGCGGCGCCAGCAATGGCAATCAACCTCGGACAGCGACCAGCGCACCGAAACCCAGGGCTTTGCGGCCACGGCGAACTTCGTCCTCGACCCCTGGGTCGAGCTCGGTGGTGGCGCGGCCTACCGCTGGCTCGACGCCTTCAACACGGAAGGTGCCGCAATCGCCGCCAACAGCAGCAACACACTAACCTGGGGCGGTTTCGCCAACTTCCGGCCGTACTTCAAGAACTGGATGGTCGGCGTCGGCTACCACCGCACCTACTGGGAGAACTTCAACTTCGAGCCCGGGCCCCCGCCACGCCCGGAGAACCAGACGCACGAGCAGATGTTTGCGGCCGTCCAGTATCAGCTCTGGGACGTGTTCTTCATCAAGTACGTGGCCGCCTACTCCCGCGTGCACATCGAGAGCCGCAACGACGCCGACCCCGCCGACTTCGGCTTCACCGACCAGCAGATCAGCCACCGCCTCCGCTTCATGCTCCTCTTCTGATCCTGTCCCAGGTTGCTGCTTGGGGGCATGGGTCGGTGTTCTGATCCTGTCCCAGGTTGCTGCTTGGGGGCATGGGTCGGCGGGGGGTCAAGGCCACCGCTTGCTGCCTCGGAGGTGGGTTCCAAGCGGCGCCGGCGCTCAGCGAAGCGCCGGATCCGGGGGATCCTGACCCACCACGGCCGTCATTGGCCACCGGTCGGGGCAGGCCGAGCCTACGTTCGTGGCGCAGGGCGTGCGCGGGCGACCGCGCGGCGCGCGGCCCGACCGGAGCCAACCGCGCGAACTATCCAGCACGCGCGAGGCTAGCGGCTTCGGACCCACAGACCGCGGGCATGAAGCGAGCCAGCCAGTACGTGCCCTCTGGGAAGAGGGCGTAGCTGTAGCCAGCCGCCAGAAGCGCTCGCGCGGCGCGATACGCGTTCAGGAAGCGTCGATTGCGGCGCAAGGCCTCGACTCGACGCCACACATTCTTCGCCGCAACCCGCGGGTTGACCGTGCGACGGGGTTCTCCCCGGGTCGGTCTCGCTTCCCAGCGCTGAGCGCAGACTCCGCGGGCGCCCAAGCAACGCCGTCCTGTGGCGCGGCGTTCGGCCGCTGCTCGTGACTCGACCGCGCGCACCCTCTGTCGAAGCAGCCCAGCCCATGCCTGGACGGACAAGTTTGCAAGGCCCCTGGGCCTGTGGAAGCGCAGGCAAGCATGGTCTGGCATCGGGCCGTCGTCGCGAAAGAAATGCTTCGGACGTCTGATGACCCTGGCTTCGTCGCTACAGTTCGCCCGAAATGACGAGACGCCGGGCCAGTCTACGGCGCGCTCTACGAGATGGTCCTTAACCGGGTTCGTGGCCGCGTATGCCAGCTTGTCGACAACGTCGTCATCACTCTCCAGTCGAACGACGCTCGTTTGCTCGCTCGACCAGAAGTTCTCCCAACGCCCGCGGAGCGCGTTCTGGCACTTGGCAAACAGCTTGTGGAAGTACTCCAAGAACTCTGGGTAGCGTCCGGCAGGGTCGAAGATGCCAGTGTGGTGATGATTGCTCATGGCGACGGTGAAGAGGAGCTCGATCCCACACTTCTCCGCCGCAACGGCCAGGCAGTATTCGAAGGACTCGTTGGTCTGCTCGTCCGGGCGCATGAGGAACTGTCGCTGGGTGCAGCGTCGGGTCACCATGTAGCTCCGACCAGGAACCACCGCGCGAGGGAGGGTCATGCCCCCTCCGTCGGACGACCCGCGCCGCTGGGTGCGCGAAATCAACCTGGGACGGGTTCAGAAAATCTGCCCAAAGCGAAACAGGGTGCCGAAGTTTCCTTCGACACCCTGCGCGCGGCTGCCTCGAGCTGCGCATGCCGTCGGCCTGCGCAGCGCATCACGGCTCAGGGAGGCGTGAAGTTCACCGTGGCCCAGCCGTTGGCGGGGGCCATGAACTGCATCATCGTGCCGCCGATGGACAGCGTCGTCTGCGTGGCGCCACCGGAGTTGTACATCGCGACCATGATGCTGCCGTCCGGGTTCTTGAAGGCGAGGGCATCGCCACCCGTCACCGGAAGCACCTCGCCACCCGGATCGGAATACTGCGCCAGGTGCCGGAACACCCAGTAGTACGGCGTAATGTTGACCGAGCCGTCCTCGTTGAACGAGATGAGGGCGTTCTGCGGCCATGGGCGCGCCATGTCGAGGTTCTTGCCGACACGATCGAGCACCATGTTCCAGGCGCTGTAGCCATCGGCGCCACCATCAATCCAGTCTTTGAGCAGGCCCCAAGACTCGATGCCATAGTTGTAGTTGTTCGGAGCGTAGGGGGCCCAGAAGGTCGTGCTGTCGGCAGCCTCGGCGCTGGCCGCCGTGCTGGTCATGCCGTTGTTCGCGCCAGAAACCCACGGATAGTTTCCGCAGCGGTGCTCCGACTGCATGATGGTCGTGGAAGTCCCGACCGTCCCGAGAGCGTTGAACGTCTCCCATTGAAGGCCAATACCCCCGACGACAGACTTGTTCCCCAGGCTGCCCCAATACTCGTCAAACCATTCGTAGTTCGACAGCGTTCCGAACCAGACCTTGGTCGTCAAGCCGGCCGCCGTGAGTGCCGGGAGTAGGTCGTCCTCGACGAAGTCACCGAGGAATGCCTGCGTGGAGCTGTTGTCCGTGCTGCCGTCGGTGAAGGGCCCCCATGCACAGCTCGGGTAGGCCTGCGCCCAACCGGGCTCGTTCTGCGGATACACGTGGTCGATCGGGATGCCCTCGGCTTGGTAGCCTTGAATCCACTTCACGAAGTACGTCGCGTACGCCGTGCGGATGGCGGGTTCGTTCCGCATCATGCCCTTGTCGTAGCCGCCCATTTCTCCGCCGGTCTTCATCCACGGCGGCGGCGTCCAGGGGCTGCCCCAGTACTTGGTGTCGGCGATGCCGGCGTACTGCGCCTTCTCGGCGTTGACGACGGCCTGGGCGGCCTTGATGTACGGGATGAGGCCGTACGCCGTGTTCTTGTCGTGCTCGATCGAGAAGCTGGTGTCAATGTTCGTCTCGTTACACGGCGCATCGCACAGTGTGTAGCGTTCGATGGCGTAATCGCTGGCACCGATTGGAATGCGCCCGTAGTTGAGCCCGAGGCCGTCGACCTTGCTGAAGAGCTTGCGCATGACGTCATCGCGTTCCGCTTGGCTGATGCCCTGCAGGGCCTGCCAGCCGCGCTCGTTGAAGGTGCCGCCCCAGCCAATCCACTGGCGGTTTGCGGCTGCGGTGGTGTTGACCGTGATGTTCGCGCTCGTGCCGCCCATCGTGACCGTGCCGGTGGTGTTCCAGAACGCACCGTTGGACGAGGTGATCAAGGCCGGTTTGGGCGGCAATGGCTCGGTCCCGGTTGAACCGCCGGTGCTTGGAGCACCGCCAGCGCCGGTGCCACCAACGCCGGTGCCGCCAGCGCCCGTTCCGCCCACGCCGACTACGCCACCAGCGCCAGTGCCGCCGACACCGGGGCCAGCGCCTCCGGTGGTGGGGCCCACGGCTCCCGTGCCGGTCACGATGCCGCCGGCGCCGTTACCGCCGACGCCAGGACCAACACCTCCGCTCGCCGCCGGGGGTCCCGGCACTTCGGAGCAACCAACGCCAGCAAGGATCCATCCGCTCGATAGACCCAACCCAAGAACAGACCATGCCGTCCGATTCAGCTTCTTCATTTTCTTTTTTGCCTAACGAAACGCGGAAGCCCCGGGACTCCCGCAAGTCCTATCGGTCGTGTCAGCTGGACTCCCGCAAGTCCTATGAGCGGAAGCCTAGGGCCCCCTCGACACCTTTCAATCAACAACGTCCCACTCTGTGCGCATTTACTAGGAGACTTCCCCTTAGACGGAATATTCTCGCCTTGGCAAAGCCCGCACACGTCGCGGGCACCAACCTGGGAGGCACTCCGTCAACCAACCTCGGAGGCGCCCCGAGGTCGGCGGCAAATCAACCTGGGAGAGGTCCGAGGCTGGAGAGGTCCGAGGTTGGCAAATCAACCTGGGAGAGGTCCGAGGTCGGATGCGTGGGGACTGTGGCAGGTGGCGCTGGCGCGTCGTCGCATCCCTGGCCTGAGGGGGCTCATTTCTGGCGCCCGAGTCACACGGCGCGCACGGCTCAGGCAGCGCCAGCGGCGGCCAGGAATATGATGATTCTACTAGAATGGCGGCGCGCGAGGCTTGCCCCGGGAGCGGCAAATCCCTTCGCGCAAACGCCACTTCTGAGGTAGCAAGAGGTGAGCCTTCTGCGGGCCGGCCCAACTTGGGGTGGTGCTCCCATTTGCCGTGGGTGCGCCACGCGCACGGGGCGGGCAACTCTCCCTCCGACGCTGTCGTTTTCTCGATGCACAAGATGCTGACCTCCAAGAGCGCGCTCTGGTCGTGCTCCCTCCTGGTGGCCGCTTGCTCCACGGGGGGCATGGGCGGCGGAACCGGAGGCGTGGGCCCTGGGAGCGGTGGCGTCGTCGGAGTGGGTGGCGCACCGAGCACGGGCGGAGTCTCGCCGAGCAGCGGTGGAACCGTGGGCACTGGGGGCGGCGGGCCTCCGAGCAGTGGCGGCCAGGCACCGGGCAGCGGCGGTGCTCCGCCCGGATCCGGTGGTGGTGGCAGCGGTGCGAGCGGCGGAACGGTGGGGAGCGGCGGCGCGCAAGCAAGCACGGTGTGTCCCTACACGCCGCCCACGCTGCCGGAAACGTTCCCGCAGAACTGGGTCGCGGACGAGCTCATCACCTTCAACGACGATGGCGGCTGGACCTGGTACTCCGACGAGCGCGTGGTCGTGGACGCCGCCGGCGGCAAGATCATCGTCAGCTCGGACGCCAACAAGGGCGGGCGGGTCGGGGATGTCGATGCGGTCATCTACGACATCACCACGGGCGACATGACCCTGACCGTGCTCGGCACTCTGGAGCCGGACGACCACAACAACGCGGCGATCTTGGTGAAGGGTCCCAACGACTACGTGGCGGCGTGGACGGGGCATGCGCACACGGATTGCCGCACGTACTCGAAGACGTTCTCGGGGGGGAGCTGGGCACAGAACGCCTTCCAGTTCGACTGGGGAACCGAGCTCCCCGACGCCACCGACTGCCCTTGGTCGACGCCGGCAGGCAACCGCACGGTCACCTACAACAACATCTGGAACATGAGCGCCGAGGGGCGCATCTACAACTTCGTGCGCTCGGTCGAGACCAGCCCGAACTTCCTCTACTCCGAGGACGGCGGCGCAACCTGGGAGTACGGCGGGCGCCTCACCGCCCAACCTCTCACCGGCTACGTCGCCGGCTACTACAAGTACTGGGGCAACGGCGTCGACCGCATCGACTTCCTGGCCACCGAGGCCCACCCTCGCGACAACAACAACAGCCTCTACCTCGGCTACATCCAAGACG
>Ga0315912_10000668_pt1 | contig 55403 bp, 60 predicted proteins | sample VfabasoilMG_FD_204469 | JGI IMG/M metagenome (GOLD analysis project Ga0315912, IMG submission 204469) | Garden soil microbial communities collected in Santa Monica, California, United States - V. faba soil | ecosystem: Environmental > Terrestrial > Soil > Garden | place: USA: California...
TGCTCGTGCTGACTTACCGTCTCATCGTGGTTGGCCTCGGCGTTACCGCCCTCGTTCAGTGGCTGGCCATTCGCAAAGATCGTCGCCAGCGCCGGCGGCGCGCACGAGCGGCGGGCCGGGGGACTCGCTAGCACCTCAAACGCCGGACACGCTGTCCACCACGTAGCAGCAGTCTCCCCCGTCGGGTTCCGGCGTGGTGGGGAGCTCGCACTGGGGGATCGTGCAGCTCGTGCCCTCAACGACGTGACACGTCCAGTCCAAGGCGGAAGCGGCAGGGCACGTCTCGACGGTGGTGCCCGACTGTCCTCCGGCACCGCCCAGACCCGCACCCGGGTAGGTCGGAAAGCCGAAGTCCTCTTGGCGTGGACCCATGAAAAAGTCGCTTGTGGAGAAGCATTCGATCCGAGCGTGGTCGCGTCCCCATTCCGTGCTCTCCGGTGTGAGCTCGCAGTCGTCCGCCAGGGTCGACCGCGGAAACTCCAAGAACCCACCCCCGACGCCAACGCTGGAGCCCGCGCCTCCCGTGGCAGCGCCGCCGGATCCACCGGCCTGCCCGGCGCCTCCGCTGCCGGCATCGGTAGCAACCTCGCCGCCGCAAGCAGTGACGAAAACGAGCGCCGCGAGACAGAGCAGCCAAGGTGACGACAGCGAATGCACGGTGTCAGTCTGCAACGACAGCCGGCGCTGGGCAACGAGCTCCGGAGCGCCCACTCGTGGTCAGCGTAGTGCTCGGCGAGTGATCCCCTGGTCAGCTGCGGACCCACCCCGGTCGATCCGGTTCCCAGTGGACGAGTCCCGCGAAAGGGCCCACGTTCTCTGAGGTGTTTCGACCCAAGCATTGGCACCTAGCGGCCCTCGTGCTCGTCGCCTGCGGGCAAGTCGAGGGCGGGAGCACCGATTCGACTGCGGACAGCGGAACGGGCGGCACCGATGCGGTCGGAGGCTCGGGCTCGGGTAGCCAGAGCGGGACGGGCGGAGGCCAAGCAACGGGTGGGAGCCAAGCAACGGGCGGGGCCCAGGCAACGGGCGGGAACCATGCAGCGGGCGGTACGTCCACCGGCGGGCAGGAGAGCAGTCTTCCGGAGCCGTGGAGTCCCTGCAACTACACGCATCCGGGACTCGAACCCCCTTGCGACGAGTCGGACGTCAACGGGGTGCTGTCGCTCTGCGGGCTCTTCTTCGATGTCCCCCTCGCGCACGTCGTGCCACCTGCATTGGGCCTCCAGGTCGTGCTCCTTCCGCTAGAACCGGGCGAGGGAGGAGACGGAATGGGCGGGGCGGGCAGTGCAGAGGCGCAGCCGCTCGTGCTCGAGGTCATTTCCCTCTTTCCGGATCTGCCTCCGTGGGAGTCCGGCGAGACGTTCGACGTCGTGGACCCAGCTGGATTCGTTCGTGCAGGCACCAGCCAGAGCGAGGGCGAGCTCTCGGGCTACGTGACTGGGCCAGAAGAGTACGGCGTCGCCGAGGTCGCTCTCCGACAGGGAGCCGAGACCCTCTCGGTCCACCGGGGCCTCTACCTGAGGCCGGCGATCGATCTGTGCGTCAAGTGACTGCGGCCTATTCGTTCCAGTTCGTCCAGCCGTCCCAGTTCTTGAAGTCGGTGACCCAGATGCCGGTGTCGTTGTAGTCGCCGCCTGCGCCGAGGAAGTCGTCCTTGCGGGAGTTCTCGCCGCCGAGGTGCCAGCGCATCCAGGCCACGTTGGCGGCTGCGCCGTCCCAGGGACCCGAGCCATGACCGCCGCCGCTCATCATGCTGAGCCAAACCGGGCATTCGTCGCCGGCGTTGTCGAAATCACCCTGGGCATTGGGGGCTTCCTGCCCCGTCTCACCATAGATGATACCGACTGGAATCGTGACGTTGACGAGCGCATCGTGAGAAAACGATCCGCTGTTGTCCAAGAGCGCGGTCGACACGCGGTCGTCCGCGAGCGCCGTCGCTTCCGACGACAGGCCGCCCATCGAGTGACCGAACACACCCACGCGATCGAGAATGAGCCGGTCGTACATCGGGCTGTTCGTATCGGCGTCTTGCTCCTCGAGCCAATCGATCGCGGCAGACATCAGAACGCTGTCTCCGGTCGACTCGCGGATCCCCACGATGACGAAGCCTTGCGAAGCCATGCGGGTGAGCAGCTGCAGGTACTCGGTAGGAGCCGTGCCGCCGCCGGGTCCCCAAATCGCCACGGGATGCTTGGTGTTGGGTTCGGTCGTGATCTCGGTGGGGCGAACGAGGATGTGCCCGCCCCCGCTGAAGCTCAGTTCCTCTTGCGTGGTGGCCAAGGGGCCGTTGCTGTTCACGTTGTCGCCCGCCAGAAGGACGATGACCTCAGGATCACCCGAGCCACCCGTGCCGCTCCCGCCCGACCCGTTCTCGCTGCCGCCCGAAGCATTCTCAGTGCCGCCCGAACCGACCTCACTACCGCCCGTGCCCGCGTCCGTTCCGCCCGTGTCGGTGCCGCCCGTGTTGGTCTGGCTGCCGCCGGTGCCGGTGCCGCCAGTCCCAGCCTGGCTGCCACCACTACCAGTTTGACTACCGCCGGTGCCGGTTTGACTGCCACCCGTGCCGATGCCCGTGTCCGCCCCTCCCGAACCGGCCGGCGGTAGGCCCATGCCGTCGGTCGAGCACGCGCACACCAAAGCAAGGACGAAGGATCCCTGCAGAACCCTCGTCCCGATCTTGTCTCTCGTCTGAAGTGGCTGCGGCATCGCGCCCTTGGTGTAGTGCCGCGCCCGACCCCGAGGCAGGGGCGGAAATTCACCCCCCACTGCGAACAAGTTCTCTCTAAACCGAACTAGGGTCCGCACGCGGACGGTAGCGCCCATGCGGATGCGCTATCACGCGGCTGGCAGCTCCAGCACGCGGGCCCGCGGACCGAACTGCTCAGCTCCTTACGGGCCGCGCCTTCGCCCGCCAGTGGCGATGACATCTCACCGCGGGGGCATGCGTTCGAACGTCTGCAATGAAGGATCCGTGACGTCCCACGCCATACCCCGAGCGGCGTAGGTGAGCGCTTGCGGGGCAAAGCGGGCCGGATTGTCCAGACTGGCCGCGTGAATGGCGATGAGGTCCGGCGCCGCCGTGAAGAGCAGATAGACGGGCGCGCCACAGACGGGGCAGAAGGCGTGGATCTTTTCGTGACCGCTGTCTGCGACGATCGCGAAATGCGTTGCCGCACCGCTGACCTCCACCTCGGCGCGGGCTGCGAACGTCAGGTAGGAGCCGTGGCCCGTTCCGCTGCGCCTTTGGCAGTCCCGGCACTGGCAATGATTCTGGAAGATCGGTGCGTGAGCGGCCGTGTAGCGCACAGCACCGCAGGCGCAGCCGCCTGCGTACGGCTCCCTCATGCAGCACTCCCGGCTGCGACTGCCTTCGGCTTGGCGAAGACGTCGATGCCCTCCCCCGTTTCCAACAGCGACTTGAGGCTCGAGAGGACGATCGGCCAGCCTTGCCGAATGCCCTTCTCCATGCCGCTGCCCGCCTCGAGCTCGTCGTGAGTGACGGTGAGCTTCACCATGCCGTCGTAGGTTGCGATGTCGAAGCTCACGCGGCTGTGGCTCGCGGGATCGGCAGCCACAGCAGGGCTGGCCCAGCTGATGACCAGGCGCGTCGGAGGAACGACCTCGACCACGTTCCCCACGAGCTGGACCGTACGCTCTTCACTCGCGCGCACGTGCTGCCAGCCGGAGCCCGGCTTCCAATCGGAAATGTTCTCGTGGCCCCAATAGCGCCGCGCAATCTCCGGCTTGGTGATGGCCTCGAACACCTTCTCGGGCGTCGAGCGGATGTAGGTCACGTACACGAAGCTCGTCTTCTCGCTGCTCATGGTTCCTCGCTTTCGAGCTCCTTCTTCAAGTCAGAGAGGAGGCTCAGTCTGTGCCGTTCGAACTTGCGCACCCAGCGCTCGTAAACCTGATGCAACGGCACGGGGTTGATGAAGTGAAGCTTCTCCCGACCGCGCCAGACCGTCGTCACCAGGTTGGCTGCCTCGAGGAGGCCGAGATGCTGGGTGGTCGATTGCCGGGCCATGTCCAAGTGCTCACAAAGCTCTCCCAAGGTCTGCCCGTTCTGCTCGCAAAGCAGGTCGAGCAGCCTCCTGCGTGTGGGATCGCCCAGCGCCTTGAAGACCTTGTCAGCATCCATCCGAAGTCATGAACGCATTATGCAGGCATTTGCCTGCATGTCAAGTCCTCGCCCTGGCGAGTGGCGAACGAGGCAGTGCAGAAAATCTTACCATTGTAGGTGTAGGCACCCTTACGTGATTGTACGTCGAACGGGAGCGGCGGATGACGAGACAACTGGCGACGAGGGCGGATCCTGAAGAGCGCGATGCGGGCGACATCGACGCGCTGATGAGCGCATTTTACGAGGTCATTTCGTTCGAAGAGGGCGATGCCCCCGATTGGGAGCGCATGGCAGGTCTCTTCTCGAGCCACGCACAGATTACACGCCTCACCCCCGAAGGCATCGACTACCTCGACCTTTCCAGCTTTCGCCACATGGCCGAGGAGCTGATCGAGCTGGGCGCATTCACCAGCTTCTTCGAGTACGAGGTGGCGCGCCGGCTCGATCGTTTCGGTGGCGTGCTCCACATCGCAAGCGCCTACGAAACGCGCATCTCCCCGCAAGCAGTCGACTACATCGAGCGAGGCATCAACTCCCTGCAGCTGGTGCGGGAGGAGGGACAGTGGAGGATTCTGAGCCTGTGCTGGGACACGGCAGCTCGGTTCGATCCGCAAGAATCGTACATTTCCGAGCTCGGAGGGAAGCTACATGGCCAGAATTGAACGGTTTGCCGTTTCTCACTCACGCAAGATCGATAGTGCCGACCGTTACGTTGGAGAGGCTGCCCGCGCCGGCGTCATCCTCCAATCGGCGCAGAGTGGCGCCGGGCGCCACGTGGTCATCGACGGTCGAACGCTGCTCAACTTCGGCTCCTGCTCCTACATGGGGTTGCAGGATCTGCCCGAGCTGAGGCAAGGCGCGCATCGCGCAATCGACGACTACGGGACGCAGTTTCACTTCTCGCGGGCCTACCTGCAGTGCCCCTTGTACGCAGAGCTCGACGAGCAGCTGCGAATCATGGCCGGAAGGCCCGTAGTGGTCGCCGCCTCCACGAGCCTGGCTCATCTGGCAGCCCTGCCGGTCCTCATCCGCGACACTGACCACATGCTCATCGACCAGTTCGCGCACGCTAGTCTGCACACCGCAGTGCAGCTGTTGCCCAAGGTTCCGCTCGAGATCGTGCGCCACAACCAGATGCAGGTGCTCGAAGCCAAGCTGGAGGCGCTGCGCAATGCACCCGGCAACGTCTGGTACATCGCCGACGGCCTCTACTCGATGCTCGGTGACTTCGCTCCCTTCTCTCGCTTGAAGGAGCTCCTCGACCGATTCCCGAAGCTGCGACTCTACCTGGACGACGCTCACTCGATCAGCTGGCTCGGAACGTATGGACGCGGTCCGGCACTCGAGCACTTCCACGACGATCCGCGCGTGGTGGTCGCCATGTCGCTGAACAAGGCCTTCTCCGCTGCCGGCGGAGTCCTGGCGGTACCTTCGGAAGAGACGGCCGACCGCATTCGACGCTGTGGAGGGCCCATGCTGTTCTCGGGACCCATTCAACCGCCGATGCTGGGCGCGGCAGTGGCCTCGGCTCGCCTCCATCTCTCCTCGAAGCTACCCGACCTTCAATCCGAGCTCCGCGGTCGGCTCGAGGCATGCGCAGCCAGCGTCCGCAAGCATGGTCTCGAGCTCGCAAACGAGGAGCTGACACCGATCTTTCAGGTCCCGTGCGACTCGCCGCGTATCGTGTTCGACGTCGCCGAGGAGCTGCGGGAGCGAGGCTTCTACTGCTGCGTCTGCGTGTTCCCGGCGGTTCCCATGAATCGCCCCGGCCTGCGCTTCACCATCACGCGCCACAACACGCTGGAAGACATCGAGGCCTTCGTGCCGAAGCTCGCAGAATGCGTGTCCCTCGCGCACCGCAAGCGTGCGTCCGACGATCCGCTCGCAGCCCAGGCGATGGGCTAGGCCGCCGTCCTCGAACGTTCCGGGAAACCGAGGCATCCCTCGGTTCAGTGCGCGCGCCTCCCGCACCAGCCTGACCACCTGTAGACTCGGCATGATGTGTGTCCTGCGGGCCGATGGCGCGGAGTTCCAGCCGGAGGCATTTCTGAAGTCCTCCGGGCTGCTCCCGTGCGCCGTGTACCAGCGCGGGGAGGCGAAGTTCCGAAGCAAGCCAGACGGACCGCAACGCGAGAGCTCTGGCTTTCACGTGGACGTGTCGGATGCAGATTGGGACAGTCTCGGGCGCCAGGTGGAGCACGCGATGCATTTTCTGTCGCAGCACCGGCAAGAGCTGGAGCGCCTTGTCCAGTTTCCAGGTGTGGAATCGATCGAGCTCGACTTCCCGTTGGACGCTCGCGTGGGTGAGAACTGCTGGATGCAAACTGATACTTTCCCCGCCGCCCTGGCCAAGCTGGCTGGCGAGCTCGGAATCGACCTAACGTTCAGCATCTACGCGTCCACGGACGAAGAGTAGGCGAGCCAAGGAAATGTGTCTGTTGATAGACGCCATCAGCGCCGGGGCCGATCGAGCCCCGCTCGTAGCTGCGGCTTCGCGAGCATCTTCACTGGGATTGCACGTCGAAGTGGGGCACGCGTCGCGATGGTCTTGGGCCAAGGACAAGGAGGTGCGTGCCACGATCTCGGAAGATGGTGGTTGTTCGTGCAGCCTGCTGAGTGATGACGCCGACTGGAACGCGGATACTTGGGCAATGCGCTCGGACGTTCTCGACCTTCTAGGAGCAACCCTGGAGGCACTAGCAAGACACGGACCGAGCGACCTGGTCATCGAAGCGCTCTGGGCGGGCGACAAGGCGCAGACCACCGTGCGCATCACGCCGAGAGAGCTTGCCGCACTCGCCAGCTCGAGCCAGCTTGGGACGCGCACTCGATACATCGTCGTGGTCGACGCTGAGCCATGACACGCTCTCCGCCGAACTTGAGAGATCTGCTGGGCCTACCTTGGTGGGCCATCGGTCGTGCCGCCAATCTGCAGTGGCTGCACTTCGGAAGCCGCAAGCTCGGACGGTCGCCGCTGGGCGTAACGCGGGAGGTCGGCGACTACGCGCTGCACGTTCAGGCGCCGTGGCGAGTCTGCCTGTCCGAAAGGATCGTTCTGGGCTCCTCCGACCTGACCTTTCCCCGCGGCACGTCTCGACTCGACGAGCGACCCGACACCTTCGACTGGAAGCAGCAGCTGACTCGACTGGACGAGCTAGCCGAAGCACTGGAGGCCCACGTCCTGCCGCGCAAGGTCATCGAAGTCAGAACGGGACTCTGTGGCTCGTTCACCCTGATTTTCGAAGGTGACCTGACGTTCGAAGCTTTCCCCGACGCCACCGTCGAAACGGAGTCATGGCGCTTGTTCGAGCCCAGGGAGACAACGGGAGAGGACTACATCGACGAGCCGGCGCTGCACCGAGGCAGCCTTCCTGGCGTACCGGACTCGCTCGATCCGGATCTGAGAGCCACGCGCTACACGAGTGCACGCGCGTCGGTTCGGTTCATGGGTGATTCTCTGGACCCGCTCGACGTGACGCTCCTGCTCCGTTTGCCGTACGATCACGCGCACCGAGATGGCGAGCCGCGCCTCGGGCGAAGGCGCGGGGATCATTCCGTTCACGAGTACGCTCCCTATCGGCAGGGGATGTGGAGCATGAGCTCGGAGGACTGGATCCGCTCGGTCGACCTGGACGCTCACGTCCGTTGGCTGCTCGACCAGCTTGAATCCCGCGCCGAGCAGGTGAAGGAGCTCCTGTCGCGCGGGGTCTTTGGTGACATCTACTGCTTTGCGTCAGGCACACCCGCCGAGTCGCCAGCACTACCAGAGGCCACCTTGGCAAGGGTGGCAGCCCTCGGACTCGAAATAGACACGGACTACTACAGGAGCGACGTGGAGGAATGACACCCGCCGCGGCTTCGTCGATCAGAGTAGCCCGCGTCCTTGGCGGCTGCCTTTCGTACATCGCAATCCTGCTCGGTCCTGCCTGCCATCGCCAGCCCGGCAGCGGCACCTCGAAGACGCCTTCCACCGCTCGGGCCAAGAGCCCGCCGCCCGGCGCGCGCGACCCAAGTCCACGACCGAAGGTTGCCGTCCCCGTCGTTGGCTGTCCTTCGGAGGGCCAGGTTGGTCCGCTGCCCGCACCGGAGCCCGCCACGAGGGACGTGGCACTGTCGCCGGACATCGCTTCCCAAGTGTCGTTCTACCAGGCCGAGATGTTCCCGCCGCTGCTCGCACCGCGTGGCTGGGCCTGCTCCGCCGCATACGGCTCGGACGGGTCCACGATGCTGATCGAACCGAGCGCCAACCGGGGTGAGCCTGCCGAAGCCGGCCCTTTGACGGGACCCGCGGTCTTCGGCAGCGCCTGGACCGGGATCACCTCCGGACGGGAAGTGGTCGCTGAGCTTCAGACCCTGATCTTCGCTCAACCACATCCTGAGGATCGCCTGGTTCAGCGACACTCGCGCTTCGTCGAGTACACGACACCCGCAGGAACGATAGGGCTCGGGACCGAGCAGTCGCCCCTCGAGCCCGGCCCACTTCCCGTGCACGGCGCAGTGCGCATCGTTGGACCCAGCTCCGAACCGGAGGCGCATTTCCTAGCCGTTCGCCTTCCACCAGACCTCGATCGTGTGACTCGAGCAATCATCGACCAGATGAGCGAAGGCTGGTAGCTGGGCCTCCCTGCGCCGGCCTCTTGCCAGCCGCCAGTGTGTGCGATACATACTGAACCGTATGGTTCAGTTTTCGCGCGCCCGGCTGGATGCCTCATTTTCCGCGATTTCAGACGCCACGCGGCGCGGGATCCTGGAACAGCTCGGGCGGGGCGACGCCTCGATCACGGACCTGGCCGAGAAGTTCCACATGACCCTCACGGGCATGAAGAAGCACGTGGGCGTGCTGGAAGGGGCCGGGCTGGTCGCCACGGAGAAGGTCGGGCGCGTGCGCACTTGCAAGCTGGGCCCGCGCCGCCTGGAGCAAGAGGCCGCGTGGCTCGAGAAGTACCGCCGGCTCTGGGAAGCGCGCTTCGACGAGCTGGATCAGGTTGTCATGGAGCTGAAACGGAAGGAGCAGGTCGATGAACGCAAGTGAAGAGCAGGGCCGAGTCATGAAGGGCGGGACGACGGTCGAGCGGAAGTCCGAGCGTGAGCTCGTGGTCACGCGCACCATCAGCGCCCCGCCGCGCCTCGTATTCGAGGCCTGGACCAAGCCCGAGCTGTTCAGGCGCTGGTGGGTCCCCAAGTCACTCGGGCTGGCTCTGCTTTCCTGCGACCTGGACGTTCGCGTCGGAGGCAAATACCGTTTGGTGTTCGCCCACGGTGACTCCGAAGCAGCGTTCTTCGGCACGTACCTCGAAGTGACGCCGCACTCGCGCCTCGCCTGGACCAACGACGAAGCGGGTGAGCCTGCCCAGGTCACCAGCGTAACGTTCGAGGCAGTGCTCGTCCCGGGAATGGGCGAAAAGACGCTCTTGGTCGTGCACGACCTCTATCCCTCCAAAGAAGCTCTGGAAGAAGGGATCTCCTCGGGGGCAAGCGACGCCATGCCCGAGACGCTGGCGCAGCTCGATGAGCTGCTCGTCAGTCTGGCCGCGCCCGCGGGCGAATCATGACGTGGAGACCCTAGTCCACCACGATATCCAGGACGTCTTGGTAGAAGAAGATGGCTTCCTCCACCGCGCCCTCTTCGTCCAGTGGTAGGCCGAGCTCTAGCTGCTCGACGAGGATGTTCGGATCGTAGGCGGGCATGTACTGTGAGCCTCGCAGGCGCATCGCGAACTCCGCAATTCCAGCGGCAAACATGAACTTCCTGGAGGGGAGCTCCTGGGCATCCTCGGGCTCCACGTGTCGGACCAGCTGCCTCTGCGTCCACTCGTCCGAACGGCGGTAGTGAACCATCACGTCGATCAGCCCGTCGGGGCTTTCGCTACTGCCGTCCGCCCCACTGCCGCCGCCGAAACCACCGGCTCCACCCATTCCAAGAGGATCCGGAATCGTGCCCTCTGCGGCCAGAGGTAGCTCCTCTTCGCTGTCCTTCGGAATGAGCTCGAAGAGCGCCGTGGTCGTCAGGCCAGCACCCAGCTCTCCCGCGTTGGTCCACTCGCTGAAGAACTCTTCCTCAGAGAGCAGCAGCCCCTCATAGCCGAGGAGACGATAGCCTTTGATGTGCTCGGGATTGAAGAGAACTCTCCACTTCACGTCTGCGGCGACCGTCATCAGGACGCCCGAGAGAGAATGCGTCAGGGCGCGCCGCGTTTCCGCAAGGGAATCGATGTGGAAGTACGCACCATCACCAGCCTGGGCGATGGCCTCCGCAATGTTACTTCCCGAGGGCGACATCCCATAGCCCAGGACACTCATGAACACGCCGAGCTGCCGCTTTTCCTCCACGAAATCCTGGAGCGCACCCGTGGTGCTGAGCCCCACGTTGAAGTCTCCGTCGGTGGCGAGGAGGATCCTGTTCGTTCCACCCTCCCGGAAGTGCTCCTCTGCGAGCTCGTAGGCCATCTGGAGGCCCGCCGCGCCGTTCGTCGACCCGGAGGCCTCGAGGGCGTTGATCTCATCCACGATGTCGACCTTGTGGTCACCGGGTTCGTTCTCGAGGACGATTCTTGCGTCGTCTGAATACGTGACGAGCGACAGTGTGTCGTCCGGACGAAGCTGCAGGGTCACACTCTTCAGGCCGAGCTTGAGTAGCTCGAGCTTGTTCTCCCCTCCCATGGACCCACTGACGTCGACGAGAAAGGTGATGTGTGCGGGAGGGATCTCCTCGAGTTCGACTTCTTGACCTTCCAGGCCGACCATGAGCAACTGTCGGGCCGGATTCCACGGGCAAGGGGCAAGTTCCGTGTAGACCGAAAGCGGGTCCTCCCCTGTGGGCTGCTGGTAGTTGAAGTCGAAGTAGTTGAGAAAGCCTTCGACGAGCACGGTCTCTGGGTCAGGCAGCTCGCGGGTCGCGATGGACTGGCGGCTGAGTACGTAGGACGCCGGATTCGAGCCGATCGAGAAGGTCGAAGTCGTGTCGTCGGCGGGTGCGATGAAGGGATTCTCGTCGACGAAGGTAGGCTCCGTTCGGATCATGGTGGGCAGCGTGGGGACCCGGCGCCGACCTCCAGGCGCCGTTGCAAAGGCCCCGCCGAAGCCGCTCGGCAGTCCCGTCATTCCCGTTGAGGGCTCAGGACCCGACCCATACCCGATCACGCCGTCGCCGTAGTTCGTCTGCCCGCTCGGAGCGACGGCGAGGCTGCGCTCGATCACTGCCGGGCCGTTCCCGTCCCCACCCGTCATGGACCCGCCGGTGGCTCCGGGCTTGTCCGGCTTCGTCGTAGGGCTTCCGCCGGAGCCGCCGGACTCGTTAGGGATGGACCCGTCGGCGCCCCCTTCCCCTCCTCCGGGGCCCATCGATTCATCGTCGCCGCACGCGACGGGGAGCAGGGGAAAGAGCAAGAAGACGATTGCCGAGTAAGCACGACGCACGATGACCCAACCTGACTGCCCGCACGCGGGGCCGAAAAGGAGACTGAGGCCTAAGACCGATTCCCCCCTTTGGTGCCCGCATGGGGGTCGAGCGTGCGCTCCGGCTTCGTCTTTTCTTTCAGCCGACGGGGAGCCCAAGTCTGAACTCGCCCTGGCCCACGACGACAGCGGTTCCGCCCACTTCGATGAGGGGGGTTCCTTGGTCGTCGGTCCGCGCCCGTCGTACGGTGATTCGCGACGGTCGCAAGACGAACTTGCCTTGATGAATCGAGAGCGTGGCGTCCGCCGGCAGTCGTCGGTGGACGCTCATGTGCTGAAACACCGGCGCTGCGGCGGAGCCGGTCGCCGGGTCCTCCACGATTCCGTGTGCAGGCGCAAAGACCCGGAGGTGCACGTCCTCTCCGTCAGCGGCAAATACGTCGATCGTGTCCACGGGGATCTCCGCCAGTGCAGTGAGGTTCGGGCGCAGATCAGCCAGGGCCTGATAGCTCGCGACCTCTACGACGGCATGAAGCATCCCGTTGTCATAGACGGCAACGGGCGAAGCGGCCTCGGTGAGTCCAAGCGACACGCGGAGCTCCTGGGCGTGATCGCGCGCAGTCAGGCGAGGTGCCGGCCGGCGGAACCAGCCGCAGCGCAGGCCTCGATCGGTGGGCGCTTCGAAGACGACGGGAACATGCCCCACGGCGAGCTCGAGGGTGACGGCGGAGAGCCCAGCGCTCTGGGCCAGGACCGTCGCCGTTCCCAAGGTTGGGTGACCTGCGAAGGGGATCTCTGCCCTGGGCGTGAAGATGCGCACGCGAGCGGTGCCCCCGTTTTCCGGCGCTGAAACGAACGTCGTCTCCGAGAGATTCAGCTCCCGCGCCAGCGCCTGCATGGTCTCGGTGTCGAGATCCCCGGCTTCGAGAAACACGGCGAGTGGATTCCCGCACAGGGGGCGGTCCGTGAACACGTCGACCACTTGGTAGCGATGCGTTGCCATCGTTCGAGCATACTACGGGGCTGTCGCTGCGCTCGAGCGTCCTGTACGTTTGAAGAGAGGGGTATCGGGCCGAGATGACGAACGACGCCACGGGGTCGGACCCGCCGGTAGCCATCAACCCCTATGCTCCGCCGGAAGTCGACCTGCGGGGCGCGGACGAGGCTCCGGAAGGTGGGCTCCCAGAGCATCTCGGCTACTACCGCACCATCGTCCGTCGGTTCGGCGCCGCGCTGATCGACTTCGTCGTCCTCGCTCCCCTCGCTTATCTGTCCGGGGACGTGATCCACAAGGGGGGCGGGCTGGTGGGTTTGGTCGGCACGGTCCTCGTCACGCTGGCGAGCACGGCATACAGCGTCGTTGGTCATGCCCTCTATGGGCGGACCCTCGGCAAGAAGCTCTGCCGGGTCCAGGTCGTCGACCTCCAAGGCGCCTTGCCCGGCTGGTACCGCGCCATCCTGCGAGACGCTTTCCCAATCCTCTTGAACGCGACCGCAGTAGCGCGAGAGGTCGCTGTCTTCCTGGGGTTGGACATGTCCCTGTTCCTTCAGGCCGCCCCGGCCCAGGCGCTGGCCATCGGAATCGGCCTTTGGACTGCGGTGGAGTTCGTGACGATGCTCACCAACAAGCGCCGGCGTAGGCTCCACGACTTCTTGGCCGGCACCGTAGTGATTCGCAGGGGCTAGGACTGGCCGGGCGATCTGGCGTTCAGCATCTACGTGGCACCGAGGACGAGTAGACTGCGAGCACGCTATGGCGGACGACAGGCTCAATGAGGCGGAAGAGCGCTATCTTCGGCAGCTCCAAGCTCGCCCGGCATCGGTCCGGTCCCGCCTCGTCGCATGGGCGCTCGAGCTGACACCGAGCATCGGCCTGTTCGCGTACGGCCTCGCCTCGGATCAAAGGCTCTTCCTCATCCTCGGATTTCTGAGTCTGCTCTATTTCTCGCTCTGGAGAATGTACGGCCAGCTGCGGGGCGCCCGCATGCTCAAGCGCATCGTCGAATCCAGCGCCGGATCGGTCGATGCGCCGAAGCCCACTAGCCGACCTCCGGCAAGCAGTGGCCCCGCGGAAGCCGGGAACGATTGAGAATTGGAGGAGAGCTGAAAGCGAGCTGGTCCGGCTCTGCCAGAGTGTTAGCCTGTGAAGATGCTTCTCCTGCCGCCCAACAGGAGTCTCGCCCTCCAGCTCGCTCTGACGCTGGCGCTTCTTGGCGCCTGCGAAGCGTCCCCGCAGGGTGACGCTCCCCTCGACGGACCCCCGGCGACGTCGAGTGGAGGCACGGGCGGTGGGCTCGACGTCCCAAACAGCGGCGGCGCTCCGGGCACCGGGGGATCGGGTGGCGAAGTCACGTCAGTGACCCCCGACTGCGCACGCACCGAAGTGACCGCAGTCGATACGACGATCACTCGGCCGGCGGACATCCTGTTCGTGATCGACACGTCTCCCAGCATGCTGGAAGAGATCGGGTTCGTGCAGCAGAACCTCAACGCCTTCACCGAGGGGCTCGTCCTCGATGGTGTCGACGCGCGGGTGATCATGATCGGCGAGACGATCCCCGCGGATGTGCCGGTGGACATGCGCCACACGGTGGCGGGGATCTGCCTCGATCCGCCGCTCGGCTCCGGCTCGTGTCCGGACGACACGCTGCTTCCCACCTACTTGCACGTGGACTACGCGGTGCACAGCGCCGATTCGCTCGACATCCTGATGGTGACCAAGCCGGATTGGATCGGGCAGATCCGGCCGGAGGCGCACAAGGCCATCGTCGTCATCAGCGATGACGACGGCGTCTATCCAAGAGACATCGTCTTTCAGGAACCGGATCTCTTGGACGACATCGACTACATGTCCGAGAAGTTCGTCGAGGACTTCGCCGCCTCGGACCCAGACCTCTTGAGCCCATGGACGCTGAACGGGGTCTTTGGATTCTCCGTTTGTGAGTACTCGGACGATGTGGGCGACCTCTATGCCCGCATCGTCGAGATGACGAACGGAGTCGCAGGTGACCTGTGCGAGCAGGACTTCGAGCCCGTCTTCGACAAGCTCGGAACGCACATCGTCGAGGAAGCGGTGACGCTGTCGTGTGAGTGGGAGCTCCCGGACCCGGTCGAGGGGCAAACGTTCTCCACCGAGCTCGTCCTGGTGACGCGCCTCTCGGGAGGCAGCGCGACGCAGGAGCTCGTCCAGGTCCCGAGCGAGGCCGGTTGCGCCGCCGGCGGCTGGCACTTCGACGACCCTGCGAACCCGACCCGCATCCTGGCCTGTGAAGAAACGTGTGATGCGATTCAAGACGATGCCGAAGGGTCCATCGAAGTGAGCTTCGCCTGCGAGCTCGTGGAAGGCTGCTCCGCTTCGGGGGCCGGGACACTCGGCGAGGGCTTCGAAGTCGAAGCCTGTGCCTGGCCGATGCCCGAACCCGTGGAAGCTGGCGCGGCGATCGACCTGGACAGCCTCAACGTGCGCTACCTGACCAGCAGCGGATTCGGCGTCCTGCTCGGCCGCGTCGACAGCGCCGCCGACTGCGCTGCCGCAGATCACGGCTGGCACTACGACTCCCCGGAAACTCCCCTGTCGATCGTGGCCTGCCCCGACACCTGTGAGAGGCTCACCAGCGTAGACGCACAAAAGGTCGAGGCGCTCTTCGGCTGCGAGACGAAACAAGCCGTCGTGCGCTAGCCGACGGCGGACGTTCGACCCAGGCCCGGCGCCCGAAGCACGAGCGCCGGCTGCTCGAGCAACTCCACCCGCCCGAGCAGAGGACCCGCGGGCGGATCGGGGCGCGCCGGACGCTCGACGGCGACGTGCACGCCCCCGCGATTGAGCGTGAAGTGACCGGCAAGCGGACCGAGCACCACGAGCCAGGTGGGAGTGGGCCTGGGCCCAGGCGGGCCAAGCCTGCGGCGATTGCGCGGCGCGGGCGGGCCGCTCGCATTCACGAAGCAATACAGTTGGACCTTCTTCGCGGTGTGCCGCGGGTGCCAACGAAACGGGAGCGATACGATGGCGTGGGCTCGCGGCGGAAGCTGCACATCCAATGTGCCCGGCAAGAGAAGCGCTCCGCTCCGCATCGCGAAGCCTGACTCGTCCTTGAGCCGCAGCGAGACCGTGCGCGGCGCCTCGATGTTGTTCTGCAAGTGTACCTGCACCTCTGGAGCTTCGTCCGGCGACTCACTCCTGCGGAAGGTCCACTGGACCCCATCGTCCTCGAACATCGGCGCGCCAGGGAGCTGCTCATCGAGCCAAGACGGGAGCAAGTCCTTGAAGCGGTACTCACGCCACAGCACGCTCCCGAACCAGCTCGCGAACGCCAGGGCAACGAAAGCGCCCGCTAGCGCCACCGCCCCTCCGTCTCCGATCGCCCACGCAGACCCCCCCACGGCCAAGAGGACCGTGGACACAGCGAGCAAGAACGTCGCGGCAGCCCGGCGATCTCGTCGCCACTCGAACGGGAGCAAGATGGCCAGGGCAGTCATGGCAGCGAGGCTCCCCACGAAGGACCCCACGTCTCCCTTCGGCCCCACGGTAAGGCCGACGGCAATCGGCCCGAAGATCAGGGCGGCAATGAGAACCACGTAGTTCAGGCGAACGTTCACGCTCGCAAGCTACCGTGCGCGCGCGCTTAAGTCCCCTGAGCAACGGGCAGCCGAACAGCCGACCTGCTCGCGGGCGAGCCTCCAGCGAATTCTTCTGGATCGCGGTGAAGGGATCGTCGATGACCGGTCAAGCAGGGCTCGGGTCTGCGTGAACGGCCTGCGGCCGTAGGGAGGGTGCTCGGATGAAGGAAAGAATGTTCGCTGGAGGGATCGCGCTGGTGCTCTGCGGGTGCACGGTGGAGGTCCCGGACGGGCTCGCCAGCAGCGGCGACGAAGAGCTCGGGCAGGTCGAGCAAACGCTGACCTCGCACGCGGTGAGGAACAAGAGAGGAGTCGTCGAGCTACAGCTCGACGGGCTCGCCAAGTGCACCGGGGTGATGATCAATAGCAAGTTCGTCCTCACGGCGGCGCGCTGTGTCTGGGAGCAAGGGGAACCCAAGCCGGATGATTTCACGACGCAAGCCAAGCTCTCGTACTTCGATCCAGATCTAGATGACGGCGAAAAGCGTGAGGTGACCGAGGGCTGGGACCAAGTCAACGTCTACCTGCACCCCAACGCCGGCAACGACGATGGCTCCCTCTGGGCCCTGGCGCTCATCCGGCGCTCCGGGGGCTGGCTCGGTACGGGGACGAGCGACTATCAGCGCATCAGCCAAGGGTCTTGCACGAACATCGATGTGAGTAGTTTCTACGGTCGAGGCTCGGCCGGCTCGCAAGGGCCCTCCGGGACGCTCAGGGTCATGTCCGTCAACGTCGATGAATGCACCCTGGTCGAGGACTTCGTTGGCTGGTTCGAGGACGAGGGCCCTTATGCCGCCTGCCCCGGGGACTATGGCGGGCCCTACATCGGCCGCGCCGGAGAGCATGACGTGATCACGGGTATCCTGACCTGGGCGAAAGGCGGGACGGAAGCCTGCGCCGATGGAGGTCGCGAGCAAGCGGCCGAGATCCTCACCTCGAGGTCCATCGAATGGATCGAGGACATCATCAACGACACGTGCCACTACTACGTGGTGGAGCACCACGAGTACGTGCGCTGCTGGGACTGAGCGGGCGCTCTCGTCGTTCGCGCTCGAAGTCGCGCGTCCCCCTACCGCACTGGGAACAACTCGGCGCGCTGCACACACCATCCGACACGGGGTGGAGCGCCCATGCCCGCCTACTGCTGGCGGCGAAACACGGACGAAGCCGTGTGGTTCCATTCGTCCGAGAGCATCGCAGCAAAGGGCGAATCTTGCGCTATGCCGTCTGCGAAACTGCGATCCGAGCGACCGCCGTCCGGGAGAGTCCCCTCGGAGAGACCACCGTCCGTGCGCCCGCCGTCCGCACGACCGCCGTCCGAGAAGAAAAGAACAATGAGCATCGAGCGACACAAGGACGAACTGATTGCAGGCAGAAAGGCCGAAACCTGCGTCGCGATCTGGCGGCGCAAGCCCCATCAAGCAACCTTCAACCTGCAGCGGTCGCTGCTGGACGACACGGTGGCGGCCCACCCGGGGAAGGCCAAGTTCCTTTGCGTCGTGGAAGAGGGCGCACCCGCGCCGGACGACGACATCCGCAAGGCTTCGGCGGATATGGTGAACCAGCACGGCGACAAGCTGAGCAAGGTCGCCTGCGTGATCGAGGGTGAGGGCTTCAAGGCAGCGATCACACGAACCGTGCTCGCTGGCATCGGCATGGTCATCCGCAAGCGGGTACCGATGAAGTTCTTCGATTCGGTGGACAGCGCCGCCGCTTGGCTCACGGAAGCCGAAGGACCGAGCGCCGCAGTCGACCTCAGGTCACAGGTTCGGGAGCTCCGAAAGCAGCTCGACGCTGGGCCAGCGTGAGGGGAACAGCGAGAAACGCCACCGTGACTGGAGGCCTGGCCAGGGCGGGCCTAGACTTCGGGGCGGGAGGATTCGTCATGAAGGAAGTCATTGCCCTGATCACTCAGAAGACCGGAATCTCGGAAGAGCAAGCCAAGGGGGCCGTCGAAACGGTCGTCGGCTTCCTCAAGCAGAAGCTCCCCGGTCCTCTCGGCTCGCAGCTCGACTCGATCATTGGTGGCGGTGGCGGCGGGGGTGGTGGCGGCCTGGGCCACATTGCCGGTGGCCTCGGTGGCATGTTCGGCAAGAAGTGAGCAGCCCCGCGCCGCGGAGCCTGACGAGCACACCCCCATGAAGATGAAGGCGTACTCGAGCTTCGACGAGTACCTTGCGGACCAGAGCCGCAAGAATAGGGCGATCATTCGGGCCTTGCGAAAGTTCGTGAAAGGCGCGGAGCCCAGCCTGGCCGAGGCCGTGAAGTGGGGAAACGGCTGCTGGGTCGGCAAGAACGGTCCGGTCGCGTACGTGTACTCGGATACCGATCTCGTGCAGTTCGGCTTCTTCCACGGGGCAGCGCTGAAGGACCCGAAGGGCCTGCTCGAAGGGAGAGCCCAGTACGTGCGCCACATCAAGGTGCGCAGTACCTCCGGAATCGACCAGAAGGCGCTGTCGGCCCTGCTCGCGCAAGCAGTCCGACGAAAGTAGGCGGGAACTCTTGTCTGCGGTCAGTCGACGAGCTTCAGCTCCGCCGGCGGCTGCATGGGGACGAACCCAGGCAGCGCGATAATGCGCTCGATCCAGCGCTGGACCGCTGGGAACTGCCCGAGGTCGATGCCGCACTCGTCGCCGCGATGGGTGTAGGCGAAGAGCGCAAGGTCGGCGATGGTGATGCGAGGACCGTGCAAGAACGGACTGGCCTCGAGCGCGCGCTCCATGACACCGATGGCGCGCCGGCCGCGCGGCAGACGCCAGGCAAGCTCGGCGCGACGAGGATGATCCATCCTGGTGTGTCGCAAGAGGAAACGCGGCGTCGCCACGTAGGGCTCGTGGCTGTACTGCTCGAAGAAGAGCCACGACAGCACGCGGCTGCGATCGTAGCCGGCGCTCGGCAGAAAGGGTGTGCCCTCGGCCAGATGACAAAGGATGGCGTTCGACTCGGGCAGCACGCGGCCGTCATCGAGCCGGAGAGTCGGCACCTGACCAGCGGGATTCATGGCCAGAAACTCCGGCGTTTGGCTCTCGCCCGAGAAGATGTCGACCGCCCGGAGCGACAACCCGATGCCGAGAAAGCTGGCCAGCAGCTGCACTTTGTAGCCGTTGGCAGAATCGGCGTTGTCGTAGAGAAGCATGCCCCGATGCTGACGGCCGAGGCACCGGCCGACAACGTGACAAATCGTGCCGCTGAGGGTTAGAAATACTAACCCATGGCCCGCCGCCTACCCCCGCTCAACGCGCTCTTGGCGCTCGATGCGGTGCTCCGTCTCGGTAGCGTCAAGAAGGCGGCCCGAGAGCTCGCGGTGACGCCGGCCGCCGTCAGCCAACACGTGAAAGGCCTGGAGCAAAACCTCGGCGTCACACTGCTCGTGCGCCACCCGCGTGGAGTCTCGCTCACCAGCGAGGGTGAGCGCCTGCTCGAGCCGCTGGCCCGCGGCTTCGATCAGCTCGAGGACGCCATCATTCCACTCGTGCACCCGGGCCGAGCCGTGAGCGTGGTGCTGTCGACCTTGCCTTCCTTGGGGCGCGCCTGGCTGGTCCCGCTGATCCCGGAGCTGCAACGTCGCTTTCCGCAGCTGAGCTTGCTCGTGCGCACGGAGGCAAAGCTGGTCGACTTCGACCAGTCCGAGGTTGGACTTGCCGTCCGCTACTGCTCCGCGCCGGAGCGCGGCTTGGTTTCGGCGCGGCTGTTTGGTGAAACGGTGTCTCCCGTCTGCGCGCCCACGCTGGCGCACACGGAGCAAGCACGTCGAGGGCTGGGCACGCTGCTCAAGCTGCCCTTGCTCCACGATACCGACGCCTCGCGCCACGGCGCTCCGTTCGGCTGGGCGGATTGGGCACCACGGGGCGAGCTGGGGCAGCGCGCAGAGCTGTCCTTCAGTGACGGCACGCTGCTCTTGGATGCTGCGGAAGCGGGACTCGGCGTGGCGCTCGGGCGCAGCCCGCTCGTACGCACCCGCTTGCTCACGGGTCGGCTGGTGCAGCCGTTGGACGTCAGTCGCGCGTCCGCGCGCGCCTACTTCGTGGTCACCTCGCGCCGGCAGTATCGCAGGCCGGCCATCCGGGAGCTCTTCGACTGGTTCGCTGCGCGCGCTCCCGAATGGTCCCTTCAGTTCGAAGAGCCTCGCGCCTAGCAGGGTGCTGAAAAAGTCTTTTCAGCACCCTGCGTGCTTCTCCGCGCGGATCAGTCGAGCGAGAGCGGTGCGAAGAACCCCCTCTTGGTGAGGGGCTTTCGCACCTCCGCTTTCTGCCGGTCCGCGCGGGCACGGTTGTTGCCGTTGGCAGGGTGCTTTTGCAGCACCCTGCTAAGCGAGCGTGCTACCAAGGCACGGGCCTAGACATGAACGCCGCCGACTTCGACTTCCGGCCGACGCTCGTCGGCAAGCTCGTCCTGCTCCGCCCGCTCGAAGAGCGCGACTTCGATGCCGTCTACGCGGCGGCAGCGGATCCCTTGGTCTGGGAGCAGCACCCCGACCGTGAGCGCCATCAGCGCGAGGTGTTCCACAGGAATTTCTTCACAGGCGCCCTCGCTTCCCAAAGCGCCTTCGTCATTTCGGACGCGGCGACGGGCAAGACCATCGGGTCCACGCGCTACTACGACTGGGACGAGGCCACGCGCGAGCTCTGCATCGGGTACACCTTCCTCGCGCGGAGCCACTGGGGCGGCCTCTACAACGGCGAGCTCAAGCAGCTGATGCTGGCGCACGCCTTCCGCTGGGCGAAGGTCGTCTGGTTCCAGATCGGGAGCGAAAATTGGCGCTCTCGCAAGGCCATCGAGAAAGTCGGCGCCCGCTACTCCCACGATAGCGTCGTCACGCTCGGCGGCGTCCCCTACCCCCACGTCATCTACCGGCTGGATGCGCCGGGCTGACGCGAAGGGCCCTCTTTTGCTAGTGCTGAGGAAACGAGGCGCTGATGGCTCTCGAACCCGTTGAAATTCGGCTCCTTGGTGCAGCAGACCTGGCGATTCTCGAGCACGTCGATCCGGACGTCTTCGACGAGCCGGTGCGACCGGACCTGGCGGCGCGGTTTCTCGAGAACCCGAGCAACTTGCTCGCGGTTGCGATCCAGGCAGGCACGGTGGTCGGCATGGCCTCGGGCCTGGTCTACGTGCACCCGGACAAGCCGCTCGCGCTGTTCATCAACGAAGTCGGCGTTGCGGAGCGCTGCTCTGGCCGAGGCATCGGCAAGCGCCTCATGCAGGCGCTGCTCGAACGAGGACGTGCCCTGGGCTGCGCGGAGGCGTGGGTGGCCACCGAAGTGGACAACGCTCGCGCTCGGGCTCTGTACGCGTCCGCGGGGGGCGCGGAGGACCCGGCCCAAGCCGTCGTCTACACTTGGTCCCTCGACGAGCCTTCCGACGCAAAGACATAGCCAAGTGCCCTTCACTCCCTTTCACGGCGGCATCGGCCTTCACCTCTGCCTGGTTGCTCTGGGAACTGTCAGCCTTGTCTGGCTTTGGGTCACAGCCTGGCGTAGGTCGAGGCAGCAGGCATGACAGCGTCGGACGATAGTGCCCATGGCCGGTTCCGACCGGTGCTTTCCGCCGAGCTTCTCCAGTGGATCGAGCATGTATTCGTGGAGACGGCACAGGCCGAGGCACGAGCCCAAGCGCGCACGGAGGCTCTCGCTGAGTTCGAGAGCGCCGAAATCGAGATCATCGTGGGCGACGAACTCGTGTCTCGCGCAAATGGAGTCGAGTGGTACCGGGTGTCGCTGCCGCGCGGCGCCGCCAGCACAGGCTCGTTCGAGTTCGTGAAGCCTTCGGGGGTGCGCGTACGCATGGAGCGCCACACCACCGGTGGATGGCAGGCGCAGGAGCCCGGCAAGCCGCCGGTTCTCTTCGAGCGGACTACTTCCCGTAGCCGCGCACGGTGAGGTTCCAGGCATGGAGCATGGAGCTATGTCCCCATTGCCCGGCGATATCCCGGAGGATCCTCGAGGACGCCGCCGTCGGGCGTAGACCTTCCTTGGAAAGCTCGAGCTCGATGAGCTCGTCTTTGCCGGGCACCTTGGGCTCGTCGCAATCGTCCACCCCCTGGGCCATGCATTTGCAGTACTTCTTGAACTCTGGCTGACGGCGAATCGCAGCAACTTGCGCTGAGGGCCAGCCCTGGCGATGGACCGTGATCAGGATTCGGGGGTCTCGCTCGGCGCTCGCCTCCTCGATGGACCAGCTTGTCATGTTGAACGAAGGCATGGGTCCCATGCTGCTCTCGGTGAAGCAGACGCTCCCCAAGAGATCGATGTTGATCGCCGAGCTGAAGAACTCGCCGACGGTCTTCTCCCGGAGGTCGAAGATGACGCCATCCACGCGGCCTCCTCCGGGCCCCGTGAACCAGGTCATGCAAAGCAAGAACGCCTGGCCCTTGCTCGCGTGAAGTGCCTTGCACTCACGATGGCCCGGTGGCACCGCCGCGGAGATCGTCTCGCGCCGCTCCGTGCCCCCTTCGCTCCAAGCAAGGACAACGCTGTGATCATCGAAGAACAGAACCCGGCTGGGCGCGCCATCGCCGCGAAAGTCGCCGCTGAGCTCCTGCGTCAGCTTGGGCCCTAGCCCTGAGTCCGGCTTCGCTGGCAAAGCAGCGGCCGCCTCCTGCACGCCTCCGCTGCCCTGCGTGCCCGGCGCAGCGTCGGCCACCTTCTCCCGAACGTCCTGTCGTCTGCATCCCGCTAGGGCAAGCACGCAAAGGAGGACGGCCAGCTCCCGCAGCATCGTGGACTCCCTAGCCTAGGGGTGCGCGCATTCCCATTCGAGCGACTTCAGGTGGTCGACGAACGCGTCGTCGAACATGCCCTCGATCTCGTCCCGCGGCGCGCCGACGGGAGCGTCCGCGCTGGTGAAAGCGCTGAGCTCGAGTGCTTCGTCGGTGACGGAGCGTACGGCACCAACGGTGAGACCGGCGAGGGTTGGCTGCAGGTGGAGGGTGAGCTCTACGTCGGACCAGGCGAGGATACCGCGGGGCGCAAGCTCACCGCTCGGCAGGTCGTGCAAGAAAATGTGATCGTAGTCGCACTCTGGGTGGAGCGGAGTGATCGAAACATGCCACTCGTTGTCCGCGAGGTACTCGACCTCCCAGTCGTATGCGATTCGTCCGCTGCAGATCGACCCCACCTCGTCGCAGCCTTGGTACACGTAGAGGCCGCCAGCGCCCGTCCAGTCCAGGTCGAAGACGCTGGGGTCGAGCGAGTACTCGAGCACTCCGGGCAGCCCGATCTCGAAGAACGCGCAGTCGAGGCTGGGGTCTGACGGCAGAGCGGTAGGCTCCGCCGACGTCGGCTCACACGCCACCCGCCCATCCAGCCAGCCGAACCCATCCTCGTTCGAGGCCCCCGCGGCTCCGCCTTCACCGAAGGCGCCGCCGGCCGCCCCACCTAGGCCCAGGGTCCCGCCTCCAGCCCAAAGGTCGCCGCCAGTACCAACGTTGCCCCCGCTGCCAGTCACTGCACCCCCATCGGTCGCTTCAGAGCCAGTCCCGCCCCCGCCAGCGTGCGCCAGATCCAGGGTGCAAGCCGGAGCGCTCGCTGCGACCACCAAGGCGATCAGAACGAATGGCAGCGCGTGGCGAGAGTAGAAAGCGATTCTGGTCATGATCGTTCCGCAGTCAAAGCTCTTCAGACCAAGCCATGCTGAATCAGACTGTCACCCGTGGCAACGATCGTCTCCTCCAGCCCCCTTGGATTCCAGCCCAGCACGCGGGTAGCACGCTCGTGCGAATACTCGCGCGCTCGCCCCAAGTCGCCGAGGATCAAGCGCGCCGACTTGTCCCACAGCGCGACGACATGAACGAGCCAGTCGGGGACCAGGCGCACCGGGACTCGATAGCCGCGGGGGCCAAAGTGCTTCTTCAGCACCTCTGCTAGGTCCAGGAACCATGCGGAGTCCCCCGCACCGATGAAGCGCTGCCCAGCTGCTTCCTTCGTGGTCATGGCCAAGAGATGGAGCCGTGCGATGTCGCGGACATCGACGCAAGAAAGGTGCATGCGCGGGCACCCCGGAACGTCACCAGTGAGGAGCCGGCGCACGATGCTGATGGAGGTGCCCACATGCTCGTCGAGCACCGGTCCGAGCACGACGCTGGGGTTCACGGTTACGAGCTCGAGACGGCGGTCCTCGGGCAGCGCCTGCACGAACTCCCACGCGGCTTTCTCGGCGAGAGTCTTGCTCTTTTCGTAGGCGCCGATGTCCTTCGAGGTGTCTGACCAGCTGCTCTCGTCGAAAACGTTCGTCCCCTCGCGCGGGGACCCGTGAAGGATGGCCGCGATCGACGAGGTCTGAACCACGCGCTGCACCCCCGCTGTGGAGGCTGCACGCAGGACTCGCAGCGTGCCTTGTCGAGCTGGGACGATGAGATCGTCCTCGTGCTTCGGCGGAGCCGAGGGGAGAGGGGACGCCACGTGCAGGACGTACCTCGCCCCGGTCATCGCAGTATCCCAGCCTTCATCTCGATCCAGATCGGCTGCCGCGAGCTCCAGCCGGCCCGGGGCAGCAGCCAAGCGCTCCAGGTTCTCCTTCACCCGACCGGCGCGGGCCGGATTGCGCGCGGTCCCGCGAACTCGATAGCCGGCGTGCAAGAGCTCGAGCACGCAGTGCTGGGCGATGAAGCCCGTGGCGCCCGTCACGACGACGAGATCTTCGCTAGGCGTCATCGCCGGCCCCCCCATTCGACATGAACCGCACCTTTGGACCCCGCTCGCATGCTTGTCAATTCTCGCAGGGCCGGGCTGCCCACGCCGGCGCCATCCCAATCCATCTCGGTCCTCCTGGGCGCGCCGCTCGGCTGGCCACCTGGCTGCGACCACACGCGGTGCTCCGCTATCATCCTGCGGATGCTCCTGGCCGAGACACGCCGCACCTTCCTGTTCGGCAGTCTGCTCGGCAGTCTCGGCGCGCTGGCTTTGGCCTGCCGCTCCGCAAAGGTCACGGGCGAGGCGCCGCCGTCAACCACTCCGTCGCCTCCGCAAGCAGCGGCACCGAAGGCTGCCTCTCCAATGCCGCCGCAGGCAACCTCCGGCATCGCAGACCTCGAGCGTCGCATCGGCGGCCGCATCGGCGTCTACGCCCTTGCAACCGACAGTGGAAAGGAGCTCGCCCATCGTGCGGACGAACGCTTCGCCATGGCGTCGACCTTCAAGTGGGTGCTCGCTGCCGCCATTCTCGCGCGCGTCGATCGCTCGGAGGCGTCGCTCGAGGAGCGCATTGCGTATGGCCCGGCGGATCTTCTCGAATACGCACCCGCCACGCGCGAGCACGTCGCCGAAGGCTCGATGACGGCCCTGGCCCTGACCGAGGCAATCGTTACCGTCAGCGACAACACGGCGGCGAACCTGCTCCTGGCGCGAAGCGGTGGTCCTACCGGCTTCACCGAGTTCGTGCGCTCACTCGGTGACTCGGTCACACGTCTGGACCGCACCGAGCCGACACTCAACTCCAACGATCCCGGCGATCCACGCGACACGACCTCACCGAGGGCGATGGTTGGCCTGCTCCAGAAGATCCTGCAGGGCAGCGTCCTCGGCGCCGCCAGCCGGGAGCTCCTGCTCGGCTGGATGCGCGCCAGCGAAACGGGGAAGCGACGCCTCCGCGCTGGCTTGCCCAGCGATTGGCTGGTCGGCGACAAGACCGGCAGCGGCGCCCGCGCCGCCGTCAACGACGTCGCCATCGCCACACCGCCGGGTCGGCAACCGATCCTCCTGGCCGTGTATCTGAGCGACAGCGCGTCTCCCTTGAAGGCGCTGGAGGCTGCGCACGCGGAAGTCGCGAGACTGGTCGCGGCGGAGCTGGCATGAGGCTCGGACAGGCGTCCGCTTCGTGCGTTGGCGCACCTCTTGCTTCAGGATTGGCAAAGCCATGACCCGCCTACTCACGTTCACCCTACTTGGAGTCCTCGGTCTTTCAGCCAGCTGCATGGGCCCGTCGACCGACGACGCGGGCTCGGGCGGCAGCGCCGCGTCTGGCGGAAGCGGTGGAACGCCCGGGTCAGGCGGCAGCAGCAGCGGCGGGTTGCCCGGCAGCGGTGCCACGCCCGGTACGACCGGGGGGTCGGCGGGATCGGCTGGGTCCGCTGGCGCAGCCGGCGCACCCACCTGCGACTGCCCGGAGGACACCCACCTCACGATCGAATTGCCCGACGGCCCGCGGGTCTACGAGCTCTCGAGCGCTCCGGACTCCTGCAATCTCTTCCCCTGCGAGCCTCCCGGCGTGTCGGTCAGCTTGGGCAGCTGGCGGCATGACCACTACAGCTTTCGCGCCTGTCACCCCGAGGGCGACTGCATCTACCTCGATACGGACGACAACAGCTTCACCAGCACCGAGGGGGAGGTCATGGTGTGGCATTCCGGAGTCATGCTGGAGGAGCCCGTGACCATGGAAATGACCGTGCTCGAGGGCGACGGCCACACGACCGTGGAGGTCACGTTCGAGTCGGCGCCCGAAGCGGGAATCTCGTTTTCTGGCACCGGCCGCGCGTGCCTGGTGGCGTCGCAGTCGATCTGCGCGATCTAGTGCCCACGGTTGGTCATGCGGGGACCCAGGCCTCGCCGCCAATGAGGTCACTCTGGAGCGCAGGCGCGGAAGATGACCGAGCCCTTGGCCGGGGTGTCGGTGCCGACGAAGCGCAGCATGCGACCTTGCGAGCCCGGGCAGAGGGCGGCGTTCGGATTCTCGCACTCGTCCCAGCTCGACGGGTCCTCGCTGCAACCTTCGCCCTGCCCACCGCTGGTGGGTCCCTCGGCTGGGTCGATGAAGCAGTAGCCCGCAGGCTGGCTGTCCGCGGGCGTGGGCCCGAAGCACGGCTCCACGTCCTCGACCGGAGTGATGACGCAGAGCCCGAAGTCCTCGCAGGCAACCGGCGAGTCCCCCGAGCAGGTTCCCTCCTCTTCGAGATACTCGCGTGCGCTTTGGACCAGAGCCGCGTCGAGCTCGGCCCGCCCGTCGCGGGAGCAATCGAGCTCCGTGGCCGTGGCCTCCACGATGACGCACGTTTCTTCCTCGCCTTCGTCCCAGTCGAGATTCGCCGAAAGGCAGATGCCCCCGCGCGTGCCCGCGAGACGTTCGACCACGGCATCGAGCGCGGGGCTGTAGCCGAAATACGGACTGCTCGGCTCGTCCACGATCTTGGGACAGATGGAGGCAACGATGGAGTTGTCCCCAAAGCCCTCGAGCACCTGCAGGATGCGTTTGGCTGGATAGGCCTTGCCCCAGAATTGGTCGTTCGTCGGGGCCGTGCTGGCCAGGGATCCAGGCGGCTTGCAGAGCGGGCGACTCTTGTCCGGTTCGGTGCCGCAATCGCAAGCGTAGTCCTCCGCGGCGCAGTCTTCCTTCACGGCCCCTGCGGGTAGCTGGAAGATGCACGCGTACTGGAGATCGTCGTTGCTGGGCAGGGCATCGATGCCGGGCACGGAGTTGTCGTACTCGCTACCGTTGATCGGTGACCACGAGGAGGCGCCAACTGGAACGATCGCGTCCCCGGTGATGGGATTGACCCCCGAGCGAGGCTGGATGGAGTCGATCATGAACGGATCGAGCGGCGGCACCGGGGCTTGACCGCACGCGGCCGGTGCCTGAGCGCCCTGGCACTCCAGGGCCGTCGCCGGCAGGTTCGGCTGGCCCAGGATGAGGGCCCAGCGATCCTGACCGCCGAGCTCGTCGACGGGCAGGCGAAGCCCCTTGGCGTCCAGATACTCGAGTGCATCCGGATCGTCACGCGTAGCTGGGGTGGCGATGTCCTGCCAGGGCACGCCCACGATGCCCGCGAAAAAGACCTGATTGGGCGGGCGCGCCAGGCGCTCTGCAGGATCCACGTTCGCCCCCGTGAGGAGAGGGTTCGCCACCACCACCGGATCGTCCGCGTTGGTCGTCAGCTGGCTATCCACGATGCTCGGCTTGCTGAGCCCGTCGATGTAGCGCTGCACGGGATAGAGCACGTCGACGCCGAAGCGACGCTTGGTCTGGAAGCAGCGCAGGTTGGCGCGATCCTCTTCGGTTTCCAGATCGACGCCATTTCCGTTGATGTCGCGGACGCACGAATCGACACAACCCTCGGGCGCCTCGCTCTGCAGGCACGAGTAGCAGCAGGGATCGTTGGGGTTCCCCTCGCACTCTTCACTCGCCACCTCGAACCGGCGCTGGATGTCGGGAACGAGCCAGCCGTAGCCAGCGTTCGGGTAGTAGCCGCCCCCTTCCATCCCGGAGCAGTCGTCCTCGTCGGTGAGCATCACGATCGCTACCAAGCTGTCCGGGCGCAAAAACTCCGAGCGCTGCTGGAGGATCGCCTGGTCGACTCCCGTGGACGTGGCGACGTTCAGCACGAGCTCGACGTCGGCCGGTGGGCTCGGATCGACCAAGAACCGATACCAGGCCTCGAGCGGCGCCTCGAAGCCGCAGCCGACGTCGCCTACGGCGTCGACCTGCCCCTCGAAGGCAGCGCTGAGCTCCGCCACCGCGTCACCGTCACCGCCGCTCCACTGCAGAAAGCCGAGGCCGCTTGGGTCCGGCGCCCCGACGCGCACCTTGGGAATCAGGCGCGACTTGTCGGCGTCGCCCGGATCCAAGCAGATGTCCGCCCCGAAGCCACCCAGGGACGAGCTGATGACGCCGATGTGGAGATCGTCCACTGGCTCCATCTCGAGCACCGCGCCGACCGGACACACGAGCTCGTCACTCGGCGTTCGCGTGCCATCGTCCAGATCGATGCAGTCGGGCGTGACCAGGCGCTCCACCAGCTTGGGCACCGCCTGCACCAAGAGGCTCTGCTTGTCGGACATCGAAATGGAGTTGTCGACCACGAACAAGAGATCGACCTTATCGATCGTCCGCAGCGACAGCTCCGTCACCGGGCTGCCACCGCTGCCACCGCTGCCGCCGCTGCCACCGGAGTCACCGCCTCCCGAGTCGCTGCCTCCCGCATCACCGCCCCCGGCGTCGCTGCCCCCCGTGTCTGCGCCCCCGCTGCCCCCACCGTCCGATGCGTCTCCGCCGCTCGATGGACTCCCAGCGGCCCCGCCCGAGCTGTCGCCGCCCGTCCCGGGCGCGCTCCCGCCAGACCCAGCATCGCCGTCCGGATTCGGCATATCCGGCGTGCCGCAGTGCAGCGCAAAGAACGATAGGACCACCGCCAGACCAGTGCGCGAAAACGAGCTCTCCACCGAAACCGCCATGATAAGCCTCCCCACGCCCGGGCCCCCGCAAGCGACCGGGCAAGCCACGACATGGCTTCCCGGATATCGCCCGACCCTTCGTCCCGCCAGCTTACGACTTTAGGGCGTTCCACCTTCCCCGCACAAGAGCCCGCAAGAGGCTGCGCGGTTCGCGGCGGCACCGGCCGGCACCGTGAGCTTGCCCTCGCTCACGAAGCACGAGACCTTGCCAGGGTGAACGCGTGGGGGATCATCGCGCTGCTCTCCGGCACGGTGGGTGCCACCCTTGCCGCGGCCACGGGCGCCTCCGCCGCGCTCGCCGTGCTGCTGTTTCGACGCTGGCGGGAGAAGGGCTAGCCGATGGCAGGTGGCTGAAATGCACTGCCCTCACTGCTCGAAGCCGATCGCGCAGCTCGTCGGCGCGTGCGTGCATTGCGGCGTGCGCATCGAACCTGCGGCCGCGCGCTTCCGCTCGACCATCCAGTGCCCTCGTTGCGGCGTCGACGCGGAGATCGTCTCGCTTGGACCCGTCGATGTCGACCACTGCGCCGCGTGCGGAAACATGTGGTTCGACAACTCGGAGCTCGAGCGCGCCAGTTCCGCCGCGGACGGCATGCCCGGCACTGATCTTCGCGACGCCGTGCGGGCACTCGTACCGGCTCGTGTGCACTCCTCTGGTCCGCCGCTCATCCAGTGTTCGTTCTGCTCGAACGACTTGCACCGACGCTACCATCCAACGGTGCCCGGCGTGGTGGCCCAAGTCTGCGGCGCGCACGGCGCCTGGCTCGAACGGGTGCACCTGCTCAAGTTGCTCGACGACATCGAGACCCACGGGCTAGACGATTTGCGGACACGAGAAGAGCAGCGCCACGCAGAACGCGCGGCGCACGCCCAAGCTGCCAAGCGAGATTTCGAGGAGATGCATCGCAAGACGATGCGGCGCCTGCGTAGCCTCTGGTACTGGGTGGGCTACTAGAGCAACCGGGAGCGACTGGAATGAAGCGCATCTCCTCCAAAGCGACTTTCTTTAGACTAGGCCCATGACGGCGGCGTCGTATTCGATTCGGGCGGCCGGCCCGGGGGATCTCTCGCCCATCATGGAGCTCTGCGCTGACCTATGGCCGGATGAGCCGGCCGAGGAGGTGCGCCCGCACATGGCGGCGCTGCTCGCAGGCAAGCCTCACAGCACCCTGCCCTTGATCGTCTTCGTGGCCACCTTCACTGACGTGGTCGTGGGATTCATCGAGATCGGTCTGCGCTCGCACGCGGAAGGATGCGATGGGCGGCGCGCGGTAGGGTTCATCGAAGGCTGGTACGTCCGCCCCGAGCACCGCTGTCAGGGCGTAGGCCGAGCCCTCGTGGCTCGGGCAGAGCAGTGGTCGGTAGAACAAGGCGCGCTCGAAATCGCCTCCGACACCTGGATCGACCACGAGCTGTCGATCGACGTGCATCGCGCCCTCGGCTTCGAGCTGGTGGAGCGCGTCACTTGCTTTCGCAAGGCGTGTCGGCCCGGGCGCATGAACGGAAACCTCGCGCCGCGGGGCCCAGAACGGCCCATCAACCGAGGCGACCTCTTCTGGCTGGAGCCGGACGAAACACGCGGGTCCATCCCCGGTATCCCGCACCCGCATGTCGTCGTTCAAGAGGATGTTTTCAATCACTCGCGCATCGGGACCGTGGTCTTGTGCGCCTTGAGCTCCAACCTCCAAAAGGCCGCCGAACCCGGCAACGTGCTCCTGGATCCAGGCGAGGGCGGCCTCGCAAAGCAAAGCGTGGTCATCGCTTCCCAGGTGTCCAGCGTCGAGAAATTGCACCTTGGCGCGTACATCGGGTCCTTGTCACGAGCGCGCGTCGACCAGGTCGTGGCCGGCCTGCAGTTCGTCCAAGCATCGTTTCATCGCCACGGGCACGGCGCGAGCTAGTTCGAGCTGGACGCGCCAGTGCAACCGGTCGCACGTGCCTGGTGGCGGCGCGAAGCCTGAAGTGCGGCTTCTAGCGGAGAACGATGGCAACACTTGCCCTATCCTGACCGACTGAAGGGGAAGGGAACCAACATGTCGGATCAACCATTTTGGGTGGAAATAACGCAGTGGAGCGTCTGGGGCATCGTCTTCGGCCTCATCATGGGGTGGCTGAAGCAGGCGCGCGAAGCAGGAGTGGCGGGCGGCGGGCGCCAGGTTCTCAGCTATCCCCGTGCCACGCAGATCGTGAGCGCCGTGTGTGCAGTAGGTATGGGCGGTCTGGCGCTGGGGGCTGGCCTGTACGCACGGCCAGACGAGGCATGGGCGTTCTGGATGCTCAGCGGGTTCGCTCTGATGAATACAGCGTGGCTTGCGGAAACCCTCCGCGTCCGCCACGAGCTGACCGAGGAAGGCATCATCTACCGGGGCCTACTGCATCACTACGGGTGCGTGCCCTGGGGCGAGCTCGTTTCGGCCCGGCATCGCTTCGCCCTGGGGGGGCTCGCCATCACCGTGGCCGACGGCCGGAAACTGCGCTTCAGCACCTTGCTCAGGGGCCAGGAGGCGCTCGCCGTCGCTCTCGCGGAACGTGCCCCACACCTCCAGATGGACGCTGCCACGTCGAAGATGCTGGCTCTCGCCAGGCAGGGTGTGCTGCCCGGTGCCTCGAGCTAGGTCGCAAGGCGACCACGGCAGCGCTGCTCAGCCACGAACGGCTGACAGTCGGTGTCCCGCACCTCCGCGCGAGAGTCGTCCGCCATGTCTTCGGACACGTCCGGCCCACCCACCTCGATGCCATTTTCGGTTGCCCACTCCAGCCAGTCCGCGCCGAACAGCTCCTGCGGATGCGGAGTCCGGACGGTGCCATTGCCGCAAGTCAGGTCGTGCGCCGGGCAGTACTTGTCGCAGCCCCAGCAAACCCGCTCGGGGTGCTTCGGGTAGAGCGGAAGCCCGGCCATGAGTGAAAGCGTTGGTCGCCAGCTCAGGGGAGTCAAACGCCCCGAAGCTGCACTGCACGGGTGGCGACTCGAATGTCCGCCACCGGTCAGGTGCCTCGCCGGTGGGGCGAGGTTGGAAACCGGCATCAGGGAAGATCGCTTCTCAGCGCGGTGGCCCCATTCTTGCTACGCTTTCGGCACCATGCCGCGCGCCCCCTTTTTGCTTCTCTTGGCGGCACTCGGGCTCGCCGGGGGTTGTGGCGGGGCGATCATGGCGGAGGACGGAAGCGGCGGGACGACGATCTCGTCGGGGGGAACCTCGACGGGCGATGGCGGTCAGACGCCTGGATCGGGAGGAGACGCCCCCAGCTCGGGCGGCGCGAGTCCGGGAACCGGCGGGGCAACGGGTTCGGGTGGGGCTCCCCCGCTGCCAGAGTGCGTCTGTGCGGCTGGCTCCACCGTGACGCTCGAGCTCGGCTCTGAAACGCGCGTCTACGACCTCGTCCCACCCGAGCACGGCGACTACTGCAACGAGCTCATGTGTCAGCCCGACTCGCCCTACGCGACCTGGGTCGGCGGGAATATCGACTGGTACGGCATTCAGGCCTGCCGCGCGGAAGGTGACTGCATCTTCCTCGACACGGGCGAGGTGGAGACCGGCGGCACCGAAGGCAACCTGCGCCTGTACGCGGCAGCAGAGTACGCCTCGGGCGAGCCCGAGCTCGACACGCCCGTCACCATCCAAACCACCCTCGCCGCGCACGCTGGAACCCTGCCCAGGCAGGAGCCGTCCTCCATCGAGTTCTCCTTCGCAACGGATCCCGCCCTGTCCGAGGTGGACGCCCAAGGCTCGGGCACCGTCTGCTTCGCCGACACCAACTACATCTGCCTCAAGTAGCCCCTCAGCCCTGCGAGACCCTCCAGTATGCAGTCCGAACCGACAGCCCGACACTACGCAGCGCTCAGCTCGCCTTTCCTGACCTCGGCGCTTGCGTCGTGTTTCCTGCTCGCGTGCCTAGGCGGGGGTGCGGTCGACGGCTCGGGAGGCGACAACGAGAGCGCGACCGGCGGCGCGAGCAGTGGCGGGACGATCGGCAGCGGCGGCACCAACGCGACCGGCGGCGTGACGGGCACGGGTAGTCAAGCCGGAACCGGGGGCGAGGTCGTCATCATCGTGGTGGACGAGTTCGTGTGCGGCAACGCCAGCTACGACGTGAATGCTCCCGACGCCGACGGGGACGGCTATGTCGACTCCACCGCCTGGGCCTATCCGGTCACACCCGTCGAGTGCATCCTGGAGAACGGCGGTGTCGAAAGCATTCTGCCGCCCGACTGCGACGACTCCGACCCAACCGTCTATCACACGGGCTTCGAAAGCGCGGACGGCGACGAGTACGGCGATGTCGACCGCCCCGTCTGCTACGGAGCCGAGCTCCCGGCCGGGCTCGCCACGCGCGTTCCCGATTGCGACGACACGGACCCGGCTCTCGGCCCGTGGTTCCTCGAAGATGCGGACGAGGATGGCTTCGGCGATGCCCGTATCTGCGCGCTGGGACCGGCCGTGGGCATCACCGAGCAAGGCGGCGACTGCGACGATGCCGACGCAGTCGTGCACCCCGAGGGGGCGGACATCCCCGGGGACGAGGCCGACACGAACTGCGACGGTGCCGATGGCGTCTACGAGAACCCCGAGGATGACCTGAGCTGGCTCCCCCAGCCGGAGATCCTGGAGTCGTCCGCGCCTGCCGAGGTGTGCCCCGCGACCGCGGGCCTCGACGTGATCTACTACTGGCTCGAGCACCATTGCCTGTGGGACGAGGACGATGAGTTCCCCATCGACGCCACGGCCCTCGCCTACGCCTCGTTCAAGAACACCGGAGGCGAGGCAACGCCAGCTGCAGTCATCGCCCTCCAATCCGAGCTCGACACGGAATGGACCGCCGAACTGCCCATCGCGCCACTCGAGCCCGGGGAAGTGAGCCCGCTCTACGCCCTCGGCAAGGTGCCCGTCGTCGTGTCCATGCGCTTCGAGCTTCCAGAGCAAGCCGACTGCGAGTCGGTCACCCTCAGCACGACCGTCCCGCACATGTGCGTGACCAAGTGAGGTGAGGCGTTTTCCCGGGCCCTGGCTTTCTCGGCCCTGCTTTCCCGGGCAGAGACACGAACTTCCGGGGTTGAGACATTCTCGCTCTGAGCGGCGTCCGGCAGCATGCTGGCTGAAAGGTCGCCCTCATGGCCGTCCCCGTTTTCGCCAGCGCCAGCCATCCCTCGACCGGCATCATGCAGGCCGCCGTCTACACACGGTTCGGCCCACCGGAGGTGATCCGCATCGAGTCCCTCGTGCGACCCGAACCCAAGGCCGACCAGATCCGGGTGCGTGTGCTCGCCACCACGGTGACGGCCGCCTGCACGATGATGCGCCGCGGCGACACGGTCATGGCCCGCGTCGTCTTGGGGCTGTTCGGGCCGCGCAAGCGCTTTCAGGTAGCGGGCATCGAGTTTGCGGGCACAGTCGATCGTGTGGGAACGAGCGTCACCAGCTGGCGAGCTGGCGATCGGGTGTTTGGGTTTGCGGGATTTGGCGCCGGCACCTACGGGCAATACGTCTGCTTGCCGGCGGGGGCCTCCGTGGCGCCCATGCCGGCCGGCATCGACTTTGGCGAGGCAGCGTCGCTCGTCGACGGTCCCACGACGGCCCTGTACTTCTTGCGGGACCTAGCCCGCGTCCAAGCAGGCGACGAGGTGCTGGTCGTCGGTGCCTCAGGCAGCGTCGGTGGAGCTGCCGTCCAGGTTGCTCGCAGCTTGGGCGCTCGCGTGACCGGAGTTTGCAGCGCTGCCAATGCCGAGCTCGTGCGGTCGCTCGGGGCGGCGGAGGTCATCGACTACACGCGGGAGGACTTCGCCAAGCTGGGGCAGCGTTACGACGTCATCTTCGACGCGGTCACCAAGAGCAGCTTCTCGCGCTGCAAGCGCTCGCTTCGACCCGGTGGCCGCTACTTGCCCACCGTAGCCAGACTCCGCGACTACTTGCTGATGGGCTGGACCAAGCTCTTCGGCGAAAAGAGAGTCCTCTGCGGCATGTCGGTCGAAAAGCGGCAGGCACTCGGGATCGTGAGCGAGCTCCTACAGCGCGGCGAGCTCAGGCCCGTCGTCGATCGGCGCTACCCGCTGGCACGGATCGCCGAGGCTCATCGCTACGTCGACAGCGGTCGCAAGAAGGGTAACGTGGTGATCGACATGGTTGGGACCGACGCATCGTCGCCGGGGAACACAGCATGGACGACCCGCTGATCATCGAGTCGATCGACCAAGTGCACCGGCTGGCCACCTCCACCAAGCCGAGCCACCCCCTGATCTCGGTCATCGGTGCGTCCTGGCACCCTCCGATGGAGGTGAAGGTGCCGCTGATGCACCGCCGCATCGTGTCGCACCTCTACGCGGTCAGCCTGAAGCGCGGCAACGAGTGCGGGCTCAAGTACGGACGAAAGAACTACGACTTCCAAGAAGGAAGTGTGCTCAGCATCGCGCCGGGGCAATCCATCATCCCGATCACGGAGCCCAGCGACCTCGACAGCGACCACGACGGTTGGACGCTCATGTTCCATCCCGACCTGCTCCGCCGTTCGAGCCTGGCGGAGCGCATGCGAGAGTACACGTTCTTCGGCTACGAATCCCACGAAGCGCTGCATCTTTCGGACGCCGAGCAGCGAACGCTAACCGGCATCGTCAAGGCCATTGAGGCCGAGTACGCCCACATCGACGAGCTGAGCGACGACGTGCTCACCTCGCACTTGCAGCTCTTCCTCAACTACTGCAAGCGCTTCTACGGTCGCCAGTTCATCACCCGCAGCACGACGGAGGAGGATGTCGCCGCTCGCCTGGAGACGTTCTTGAATGGCTATTTCGAAGCCGCGCGCCCGGCGCAGGACGGCCTACCCAGCGTCGCCGCGTGCGCGGCGGCACTCGGTTACTCCGCCGACTACCTGAGCGACCTGCTCCGCCAACAGACGGGCTCGAGCACGCGCGACCACATCCATCACTTCCTGATCGAGCGTGCCAAGAACCGCTTGCTCGGCTCGAGCGCTACCGTGAGCGAGATCGCCTTTGCGCTCGGTTTCGAAAGCCCGCAGCATTTTTCGAAGCTGTTCAAGAGCAAGACGGGCATCTCACCGGGGGCGTACCGACAGTAGGGCCGGGTTTGCGCTATCCTGGCGCGACATGACCCACCGGCAGTCTCCACTCCTGGTCTCGGCGCTCCTGCTCGCTCTCCTCCCGGCCTGCACCACCTGCGTCCTCTCCGAGTCCATGAAGGCGGTGGCTGGACCGAGCGCCATCCAGTGTGCCGGGGGCGACCTGAACGGCGACCCTGTCCTGGGGATGGAGTGCATGGTGGACGCCTTCCGGGAAGGCCGGGCGTTCGTCTACCAGCGCGAGGGGGCGGGGATCGATTCGAGAATCATCTACGGGCAAGCCGGCACTGCCGACGGGCGCGTCTACGCGTTCACCTGGGATTCGAGCATCTTTGGCGCAGGCGAGTCGGGTCCGGCTCAGATCATGCGCACGGAGTGCCTCAATCCGGCCATCCGGCCTCTCGACGCTAGCGAAGCGAGCACCTGGAACCTTCCGCCAGGCACGGACGTGATCGGTTGCGACACGTCGACGATCTACACCGAGTCCGTCTGTCTCGAGTGACCGACCCGAGTTCGGGCGCAGGTCCGTGCTAGGGTCGAGGCCATGCGTTGCTCTCTGCGGGGTGCGCTGCTGGCCGGAGGACTGCCGCTCATGATCGCGGCGTGCAGCGGAGGTGCGCCGACCGACAGTGGGGATGGTGGCGGCGGCGGCTCCGCGAGCGGCGGCGCAGCGAGTGGAGGCACATCCGGGGGCAGTGCATCGGGCGGCGACTCGGCCGGAGGCAGCTCCACCGGAGGGAGTGCCTCGGATGGAGGTGCGGGCAGCGGTGGAGAAGCTGCTAGCGGTGGCTCTGCGAGTGGCGGCTCCGCCAGCGGGGGTGGGCCGAGTGGCGGGAGCGGAGGCACGCCGCCACTGCCTTCGGGAACCTGCGGCGTCGTGCGGCGCATCGCACTGCCCGGCGCTCCGCTGGGGCACATTTCGGGTGACTTCGGCAACGACGCGAAGCCAGCACTGGTCCGGCGCGTGCTCGGCAAGTTCGTGGTGGGACCCTGGGGCGTCACTGAAGGCGACGACCGCAGCGAGTGGCTGTGGGTCAGCGATGACGGCGCGGAGCAGGACCCGTACTCCCTCGCCGTCGGTACGCCGAGCCTGGGCTACACCGCCAGTGGCTTCGTGTTCGCCACCTCCGAGGCCCGCCACATCACCATCATCGCTGGATCGAGCATGGGGTACATGGGCGGCTACGTGGAGGAGGACGAAACGACGTACACTTGGACGGGCGCGCTCTTGGAGACCGACTTCAATGAGCTCTTCATCTCGGCGCTTGCTGGTATTTCGCTGGACGGGCTGCGCGGCCTGATCGTAGCCGGATTCAGCGAATACGAGCTGGCGACCTTCGAGCCCGGCGGCACGCGCGTCGGCGATGCGCACCTGCTCGCCTTGACTGACAGCTGCTGGCGTCACCTGCCCACCGCGCAAGGCAACGCGCTTCTCCATGGAGTCCAACTCACGGAGCTCTCCGCGAGTGGTGAAATCGTGCTGGACCACGAGGTGTCGCCGTTCTGGGACGGGACGTGTCCCCCGGCAGCGCTGACCGAGGACGGCTTTGCCGTCCTCAACCTCGAGGAGGACGCGACCTGGCACATCCATCGCGTCGGCCACGACGGCAGCAGCACGGACGAAGCTTGGCCGGCCATCCAAAGCCCGCCGCTTGGCCTGGCCGTTTGGGATGATTTCAGCCTCGTCCTGGGCGAAAACGTGCTGCTTCGGTTCGCGGGCGACACGAGCGAGGAGTTCGAGCTGCCTGAGATCACACCTTGGGCCCGCGTCATCCCCGCCGAGCCGGGCAAGCTTTTTCTGGACCTATCCGTGCCGAATGCGGCTACGCGCGAAATCATCGAGCTCGGCTGCGCCGAGTAGGAGCTAGTCTGTCCTGCGTACGCGCCGGGTAGCCCCATGCTAGGGTCCGGGCCATGCGTCGGTTACTGCGGGGTGCCCTGACGGGGCTGGGAACGTGGGTGTTGGTGGCGGCGTGCGGCAGGGGTACGCCGGCCGACAGCGATGCGGCCAGCGGCGGCAGCGGAGGCTCGGCCAGCGGCGGCGCATCGACGGGTGGGTCAGGCGGCAGCTCCTCGGGCGGAACCGGCGGCAGTCCGGCAAGCGGCGGCGCTGCGAGCGGCGGCGAGGCGGGCAACGGAGGAGCAGCCGGCGCTGGCACGGGCGGAACGGCGCCCCTGGAACCGGGAACGTGCGGCATCGTTCGTCGCATTGCTCTGCCCGGTGCGCCGCTCGAGCACATCTCGAGTGACTTCAGCGGCCAGGCAGAGCCGGCGCTGGTGAGGCGCGTGGGGGGGAAGTTCGTGGTCGGACCCTGGGGCACGGGCGAGCCGTATGAGCAGTTCCCCGCATGGCTGCAGAGCAACCAATGGCTCTGGGTGAGCGATGACGGCAGCGAGCTGGATGCGTACGCGATGGCCATTCCTACGCCGCCCCTGGGCTACAGCGTCGATAGCTTCGCCTTCGCCACCTCCGAGGCGCACCAGGTCACGCTCATTTACGGGGGCAGCAACGGATACCGGGGCGGATACGCGGAGGGGGACGACACCGCGCCCACCATCACCTCCGGGCTGCTCGAAATCGAGGTCAACGAAACGTTCTCCGATGTGCTCGCTGGCCTTTCGCTGGACGGTCAGCGCGGCCTCCTCGTGTCCGGATTCGGCGGCTACGAGGCGGCGGTGTTCGCACCCGACGGCTCAAGCGTCGGCGACTTGCACGCAGAGCTCGACCTAGACGGCGCCTGCTGGCGTCACGTTCCGACCGCGCAGAGTAACGCCTTCATTCACGGCATCCGTCTCAAGGAGTTCTCTGCGGCCGGCGAGATGGTGCTGGACCAAGACATCGCTTCGTCCTGGGACGGGACCTGTACCACCGTAGCGCTGGCTGACGACGGCTTTGCCGTTCTCGTCCACGGTGACGACGCCGCTTGGCACATGCATCGCGTCGGCCACGACGGCAGCACCAGCGAAGAACCGTGGCCGGAGTTGTCCGACCCGCCGCTCGGTTTGGCCGTGGCAGAGGACTTCAGCCTAGTCCTCGCTGAAGACACGCTGATCCGGGTCATCGGCACTACGAGCGAAGAGTTCGATCTACCGATCAGAACGCTCTACGCCCGCGTCATCACAGCCGAGCCGGGCAAGCTCTTCTTGGACCTCGCCAATCCCAACGCCGCCGCGCGCGAAATCGTCGAGCTCGGCTGCGCGGAGTGACGCCACACCGCCGTCAGAACGGCTCTACCGCCGCGCGCGCTTCGACCAAGCGGCCTGCCCCATCGAAGCGCACGCCGAGCTGGCCGATCCAAACGAAGCCATCCTGCTCGAACGGCTCCGCTTCGGGCGCCAGCCGCCGGGCAGCAGTAATCACCTCCTCGCGCCCCGCCGCGCGGGCCACCTCGGGCAAGAGACCGAGCGCCTGCACCGCCGTGCTGCGCGCTTCGTCGTAGGCAGCCTGCAAGTAAGTGCGACCCACCGCCGCATCGAGCAGCAGGTACGCCCAGGCAGCGTTCGAGCCGAGGAGGAGCGTCGTGATGCCGATGATGACGATCGTGGTTCGCTTCATGCCGCCCGAATCCTCGCACACGGGTGCGCCTCCGGCGTCCCCTTCCGCACGGACGACATCGTCAGCGGCCCCGGCGGCTCGCAGGTCATCGTCGATGATCCATCAGGCAACCCGGTGGAATTGTTCGAGCCTCGTCGCTGATCCTGGCCTCGTGCTAAATTGACCCCATGCGCTTTTTTCGCTTGGGCTTACTGACCTTGGGTGGAGCGTGGCTATCGCTGGCCGCGTGCGGGGGCGGTGCTCCGTCGGACATGACGGGAACGGACGCCGGCACGGGCGGCGCCGTGAATCCGGGCAGCGGCGGCGCAGCGAGCGGCGGCGCGGACACGGGCGGCACAGCGAGCGGCGGCGCGGACACGGGCGGCAGCTCGAGCGGCGGGACGGCCAGTGGCGGCGCGGCGAGCGGCGGCGCGGACACGGGCGGCACAGCGAGCGGCGGCGGCAGCGGCAGCGGGGGCGCGCCCGGAGGGTGCACAGCACCTGAGCCTGGACAGAACCCCAATCGCGTCTGCATCAAGGGCAAGAACTACTACTTGAACGGCATCAACGTCGCTTGGGATCAGTGGACGCAGGATCTCACGAACTACAACGCCGCGAACTTCGAGACGCTCTTCGCTACGCTCGAAGCGGCGGGCGCCAACTCGGTGCGCTGGTGGTGGTTCATCGACGGCGAGAACCAGATGACGTTCCAGGGCAACCTGGCGCAGCCCCTCGCCCAGGGCGTGTTCGACAACCTCGACCTCGCCTTCGACGCGGCTGCAGCGCACGGCATCTTGATGATGCCGTCCCTGCTCTCGTTCGACATCGAGACCCAGAACCGCCAGTTCTTGGTCACCGACGAGGCAGCCACCGACGCCTTCGTGCAGAACGTCGTCGTGCCGCTGGTCGAGCGCTACAACGACCACGCGGGCATGGGCCTGTGGGAAATCATGAACGAGGGCGACTGGCTCCTCACCGACGAGGGCGGCACCGTCTCCATCGCCGATTATCAGCGTTTTCACGCCAAGGTAGCCGCTGGCATCCACGCGGCCGATTCCGACGCGCTCGTGACAACCGGTTCGGCCAGCTTCAAGTACCTGTCGGACACCAACATCATGGCAGACGCCGCGCTCATGGCCGCTGCGGGTGGCGACACGGGTGCCTACCTCGACGTCTACCAAACCCATTACTACAGCTGGATGCACGGCGAAGGCTGGTCCTACGAGCCGTGGATCAAGAGCAGCACCGAGTGGCTCCCGCTCGGCAGGCCCATCCTGGTCGGTGAGTTCTCGTGCAAGGGCGAGGCCGGGCGCTGGACGTCGATGCAGATGCACGTCGAATCGGTGACCCAGGGCTACGCCGGCACCTTCTGCTGGGCCTACTACGACAATCGCGCCGACGATGAGGGCGCCTGGGTCGATGCGCAAGCTGGCGTCGAGGCCATCGGCGACCAGATCCCGAGCGCGATCACCGGAGAGTGACGGAGGTGGGGGCAGCCGGCGCTTGGCCGGCGCCCGCACGACCTACTTTCGCAAGTTCTGGCTGGCCTCAGTTCGGCGCTTTGGCGAACCGCAGGTACGGCAGCTTGATGTCGAGCGGGCCGTACTTCTCCTGCGCCTGCGCGTCGTTCAGCGCTAGCGCGACGATGACGTCTTGGCCGGGCACCCAATTGGCCGGGGTGGCGAGCGGCACACCGTCCGTCCGCTGGACGGCATCGAGCGCGCGCAAGATCTCGGCGAAGTTCCGGCCGACTGCCATGGGATAGGTCATCGTTAGGCGGACCTTCTTGTCCGGCCCGATGATGAACACCGTGCGCACGGTCGCAGTATGAGCCGGCGTGCGGCCGTCCGGCAGGTACGCGTCGGCCGGCAGCATGTCGTAAGCCTTGGCTACGCTGAGCGACGTGTCGTCGATGATGGGAAAATCCGCCGCCACACCGGCAAACTGCTCGATGTCACGCTTCCACTTGTCGTGGTCCGCGGCACTGTCCACCGAGACACCGATCACCTTGGTCTTGCGCTTGGCAAACTCGGCCGAGAGCTGCGCCACCGCGCCGAACTCCGTCGTGCACACAGGCGTGAAGTCTTTGGGGTGCGAAAAAAGGATGGCGTAGCCGCTGCCAATCCACTCGTGGAAGCTGATCTTTCCGGCAGTGGAGTCAGCGCTGAAGTCTGGGGCGATGTCGTTGATGCGGAGTCCCATGATGTATCCCTTTCCTCTTCAGTGGGGCCCCAGCATTGTCCTCTTGGCAATCGCTCGCAAGCAGGACCAAGCGAGGCTCCCCTTCGACCCTGGGCGTTGGGCCAAGCTGCCCGTGCTAGGCGCTGGCAGCGCTAGCAGGCGACCTGGTACGCTCACAGAGCATGGCGACCTTCGAGTTCGTGTTCACGCTGGAGCACTTGCTCGAGAGCTTCCGCCGATATCGCAGGGTAAGCCGCATCCTGCGTTGGTACGCCCACGTCAGGATCTTCGCCGTGGTGCTCCTCGTGGCGCTGGCTGCCATGGCGAGCTACAGCGCCGTCTTACCATCGGCCGTCGTGTTCCTCGTCCTTGCCCTCCTTCTTCTCTTCAGTCGTCAGCTCGGAGAGTTCGTCCTTCGTCAGCAGGTCCGGCGCTCGCCCTTCATCGATCAACGGTACGTCATCCACCTGCGCCCGGATGGGGTCGCCATCGAAGGTACGCTCGACTCGGCGAAGCTCGCCTGGGCTGCCTTTTCCCAAGCACGAGCCTTTCCCGATGGCCTCCTGCTCTTCACCGGTCCCAAGATTTTCCGCTGGCTGCCTTTCGCAGCCCTGGTCACGGGCGACGCGAGCACTGCCAATGACATCGCCTTTGCGAACATCAAGGATTCGGCAGAGGCACGCTAGAGAGCCCCGATCACCATGCACACCTCCTTTCGTCGGTCCGTTTGGCTCCTGGCGGCGACGAGCGCCTTCGCTGTCCCCTTCACCCCGGCTCCCGCCGCCGCCTGCGGAGCCTGCACCTGCAACGTCCCCTCCGGAGCCCAGCCGCAAAGCCTCGGAGACGATGCGCCCCTCAACGTGCGCTTCCTGGTCGCGCTCGAAGGCGCGGACGCGGAAGGCATCACCTGGACGGATACCGACGGTGTCTCCGTCTCTTTCGACGTCCTCCCGACCGACGGCAGCGGCGGCGAGGTGTGGCTCGTTCCGCGCGAGCACCTAGCGGCCGACACCGACTACCGCATCGAAGGCACGAGCGCCGACCCCGTGCTGTTTCACACCGGGTCCATCGTGGACCTGACTCCTCCTGCGGCGGCTGCACCCAGCGCCACGCCGATCGACGGGCCCTCGTCTGCGTGCGGCGCCTTCTCCGGCGCGCGGATCGAGTGGGACGAGGTCACGGACGATCACGAGCCCATCGGCTATGACCCAGTCGTCCGCCTGGACGTCGAGCAAGGCGAAGACTCCGTCACGCTCTACTCGAGCGCCTCCAACCTTTTCCCTGGCCGCTCGGTGGACCTCGCCTCGCCCGGCAACGATGAAAGCAGCACCTGCTGGGGCCGCCTGGCCCTCCCGTTCGGCACCGCCGGCGATACGCTCACTGTCGTCGCCACCATCTACGACGCCGCCGGCAACGCGGTGGCGTGGAGCCCGTTCGAAGTCACGCTCGGCGAGTCGCCAGGAGCCTCCTGTCCAGACGGCGACCCGAGCGCCCAGCGGGGCGGTGGCATGTGCTCGCTGGATCCAGCCACACCAGGGAAACGGGGCCCGGCCTGGGGTTGGCTGACGGGACTCCTTCTCCTGGCGAGCACCCCCGCCTGGAGAACTGCTCGCCGTCGGCCGAGCTGAACCTCGAGGCCGCTCAGCGGTCAGCGGCGCTAGTGGCTGCGGTGTCGAGCTTCCTGCACGTCCACGGAATGCAGACGACCGTTCCGAAAGGTCAGCTGATGGAAGCGGCTTCCCGTAGAGACGCTACAGACGACCACGCTCGAGTCGCTCTCGTCCTCGTTGCACGAACGATCCCAAAACACGTCGACCCAGGTCGGCAGAGGTTCGATGCTCTTCGCGTTCAGCTGCCCTCGGCTGAGCGTGCTCGTTCGCTTGCCGTCAGACCTCTCTTCCCGGATCTGGACGCGGCCCGACGGCGGAAAGAGCTGTCCAAGCGCCCGGAAGTCGCTGTCGGTCGTGGCGTCCAGGAGCCGGAGTAGCGGCTCGCTGGGATCCTTCGTGCAATCGCCGTCGCAGCATGTGGCAAGCACTGGCAGTGCTGTCGTCCGGGGAGGGGCACACTCGGGCTTCTCCCAGCGGACCCTGAAAAGCTCCTTGTTGCAGGCATCAACCGAGCGCTCGACGGTCGCCTCGCTGAACCCGCCAAAGCCATACGTCTGTCGCACGACGAAGCGGTCCTCGCTCACGCCTTCCGCCGCGGCCCGAGTCCGGATCCAGTCCCCGACCGCGCTCTCGCGACCCATCCGGAGCCGTTCCGGGCTCCAAAGGTCGCAAGCGGCGTCGGTGATGGTCAGCACACCGAGCCCGCGGCCCACCTCGATGCGAAGCGTCCCCTTTCGATACTCGCGCCAAATGGGTCCAACCTCGTCTTGGCGAGTCGGAGGCCCAAACGCGGCCTCGAAGGCGCGGCTCACCCGATCGAGCTCCACCAGGCCGGGCGAGTGCCCCGATCGCACGACGACACGCTGTACGGTCCCCCCACTCTCGTAGAACTTGAGGTCTAGGTCGCTTTCCGAGTCCTCCACCGGCGGTCCTCGATCCGAGTGGGCGTCCCCGCCAATCAAAGGATGCGGGTCGAGCTCGGCGATCGGCCTTCCGATGAGACGGCGCGCGGCTTCGAAAGGGAACCGGCCGTCAGCGCTCGGCAGGAGGGTCCCGAGCACCGCGTAGGGGCCGAGTCGCAGTACCAGCTTGCGCTTGCCTCGGGGCGGGCAAGCGCCGTCCGAGGCGCGCTCCTCGAGCTCCACTTCGGCCCGAAGCCCCAAAGCTCGGTTGAACCACAGTTCGTGGCACTTGAAGGTGCCCCGCACCAGGGGGCGCCCCCAGCGCTCGACGACCGCCGCCAAGGCTTCCTCACTATCGAATGAGAACTCCACCGGCCGCGAAGCACCTGGATAGTACGAAGCCAAGCGCGCCGTCGCAGACCACTCCTCCACCCGGGTCCCCTCCTTGACCCAGCCCCCTCTGCCCCAGACGACGTCCTGCCACGGGACTCCATTCAGCCGGCCGAGGGACTCGGGGAACGCGGGCGCGCGCCGGTCGGCCTTCACCTCCGCTGGTGCGGGGTCCTCCTGCGTTGGCGGAGAGACAGGCCGGGACGAAACCTCTGCTGTTGCATCTTCACGAGGGGCCGGTGCCCCGCTCCCCTTCTGCTGCGGAGCGGAACAGCTGACAGCGCTCGCAAGAAGGAAATGGCTCCCGGCCCGGAAAAGTGTGCGTCCTCGCATCAGCGCTTCTTCGCCCGCAGCGGCGTCGTCACACCATAACGCTCGTGCACTGCGGCAGCTTCCAGAGCCGCTTGCGCACTGATTTCTCCGGCCAGGAGCCGCCGATACGCCGCAAGCGTGCGCGCTGTCTCCTCACCGCTTTCCCAGACCAGCTCCACGCGGAAACGGCGTACGCCGAGCTCGAGCAAGCGGGGCACCACGGGCGCGGCGCTCTGCGCCACGGCGTTGAACACCGTGTTGCGACAGGCCACGTCGACCACGACAGGATGATCGTGCCCGGCGTAGTCGCGTAGCGCGAGGCGGTGCTCCTCGCACGGACGACCACAAGTCCGGTAGTCGGCACCCTGACTGAGCAAATGGGCGTAGACACAATGTGAGTTGTGGAATGTGGGAATGTGGTGATGCAGCGTGACCGCGACCCGGCCCTTGGCCACTCTGGCTAGAAAATCGAGCAGCTGCGTGCGGTCGAGGTCGTGAGAGGCCGTCACCGTGTGGAGGCCGAGTCCCAAGAGGTGGTGCGCCGTGAGCGAGTTGGTCACGTTCAGCGAAAAGTCGCCATGCACCTCCGGCGCTCCCGAGCCTTGCCCTCGAGTGAGGCCAGCGAAATGCATCAGCGCACCCCAGTGACGTACCAAGACTCCATCCGGCGAAAGGCCGGCGATCCGCCGGTCGTACGCCTCTTCGCCCGGCTTCTGCACGCGGACGGTCGCGAGAGTCACTTTCAGTCCCGCCACCCGCGCCTTCGTCACCGCGCGGCTGAGGCCAACCATTTCCATCCAATCGAGCTCCACCTCCGCGCCCGCACCGAAGCCAGCCGCGATGACGGCATCCAGCTGCTCTTCGGTGCGACACAGCGGAACGAGCAGCGGGCGGCTCGAGTGCGCGCTGACCGCGGTCACCAGCTCGACCAAGAGGGGTGGGAGAGCAGGAAGGTCTGGCAGCGGCCGCTCTGAAGGCCGCCCGAGCTCGGCGTCGAGCGCCTCGGTGAGCTCACGCCGCACACGCTTGAGCTCGGACACGGGCAAGTGCAGTCCGGCGGCCAAGCCACTCAGCTCGAGCTCGGCGAGGCGGAACGACGTGCCCCCGAAGGCGCCGAGCTTCTCGTCGAGCACCTCGCGCGAGAGGCCGGCACCAGCACGCGTCGCCTCGAGCATGAGCTCCGACTCCACGCGTGCCCGCAGCAGGCGGCCTGGGGCACGTGCTTCCGCAGAGACGCAGAGCTTCTGGCCCAGCACACCGGACACCGTGAGCCTCAGCGGAATGCGGCCGAACGAGCCCTGCTTGAGTCGGCGCGTAACCTCTCGTGCGATCTCGGGATCGCCAGTGAGGCGCACGGCGTCGCCGGCCCGCACACGCCCGAGGTCGGGGCCTGGCTGGCCGAAACGCAGCTCCACGAGCCGTTCCTGGTTCGCGTCTGCGATGCCGAACAATGGCCCGCCCGGCGCGTGCTCCGGATCGTGCTCGGCGTCGGGCCGACCCAAGAGCTCGAACACGACGCCAACCCCTGGCCGCAGGAGCGCACGGACGTCGTCGTCGCAGGCGAGGGCGACCAGAACGACCGGTCCACGCACGTCGCGCACGACACCCAGCTCGAGACCTCGGTGCTTGGGCGTGGTGCCCACCACCAGGTGCTGATGGTCGTCGCCGCCGAGAAAGGCCACTCCGCCACCGCGCGAGTAGGTGAGCGCTGTTCTTCGCTTCTGCCGCGCCAGGCGCGCACGATCGTCATCGGTAACGCCGCCAAGGAGCGCGTCGCGCCACTCGCGCCACGAATCGACGGCTGTCATCACGTAGGGGGCACCCTTGTAGCGCCCTTCAATCTTCAGGCTGTGCACGCCAGCGGCCATCAGCTCGGGCAGCGCATCGTGGGCGGCCAGGTCCTCTGGGCTCAGGAGATAGCGCACGTCGCCGAGCTCCTGCCTCTGTCCGTCGACGATGGCGTCGTACGGCATGCGGCAAGCCTGCGAGCATTGTCCGCGGTTCGCCGAGCGCCCGGAAAAGGCTTCACTGGTCAGGCACTGTCCGCTCCACGACATGCAGAGGGCACCGTGCACGAACACTTCGGCTTCGATTGGACTCTGCGCACAGAACAGCGCGACTTCTCGGGCGCTGAGCTCCCGCGGCAAGACGACGCGCTCGATGCCGAGCGTGGCGGCAAAGGCGGCCCCTTCCGGGCTGGAAATGGTCATCTGTGTGCTCGCGTGCAAGCGCAGGTCGGGGCACAGGCGCCCGGCCAAGAGCGCGGTCGCAGGATCCTGAACGATCAGCGCGTCGACCCCGCTCACGATGGCGGCCCGCAGGACGTCCTCGAGCTCGGGCAGCTCGCGCTCGAAGATCAACGTGTTGACCGTGAGGTAGAGGCGCGCGCCCGCCGCGTGCGCGCGCCGCACGAGCTCCGGCAGACCCTCGAGCGAGAAGGCGGTCGACCGGGCGCGCGCGTGAAAGCCCTCGCTGACGCCGAGGTACACCGCGTCGGCGCCGCTGACGAGCGCAGCGACGAAGGCTTCCTCCGTGCCCACCGGCGCCAGGATCTCGGGACGACGCACTGGGGCGCCGCCCTTCCCCACCTCCGCCACTTCGTCTGCGCTGGCTTGCTGCATGGTAAAGCCCCGCCCGGCCGGTCGAGCCTTAGCAGGCCGCCGAGAAAAGGCACCTCCGCCGTTGGCAGGGCGCCTCCAGGCGCGCATCTTCCCAAAGGTGGACCTGCTCGTGGCGACGACCAATCCGCACAAGGCACGCGAGTTCGGCGAGCTCTTGGAGCCGCTCGGTGTCCGGGTGCGCGGGCTCGATCAGCTGGAGGCCCCGCTCACGGCACCGGTGGAAAACGAAGCCACGTTCGCAGGCAACGCTCGGCTGAAGGCAGCGTTCTACGCACGCGCTCTGGGCTGCACCTGCCTTGCCGACGATTCGGGGCTCGAGGTCGACGCGCTCGGTGGAGCGCCTGGTGTCCTCTCCGCGCGCTACGCTGGCGAAGCTGGGTCCCGCGAGGAGCGGGATCACAGGAACCGCGAGAAGGTAGTGCGTGAGCTGCGCGAGCGCGGCGCTCAGGAGAGCCCGGCGCGCCTCGTGTGCGCGCTCTGCCTCGCCGATGCAGCCGGGACCGTGCTCTTCGAAACGAGCGCCAGCTTGGAAGGTCTGTTCCGCTTCGAGCCCCGCGGCGGGCATGGATTCGGCTACGACGGGCATCTTTTCCTCCCCGCCCTGGGCCGGATGGCTGCAGAGCTTTCGCCCGAAGAGATGAACGCGTGCTCCCACCGCGGGCAGGCCACCCGAGCGCTGGCTGCGTGGCTGCACGAGCAGCGCTGAGGCGAGCGGCACAGGGCCGAAGCTAGTCGTCCTTGCGCCAACGGAGCTGATCGACGCAGACGAGAGCTCCCGCCCGGCAAACCCATGGGACGCAGAGCTGCATGCGGCTGTCCGAGCCCGGTTCGAAGCTGTGCGCTGACGACCGGCTCGAACAATGGCCAACGGGGGGACAAAAAGATCCCCAGCGTCCCCCTTCGCTGCATTCTTGCTGAGGAGCTGCAATGGATTGAGACCTCCACCGATCCCTCGCTTGCCTGACATTGCGCTAGGGTGGTTACTAACAAAGGCCTGTCTCGCGCTTGCGGAGCGCGACGGCTCTGTTCCCGCTCAAACAGCAAAGGTACCGATGCGTTCGTCTACGCTCTCCAAGCTCGTTCTTTCTTGGCTCCTCCTCGCGGCTGGCTGTGGTGAGTTCGCGGCCGCGCCGGGCGACGGCGCATCCGGGGGCGCGCAGAACGGATCGGGAGGCGTCGTGCCCGCGAGCGGCGGGACCCCTGGTGTCGGCGGCTGGCCGAGCAGCGGTGGGGTCGTTGGCGCCGGCGGCTTTGTTGGTGGGGGCGGCCTTGTTGGTTCGGGCGGCATTGCTGGTTCGGGCGGCATTGCTGGTTCGGGCGGCATTGTGGGCGCGGGTGGCTTCGTGAGCACTGGCGGCTTTGTTGGTTCGGGCGGCATTGTGGGCGCGGGCGGTCTGATCGGCGTCGGCGGCGAGCTGGGAACGGGTGGCTTCGTCTTCCCCACCGGCGGAACCTCCGCGGGCGGAGGATCGGGAACCGGTGGCGTCGGCGTCGGCGGTGGACCACCGGGCAGCGGTGGCGCAGGGACGGGTGGCGCAGGCAGCGGCGGTGCCGGCTCGGGCGGTGCGCCCCCTGCGCTCGACTGCGACGCGCCGATGCCCACCTCGGGCGGTGTCACGCAGAGCGGGAACGGTCAGGGTGGCTCGGGCAACACGGCTTGGCAGCTCTGGTCCAACATGGGTACCGGAGTCATGACGCACTACAACGTGCCGGCGTTCAGTGCGGAATGGACCAACGACGGCGACTTCTTGGCCCGCATTGGCTACGAGTGGGGAGGCTGGAATCAGGATCCCCTGCCGCACGAGCAAACCGGCACGATCTCGGCGCAGTTCTCCGTGATCAAGCAGGGCGACCAACAGACCATCAACAGCTTCTCGTACGTCGGCGTCTACGGTTGGTCGGTCGATCCGTGTGTCGAATGGTACATCATCGAAGACTCCTTCAAGCCGTTGCCGTTCAATCCCGGTGGCACGACGCTCAAGCAGGACAACGTGCCCTTCGACGACGGTCAGTACGTCATCTACACGCGGAGCACGAACGGCACCGGCGGCTCGCGCTGCTCGGCGAGCATCACGACCTGGATTCAGTACTACAGCATCCGCAAGACCAACCGCACCTGCGGCACCGTCTCCATCAGCGAACACTTCGCCAAGTGGGATGAGCTGGGCATGCCACTCGGCGACCTCCTGGAGGCCAAGATCCTGCTCGAGACCGGCGCCGGCAACGGCAGCGCGCAGTTCCCGGTAGCGAACGTGATGCTGGAAGCTCCCTGACCTTCCGGTAGGCTGGCGCACCCATGCGCCGCGCCCCACGAGCGTTCGACCAGCGCCGCGTCTTTCTCCTGGCGCTGGCGAGCATGCTCGGCATGACGGGATGCTTCGCGCGCACCTTCGGCGGCAAGTCGTCCGAGATCGCGCTCTTGGCGGAGACGTTTCCCGAGCAGCGCGTGAAGATCCTGGCGCGGGAGGTAGCGGCCGAGGACTGCCCCGATGGCCCAGGGTACGGGGACTACGCGGCTGCCGTGAAGACGGCGATCGCGTCCGTCAAGGGCGCCAACGTGCTCTTGAACGTCGAGCTATCGACGGTCAACTCACCCAACGTGATGGGCGCCAGCACCTGCGTTCGCGTGAGCGGCGACGCTGGGAGGCTCGAGTGAACCGCAATCTGGCAGTAGGCCTTCTCGGCTGCACCCATCTTCTTTGCGGCTGCGCCTACCGCGACCAAGGCCACCTCGGAGCGGCCATGAGCACGAGCCCTCCCGTCGACGTGCTGTCCGAACAGCCGGTGCGCGGCAAAGCCTGCCTCGGTGACCGCAGCGAGTACGGGGACACCCGCATCGTCGAAGCGGCCCTGCACGATGCGCTGGCCCAGGCGCCGGAAGCCGACGCTCTCGTCGACGCGGTGATCGAGGACGACAAGAAATGCATCACCGTCACCGGTCGCCCCGCGCGCGTGCGCCGAAAGGCGGCGAGGGAGTGACCCCCCGAGCGAGCCGTGCAATCCTCTGCCGATGACGACGCCGGCTGATTTCGAGTCCGCACAAGCGCGCGTGAAGGCGCTGCCCAAGACGCCCAATCCCGGTGAGCTCTTGGAGCTCTACGCCCTCTTCAAGCAAGGCACCCTGGGCGACGTGCGCGGCGCCAGGCCCGGCATGCTCGACATGAAGGGGCGCGCCAAGTTCGACGCCTGGGAGAAGAAGAAGGGCCTCTCCTCCGAGGCGGCTCGAGCAGCGTACGTGACGCTCGTTTCCGAGCTCGAGCGGAAATACGGCTGACCAACTGGCGAAGGCCCCGTGCGAATTGGTGGAGACGACTGCTACCTCAGGATCGAGCGAGACGATCCGACGGACTGGTACGCACCGCTGCGCCTCGAGGCGCGCCTGCGCGCCCCGGGGCAAGCGCAGTTCTTCGGCTGGAGTGACGTCGTCACCATTTCCACCGGGGACGCGGAGCTCGAGGCGTTCCGCAAGTTCACCGAACGCCGCTCCGCCAGCGTCACCTTCCCCATCTCGGACGATGGATCGATCGAGCTCCGGCGGGACGAAGACGGCAGCATCTTGGTCGTGTTCTCGATCGGCTGCAGGCGCGCCGCGCCCCATTGGAAGCTCAGCGGCTCCGCGACGGTAGCGACCGAAGCGATGGACCAGTTCTTCCTGGACTTCCAGGAGATCATCTTCGGCACGCGAGCGCCCTGAAGGTCCGGCTCGCGAAGCACTTCGGGTCGCTCCTTCTCCCAGCACGGGGCAGCGCCCTCGGACATCACCTGGTCTTCACCAATGTGCGTATGAGCCCCGTGGAATCAGCTCCAAAGCGAGCTACCGTTCTGTCATGAATGCTTCCTCTTATTCGCTCTTTCGCTGGATCCTGCTGGGTGTCGGTGCCGCTTGCACCGCGAGCTGCGGGGGCACCGGGCAGTGCGAAGCGCCCACCGAGCACGAAGCGGACCGGATCGTGTCGGAGGAGGCGCTCGCAGAAGCGCTGGCGGACCTGGAGATCACGCTGTCCGAGTGCGTCCAGCTCTGCCAGTTCGACGACTGGTGGGCTGTCCATGGATGTTCCGTAGCCCTCGGCGACGGGAGCCTCGCCCCGGGCGCCGCTGGCGCCCCGGGCACGGGTGGCGAAGCCGGTGCGTCCGGAACTGGCGAAGTGGCGATCTCCTGCGCAGTCGAGGGGGCTTGGGGGGCCTGCGAGGGACGTCGCCACGCCACGTGGGGCGAGCGCGCGCGCGGCCTCGATGCCGATCCGGTTGGTCGGTTTCTCGCTGACGCTGCAGCAAACGAGGCGGCGAGCGTGCAGAGTTTTCGCTGCCTGTCGCGAGAGCTTTCGCGGGTGGCGGGTGGGTGCTCGCGAGCGCCCGCCCTCCGGCGCGCCGCCCGCCAGGAGATTCGGCATACGCGGCTGCTGGAGCGCATCGCAGCGGCCCGGGGCTGCCAAAGACCGCAGCAGACGTTCGACCGACCCGGCCAGCGTAAGCTCCTTCAGCTTGCGCTCGAGAACGCCCGCGAAGGCTGCGTGGCGGAGACCTACGCGGGACTTGTGGCCCTGCACCAAGCAGAGCGCGCCACCGACGTCGAGATCCGTCGCGCCTTCGCCATCATCGCGCGCGACGAGGCCGAGCACGCGGACCTGGCTTGGGCGCTGCACGCGGAGCTCCGCCAAGAGCTTGCGCCTGCCGAGCGGACCGAGCTCGACCACGCTCTGGAGAGGTGCCTGCGCGAGCTCGAGCTCCGGGAGGTCGATTCGTCGAGGGGCTTCTTCGCAGGCGTGGATGCAGAAACCGCTCGCTCCCACTTTTTCGAGCTGGGGCTCCCGCCCCCCGAGACTGCCCGCCGTCTGCGCGAAGACCTCGGCCGCGCGCTCCGAGCGCGCTTGCGTGACCTGGCCGCCTGACCTGGCCGCCTCACGTCGTGTCGATTTCTGGAGGGCGCGCGCGCCCTTGCGCAACGACTGCGCATGACCAGGGACCTGCGCTCGAGGACGGCCCTTACGCTCGCCGTCGCCTTGGACCTCGTACTCGTCGGGGGCTGCGGAACGACGCCACCGGCAACGGACGCGGGATCAGGCGGCTTCCAGGCCGCGGGCGGCTCGACTGGGGGCAGTGCCTCCGGGACCGGCGGGGTCGTGGCGGCCAGCGGAGGCGCAGCGAGCGGAGGCACCACGGGCTCGGGCGGGGGCGGCTCGGGCGGAGCGCCTTCCGGCGGCACGACAGGGGTGGGCGGCGCTGCCGACGGCAGCGGGGGTGCGAGCGCTAGCGGAGGCGGCGCAGGCTCCGGTGGCTCGGCTTCGGGCGGCGCCGGCGGCGGCTCCAGCGGGGGCAGTGGCGGCCTGCCGACGGTCCCCGACAATGGGTGCAACGTGACGTACCTGGACCAACCGGTGGGCTTTGCGGCGCTGGATGGCGGCACCGTGGGCGGAGGCGACGTCGAGCCGACCCTGGTCACTACGGGTGAGGAGCTCGAATCCCTGCTCGCGGACGACGAGCCGCGCGTGCTCTATCTGATGAACGACCTGGATCTGCGCACAGAGGTGGAAACGGGAGTTCCGGTCTGCCTCGACGACGTGACCTGCGACAACGGCAGCGGAGTCCAGGTCGACGGCGCGCGGGTGTCGAGCACCTGCGACGAACCCGAGCACGCCGGAACGAGCTACCGCTACGAGTCGCGCCTGAACGTCGGCTCGAACAAGACTCTGATCGGCGTGGGGGACGGCGACGGTGCAGAAATTCGCGGAGCCGGCTTCAACATCGGCTCGAGCGAGCAGGTCATCTTCCGCAACCTGCGCGTCTACGACATCAATCCGCACCTGGTGGAGGCGGGCGACGGCATCACGCTCGCGGGCGCGCGGCACATTTGGCTCGATCACCTGCTGCTCGGTGAGATCAGTGACGGTTTCGTCGACATTGGCAGCGCCGATCACACGAGCTTGGACGACTTCGTCACTGTTTCGTACGTGCATTTCGACGGCCGTTCGGCCTTCCAATGCGGCGGACATCACAACTTCGTGAACTTCGTCGACAACGGGCACGTGACCTACCACCACAATTGGTTCGATAGCGGTGGCGGGCGGAACCCGAAGGTGGGCGGAGTCAACGCGCAGGTGCACCTGTTCAACAACTACTGGCTCGACATCTCCTACTTCTGCATGACCGCGCAGATGGATGCCGAAGCGCGGGTCGACAGCAACTACTTCGAGGACGCATCGCGGCCACACTGGCTGCAGCTCGACGGGAGCGGCACCGCCGGCATCGCAATCGACGCTGGCAACACCTATGTGGGGACGTCGAATGGGAACACCAATCGGGACGTGGGCGGCAGCGTCTTTTCGGTGCCCTACGAGTTCTCCAAGCAGACCGCCAGCGAGGCAAAGAGCGCCGTCGTGGCCTGCTCGGGGCCCCAACCGATCCACTGAGAGAGCCGAGCCGCTGAGCCGCTAAAGGCCGAGCCCTAGAGGCCGAGCTTGCCGACCCCGGCCCCCGCCGGCACGAGGCTCTCGACCTGGTTCGTGGCGATCAAGACATCGCTGTACTCGTAGGGAATGTCGGCAGTGCAGCCGGGCGGGTAAGCACGGTCCTGGCTTTCGCTATTGTCGATCCGCTCGGCATTCCCCGTGGTCGGTTCCGCCTGCGTGTAGATCGAGTACTTCACGTTCTCGTACACATTGCGCTCGACGCGAAGGCACGTGTCCATCAAGACGAACGTGGCCTCCGTCGCGGGCACTCCGTACACGTAGTTGTTGAAGAAGTGGCCGACCGAGCCCCGGTACATGGGGGCACGCTTGACGATGTTGTCGAAGTGATTGTGGTGGTAGGTGATCTTGCGATCGTCGTAGAGGTCGCTGTCCGCTGCGCCAACCAGGCATGCCTTGTGGTGATCGTGGATGTAGTTCCACGACACGGTGATGAATCCGGTCTGATCGCGAATGTCGATCAGCCCGTCGTACTTGTCGATGTTGGTCTGCACCGTGGGATCCTCCGAGTAGATCTCGCAATGATCGATCCAAACGTTCTTGCTGGTGCCGTTGATGACGATGGTGTCACCACCATTGACGCTGGTCGGGCTCGCTACGCCCACCAGCGTGATCTTCAGGTTCTGCAGGATGACGTTGTTGCTGCTCGAGATCTCGACGCCGATCCGATCCAGGAACGCGTCACTCCCGAGCCCAACCAAGGACTTGTTCGAGGCCACGCTGACTTGCGCTCCGCCGCTCCCGCCGGAGATCGTGCCGTCGATCAGGATCACGTAGGGCTCGCTGGCCTCGGCGTAGTCCTGCAGCTCCGCCAGCGACGTGACGGTGACGACCTCCCCGCCAGCACCTCCCGTCGTGCCTCCGTTCTCCGTCGCAAAGCCGATCGGTGCCCCGACCACGCCGAGCGCGGGCTCACCCGAGCCACCACTCCCGATTGCCCCGCCCGTGCCGACGGAGCCCCCCGAACCTCCCGACGCTGCCCCGCCCGACCCCGCACCCCCGGACGTAAATGCGCCCCCCGCGGC